>WNFV01002686.1_pt1 | contig 23422 bp, 23 predicted proteins | sample 5400101 | NCBI WGS metagenome assembly WNFV01 (sample SAMN13153361, study PRJNA577476) | soil metagenome | isolation source: 115 cm soil or saprolite under grassland replicate 1 | place: USA:California | collected 2016-06-15 | reverse complement strand
TGCCCGATCGCTGCAATCGACCAGCGGTTCATCAATCTCGGCCGCACCAAGATCGAGGGCGTTGACCTCGACTTCCGGTTCACCTATCCGACCGCTTCGTACGGCCGCTTCCGGGCGTCGCTGACGGGGACGTACTACATCAAGTACGACGTGCAGCAGCCGGACGGCACGTTCGCCGGGTTCATCTCGAATGCGTTCCAGGCACCGGCGACCGGGATCACGCCGCGGTTCAAGAGCTACACCGCGGTGACGTGGGACTACGGTCCATGGTCGGCGACGCTCGCGAACACGTACCAGAGCTCGTACATCGACGTGAACCTCGATCCGGACGGCAACCCGCGCCGCGTGAGCCCGCTGAGCCTGTGGGACGTGCAGGCGCAGTACACCGGCTTCAAGAACATGACGTTGACACTCGGCGCGAAGAACGTGCTCGACACCAACCCGCCGTTCACGAACTCGAACCTCACGTTCCAGAGCGGCTACGATCCGTCGTACTACGATCCGCGCGCACGTGTTGTCTACGGCAGCGTGAGGTACGCGTTCAAGTAGTCGGCAGAACCCGCGAGCAAATCGTCATTCCCGCGAAGGCGGGAATCCAGTGTCGTTGCGCTGAAGACGCTGGGTCCCCGCCTTCGCGGGGACGACGTTCCTCAGAACAGATCGAGCTGCCGGTCGTCCACCGGTGTGCGCGGGCGAGCCTTCGCCGGCGCGGCCGGCGGCTTGAAGCGCGACGTGTCGAACGGCGGGCTTTCGCCGTCGAGCTTTAGCCGCGCGGCGACGATCCGAAAGCGCTGCTCGATCAGGTCGGCGAACGGGCCGCGCCCGCGCATGCGGCTTCCGAAGCCCGGATCGTTGTCGCGACCGCCGCGAATATCATTCACGACATGCATCACATGCGCGGCGCGAAGCGGGTAATGCGTTTGTAGCCATTCACGGAAGAGCGGCGCGACTTCGAGCGGCAGCCGCAGCATCACCCAGCCCGCCGACGTTGCGCCGGCGTCCGCCGCGGCCTCGAGGATCGCCTCGAGATCCTTGTCGTTCAATTGCGGGATCACCGGCGCGACCATGACGCCGACTGGTATGCCCGCCGCGGAGAGCGTCCGCAGCGCCTGCAATCGCCGGTGCGGCGCCGCGGCGCGCGGCTCGAGCTTGCGCGCGACATCCTTGTCGAGCGTGGTGATCGAAAGGAAAACGCGCGCCATGTTCTTCGCCGCCATCGGCGCGATCACGTCGATGTCGCGCTCGACCAGCGCCGACTTCGTGACGATGGAAAACGGATGCTCGCAGGCGGCGAGCACTTCGAGCACCGAGCGCGTGACCTTCCATTCGCGCTCGATCGGCTGGTACGGATCGGTGTTCGTGCCGAGCGCGATCGGATCGCAGACGTAGCCGGGCTTCGCGAGCTCGGCGCGCAGGAGCTCCGCCGCATTCGGCTTTGCGAAGAGCTTTGTCTCGAAATCGAGCCCCGGCGACAGGTCGAGATACGCGTGCGTCGGCCGTGCGTAGCAGTAGATGCACCCGTGCTCGCAGCCCTGGTACGGGTTGATCGACTGCGAGAACGGGACGTCGGGCGACGTGTTGCGCGCGATGATCGTGCGCGCCGGTTGAATCGTTACGGTCGTCTTGAGCGGGGGCAGCGCGTCGTCGTCGCCCGGATCGGGTGCGAGCGGCGCCCAGCCGTCGTCGACCGGCGTGCGCTCGTCGCGACGGTAACGATTGGCCGGGTTGAACGTCGCGCCGCGACCGTGCTCGTAGGCCATGTCAACTGAACTTCAAAGACACTGGATTCCCGCCTTCGCGGGAATGACGTCTATGACGCGAGCTGCGCGTCGAGCGATATCGACGCGTTCAGCACCCGCGACACCGGGCAGTTCGCTTTCGCGCCGTTCGCGATCTCGGCGAACTTGGCGGCGTCGATGTTCGGCACGCGCGCGCGTGTGATGAGCTGGATCGCGGTGATCGTCCAAGCGTCCTTCACCTTTTCCATCGTAAGCTGGGCCTCGGTGTCGATCGCCTGCGGCGGGTGCCCGGCGTTGCCGAGGGCGAACGCGAGCGCCATCGTGAAGCAGCCGGCGTGCGCGGCGGCGATCAGCTCCTCGGGATTGGTGCCGCCGCCATCGCCGAAGCGGCCCTTGAACGTGTACGGCGTGTCGGTCAGCGTGCCGCTTTGCACCGACAGCGCTCCCTGACCTTCCTGCGCGGTGCCCTGCCAGCGGGCGGATGCCTTTCGTTGCATGCTGCCTCCTCGGTTTCTTGAATGGCCGTTCCGTCCGTGATTTTGGCCCCGAAACGCCCGCGGGGCCAGCATCGCTTTGACCCACCCGCTTGCGCTACCATTGCCCGGCTCCCGGGCGTCCCGAGATGACCAAGCCCAAGACCCATCGGTTCGATACGCTGTCGCTGCACGCGGGCGCGCGTCCCGACCCGTCGACCGGCGCCCGCGCGACGCCGATCCACCAGACGGCGTCGTTCGTCTTTCCGGACACCGACCACGCGGCGGCGCTGTTCAACATGGAGCGCGCCGGGCACGTCTACTCGCGCATTTCGAATCCGACGTGCGCGGTGCTCGAAGAGCGCATCGCGGCGCTCGAAGGCGGTGTGGGTGCGATTGCCACCGCGAGCGGCCAGGCGGCGCTGCACCTCGCGATTGTCACGCTGATGGGCGCGGGATCGCACATCGTCGCCTCGCGCGCGCTGTACGGCGGATCGCACAACCTGCTCGACTTCACGCTGCCGCGCTTCGGCATCGAGACGACGTTCGTCGATCCGCGCGATCTCGACGCGTGGCGCACGGCGATCCGTCCGAATACGCGGCTTCTGTTCGGCGAGACGCTCGGCAATCCGGGGCTCGACGTGCTCGACGTTCCGCGCGTCGCCGACATCGCGCACGAGCACGGCGTGCCGCTGCTGGTCGATTCGACGTTCACCACGCCGTACCTGATGCAGCCCTTCACGTGGGGCGCCGACCTCGTCTACCACTCGGCGACGAAGTTCCTGTCGGGCCACGGCGTCGTCATCGGAGGGCTGCTCGTCGATTCCGGCGCGTTCGACTGGGACGGGCTCGGCCGCAACCCGCAAGCGCGCGGCAAGTTTCCGACGTTGACCGAGCCGTACGCGGGATTCCACGACATGGTGTTCACCGAGGAGTCGACGACCGCGGCCTTTCTGCTGCGCGCGCGGCGAGAAGGCATTCGCGACTTCGGCGCTTGCATGGCGCCGTTCACCGCATGGCAGATCCTGCAGGGGATCGAGACGTTACCGATCCGCATGCAGCGTCACGTCGAGAATACGCGCACGATCGTGCAGTTCCTCGTCGAGCATCCGCTGGTCGCATCGGTGGGGTATCCGGATTTGCCGACGCATGCCGATCATGTGCTCGCGAAGACGCTGTTGCCCAAAGGTTGCGGCGCCGTGTTCAGTTTCAATCTCGCAGGCACGCGCGACCAAGGCAGAAAGTTCATCGAGGCGCTTCGGCTCTTCTCGCATCTGGCGAACGTCGGCGACGCCAAATCGCTCGTCATCCACCCGGCGAGCACGACGCACTTCCGGATGTCGGCGGCCGATCTCGCGAAGGCGGGAATCACCGAAGGCACGATCCGACTCTCGGTCGGCCTCGAGGATCCGGAAGACCTGATCGAGGACCTGTCGCGCGCGCTGCATGCGGCGGGGAAGGCGTAGCAGCGCCTAACGCGTGGCGGCAATTCCACCTCTCAACACGAAGGTCACGAAGGACACGAAGAGACGCAAAGGAGGCATTCCGGACACCATCACGCCATCGATTTCGACTCGTTCGGACGGATGAATGCACTGCTGCGCTCCGTCGCCTAACCTTCAGAGGCGAGGAGGGGGCGGCGTGTGGACCACGGGCAAACGGGCGTGCGTGGTCATAGAAATCAAGTCTGTCGAGGCCGTGCTGCCTGTTCATCGGGCTCAACTGTTGAGCTATTTGCGCTTGGGCGGGTTCAAGCTGGGCCTGTTGATGAACTTCAACGTTCTGAGGCTCGCCAACGGTATCCATCGAGTCGTCAACAATGCGGTGTCCAGACAACCGCAGGGCTAATGATCAATGAACTTGTGCGCGTTCCTTTGCTGTTCTTCGTGTCCTTCGTGACCTTCGTGTTGAGAGGTTCGAAGTGCGGTTGACGCTGTCTACCGGCAACGTCTACGCCTACACCGGCACGCGCCCGCTCGATCCGGCGCGACCCTACGTCGTGTTCGTCCACGGCGCGGCGCACGACCACAGCGTGTTCGGCCTGCAGTCGCGCTACTTCGCGCATCACGGACGTAACGTGCTCGCCGTCGACTTGCCAGGACATGGCCGCTCGGATCCGCCGGCGCTCGCGTCGATCGAGGCGATCGCGGACTGGCTCGGCGCGCTGCTCGACGCGGCCGGTATTCGCGAAGCGGCGATCGTCGGGCACTCGATGGGCGCGCTCGCTTCACTCGAGGCCGCCGCCCGGATGCCGGCGCGCGTTACGCATCTCGCGCTGCTCGGACCCGCGGCGCCGATGCCGGTGAGCGACGACCTGCTCGAAGCCGCCGGCCGCGACGACCACGTCGCGTTCGAGCTGATCAACGGCTGGTCGCACAGCGCAGGCAAGCAGCTCGGCGGCAACGCGATTCCGGGCCTGTGGATGACCGGACAGAACATGCGCCTGCTGGAGCGGGCGCGGCCGCGCGTTCTCGCGACCGATCTGATGGCGTGCCGCATGTACGCGAACGGCCTCGAAGCGGCGGCCGCCGTGCGCTGTCCGATTCTTGTCGTGCTCGGCGCGCGCGACATCATGGCGCCGCTGAAGAATGCGCAGGCATTGGTCGGCGCGTTGGCCGATCCGCGGGTCGTCACACTGCCCGACACCGGGCACGCGCTGATGGCCGAGCAGCCGGACGCCGTGCTCGACGCGCTGCGGACTTTCATCTGAGCGCGTCGAGCGAACGCCGATGACCGTCGTGCGCCACAGCGATCCCCGGGCGTTTCTTACCGCCGCAGCGGCAATGCTCGCCCGCGACGAGGCCAACGCGTCGAAGCTCATGACCTGGGCACAAGGCCTGGTCGATCACCCGCCTACCGACGAGCCCGTCTACCTCGCGACGTACGCGGCGGACGGTGCGTTCGGCGCGGCATTTCTGCGCGGCACGTACGCCGTGTTCATTGCGAACAGCGATCCCGCCGCTGCGGGCGCGTTCGCGCGCGACCTCGCCGTCGAATGGCCGCAACTTCAGGGTGTGGCCGGTGCGGGCGACGCGTGCGAGGCATTCGCGCACGCATGGAGCGACGCGACGGCCCGCACGCACAGACTGCGGTTTCATCTTCGCAATCACATTCTGACCGAGGTCGCGTTCGTGCCGGCGCCCGGCGGCGTGATGCGAAACGCAGATGCCGCCGATCTCGAGTGGCTGGTTGCCGCAGAGGTCGCTTTCATCGCCGACGCGCGCTTGCCCGACGATCCGGCGCGCGTGCGGGTGCGGCTGCCCGAGCGCATTGCCGACGGGCGCATTCGAATCTGGGACGATCGCGAGCCGATCGCGTTCGCGGGCTGGAGTGCGAGCGGCGGGGACGCGGCGCGAATCGCACCGGTGTGGACCGTTGCTTCGGCACGCCGCCGCGGCTATGCGACTGCGCTCGTCGCCGCGCTCGCTCGCGAGTTGCTCGCGCGCGGAAGCAAGAAGATCTTCCTCGACACCGATCTCGCCAACCCGACGTCGAACGCGATCTATGCGCGCGTCGGCTTCCGGCCGCTGCACGATTTCTACCACTTCGATTTCGTCGCGCCGTGAGCCCGCGCTTTTTCGTCGAGGCCCCGCTTGCCGTCGGGACGACGACCGAGTTGCCGGCGGCAGTCGCGCATCACGCGGTGCGCGTGCTGCGGCTCGCGGCCGGCGACGCGATCACGCTGTTCGACGGATCGGGCGGCGAATTCGCGGCGACGATCGCGAGCCTGGAGCGCGACCGCGTCGCCGTTGCAATCGCTTCGTTCGATGCCGTCGAGCGCGAGGCGACGCGCGCCGTTGCGCTCGTGCAGGCCGTGATCGCGGCCGATTCGATGGACTGGGCGGTGCGCAAGGCGATCGAGCTCGGCGCAGCGGGGATCGTCCCCGTCATCGCCGCGCGGAGCAATCTGCCGCGTAACGGCGAGCGCGTCGAAAAGCGCCTCGCTCACTGGCGGCAGATCGCGATCGCCGCCTGCGAGCAATGCGGCCGCAACCGGATTCCGCCGATCGACGCACCCGTGCCGTTCGCGCAATGGGTCGAACGCGAGGTGAACGGCGAACGCCGCGCAGTGCTCGCGCCGGACGCTTCGCGCTCGCTCGCGAGTGTGGCGCGCGAGTCGGGTGTCGATGCGGTCGTCGTCGGTCCGGAAGGCGGATTCACCGATGCGGAGCTCGCGCTCGCCGACCGTCACGGTACCGTGCGTGTCCACCTCGGCCCGCGCATCCTGCGCGCAGAGACCGCCGCTGCGGCCGCGCTCGCGACGATCGCGGCGGTCGCGGGCGACGCGGCGTAATGCGCGTCGGCGACGCGCGACGCGACGCGACAGATGACCACGGTTGCCGGAATCGACGGCTGTCGAGACGGCTGGCTTTGCGTCACGAAGAACCTGTCGAGCGGTGCTTGCCAAGCGCGTATTTTGAAGTCGATCGAAGAGCTGCGATCGCTCGAGCCTCGTCCGTACGTCATTGCCGTCGACATACCGATCGGTTTGACGGAATCCGGGTCACGCGCCTGCGACGTCGAAGCACGTGCCCGCCTGAAGGCTCCGCGATCGAGCAGTGTCTTTCCGGCACCTATTCGTCCGGTGTTGCGCGCTCGCACTTACGCCGAAGCGTGCAGCATTGGGCAGAGCATCGATGGACGAAAGCTCAGCCGGCAGGCTTGGGCTATCGTGCCCAAGATTTTCGAAGTCGATGCGTTTCTTCGTCGCGAAGCTGCGGGTCAGACCTGGGTGCGAGAGATTCATCCGGAAGTGTGCTTCTGGGCATGGAACGGAGGCAGGGCGATGATCCACCGGAAGAAATCGGTCGCGGGAAGGCTCGAACGCGAGGCCATCGTCCAATCGCGGTACGAGGCCGCTCATGCGGTTGCTCGCACGACGCTACGCCGCGGCACGTATGCGCATGACGACTTGCTGGATGCATTTGCAGCGTTGTGGAGCGCCGAGCGACTCGCCGCTGGCAACGCGCTGATGCTTCCCCAAGCGCGGCGAGTCGACACATTCGGGCTGCGAATGGAAATCGCCGTTTAGCGCGCGGCACGACGGATGCCGAGCATCGGGGCACCGGCAGCAGTGCGAAGCCGCTGCCGGCTACGTGGCGCTAGCCTGTCGCCGCTGACAAACTAGGACTTCGACAGCGGGTCCGCCGCGATCAGGATGCTGCAGCGCACGCGCTCGATCAGCAGCGCGTCGACGTCGCCGCGCCACCAGCGCTGCGCGAAGCGGGTGCTGCGCGGATGGCCGAGGATGACGAGGTCGATGTTCAGTTGCTGGACGAGCTTCGTCATGATGTCGATCGGGTCGCCGGACTGCAGCTGCGCGTGGACGTTCATGCCGCTATTCGCGAGTTGCGCGCGCGCCGCCTCGAGATCGGCCTCGAGCGTCTCGCGGCCGTCGTCGGCCGGCGGCTCGGCGACGAACTCGCCCGCGAGCAGGTAGATCGGCGGCGGATGCAGGATGCCGGCCAGATGCACGTCCGCGTCGGCGCCGGGCTTCAGGCGCAGGCATTCGTCCAGTGCGAGACGGCTCGCCGCCGAGCCATCGAAGGCCACCAGAATCCGCCGGAACATGGTCACCTCCTTGGTCTGCGCATCGCCCACGCGGGCACGAGGGCGAGCGCAAACGCTATCGTAACCACGATGAAGCACTCGTGAAAGGCCGCGACCGGGCCGCCGGTCGCGCCGTGGACCGAAAAAAGTAGGGTCAGACTCGACTTCTTTTGGCGCCATAACGCCTTGAATCGAAAGAACTTGAAAAGTCGAGTCTGACCCTACTTTTATGCGAGCGGGTGCGCCGGTTTGCCTGCGAGCGTCAACGCGATCGCGGCCAGATCGTCCCACGCGTTGCCGCTGCCGAGTCCTTTCGATAGCGCATCGAGACGGGCGAGCGCGGCGAGCAACGGTGCAACGTCCTGCGCCTTGATGCGCCGCGCCGCGCGCTCGAGCGCCGACTGCCGCTTGCCCCAGACGCGAGCGTTGCGCACGGCCGCCTGCAGCGGCACGCCGGCGGCTGTCGCCGCGAGCACCGACGCGAGCGCATGCACATCCTCGGTCAGCTGCCAGACCAGAAGCGGGAGCCCTTCGCCTTCGGCTTGCAGCGCGGAGAGGATGCGCATTGCGCGCGCGGCGTCGCCGGCGAGCCACGCTTCGGATAGCTCGAACACGTCGTAGCGCGCGACGTCGGCCACTGCGTGCTCGACGTCCTCGTGCGCGAGCTCGCCTTCGGGCAGCAGCAGGCCGAGCTTCTCGATCTCCTGGCGCGCGGCGAGCAGGTTGCCTTCGCAACGCTCGGCAAGGAATGCGAGCGTGTCCGCCGATACGCGTTGCTTCTGCCGCGCGAGCCGCGCGGCGATCCACGCAGGCAGCTCGCCACGATCGAGCGGGTAGACGGCGACGGCGACGCCCGCATTCGCGAGCGCCGTGAACCACGCCGACGACTGCGCGGCCCGATCGAGCCTCGGCAGCGTCACGAGCAGCACATCGTCGGAATTCGGCCTGCCCGCGTATGCTTCGAGCGCCTTCGCGCCTTCGACCCCCGGCTTGCCGGACGGAATACGCAGGTCGACGAGCTTGCGCTCGCCGAAAAGTCCCATGTTCGCGTTGGTCGCGGTGAACGCATCCCACTTGAAACCGGGTTCCGCGACGAGCAATTCGCGCTCGCTTGCGCCCGCCCGGCGCGCGGCGGCGCGGATCGCGTCACCGGTCTCGATCGCGAACAGCGGCTCGTCGCCGTGAACTACGTAAATCGGCGCGAGCGAGCGTTCGAGGTGCGAGGCGAGGTCCCTGTAGCGAAGATCCATGGAAGCTCAATCTTGCGTGCGTTGTCCCCGCCCTTCGGCTCCGCTCAGCACAGGCTTCGGCGGGGACCCAGGGACTTGAATCGAAGACGCTGGATTCCCGTTTTCGCGGGAATGACAAGCGTCTACGCCGGCTTCTTCGCCGCCTGCAGCCTGCGCACGATCTGCTGCACGGCGTCGGATTGCATTTCGCGCAGCAGCCGCACTTCCTGTGTTTCGCGCGCGAGCGCTTCGGCCTCGTTGAACGAGTATGTACGGCGAACCGTGATGTCGCCGGCCGGCAGCCAGTCGCGGCCGTCGGTGTCGCGCACGCGGAAGGCGACGTGCTTCGTCAGCGTGTACTCGCGCACGCGGCCGCCGCCCGAAAGCGACAGCACCTGCTTGTCGTCGCCGTACGCGGTGATGTCGAGGATCGCCTGCGCCGCCTGCACGGTGTCGACGACGCGCGTGCCGCTCAATGCCCGCTTGAGCTCGACGGCGAGCGGGCCCGCGGTCGGCGCATTGATGAAGAGCGTCTCGAATGCGTATGGCACGTCGCCGCGCAGGTGAAAGCCGCACGACGCGAGCGTCGCGAGCGCGAAGGCGGCGGCAAGACGGGCCAGCCGATCAGACCACGACATTGACGAGCCGCCCGGGCACGACAACCACCTTCTTCACCGGCGCGCCATTCGCATGTTTGGCGACCTCGGCGGACGCCTTCGCCGCCGCCTCGATCATCGCGCGATCGGCCGCCGCCGGCACGACGAGCTTGCCGCGCAGCTTGCCGTTGACCTGCAGCACGAGCTCGATCTCGTCCTGTTCGAGCGCGGCCGCATCGACCTGCGGCCACGGCGCGTCGAGCAGGTCGCCGTACTGCGCGGCATAACCGAGGTCGTTCCACATCACCCACGTCGTGTGCGGCACGACCGGATAGAGCACGCGCAGCAGGATCGCGAGCCCCTCGCGATAGAGCGCCGCAGCGCCCGGTGCATCGGCGGGCAGCGCTTCGAGCGCATTCAGCATCTTGTAGCCGGCCGACACGACGGTGTTGTACTGGATTTGTTCGTAATCGTAGTTCGCCTGCTTGAGCACCAGATGGATCTCGCGCCGCGCGCGCTTCACCGCACCGTCGGCATCGGCCCACGCGAATGCTCCCGCAGCCGATTCGACGAGCTCCGCCTTGTCGTGCGCGAAATTCCACAGCCGCTTCAGGAAGCGGTAGCTGCCTTCGACGCCCTGATCGGACCAGACGGCGGATTCGTTCGGCGGCCCCGCGTGCATGACGAAATGCCGGGCGGTGTCCGCGCCGAAGCGGTCGATCACTTCCTGCGGATCGACGCCGTTCTTCTCCGACTTCGACATCTTGCCCACGCCGCCGTACTCGACCGGCCCGCCGTCGAGCTTCGATCGTCCGCCGGTGATGCGGCCCTCGGAATCGAATACGGCGCTGACGTCGTCGGGGGCGACGAAATCGACTCGGCCATGCGCGGTGCGGCGCAGGAAGATGTGATTGAGCAACATCCCCTGCGTGAAAAGCCGCGTGAACGGCTCGTCGAAGCGCACGAGGCCCATGTCGCGCATCACCTTCGTCCAGAAGCGCGCGTAGAGCAGATGCAGGATCGCGTGCTCGATGCCGCCGATGTACTGGTCCATCGGCATCCAGTAGTCGTTGCGCGAGTCGACCATCGTCGGCGCGTCGGGGCACGTGTAGCGCATGTAATACCACGACGAATCGACGAACGTGTCCATCGTGTCGGTCTCGCGCCGCGCGGCGCCGCCGCACTTTGGGCACGCGACGTGCAGGAAGTCCTCGCGCTTGGTCAGCGGATTGCCGGTGCCGTCGGGCACGCAGTCCTCGGGCAGCACGACCGGCAGATCCTTGTCGGGCACCGGCACTTCGCCGCAGCGATCGCAATGGATGATCGGGATCGGCGTGCCCCAGTAGCGCTGCCGCGAGATACCCCAGTCGCGCAGCCGATACGTCGTCTGCTTCTCGCCGAGGCCCTTCGCCGCGAGATCGCGCGCGATCGCGTCGACGGCTTCCTCGTAGCGAAGGCCGTCGTACGGACCCGAGTTGACGCAATAGCCGCGCGTCTTGTCCTCGTACCACGGCTGAAAGGCGTCGGTCGAGAACGTCTCGCCGTCGACGGCGACGACCTGCTTGATCGCAAGCCCGTACTTCTTCGCGAACGCGAAGTCGCGCTCGTCGTGCGCCGGCACGCCCATCACCGCGCCGTCGCCGTACGCCATCAGCACGTAGTTGCCGACCCAGACTTCGACCGTTTCACCGGTGAGCGGATGGGTGACGAACAGGCCCGTCGGCATGCCCTTCTTGTCCATCAATGCGAGCTCGGCTTCCATCACGCTGCCGCGCTTGCATTCGTCGATGAACGCCGCGAGCGCCGGATCGCGCTTCGCCGCCTGCGCGGCGAGCGGATGCTCGGCCGCGACCGCGCAGAACGTGACGCCCATGATCGTGTCGGCGCGCGTCGTGAACACGTACATTCGGCCGCCGCCGATCGGCCTGCCGTCGTCGCCGTTGATGTCGTGCGGGAACGCGAAGCGCACGCCGAGGCTCTTGCCGATCCAGTTCGCCTGCATCGTTCGCACGCGCTCGGGCCAGCCCGGCATCTTGTCGAGATACGCGAGAAGCTCCTCGGCGTAATCGGTGATCTTCAGGTAGTAACCGGGGATCTCGCGCTTCTCGACCAGCGCGCCGGTGCGCCAGCCGCGTCCGTCGATCACCTGCTCGTTCGCGAGCACCGTCCGATCGACCGGGTCCCAGTTCACGACCTGCGTCTTGCGATACGCGATGCCCCTTTCGAGCATCCGCAGGAAGAGCCACTGGTTCCACTTGTAGTACGCCGGATCGCAGGCGGCGATTTCGCGCGACCAGTCGATCGCAAGGCCCATCGCGAGCATCTGCTGCTTCATGTGCGCGATGTTGTCGTGCGTCCACTTCGCCGGCGCCTGGCCGCTTTTCATCGCCGCGTTTTCGGCGGGCAGGCCGAACGCGTCCCAGCCCATCGGCATCAGCACGTTCCAGCCATTCATTCGCAGGTGCCGATACATCACGTCGTTGATCGTGTAGTTGCGCACGTGCCCCATGTGCAGCTTGCCCGACGGATACGGCAGCATCGACACGCAATAGAACTTCTTCGCGCCCGGCTTCTCGGTGGCGCGATACGCATCGGCCGCCTTCCATGCGGCCTGCGCGGCGGATTCGATCTTCGTCGGTTCGAACGGGGTCATCAGGGGGTCCGAACGGTTGGCGCGTGCTCGTAAACTATTGATTATACCGGGCCGGAATATCCCCGCCGCACTGAGGGCACGATCGATCGACCGGGCCGCTGAAGTATCATCGAGTCCGTGCGGTTCAGCGGAGTCGCGTCACAGGCAGGCGTAGCACAGGAGAACGCGATTGGCCGTCGTCCGATATCTGGTGAACGATGTCGACATCGCCGTGAAGTTCTACGTCGACACGCTCGGGTTCGAGCTTGCGCAGCGGTGGGGACCTGCATTCGCGATGGTTCGCCGCGGCGATCTCATGCTTTGGCTGAGCGGACCCGGAAGCTCGGCGTCACGTCCACTGGCCGATGGGTCGACTCCGGCTCCGGGCGGGTGGAACAGGCTCGTCATCGAAACGGACGACTTGGCAGCGCGGGTCGCCGCGTTGAAGCGCTCGGGCGCGCGTCTGCGCGGCGAGATCGTATCCGGGCCCGGAGGCGAGCAGGTGCTGGTCGAAGATCCTTCCGGAAATCCGATCGAGCTCTTTCAGCCTGCAGCGTGACGCACGGCGGGTACGATCATCGCGTGGCAGCCGACGGCGCGTCGACGTTTTGATCGGTGGCAGCCGGTAATGCAGGGACGTCGGCCGCCGCGCTCGCCGCCGGTTCGTCGGATTTGGATGCGGGTGCCGATTCGGCCGACGCGGGCGTGGTCTCATGCGCGCCGCCCGATTGCGGCGGAGCTACGACCGTATCCTGCTTGGGCTTCGTCTCATCGACCGCATTCGATGTCGCGGGTGCGCGCGCCCTGATCCGGTCCAGCACGTCGACTTGCAGCGCATGCAGCCAATCGCCGATCGGGTCTGTCGGAAGGTATTCGTAGTAGACCGTCGCCGTCGTCGCGATGACGAGCAGCACCGTCAGAGCGGCGCGCGTGCGGCGCTGGCGCTGCGCGGCAGCGGCCAGGCTTCGAGCGGAAGCGAGACGACTCTCATCCGGGTCGACGACGAAGGATTGCGTGCTCGCGACCTCGGACCATGACGTCTGCGCGGCGCGCTGCGTCTCGTCGCCCGAGTTCGTTCCGATCGCGGGCGGCTGCAAGCGCGTGATCGCGTCCAGCGACTGGCCGAATACCTCGGGCACGTGTGCGCGTTGCGCGTCGTCGACACTGGCGTTGGCATGTCCGCCATCGATTGGCGGCGGCAGCACCACTGCGCATCGATAGCAAGTGCGGGCGATGTCGTCGTTGACCGCCTCGCAGTGCGGGCACGGCCGCAAGTGCAACGGCGAACCGCATTCGTTGCAGAACTTGGAACCGGCCGGATTATCGTGAAGGCAGAAGCCGCAGCGGGACGCAGGCATGTTTCGACTTCGAGCCGGGTAACGGCCCGGCGATGGCGGGATGCGAATGGCGTGCGTAGCGTACCGGAGCCGTGTCGAAAAACAACCCTGCGAGGGGAGCGGTCACGGAACGATGATCGTACGGGTCGGCCTGAACGTCGAGTTGGTTCGGTAATTCGAGAGCACACGCGTGCCGGTGGTGTCGAAGCGTTCCATTCGAGACGGTCAACTGCGGCCAATGGCCGCAGCCAGCATCGTTTGCTTGATCGATCACTGCGCGAAGTCCGTCGCGACCAACGCATACACGCCCAGCCCTGCGAACAGCAGCGCCGCGGCGATGCGAATTCCCTTGAATGGAATTCGTATCGAAGCCGCCTTGCCGAGCAGCACGACCGGTACATTCGCGAGCAGCATGCCGAACGTCGTGCCGAGCACGACCGCGGCGAGCGATGCGAACTTCGCGGCGAGCACGATGGTCGCAACCTGCGTCTTGTCGCCCATCTCGGCGACGAAGAATGCGACGACGGTGACGCCGAACACGCCCCAGCGCGACGCGGGCGACGGCTCCTCTTCGTCGAGCGTATCCGGCTTCAGCGCCCACGCAGCCACCGCGAAGAACGACAGCGCGACGAACCAGCGCAGGATTTCGTCGGGCACGAATGTGCGGAACAGGTTGCCGAGATAGCCGGCGAGTGCGTGGTTGGCGAGCGTCGCGACGAGGATGCCTGCGACGATCGGCCAAGGTTTGCGCAAGCGCGCGGCAAGCACGAGCGCCAGCAGTTGCGTCTTGTCGCCGATCTCGCCGAGCGCAACGACGGCGGCCGAGACGAGGAAGGTTTCCATTCGGGGGGCGAAGCGAGGCGGCGCGCACCGCCGGTCGGGCCGGACGATGCGCCCGCGCGGCTTGTTGTGGCCGGTCAACGACTTGGAAAGCGCGGACCGGTAGAATTATAGCGGGTAGCGTGCTCCGCGCCTGCGGAATGCCGGCGCGACGCAACGTGTTGGCACGCTCGACATCGAACATTCATGCAAACGCAACGAAGCGCCTCGTGCATCGCCCGCGCCGTGATCGGTGTGGCGAGCGCGTTCGCGCTGACGATCGCAACAGCGCTCGCGACACCGGTGAAGACGGAAAACGTCGAAGCGGAGCTCGTCGCCGAACGAACCGCGATCGTTCCTGGCGAGCCGCTCACCGTCGCGCTGCGGCTGAAGATCGCCGACGGCTGGCACACGTACTGGCGCAACCCCGGCGACTCCGGTTTGCCGACGACCCTCGCATGGAAGCTGCCCGACGGCATTACCGCTTCCGGCATCGAGTGGCCGGCGCCGCGCGCGCTGCCCGTGGGTCCTCTCGTCAACTACGCCTACGAAGGCGAGGTGCTGCATCTGGTTACGCTCTCGCCCGCGAAAACGCTCGCGAGCGGCTCGCCGGTGACGCTCGCCGCGCGCGCCGACTGGCTCGTCTGCCGCGAGACGTGCATTCCCGAAGGCGCCGATCTCGCGCTGACGCTGCCCGTCGACAAGACAAGCGTGTCCGATCCGAAATGGAACGGCCCGATCGCGTCGACGCGCGCCGCGCTTCCGAAGCCGTTGTCCGGCTGGCAGGCGAGCGCGGAAGGAAAAGGCGCGACGATCGCGTTGAAGCTCGTTCCGCCGCCGGGCGCGGCCGATCCCGGCGCGCTTCACTTTTTCGCGCACACCGATTCGCGCATCGAGCCGTCGAAGCCGCAGCCGCTCGCGCGCGACAGCGGCGGCTACGTGCTGACGCTTCCGGTGTCGAGCGAGCTTTCCGGCGACTTCAGGCACGTCGACGGCGTCATCACCGCGAGCAAGGGATTCGCCAATGCGAACGGAGCGAGCGCTCGCGCCGCGACACTCGATGTGCCGCTCGCAGGTTCTGTCGTTGCCGGGCTGAAGCCGCCGCTCGCGGCCGCCCCCGTGCTGAATCTCGCGCCTCCACCGGCGCCCGCCAACATGAGCCTCGTGCTCGCGATCGTGTTCGCGCTTGCCGGCGGCGTGATCCTCAACCTGATGCCGTGCGTGTTTCCGGTGCTCTCGCTCAAGGTGATGGGTTTCGCGACGCACCACGACAGCCGCACGACGCTGCACGCGGAAGCGGTCGCGTTCGCGATCGGCGTCATCATGACGTTCGTTGCGCTCGGATTCGCGCTCGCCGGATTGCGTGCGGCCGGCGAGCAGCTCGGCTGGGGATTCCAGCTGCAATCGCCGGCCGTCGTGACCGCGCTCGCGGTGCTCTTCTTCGTGCTCGCGATCAATCTGTCCGGCGTGTTCGAGTTCGGCCAGCTCGCTCCCTCGGGGGTGGCCGGTTGGACTGCGAAAAACCGCACGCTCGACGCGTTCGGCTCCGGTGTGCTCGCGGTCGTCATCGCGTCGCCGTGCACCGCGCCATTCATGGGCGCGGCGCTGGGTTACGCGCTCACCGGCGGCACGCTGACCACGCTCGCGGTGTTCGTCGCACTGGGGATCGGCATGGCCGCTCCCTACGTGCTGCTCGCGCTCTTCCCCGCCTGGCGACGCAAGCTGCCGCGCTCGGGACCGTGGCTCGCGCGCTTCAAGCAGCTGCTCGCGTTTCCGCTATACGCCACGGTGATCTGGCTCGCATGGGTGCTCGGCGCGCAACGTGACATCGACGCGGTCGCGCGGCTGATGCTGGCGCTTCTTGGCATCGGCTTCGCGCTGTGGGCGTGGCACATCGTGCGCACCGGTGGCGCGAGGCCGTGGGGACTCGTCGGCGCGGCGGCGCTCGCGGCGGCGTTGTTCGTGGCATGGCCGCTCGTCGTTGCGGACGTCGCGGCGAACGCGAATGTGCGCACGGCCGGCGCGAAGAGCGAGGCCGGCGGTTGGCGCGCGTTCTCGCCGACGGTGGTGAACGAGCTCACGGCAGAAAACCGCGCGGTGTTCGTCGATTTCACCGCAGCGTGGTGCGTCACGTGCCAGGTGAACAAGCAGCTCGTGCTGAACACCGATGAAGTGAAGTCGGCGTTCGCGCGCAAGAACGTCGCGCTCGTGCGCGCCGACTGGACGCGGCGCGACGACGCGATCACGAAGGCGCTCGCGGCGCTGGGCCGCAACGGCGTTCCCGTTTACGTACTGTATCGGCCGGGCAAGGAGCCGCTGCTGCTGCCCGAGGTGCTGCAGAAGCAGACGGTTCTCGACGCGCTCGCCACACTCGGTTGATCGGCGCGCGCGCCGGCGCAGCGGGTCGCGCATGCACGGTGATAAGATGCGCCGTCGCATCGGACGGCAGCCGGTCGATTCCTTGCATTCCCGATCTTTTCGCATCGTCGCATCCTGCAGCGTCGTGTCGGTCGCCGCGGCGCTGGTCGCGGCCGGCTGCGCGAAAGACAACGGCCGGGCGCTTCAGGGTTACGTCGAGGGCGAATACGTTCGCGTGGCTGCGCAGTTTCCGGGAACGCTCGCGAAGCTCGCCGTCAAGCGCGGCGATCAGGTATCGGCGGGCGCGCAGGTCTTCGTGCTCGAAAGCGAGAACGAAGCGGCCGCGCGACGGCAGGCGGAGGAACAGCTCCATGCCGCCGAGGCGCGGCTCGCCAACCTCAAGACCGGCAAGCGCCCGCCCGAGGTCGAAACGGTCGCCGAGCAGTTGCGCCAGGCGCAGGCGGCACGAGATCTGTCGGCGGCGAATCTGCGCCGTCAGCAGGATCTGTTTCGCGCGGGTTTCGTGAGCCAGGCGGCGCTCGACGACGCGCGCACGGCGGTCAAGCGCGACGACGCGCAGGTCGCGCAACTGAAGGCGTCGGTGGAGACCACGAAGCAGTCGACCGGCCGTCCCGACGAGATCCGCGGCGCCGAAGCCGACGTTCGCGCCGCGCGCGAGGCGCTCGCGCAATCGCAATGGCGGCTCTCGCAGCGCGCCGTTGCGGCGCCGACCGCCGGTCTCGTGCACGACACGTACTACGTCGTCGGCGACTTCGTGCCGGCGGGGAGCCCCGTCGCCGCAATCCTGCCGCCGGGCAATGTGAAAGCGCGCTTCTACGTGTCCGAGCCGATCGTCGGCAAGCTCAAGCGCGGCGATGCGGTGACGCTCGCCTGCGACGGCTGCGGCCCGCCGATACCGGCGACGATCTCGTTCATATCCGACCGCGTCGAATTCACGCCGCCGGTGCTCTACTCGAAGGAAAACCGCGCGAAGCTCGTGTTCCTCGTCGAAGCAAAGCCCGGGATGACGGACGTCGTGCGATTGAAGCCGGGCCAGCCGATCGACGTGACGCTGCCCTCGTCATGACCACGCCCGATGCCGGCGACGTCGTCATCGACGTTCGCGGCTTGAACAAGCATTTCGGCAAGCTGCATGCGGTGAAGGACCTTGCGCTCACCGTGCATCGCGGCGAGATCTTCGGTTTCCTCGGCCCGAACGGCAGCGGTAAGACGACGTCGATCCGGATGCTGTGCGGGCTGCTCACGCCCGACAGCGGCGAAGGCACATGCCTCGGGTACGACATCGTCCGCGAGACGAAACAGATCAAGCGTCACGTCGGCTACATGACGCAGCGCTTCTCGTTCTGGGAGGATCTGACGATCCGCGAGAACCTGCGCTTCATCGCGCGAATGTACGGAATGGACAGCCGCGATGAGCGGGTCGAATCGGCGCTGAAGCATCTCGGGTTGACCGAGCGCGGCGATCAGCTCGCCGGCACGCTGTCGGGCGGCTGGAAGCAGCGGCTTGCACTCGCGGCGTGCTTGCTGCACGAGCCGCAATTGCTGCTGCTCGACGAGCCGACCGCCGGTGTCGATCCCAAGGCACGTCGCGATTTCTGGGAAGAGCTGCACGGCCTCGCCGCGCGCGGCATCACGGTGCTCGTCAGCACGCATTACATGGACGAGGCCGAGCGCTGCCATAAGCTCGGTTACATCCTCGACGGCCGGCTGCTCGTGCAGGGCACGGCGCGCGAAGTGGTCGAAAGCCAGCCGCTCGTCACATGGGAAGTGTCGGGTCCCGATCTGCCCGCGCTCGCCGAAAAGCTGCGCGAGCAGCCTGCGGTCGAGCAGGTCGCGGCATTCGGCACGACGCTGCACGTGACCGGCACGGATCGCGACGCGCTCGAGCGCGCACTCGCGCCGATGCGCAACGCGCCGGGCTGGGTATGGCGCCACGTGGAGCCGGGACTCGAGGACGTGTTCATCCATTTGATGCGCAACGCCGACCGCGCCGATACGGCGGCCGCGAAACGATGACCCGCTTCTTTTCCATCTCGCGCTGGCTGGGCATCGTCGGCAAGGAATTCATCCAGTTGAAGCGCGACCGGCTGACGTTCGGCATGATCGTCGGTATCCCGGTGTTGCAGCTGATCCTGTTCGGCTTCGCGATCAACTCCGATCCCAAGCACTTGCCCACGGCGATGCTCGACGCCGATCGCAGCGAGTTCTCGCGCAGCATCGTCGCGGGACTTCGCAACAGCGATTACTTCGCGTTCGTCGGCGAAGCGGCGAACGAGGAGCAGGCCGACGCGCTGCTCGCACGCGGGACCGCGCAGTTCGTCGTCACGATCCCCACCGGCTTCTCGCGCGCGCTCGTGCGCGGCGAGCGGCCCGCCGTGCTGATCGAGGCGGATGCGACCGATCCCGCCGCCACCGGCAACGCGATCGCCGCGGTGAACAACCTCGCGCGCACGGTGCTTGCTCGCGATCTGGTCGGGCCGCTCGCACCGCTTGCCGCGAGTGACGCGCCGTTCGAGGTGCGGATCCATCCTCGCTACAACCCGGAAGCGATCACGCAGTACAACATCGTGCCCGGGCTGATGGGCGTGATCCTGACGATGACGATGGTGCTGATGACCGGGCTCGCGATCACCCGCGAGACCGAGCGCGGCACGATGGAGAACCTGCTTGCGACACCGGCGACCGCTCTTGAGGTGATGACCGGCAAGATCGTGCCTTACGTCGTGATCGGACTCGTCCAGGTCACGCTGGTGTTGATCCTCGCGCGATTGATCTTCGGTGTGCCGATGCTCGGCAACGTCTTCGTGCTCTACACGGCGGTGCTCTTGTTCATCGCGGCGAACCTGACGCTCGGATTGATGTTCAGCTCGCTTGCGCGCAACCAGCTGCAGGCGATGCAGATGACGTTCTTCTTCTTTCTGCCGTCGATCCTGCTGTCGGGCTTCATGTTCCCGTTCCGCGGCATGCCGGGGTGGGCGCAAGTGATCGGCGAAGTGTTGCCGCTCACGCATTTCCTGCGCATCGTCCGCGGCGTGCTGCTCAAAGGCAACGACCTCGCGAATGTGGCGCCCGAGCTATGGCCGATCGCCGCGTTCATGCTCGCGGTCATTCTGGTCGGCTTGCGCGTGTTCCGCAGCACGCTCGATTGAGGCACGCCGACGCTCGACCGCCCGGAGTTCAGATTCCCGGCATGCCGACGAAGCCCGGCAATGCCTTCATGCGCTCGATCCAGCTGCACACGCTGGGGTATGAATCGAGCGGTATCTCGGCCTCGCGCGCAAGCGCGACATACGGGAAGCAGCCGACGTCGGCGATCGTCAACCGGTCGAGCGCGAGCCACGGATGCTCGGCCAACCGCCGCTCCATCACGGCCAACCCCTTGCGTCCCAGCGTCTGCGCTTCCTCCAGATTACCCGGACGCTTGAACACGCAGATGACTCGGGATTTGGCGAGGCCGTACAGGGTCTCGTTTTGCATGACGGCCAGCCATTGCATCACTTCGGCCATGCCTGCCGGATCGACGGGGAGCCACTTTTCGCCGCCGTGCTTGCGGGCGAGATAGACGAGGATCGCCATCGAGTCCCACACGACCGTTCCACCGTCGTCGAGTGTCGGCACCTGGCCGCGGGGATTGAGCTTCAGGAACCATGGCTCGCGGTTCTCGCCCTTCATCAGGTCGACGCTCACCACCTGATGCTCGAGCCCCAGAAGCGACAACAGCAATCGGACGCGGTAGCTGTTGCCGGACCTTTCGAGATCGTAAAGCTTCATTGTTGCCTCCATCGGCGGGTGTGGAACAGCAATTGAACGGGCGGGCCGCGACAGAGTATCGCCGCGCGGCGGCGACAGGGGCAACCCGGGTGCCGCCATAAAAGAAAGGTGTTGACCTAAGTATCGGGTCCCCTTATAGTTAGGTTCATGCCTAACCAATCGGTACGGCTCGATCGTGTGTTTCAGGCGCTGGCCGACCCGACGCGGCGCGCCGTTCTTGAACGGCTGACCCACGGCGCGGCCGCGACGAGCGAGCTGGCGCAACCGTTCAGGATGGCGCTGCCGTCTTTCTCGGAACACCTCGACGTGCTGGAAGATTGCGGCCTGGTCCGGTCGCGCAAGGCCGGACGTGTACGCACCTATCAGCTCGCGCCGCAGGCGCTGAAGGTTGCGGAGCACTGGATGGTCACGCAGCGCGCGAATTGGGAACGCCGCCTCGATCACCTGGACAGCTACCTCAAGGACCTGAAGGAGCAGAAACGATGACTGCTCGACAATTCATCAACCGGACCCCCGGCTTGACCTCGTATTGGAACGCGTCGTCGATGTCCCGAGAGAGCTCGTCTGGATGGCGTGGACGACTCCCGAGCACGTCAAGAAATGGTTCACGCCCGCGCCATGGACAACGGTCGATTGCGAAATCGATCTTCGTCCCGGCGGTATCTTTCGCACGGTGATGCGCTCACCGCAAGGGCAGGAGTTCCCGAACGTCGGTTGCTACCTCGAAGTCATCGCGAACGAGAAGCTCGTTTGGACCAATGCTCTTGCACCGGGCTACCGTCCATCGAACCCGCCATCGGCCGAGGTGGCCGAATGCGGGTTGATCGTCTTCACGGCGGTCATTTCGCTTGAACCGCACGCAAATGGAACGAGGTACACGGCGCTCGCGATGCACGGGGAAGAAGAAGCCCGCAGGAAGCACGAGGAAATGGGGTTCCACGAGGGCTGGGGAAAGGCTCTCGATCAGCTTGTCGCGATGGTCAAGAAAATGTAAATGAGTCGGAGCCCGTCGTCGGAAATCGGCGCCGTCAGTTCAACGCGGTTTCGACGCGATCGAACCCGCGCCTGAAGGCGCCTAGGCGCGCACGGTCCGCTCGCCGTCGCGGACCAATCGCTGAAGATCGCCCGACGGGTCGCGGCGAGGATCTTGAAAAGGTCGTCTGGTTGCCGTGGAGTCCGAAATCATGACTTGCCAGTTATGAATCGGCCAAGCCCGAGGCGTTGCGGCGGATCGGTCGTGTGCTGCGATCGAGGGCGGCAGGGCGTCACGGTGCGGCCGATCCGAGCGCACGTCTCGCCGGGGTCACGACGTCTTGCAGACACGCGGGGCGGCGTCCCCCTGCGCTTCGCCGAAAGCCCGGTCGGCTCGTCGAAAAATCTTACAAATAACGGGTGCTAGTCGTCGGCACTAATTGCAACGCTTTGCAAAGATTGCGCATTTGAATTCGGCCTGATAGTTGCTTCCCTCCGCAAGTCAGATCGCGTTCTTCAGGGAGGGAACCATGATCGGTCACAGGCTCGCTTGCGCATTCGCCGCCGCGGTTGCGTTGATGGTCGGCATTCACTGCGGTCCAGCGGTCGCGCTCGCCACTCCGATCGGTGATGCCTATACGCTCACCGGCGGCAATTTCCCGACGAATTTCCTCGCGAGCGGCCCGTTGACCTTCAACGCGCTCGGAGATACGACCGCCGAAGCGGTACCCGGCGCAGGCCTGACGGTCGTCGAGGGCTTCGGCGCCGGGCTCGGCCCGCATGGCGGCGATCTGCTCGGCTTTCAATTCACGTTGACGAGCCCGCCCGCAGACGGCAGCGCGCCGTTCGGGTTCCTGATCGGCGATATCGATTTCTCGAACAACGCGGCACTGACGGTGCTCGGAGCAGCGCTCGGTATCAGCTTCGGCGTCAGCTCGCTGCCGCTCACCGACGTCAGCTCGTTGATCAGCAGCGTCTTTGCCGGCGGCCTCGACGTGACCTTCATTTCTCCGGTGAGCTGGGCCGACATCTTTGCGGCGACATCGCCGCCTGCGGGCGTGCCTCCGACGGAATTCGTCGTGACATTCCTCGTGGAGGTCAGGCAGGTACCGGAGCCGTCGACACTGCTGCTGCTCGCGTTCGGCGTTTTCGGCATGACGTACGGCGTGCGCTCCAAAGCGTTGCGGCAAGGAAGGCGCGACCCGGCGTTCCCGCTCGACGCGTAGCGCGGCTCCGGACGCGCTCGTCGACGGGGGGCGCGGGTTGTGCCACCGAGTTGGCAAGCCCGATTCGGTCACGCACGGACGATCATGACGGCGCATCCGAGCGGAGCGCGCCTCGCGGTTCGACCGCGGAGCTGACGGTAACGCGACTCGGTCAGACGGGCTGCAGCAGCAGATTTGGCGATGGTCTGTTCATTGGGGAGCAACAGATGCGGGGACACGGGTACGCGATCCGGACAGTCGATCGCATAGCGCGCCCCGCGCGACGACTGTCGCCGTCGATGCTCACCGGCATCGTCGCGATGTCCGACGCAACGGTCACGATTGGCGCGGGATTGTTGATCGCGCTCGTCTATGTTGCAGAGGGTCGTCCGGGCGATCCGATGTTGCCCGATCTGGCAGCGGTGATGCTGTATGCGTTCACGCTTCTGCTGGTCGCGAATGCGGCGGGGCTCTACCGCCTGAACGTGATCATGGATCCGGTCCCGCGACTGTCGAAGTTCGCCGTCGTCTGTTGCCTGGTCTTCCTCGTCCTGCTCGCGGCGGCTTTCGCGCTCAAGATCTCCAGTCATTTCTCGCGCGCATGGGCGTTTTCCTGGGTGCTCTCCACGGTGATCGTTGGCGCCCTGGCCCGTGTTCTCGCCGCCCGTGCGTTGCGACGGCTTGCGCAGGCCGGACGCATTGCGCGCACGATCGTGCTGT
>WNFV01008917.1_pt1 | contig 23423 bp, 23 predicted proteins | sample 5400101 | NCBI WGS metagenome assembly WNFV01 (sample SAMN13153361, study PRJNA577476) | soil metagenome | isolation source: 115 cm soil or saprolite under grassland replicate 1 | place: USA:California | collected 2016-06-15 | reverse complement strand
AGGCGGCCAGCGGCGTGGCGGGCGAGCACACGTACGGGATCAACACCGGCTTCGGACGCTTCGTCGAAAAGACGATCCCGCCCGAGCTCTCGGAGGAGCTGCAGCTTCGCCTCTTGCGCAGCCACGCCTGCGGGGTCGGTGATCCCTACCCCGCCGAGGTCGTGCGGGCGGCCATGCTCCTGCGCGCCAACACGCTTGCCAAGGGCTACTCCGGCGCGCGCATCGAGACGGTGGAGCTGTTGCTCGAGTGCCTGAACCGAGGGGTTCTGCCAGTCGTCCCAAGCCGCGGCTCGGTCGGGGCCTCCGGGGACCTCGCACCGCTCGCCCATCTCGCGCTCCCCCTGGTCGGGGAGGGCTGGGCAACCGTCAACGGGGACACAGTCCCGGGAGCCGAAGCCCTGTCTCGTGCCGGCCTCGAGCCGGTGCGCCTTCAGGCCAAGGAAGGCCTATCGCTCGTGAACGGAACGCAGTTCATGGCAGCCATGGGGGCGCTCGCGCTCGTGCGTGCCCGCCGGCTCGTAAAGGCGGCGGACATCGCCTGCGCCCTCTCGGTCGAGGCGCTCCAGGGCTCTCGCGTCAGCTTCATGCCTGAGATCCACGCACTCCGCCCGCTCCGCGGTCAAGGCGAATCAGCCGCGAACGTCGTTCGGCTGGTGGAGGGCTCGGCGATCATCGAGGCGCACCGCTGGTGCGACAAGGTGCAGGACGCCTACTCGCTTCGGTGCGCCCCACAGGTGCACGGCGCGAGCCGCGACCTCCTGCGCTACGCCGAGGAGACGATTGCCGTCGAGGTGAACTCGGCGACGGACAACCCGCTCGTGTTCGTCGAGCAGGGCGAGCTCGTCTCGAACGGAAACTTCCACGGTCAGCCCGTGGCGTTCGCGCTCGACTCCATGGCCATCGCGCTCGCCGAGCTCGCGTCGATCTCGGAGCGGCGCGTCGAACGTCTCGTCAACCCCTCCTTGTCCGGGCTGCCCGCATTCCTCACGGCCGACGGGGGCCTCAACTCAGGGTTCATGATCCCTCAGTACGTGGCGGCCGCACTCGTCAGCGAGAACAAGGTGCTTTGCCATCCCGCTAGCGTCGACTCCATCCCCACGAGCGCGGGGCAAGAGGATCATGTCCCGATGGGAAACGCGTCCGCTCTCAAGTGCTGGGTAGTGCTCGGGAACGTCGAGCGCGCTCTGGCGATCGAGCTGCTGGCCGCGGTTCAGGGCGTCGAGTTTCTCGCCCCGCTTGAGCCCGGAATGGGCGTCCGCGCCGCGCATTCCTTCGTGCGGGAACTCTCGCCCGCCCTGGACGAGGATCGTTCGCTCGCTCCCGACATCGAGCGGGTGGCAGAGGCGATCCGCTCCGGAGAGCTCGTGTCGGCCGTCGAGCGCGAAACGGGTGAGCTTTCGTGAGCGTCCGCTCTCTCGAAGCCGTCGTCGAGGAGCTCTGCGGCGACCTTTCCTCGATTCGCGCGCCTCGAGGGCCAACGTTGAACGCTCGCTCCTGGCAGACCGAGGCTCCGCTGCGGATGCTGCTGAACAACCTCGATCCAGAGGTGGCGGAGAAGCCAGAGGAGCTCATCGTCTACGGCGGCTCCGGCAAGGCCGCGCGCAACCACGAGGCTCTCAAGGCCCTCGTCCGCTCGTTGCTCACTCTCGGCGAAGACGAAACGCTCTTGGTTCAGAGCGGCAAGCCGGTCGGCGTCTTTCGCACGCACCCCGGTGCGCCGCGCGTCCTCATCGCCAACGCGCTCCTGGTTCCGCGGTGGGCGACCTGGGAGGAGTTCCGCAGGCTCGAGGCGCTCGGGCTGACGATGTTCGGCCAGATGACGGCCGGGAGCTGGATCTACATCGGCACGCAGGGAATTCTCCAGGGCACCTACCAGACGTTCGCCGCGGCCGGCGAGAGGCACTTCGGCTCTCCCGATCTGAGCGGGAAGACGATCCTCACCGCCGGGCTCGGCGGCATGGGCGGGGCGCAGCCGCTCGCGGCCACCATGGCCGGCGCAGCCACCCTCTGCATCGAGGTGGATCCGACGCGCATCCGCCGACGGCTCGAAACGCGGTACCTGGATCAGTCGACGGATTCGGTCGACGACGCGCTTGCCCGGGTGCGGGACGCCGCCCAGGAGGGACGCGCGCTCTCGGTGGGCCTTCTGGGCAACGCAGCGCAGATCGTTCCGGAGCTCGCACGGCGCGGAGAGCACTTCGATTTCGTCACGGACCAGACAGCTGCGCACGATCCTCTCAACGGCTACATTCCGGTGGGCCTCTCGGTCGAAGAGGCGGCCGAGCTGCGAGAGCGCGATCCCGACGAGTATCTGCGCCGCGCCGCCGAGTCGATCGCCCGCCACGTCGAAGGGCTCCTCGAGTACGTCCGGCAAGGGAGCTATGTTTTCGATTATGGCAACAACCTCAGAGGGGAGGCGCTAGAGGCAGGCGTCAAGGATGCGTTCACATACCCGGGCTTCGTCCCGGCCTATATCCGGCCGCTCTTCTGCCGAGGCATCGGTCCCTTCCGCTGGGCCGTGCTCTCCGGCGACCCGGAGGACATCGCAGCAATCGACGGGATGCTGCGTGAGCTCTTTCCGGACGACCGGCTCCTCCAGAAGTGGCTCGAGCTGGCTCCGGAGCTTGTCGCCTTCCAGGGGCTTCCCGCTCGCATCTGCTGGCTCGGTTACGGGGACCGCGCCAAGGCGGGGCTGGGAATCAACGAGCTCGTTCGATCAGGACGCGTTTCGGCTCCGGTCGTGATCGGGCGCGATCATCTCGACTCGGGCTCGGTCGCTTCGCCGTATCGCGAGACGGAGGCGATGCAGGACGGCTCCGATGCCATCGCCGACTGGCCCATCCTTAACGCGCTTCTCAACACCGCTGCGGGCGCGACGTGGGTGAGCGTCCACCATGGCGGAGGCGTTGGGATCGGCAACTCCATTCACGCAGGCATGGTCGTGGTCGCCGACGGCACGGACGACGCTGCGGAACGGTTGGAGCGGGTGCTGACGACCGATCCGGGCATCGGCGTGCTCCGTCATCTGGACGCCGGCTACGACGAGGCGCGCGCCGCGGCCAAGGAGCACGGTCTCGAGGTACCCGGTCAGCCCCGCTGACCGGCCCCCCCGCCGACCGTGCCGCGGATACTGCAGCGGACGGTCGCGAACTATCGAGAATGCGAGGACCCGGCGCGAAGGGCGATCAGTAGCGAACGAGTGATGACGCGGTCACGTCCGGGGCCGGGCGATGATTCTCGATCAGCTCGTCACGAACGGCGAGGGCAACCGCCTGCGTCCGGTTATGAACGCCGAGCTTGGCCAGGATGTGCTCGATGTGCTTGCCCACCGTCTTGGGGCTGATGAAGAGCCTCTCCGCGATCTCGGGCTGGTTGAGCCCCTCGACGAGATGCGAGAGGACCTCGAGCTCCCGCGGCGTTAGCTTCCGCGTCGTGTTTCCTCCCGCGAGCCGAGCGGGGAGGAGCCTTCGCACACGTGCGAGCAATTCATTGGGATCGAACGGTTTCACGAGGTAGTCGTCGCCGCCGACGAGGAGGCCTGCCACCCGATCGCCGGAGTCCGTGCGAGTTCCCGAGACGAAGACGATCGGCAGTGCTTCGCCGAATTCGTCTTTAAGCTCGCGGCAGACCTCGAAGCCGGACACTCCCGGCAGGAGTACTTCGAGGACGACGAGCGCGGGCCGCTCCCGCTTGGCCGCAGCGAGCGCCTCCTCGCCGGTCGCAGCCTCGCAGGTGCTGTAGCCGACCCGGTTTAGCACGCGCGAGATGAGCGTGCGGGAGTGGCGATTGCCGTCCACGATGAGGATCAGCGCCGCAGTGAACATATGCGCTCCTTCGCGCTGCCAAGACGTTGGCCGGTTCTAGCGCATCTGCACGCCGGGTGCAAGGTCATTGCCGTACGGCCTTCGCCGGATTCTCTAAGGGGGAAAGCGAACGCGCGAGAAATCCGACGAGCGCCCCTGTTGAAAACCCAGCGCTAGCGGGAAACTTTTGCCTATAAGGGTACTGCGGCGAAGGGAGGTATCGACCGGGAGAGTGAATCTTCTGTCCATGCGCCGCGGGGCGCTGAGGCTACCGCTCACGCCCCTCCACCAACTCTGCTGAGGAGGTTTTACAGATGCGGCGAATGTTTATTGGCCTGACAGTGTTGCTTCTCGTGGGCATGACAGCCACGGCGGCACTGGCGGACAGCCCGCACTTCAAGAAGGGCAGTCCAACGTTCACGGACAACGGCACGACCCTGACCGCATCCGGTGACATCGCCGGCCTGGGCAACGGCGACGTCAGGATCCGCATTTTGTCCACGGGCACGCCGACCGCCGGTTGCGTGAACCCAGGGACCGGCGAGCATCGGCCCGGTGGCCAGCAGCCGGCAGTGGTCGTGAGCGGTACGCAGGACATTGCCGGCAACCAGATCAAGAACGGCACGCTCCACTTCAACGTGACGACCGATGAGCCGACGCCACCTTCGAGTGCGAAGGCAGCCGGTTGTCCGAACGACAACTGGACGGTCGTGATCGACGACGTCTCGTTCACCGATAACACGCTGTGCGTGTATCAGGACTCGATCAACGACGGTGTGTACAACTCGCCGTCGCCGCTCGTGTTGTCGTTTGGGCCGTTGACCTGCCCATCGACCGCGTAACCAGCAAGGCGATGAGCACCAGGCAGGGGAGCGGCTAGAACGCTCCCCTGCCACCTATGGCTTCATCGCTCAGCGAGGGAAAGGAGGCTCGCATGAGCCGAGTCACTCTGCTACGCACGCTTCTCGTGGCTTTCATCACAGCGCTCGCCGTCCTCCCTGGAAGCGCGCTCGGGGGGAAACCGGTTGAACAGTTCCACGATCACTTCACCGAGAGCTTCTCGGATGAGATCTGCGGAATCCCCGTTGACGTCGACCTCGTGGTCACGGATAACTTCTTCCTCTACGCGGACGACAGCTTCAAGGACACCAGCTCCTTCAGCTCGAGGGTCACGAACCCGGCGAACGGCAAGTCCGTCGTCATTTCGTCTGCAGGACTGGTCAGCGGACCAGCGCCCCTCGTGGACGAGGAGGCGGGCACAATCACCTTCTTCACCTCCTTCAAGGGCCTCCCGGAGAAGATCCAGACGGCAGACGGGCCCGTCCTCCTCCGTGACGCCGGCGTCGTCACGTTCGCCGATACCTTCGACTTGGAGACGGGCGACTTCATCTCTTCCGAGATCACCGTCAACAAGGGACCGCACCCTGAACTAGACAGCGACTTCACGCTCTTCTGCGAGGTCATTTCCGAGGCGCTCACGTAGCTCGGTCGACGCTCCCAGTGTGACCTTCGTTTGGAGGGGCGGCTGAAAAGTGGCCCCTCCAGTCTGTCGTCCCGAATTTGCCAGAAAGGCGATACGCATGACGGCACGCCCGTCGTCCGTGAGGCCGCTTGCAGTCGTCCGTAGAGCTCCGGCGCTCTAGGGTCCCGCGGCGATGACGAAGCTCCTGATCCGTGATCTCGCGGAGGTCGTGTCGGCGCCGGGCGCTCATGCGCCGCTTCGGGGCCCGGCGGACATGACCACGCTCGACAGCTTCGAGGACGCATACGTTCTCTGCGAGGACGGTCGGGTCAGCGCCGTGGGACGCATGAGCGACCTCGGAGCGCTCGATGGCGATGTGGAGGAGTTCGACGGCCGCGGCCGCTCCGCGGTGCCGGGGCTCGTCGACTGCCACACGCATGCCTGCTTCGCCGGGGATCGCGTCGACGACTTTTCGAGGCGAGCGGCTGGCGCGACCTACGAGGAGCTGCACGCGGCGGGCGGCGGCATCCTCTCCACCGTCCGGGCGACCCGCGCGGCCGGGGAGGGGGGCCTCGCGGAGGCGCTCGCACGCCATCGGGCCTGGATGTTGGCCGCCGGGACGACCACCTTCGAGGCGAAGTCGGGTTACGGCCTCGACCGCGACACCGAACTGGCGCAACTGCGCGTAATCCGAGAGGCGGGCGGCATCCCGACGTGGCTCGGCGCGCACGCGGTCCCGCCCGAGTTTTCGGACGCGGGCGCGTACCTCGATTTCGCGTTGCAGGAGGTCCTTCCCGAGGCCGCCCGGCTCGCGGAGGCGGCTGACGTCTTCCTCGAAAGGGGTGTATTCGAGGCGGCCGAGGCGCGCCGTTACCTCGAGGCGTGCCGCGATGCAGGCCTCAGCCTCCGCCTTCACGCCGACCAGTTCACCGAGGGAGGGGGCGTCCAGCTCGCGATCGATCTCGGCGCCCGCTCGGTCGACCACCTCGAGGCGACCGGCCCCGGCGGCGTGCGCGCGCTCGCTCGAAGCGATGTGGCGGCCGTTCTCTTACCCGTGGCGGCGCTCTTCCTCGGGCGTCCCATGCCGCCCGGGCACGACCTGCTCGAGGCCGGCGCGATCGTCGCCCTGGCCACGGATTTCAACCCCGGCAGCGCGTTCTGCGAGCGACTGCCGGTGGCGATGACGCTCGCGTGTACCCAGATGGGAATCGGGCCGGTGGCCGCGCTGGCCGCGTGCACCGTCAACGCCGCTCACGTTCTCGGCCGCGCCGATCGAGTCGGGAGGATCGCGCCGGGGTACGACGCGAACGTCGTTCTGCTCGACAGCCGCGACTGGCGACATCTCGCGTACCACTTCGCGGGCGACATCGTGGCCGCTGTGGTCAAGGGCGGCGTAGTCGCCTGGACGCGCTGACAGGCCCTACCGCGGCATAATCGACTCATGCCGAGTCGAAAGGTGCGGCGCCGCCGCGACAAGTTGAAGCGACACGAATACGAGTACGTCGTCGAGACCGAGGAGGGCGAAGAGGTCGTGGTTGAGCGTCCGACGGCCGAGCCGGCCAAGGACGGCAAGAGCGCGGCGACGAGCTCGCCTCGCGATCGCCGCGGCCGCGAGATCCCCAAGCCGACTCTGAAACGAGTCCTCCGGCGCACGGCTATCTTCGCGCCGCTCATCCTCGTGGTCGTCTTTCTGACGAGCGCGAAGGACGCGAGCACCACCGCCAAGGTCTACACGGCGATCATGCTGCTCGCCTTTTTCATTCCGTTCAGCTATCTCGTCGATGTCGTCATGTACCGAACGCTCTCCCGCAGGCAGCAACGGGCGCGGGAAAAGCGCGGCTGAGACCGGCTCACCGGCCCCGGTAGTGGCCCTCGCCGGGCCAGGGCGCAAGCAGGAGCAAGACCTTGGCGCCCTCGTCGCTGCTGACCGAGTGCCGTTCGTCGGGCTCGAAATGCGCGAGCGTGCCCGCCCCCGCGTCGATCTCCTCGCCGCCCGCGCGAATCCGCGTCCGCCCGTCGACTACGAGCACCCACGCGTGTTCCTTGACCTGGTGATCGCCGAGCTCCTGCCCGGGCTCGAGGCCGATGAGGACGGCGCGTGCCTCGTCTTCGCTCTTGAGGACGACGGGAGAGCGGCTGCCCCTGGGAGTCTCGATCTCGGGCAGATTCCACGTTTCCACGGCGGCCGGCAGTCTAGCGAGGCGGCGTTAGACTCATCCGCGCGATGAGCCTGGACGTGACCCAGCTCGAGCTGGGCCCCTTCGCCGTGAACTGCTACGTCGTGCGAGCCGCGGGCGGGAACGAGGGGGTGGTGGTGGACCCGGGCTGGCCCGGGGCCTGGACGGACATTGAGAGCGCTCTCGGCGACTCCCGCTGCGCGGCCATCCTGATCACCCACGGCGACATCGACCACGTTGCGGGCGTCGCCGAAGTGGCGCGCGCGACCGGCGCGCCGGTCCACATCGCAGGCGACGAAAGCGACCGCCTGGAGCGGATCAACGACTTCGTCCCGGCGGGGCTCGAAGGGGTTGTCCTAGAGTCCTACGAGCCCGACGTGCGCCTTCGGGGCGATGAGGAGCTGGAGCTCGCCGGCGTCCGCTTCGACACCCTGCGCGTGCCCGGGCACACGGAGGCTCATCTCGCTTACGCGGCAGACGGATGCCTCTTCTCAGGAGACGTGCTCTTCGCCGGGTCGGTGGGGCGCGTCGATCGGCCGAACGGGGACTGGGAGACGCTCATGGCTTCCATCCGGCAGCTCGCCGAGCGCTTCCCGCCCGAAACCGTCGTTTATCCCGGCCACGGCCCTCAGACGACTCTCGGGCGCGAGCTCGACACGAATCCGTTCCTCGCCGAGCTCCGCGCACGAACGTGAAGTTCGAGGCTCCGCCGGGGACGCACGACGTCCTGGCGAAAGACTGGCCGCACTGGGAGCGGATCCTGCGCGAGGCCGACAGCCTCTGCCGCGCCTACGGCTACCGCCCGATCGCAACGCCGGTTTTCGAGGACACCGAGCTCTTCCAGCGCACCTCGGGAAGCGGCTCCGACGTCGTGCAGAAAGAGATGTACACGTTCCTCGACCGTGGCCAGCGCTCCCTCACTCTCCGGCCCGAGGGCACCGCGCCCATCGCCCGCGCCTACCTCCAGCACGGCCTGCACCACGATTCACAGCCGCAGAAGCTCTTCACGATCGTCCCGATGTACCGGTACGCACGCCCCCAGCGCGGGCGCTACCGGGAGCACTGGCACCTCTCCGTCGAGGCGATCGGATCCGCTGACCCCGCGATCGACGCCGAGCTGATCCAGCTCTACGACATGCTCCTGGGCGCGCTTGGCGTCACCGAGTACCGGCTCGATCTCAATTCGATCGGGGACCGGAACTGCCGCCCGCGCTACGTGGAGGCTCTCGTCGCCTGGCTGGACGCGAACGACGACCAGCTCGACGACGAAGCGCGGGAGAAGAAGGCCACGAGCCCGCTCCGCGTCTTCGACGTGAAGAACGAGAAGGTACGCGCCGCACTGGCCTCCGCCCCGACTATCGACGAGTACCTCTGTGACGAGTGCCGTGAGCATTTCCACGCAGTGCGGACGTACCTCGACGACTACGGGGTGCAACACAACATCGACCACCGGCTTGTCCGCGGCCTCGACTACTACACGCGGACGACCTGGGAGTTCGTCGGCCCTGAAGAGGGAGCGCAGAGCTCGATTTCCGGAGGTGGCCGCTACGACTACCTCGTAGAGGAGATCGGGGGGCCTCCGACGCCTGGAGTCGGCTTCGGGGCCGGGATCGAACGTCTCCACCTCGCTCTCGGCGACGCGCCGGCCGAGCCGGAATCCATCGACGTCTTCTTCGTCGTGGAAGACCCCGCCCGCCGCTCCGAGGTGCTCCAGGCGATGGCGAAGCTCCGCGCGGAGGGCCGGTCCTCCGACACCGACTACGCCAGCCGCTCCCTCAAGGGTCAGCTGACGCAGGCTCAGCGGCTCAGTGCGGCCACGGTTGTGATCGCCCACGAGCGCGGCTTCACCGTGCGCAAGCGGGGCGAGCAAGACGTCGAGGCCGCCAGCGTGGACGAGCTCGCCCTATGAAATGGCGCGACCTCATGTGTGGCGAGGTGCGCCCCGAGCACGTCGGGCAACGGCTGACGCTCGCGGGCTGGGCCGACTCGCGCCGCGACCACGGTGGTCTCGTCTTTGTCGACCTGCGCGACAAGACGGGGATCTGCCAGCTCGTCATGAATCCCGAGCGCGCGCCGGAGGCGGCGGAGACGGCGCACACGGTCCGCAACGAGTTCGTTCTCCAAGCCGAAGGCGAGGTCGTCCGCCGGGCGCCCGAGGCAGTCAATCCCAACATTCCGACCGGGGAGATCGAGCTCCAGGTCGACCGGCTCGAGATCCTCGCCCGCTCGACGACGCTTCCCTTCCAGCTCGAGGAGGAGGGCGTCGACGAGACGCTGCGCCTCCGCTACCGCTGGCTCGACCTGCGGCGGTGGAAGATGCAGCGCAACCTCGGCTTGCGCGCGCGCCTCGTCTCGACAATCCGTCGGGTGATGGAGGGGGACGGCTTCACGGACATCGAGACGCCGATCCTCTTCAAGCCGACCCCCGAGGGGGCGCGCGACTTCGTCGTGCCCAGCCGGCTGCAGCCGGGCCGCTTTTTCGCCCTACCGCAGTCGCCGCAGATCCTCAAGCAGCTGCTCGTGATCGCCGGCTTCGACCGCTACTACCAGATCGCACGCTGCTTCCGGGACGAAGACCTGCGCGCGGACCGGGTCCAGGAGATCACCCAGCTCGACGTCGAGATGGCATTTCCGGACCGCGAGTTCCTCTTCGACCTGATGGAGCGCATGGTCCGGGACGTCTGGAGAGAGACGATCGACGTCGATCTCCCGATCCCGTTCCCGCGGCTCACCTGGGACGAAGCCGACCGCCGTTTCGGCTCCGACAAGCCGGATCTCCGCTTCGGTCTCGAGCTGGAGGACGTCACCGAGCTCACGCGCGGCTCGGAGTTCGGAGTCTTCGCCGGTGCGGCGTGCGTGCGCTTCCTCCGCCTGCCGCAGGCCTATTCGCGCGCCGAGCTCGAGCGCCTCGAGGCCTTTGCAAAGGAGTGGGGGGCGAAGGGCCTCGCCTATCTCGTCTTCGACGAGAGCGGCGAGGTGCGCTCGCCGATCGTGAAGTTCCTCTCCGAGGAAGAGCTCGCCGCCTTCCGTGGGGAGCCCGGCTCGACAGTCCTCTTCGCCGGGGACGAGCCGGCGCGCGTGTCGCGGGTGCTGGGAGCCCTCCGCTTGCACCTCGGCCGCGAGCTGGGGCTGATCGACGAGGAGGCCTGGCGTTTCGTCTGGATCACCGACTTCCCGATGTTCGAGTGGTCCGAGGACGATGGGAAGTGGACGGCTCGCCACCATCCGTTCACGCGGCCCGCACCCGAGTTCGAGGAGACCTTCGATCAGGATCCCGGATCGGCGGTCGCGTACGCCTATGACCTCGTCGGCAACGGGCAGGAGCTTGGCGGCGGGTCGTTTAGGATGCACGGGGCGCCCCGCCGCACGGGGGGATCGCCTTCGGCATCGACCGCATGATGATGGTGCTCGCGCGCGAGCCGAACCTACGCGACGTAATCGCGTTCCCGAAGAACCAGGCAGGGCTCGACCCGATGAGCGGCGCGCCCTCGGAGCTCGAGGAGGAGCAGCTGCGCGAGCTCGGAATTCAGCTGCGTCGCAAACCCGATTAAGGCAAGCTGTCTTTCCAGCCGATGATCCGGTCATACTTTTCGGCGACACCCGTGCAGCACGGGGGAGTGGAGGCGTAACGCAATGTCGACTCAAGACCCACGGCGAGCCCAGGGACCGGCGCTGACGTCGCTGCCCCGCCTCGAAGACATCCCGCGCGCGGGCGACGGGTTCGACAGGGGCAAGGTCGAGGAGGCCTTCGACGCCTTCCGCCGGCACGTGACCGCGCTCCAGGCGCAGCTCCGCGTGCTCCAGTCCGCGCCGCGGAGCGCGATCGCCGAGCCGTCCGGCCATGCCGTGCGCATGGACGCCCTCCATCTGATCCGGTCAGCCGCCGAGTTCGCGGACACGATCGAGCGCGACGCTCAGGAAGCGGCGGCGAAGCAGGTCGGGAAAGCCGAGCAGGAGATTCGCGAGTCGCAGATGGACCTGCAGCAGCGCGAGGCAGAGATCGCGCGCATCCGCCAGGAGACCGAGCGCCAGCGCGGAGAGATCCTGAACGCGGCGCGAACCGAGGCGCGCGAGATCCTCACGAAGTCCAATCGCGACTCGAGCCAGGAGCTCCGCGACGCCGAGTCGAAGGGCGCCCACCTCCTCGAGCAGTCGCGGCACCAGGCCACTGAGCTCACGAATGCGGCACGCGCCGAGGTCGAGCAGACGCTGGAATGGGCCAGGGCGCAGGCAGACGTCATCGTCGCGCGCTCGCGCATGGGCGCCGAGCAGCTCCTTTCCGCCGCAGGTCACGGCGATGCGGCCATTCACGAAGCGATCGACGCGATCGTCCGCGCGGCCGAAGCGTCGGTTTCACCGCAGCCGGCCTCGAACCGGCCCTCGCCGGTCGCGACGCCCAAGGCGGAGCCTGAGCCGCAGCCCGAGGCTCAGCCCGGGCCCGAGGCGGAGACCGAGAGCGCTCCTGCTGAGGAGAGCCCGGCCGACGAAGCCTCGGACGCCGCTCCGGAGCCAGCTTCGGAGGACGAGACGCCGAAGAACCCGTAGGCTGGTACGCACTCACGCGTGCCGGACCAGCTGGCCATCCTTCGCCTCGCCGCGCTGCTCGTCTGCATCGGCCTTGTCGCCGTCGGCCTCTGGCTGCTCGACGTGGTGTGGTGGGTGGTCCCGCCCGTGATGGCGGGCGCGCTGCTCATCGCCTGGACGATCGAATGGGTGGCCTGGCGCGGGTCGCTGGCGACGACCGTGGTGCGCGAAAGCCCAAGCCCAAGCCCAAGCCCAAGCCCAAGCCCAAGCCCAAGCCCAAGCCCAAGCCCAAGCCTTCGCCCGAGCCTCCTTCGCAGCCGGAGTCTGGACCGGAACCGGAGCCCGAGCCCGAACCGGCACCGCCGCCGCCTTCCCCGCCTGAACCCGAGCCTGCGCCTCCGCCGCCCCCCGCGCCGGAGTCGCCGCCGGAGCCTGTCTTCGCAGCGCCTGTTCAGGAGGAGCCGCCGCCGGCTCGGGCGGAGCCTCTCCGGTCACGCCTGCTCCGCCTGCGCTCCGTGCCTTCGCCGCGGCCCGAGCCCGCACCGGAGCCCGCAGCCGCCGCGCCGGCCACCCCCTCGGTAGTCGAGTTCCGCCCGCGCACGATCGAGCCTCGAGAGTGGAACCTCTGGGATCTCGAACGCATGGCCCGGGAGGAGGTACGTGAGCACCCCGAGCGTCGCGACGAGTGGTCCTACCTCTTCTTGCACCTGCGCGAGTTCGCGCAAGCGGACGGATCCCTGCCGACCGAGTTCGACGGGCTCGTCCGCGAATCGTTCGCCGGCATGCTCGAGCGCCCGCACGGGGCGTGAGCCCGACCCTCCTTCAGCGACAGGCCGCGCTGGCCGCCGTTGCGCTGCTCGCGACGCTCGGTGTGCTCGCTCTCCGGGAAAGGAGAGAAGCTGCCGCGCCGCTCAACCCAGTCGGTCCGGCCGTGCGCTGGGAGTCGGCGATCGTCGGAGTCCTCCGTCCGGAGGCCTACACGCGAGGAACGACCTGCGGCACGACACTCGATTCGGGAACGCTCGGGGTCGCGCACGCCGTGCTTCCGTGTGGCGTCGACCTCGTGCTCTCGCTGGGCAGCAAGGAGGTGCGGACCGAGGTCGTCGACCACACGACTGTGGGAGGGGGGCGCGCGTTCGACCTGACGCAAGCCCTCGCCGACGAGCTCGGCGTGCAAGGGCGGACGACGATCCGGTGGCGCTTCGCGGAGTAGCGACTCCGCTAGAGTGAAAAGTGCGTGCTCGACCCCGTGCGTGGCTCTGGGCGCAATGTAGAACCAACACGCTACTGAGAGGGAGCTCGGGTCCGACTGCCGCCGTCGGCGCCGGTCGGCAGGGCACCCACCTGGTTCGCCAGGTTCCTCACGTCCAGAGCTTCATCGGCGGGGTGGGGTACGCCCTATGCCATGACAGAGCTGATCGGGAACTCGGCGCGCGACGGCGACGTCGCGTGGGTTCGACTCGAGATCGCCGACGGTCGCCTCGTCGCGGCGACCGGGGAGGGACCAGGAGTCGCTGACCTCTGCGCCGCGGTGCGCGGACTGACGACGCTCTCCGCTGCGGCTGTTCCCGGCGAGCCGTTGGCGGGAGACGCGCTCCACGATGCGCTCGGCCCCGCGATGACCGCGCCGACGGATGAGGGTCGCGTCGCCGTGGCCATGAGCGGCGGGGTGGACAGCGCGGTGGCGCTCCTCCGCGCCCGCGACGGGGGTCACGACCCCGTGGGGGTGACCCTGCGGCTCTGGACCGACCCTGCCGGGCCGAGCTCGGACCGGGCCTGCTGCTCGCCCGAGTCCGTGCTTGCGGCCAGGGAGACCTGTCACAGGCTCGGGTTTCCGCACGTCACGCTGGATCTGCGCGAGGGCTTTCGGAAGGCGGTCGTCGGGCCCTTCGTCAGCGGCTACGCACGCGGGGAGACGCCGAACCCGTGCATTCGCTGCAACGGGGGCTTCCGTTTCGCCGCCCTGCTCGCTTTCGCCCGCCGGATCGGGGCTCAGAAGCTCGTCACGGGACACTACGCGCGCCTCGCCGAGCATCGCGGCCGGCTGCTGCTCGCCCGAGGAGCTGATGCGGAGAAGGACCAGTCGTACATGCTCGCCCGTCTGGATCCGCGCGTTTTGGCTCGACTGTGGTTCCCGCTCGGGGACCAGAGCAAGGCCGAGACCCGCTCCCAGGCGCGTGCAGCCGGGCTCGAGGCTGCGGGCCGGGCCGAGAGTCAGGAGGCGTGCTTCCTCGCGGGCGCCGACTACAGGGATTTCCTCGCTCGCCAGGGACTGGACGAGAGGGACGGCCCGGTCCTCGACGAGGACGGGCGCGAGCTCGGCCGTCATGGAGGCTTCTGGCGGTTCACGCCGGGACAGCGCCGCGGCCTCGGCGTCGCGATCGGGAAGCCGTTGTATGCGCTTCGCGCAGACCCCCGGACGAACGCAGTGGTCGTCGGCCCACGAGAAGCGCTCGCGCGTCGCCAAATCCGCGTCGGCAACGGGCGTCTCTTCGTTCCGGTCGGCCGCGTCGAGGCCAAGCTGCGCTATCGCTCTCCCGCCATCGCGGCGACCGTGGAGGACGAGAGACGCGGGTTCCGCATCGCGCTCGACCAGCCTGTGTACGGCGTTGCCGCGGGGCAGGCGGCGGTTCTTTACGAGGGCGAGGTCGTGGTAGGCGCAGGACTCATCACCGCCGCCCACTGACGTAGGATCGCGCCGTGCCCCTGGCTGCCTTCGAGACGATCGACGTTCTCTGGATCGCGCTGAGCGGATTCCTGGCAGTCGTTGGTCTCGCGCTCGCCTATGCGCTCGTTCGCCTGGCCGCAACCATTCGGAGCGTTTCCTCGTTGGTCCAGGGTCTGGAAAAGGAAGTGCTCCCCCTCATCAACAAAGCCGGAGGAACGGTTGACCGCGTGAACGGGCAGCTCGACAAGCTCGATCGCGTCACGGACAGTGCCGTCGACGCCGCCGATAACCTCGACACCGCCGTGCGCGCGGTCACGATCGCTCTTACCCGGCCGGTTCAGAAGATCTCCGGCCTGGCGGCGGGCCTAGCCCACGGCGTGGCCACCCTCCGCGCGCGGCGCGATTTCCGCGGCGCCTACCAGAGTGCGCGAGCTGCCGCCGGCCGCCGGGAGCGGGAGATCGAAGAGGAGCTCCACCGCGGCGGCGAGGCGGAGTGACTGGCGCGATCAAGCTCAAGATTCCTCACCAGTCCTCCTACCACGGGATCGCTCTGCTCGTGGTCGGGGGCCTGGCAGCCAGGCTGGACGTCTCCTACGAGCAGCTCGAGGACCTCCAGCTGGCACTCGAGAGCGTGCTCGACAACGGTGGTTACGCCAGCACCTCGGAGGTGACCGTCGAGCTCGATCTGCAGGACGGAGGGTTGGCGATGATCGTCGGGCCGCTCGATGGTGCGGCGCTGAAGTCGGACCTCGAGGATGAGCGTGACGACCGGCTCGCCCTCGGCCGGCTGCTCGGCACTCTGGTCGAGGACGTCAGCCTCGAGAGCCGTGAGGACGGAGACTGGCTGCGGCTCGAAAAGCGCGTGCAGGTCGTCCGGAGCGAGGGGTTTCGTGAGCCTGTATGAGGAGAAGGCAGATCGCGAGCTCCTCCGCCGCTACCACAAGCGCGGGGATCTCGAGGCGCGCGAGCGCCTGATCGAGCAGTACTTGCCGCTCGTCCGCTCGCTCGCCCGGCGCTACTCCTACCGGGGCGAGCAGCTCGAGGATCTCGTCCAGGTTGGCTGCATCGGCCTGATCAAAGCGATCGACCGCTTCGACATCGACCGCGGCGTCGAGCTGACCACCTACGCGACCCCGAACATCATCGGGGAGATCAAGCGCCATTTCCGCGACAAGGGCTGGTCGGTCCGCGTGCCGCGCGGCCTCCAGGAGCTGAACGTACGCCTGTCGCATCTCGTCGAGGAGCTGACCGTCCAGCTCGAACGCTCTCCGACGATCGCAGAGCTCGCGAAGGCGGCGAGCGTGGAGGAGGAAGAGGTGCTCGAAGCGCTCGAGAGCGGGCAGGCCTACGCGACGCTGTCGCTCTCCGCTCCGGGCGGGGGCGGCGGCGACGACGGGTCCGACCTCGACCCCCTCGAGTCGCTCGGCGAGCTCGAGCACGAATACGAGGTGAGCGAGGACCGGGCCGTGCTCGCGCCGGGGCTCCGGGCGCTCGATGATCGAGAACGCCGCATCCTCCATCTCCGCTTCTTCGAGGGGCTGACGCAGTCGCAGATCGCCCAGCAGGTGGGGATCTCCCAGATGCACGTCTCGCGACTGATCCGCCGCGCGCTGGAGAAGATTCGCGACGAGATCGCGGCCGAGCAAACGGTCAAGCGGCGGGCCTCCTAGTCCTAATAGGACGACGGGGCCTGACCCCGGCGGTGGCTCTAAGAGCCATGCCGCTTGACGCTTCTGTGACTGATGGTCGACATAGCGACGGCCGCAAACTTGAGGCGCCGCGCCGGCTCAGGCTTCCAGGTCGTCCTCTTCGGCCACGGCTCCCTAGGACATACGGGGTCTGACCCCGATTCGAGATTTCTAGGCTGGGCCAGCGGGCGTCGTAGAGCCCGTCAGGCCCAAACGTAGAATCCGTCACATGCGCACCTCGGCGGAGCTTCGCGAGGGCTTCCTCGCCTTCTTCGAGCGTCAGGGCCACAAGCGGCTTCCTTCGTGGCCTCTGATTCCGCGCGCGGACGACCACTCGACGCTGCTCACCTCGGCCGGCATGCAGCCGCAGATGCCGTATTTCCTCGGCCGCGAACCGCCGCCGGCACCGCTCACCACGACGGTGCAGAAGTGCTTCCGCACGCCCGACATCGACGAGGTGGGCCTCGACGGCCACCATCTCACCTTCTTCGAGATGCTCGGCAACTTCTCGTTCGGGCAGTACTTCAAGCAGGGCGCCATCGAGTACGCCACCGACTTCATCCAGGGTCATCTGGAGCTCCCGTGGGACCGCATCTGGGCGACCGTCCATGCCGGCGACCCGCAGCTCGGGCTCAGGGAGGACGAGGTGTCGATCCAGCTCTGGGAGGACGTGGGACTCCCACGAGAGCGCATCGTTCCGCTGCCGAGCTCCGAGAACTTCTGGTCGGTCGGCGGTCCCGGACCCTGCGGCCCGGACTCCGAGATCTACTTCGACTGGGGCGAGGAGTACGGCTGCGGGGAGCTGGGCTGCGCGCCTGCGTGCCCCCGCTGCGACCGCTTCCTCGAGTTCTGGAACCTCGTCTTCATGGAATACGAGCTGCACGCCGACGGAACGCTGACGCCCCTGCCCCAGCAGAACGTCGACACGGGCATGGGAGTCGAGCGGCTGGCCGCGATCACGCAGGACGTCCGCTCCGTGTACGAGACCGACGGCTATCAGGCGATCATGGCCTGGATCGAGCAGGAGAGCGGCGTCCCCTGGGACGCGGACGAGACGGCGACAAAAGCGCACCGCATCCTCGCCGACCACGGGCGGGGGATGACCTTTCTCGTCGGCGACGGCGTTGCTCCGTCGAACGAGGGGCGCGGCTACGTCCTGCGCCGGATCATCCGGCGCGCCGTCCAGCAGGCTCGCAAGATCGGGCTCGAGGATCTCTGGCGCCTCTCGGACGTGGTCGTCGAGCAAACCGCGGCCTGGTACCCGGAGCTGGAGGAGAACCGGCGCCAGATCCAGGACACCCTCCGGGCCGAGGAGGAGCGCTTCTCGGAGACGCTCGCCCGGGGCATGCGCCTCTTCGAGGAGGTGGCCGCCAAGGGCGATATCTCCGGCGAGGACGCATTCACCCTGACGGCGACATACGGCTTCCCGGTCGAGCTGACAAGGGAGCTCGCGCGCGAACGCGGCCTCGCGGTCGACGATGATGGCTTTGCGAGGCTGATGGAGGAGCACCGAGAGATCTCCCGGGCGGGCGCCGACAAGACGGAGCTCAAGCGAGCAGCCGACTTCGCCCGCGAAGCCGGATTTGCAACCGACTTCGTCGGTTGGGAGAAGACCGAAGTCTTGACGCAGATCGGGGCTCTCGAACCGCTCGGCGACGGCACTTTCCTCGCAAAGCTCCGCGAGTCTCCGTTCTACGCCGAGGGCGGCGGCCAGGTGAGCGACCGGGGCTGGATCGAGAAGGACGGAGCGCGGGCCGAGCTCGCCGGCGCCTTCCGCTTTGGCGAGGACCAGGCGCTGCTCTTCCGCGGCGAGGACTTCAGCGCCGGCGATCGCGTCAAAGCGGTGGTTCCCTGGAAGGTGCGTTTCCCCACGATGGCGAACCACACGGCGACGCACCTGCTGCACAAGGCCCTGCAGGAGGTGCTCGGCGACCACGTTCGCCAGGCAGGGTCAGCGGTGCGCCCCGACAAGCTCCGCTTCGACTTCACCCATCCCCAGGCGCTGACCCCGGAGGAGCGCGAGCGGGTCGAGGAGATCGTGAACGCCAGGGTCTTCGAGAACCTGCCGGTGCATGCGTTCCTTACGCCCATCGACGAGGCTCGCAACCTCGGCGCGATGATGCTCTTCGGAGAGAAGTACGGAGAGATCGTCCGCGTCGTCGAGATCCCCGGGTTTTCGCGCGAGCTCTGTGGCGGCACTCACGTGCGCACGACCGCGGAGATTGGGCCGTTCGTGATGCTCTCCGAGGGCTCGGTGGGGGCGGGGGTCCGGCGCATCGAGGCCGTCACGTCGGGGGAGGCGTTCGCCTACATGCATGCCAGGGCTGAGGAAGCCGACGAGCAAGCCGCGGAGCTCGAGCGGGTGCGCAAGGAGCCGAAGAAGGCTCGCGCGACGGCGGAGCCGGACATCGTCGAAGAGCGGCGGAACAAGGCCGGCGAGGTCGAGGTGATCGTCATGGAGCTCGGCGCGACGACGCCCGAGGACATGCTTCAGCTCTCCGACCGGCTCATGCAGCAGAACGCCCCCGCCGCGGTGGTGCTCGGCGCGTGCGACGACGGACGCGTCCACCTCCTCGTGAACCTCGACCGCTCGCTCGAGGAGCGCGGGCTCGACGCGGTCAAGGTCGTGCGCGAGGCAGCGGCCCTCGTCGGCGGCGGAGGTGGCGGACGCCCGACGATGGCCCGGGCGGGCGGGCGCGATCCCGAGAAGCTGCCCGAGGCGCTCGCGCGGGCGGAACGGACACTCCTCGAAGCTCTCACCTAGTGGTCGCGGTCGTGAGTGTGTTCCTGGCTGACAACGACACTTGCGGCCGCGGCCACTCTAGACTGGCGCGCCGGTGAAGGTGCTCGCCCTCGACTACGGTTCGGCGCGGACCGGCGTGGCGGTCTCCGACCCGACCGGAACGGTCGCGCGTCCTCTCGGGGTCGTCGAAAGAGCCGCAAGCGAGGACGGCATCGCCCGTCTCGTCGAGCTGGCGCGCGAGGAGGACGTGGAGCGCATCGTCGTCGGCCTTCCCATCACTTTGCGCGGGGAGCACGGCGCCCAGGCGGAAGAGACAGATCGTTTCGTCGAGCTCCTCCGCGCAGCCGTCGACCTGCCGGTCGAAAGCTTCGACGAACGCTTCACAACCAAGCTGGCGGAGGCCGGCCAAACCCGAGCAGAACAGGATGCGGTCGCGGCCGCTCACCTGCTCTCGAGCTATCTGACGTGGAAGAGCGCCCGCCCCGCGTAACGCGCCACCGGTCTTCGTCGCCGGCGGCGCGGGGGCTCGCAGCCTTCGGCGGCCTGATCCTGGGCGTCGGCGTGCTCGCTGCGCTCGCCTTCGCCATCGTGGGCCGGGGCGACGGCTCGGCCACCCCGACGACCGCGCCGACGACGACCGGGCCGCCGCCGAAGCCGGTACTCCGGATCATCTTCCCGGAGGGCTTCACGATCGACGACATGGCCAAGCGCATCAGGGCGGTAAACAAGATCGCCGAGGAAAAGCGGAAGATCACGCCCAAGCTCGAGCCTCGCCAGTACTTGCGGATCGGCAAGACGAAGAGCGCACCGCCCCAGGGCTTCGAGTACAAGAAGCGGGTTGCCAGCCTCGAGGGCTTCCTCTTCCCCGCCACGTACGACTTCACCGAGGACACGACCACGAGGCAGCTCGTGGACAAGCAGTTCGAAGCCTTCATCCGCGCTTGGAGCCAGCTCGACCTCCGCTACTCGAAGTCGAAGAACCTGACGGCCTACGACGTCCTCATCATCGCGTCCATGATCGAAAAGGAAGTGCAGGTACCGAAGGAGCGACCGCTGGTGGCGGCGGTCATCTACAACCGGCTCCATGCCGGCTTGCCGCTCGGCATCGACGCGACGATCCGCTACGGCCTGCACATCCCGCCGACCGAGCCAATCCACCAGAGCGAGCTCGACTCGGACTCGCCCTACAACACGCGGAAGTTCCCCGGTCTGACCCCGACGCCGATTGCCAACCCGGGGCTCGCTTCGCTGCAAGCCGCCGCCCATCCGGCGAAGGTCGATTACCTCTATTTCGTGCGTAAGGCCGACTGCAAGAGCCACTTCTTCACCGCGAGCGAGAAGAAGTTCGACGACTATCCGCGCGCGGGACTGAACTGCTGATGCTGACAGCCGAGACGCGGCTCGTCGGGCTGATCGGCGACCCCGTCTCGCACTCTCTCTCCCCCCGCATGCAGAACGCGGCATTTGCCGCGCGGGGCCTGGACTGGGCCTACGTCCCTCTCCGGGTGGCGGCGGCACGACTCGAGGACGCGGTGATCGGTCTCGTTGCCCTGGACTTCGCCGGTGCGAACGTCACCATCCCCCACAAGACGGCCGTCGTTGCATTCTGCGACGAGCTCGACCAGGTGGCGGAGCGCGCGGGCTCGGTGAACACCCTTGTCGTTCGCGACGGCCGCGTGCTCGGCTCGAGCACCGACGGCCCCGCCGTCGTGGGACTCGTGGACGCTGCGGGCGCCTCGGTGTTGGTGCTCGGCGCCGGAGGGGGAGCCCAGGCGGTTGCGACGTCGCTCCTCGACGCCGGGGCGGAATCCCTCAGCGTCGCCGCCCGCGACGCCGAGCGCGCTCATGCCCTCGCGGCGCGTCTGCGCACGCTCTTTCCCGAGCGGAAGGTGGACGCGGAAGAGGAGTGGCCGCCGGCGACTCGGGCAACCCTGCTCGTGAACGCCACGCCGATCCGCGACGAATTGCCCGTCGAGCTCGAGGGAGCCCGGCAGGTGGTCGACCTTGCTTATAAGCCCGAGCGCTCGCCGACGACACTTGTAGAAGCCGCGCGGGAGGCGGGCTGCGAGCGCGTCGTGGACGGGGTCGACGTTCTCATCGCCCAGGGGGCGGCGTCGTTCGAGCGCTGGACCGAAGTCTCGGCCCCGTTGGAGGTAATGCGCTCCGCGGTCCGACGGTGAAGCGCCCGCGGGAGTGGGCCCTTCGTGGGCTGGAGTGGTGCGACTACCCGTTATGGATCTGGACGTTCCCTCCTTGGAGTGGCTGGTCGCCGGATGCGTAGCCGTTGGCGACGATGATCCCGTATACGTCGACGGCCGTTCCGCCTTCGCCGTTGTCCTGGACCCTGATCCGGTAGAACAAGGGAACGGGACCACCGTCGTCGGTCGCCAGGCCGTAGATCCTGGCCTCGGTGGCGCTATCGCAGAGGACGGCGAGGACGTTCCCGTGCAGGTTCATCGGGAACGCAGGCCCGTGATCCTGGTACTCCTCGTTGCCGGAGGCGTTGCCTGCTCCGTCGGTCTTCGCTATGCCCCCGAAGCTGGAGTTGTCGCCGTTCATGGCGTAGATCCAGCCGCCGTTGTCGATCTTGACGTCGCACAGCGGCGTGCTCACGGGCAGCACCCACGCCTTGTCGGCGATGTCGAAGGGCTCATCTCCCAAGGGAGGCGGCGCATCCTGCATGCCGTCCTCGTCGGTGTCGGCGAACGCCTCGATCACGTCTTTGCCGGGGAGATCGGGGCCCGTGTAGCAGAACGTCGCCACGCCCTGGTCATTCGTCGTTGCGGTCCCGTCCTCGTCGGGCGGGTTCTGGTCGATCTCCGAGGCGCCTTCCACGTCGAAGACCACCGTGATCTCAGGGACGGGCTGGCCGGACTGATCCTGCACCGTCGCGGTCACGCAGTGCTGCGTCTCGACCTCGTTGACGTCTTCCTCCGGCTGGAGCGTCAGGGTGAATGGCTCACCTACCGTGACGACGGGGCCGAGGGTGATGTCGATGAGCGTCAGGGTGGGGGCAGCCGACATCACAGCCTGGATCCCCGTGAACGGTGGTCCATCGAGGTCGTAGATGAACTGGAGGTCCGTGCCGATGAGATCGAACGGCGACGTCTCCTCGAAGTCGATTCCGGTCAGACCGACTACAGGGTCGTAAGAGACTGGGATCGCGCATCGTGGGACCGCCGCGGGCGTCGTGTAGCTCGTGGCGCTTGCGGCATCTGCCGCATAGAGCATCTCGGTGTTGTGGGAGGTCCCACCGTCAGTCAGCAGGTACGTACCGGCTGGTTGCCCGGGGAGGCTCTTCTTCACGGCAAGCGTGTCGTTCCCCTCCTCGAAGCCGCCCTGGTCCGGCACCCAGCAGGCCTTGAGGATGGCTCCGCTGTTCTTGTTCAGTTGGTACAGCACCTGGTGATTGGTGCCGGTCGGCCACTCGTGGTAACCCGCCACCCAGAGATCGCCGTTGTCGGGGTCGAGATCCAGTGCCCCGATGTCGTCCTGATCGACGACGCCTGGACCGTCGCCGAACGGGATCTGCCCCATGTTCGCGCAGGCGGGCGGAAGCGACGTCTTGTGGATGAGACCATCGCCGAGGAAGGTCGGGGCGGGGGTGACGAACGTGTACCAGAGGAAGCCGCCTCCTCCCGGGTCGAATCCAATCCCGCGCCCGTTCTGCGACCCGGGCGGCACGCACGAGACCTCGAACATGTCGTTCCCGATGTCGTACTGAAGGATTCGGGAGGGGAAGTTCGACGCCTCGTACCCCAACAGCTTCGTCCCCGGCGGGGCATGCGTCGCGAGCGCGTTACTCGCAAACATGAGACCGACCGCCACTACGACAAGCGTCGAAAGCAGCTTCGTCATCTTCACGTCCCCCTTCGGTCGCTGGCCCTGCCGCCAAGCGGCTTACTCGGGTCAACGACTATAGGGAAACAGACCAGAGTTCGCCATGTAGCCAAGCGAGCAGGCACTGAGCCGCGAGGGCTAGGCTGCGCCCGTGGCGTTGAGGCTGACGACCGCGGGTGAATCGCATGGGCCCGCGCTGGTCGCGGTCGTCGAAGGGCTGCCGGCCGGGCTCGTGCTCGAGCGCGCGGCGATCGACGAGGATCTGCGCCGGCGCCAGCAGGGGTACGGTCGCAGCCCGCGTCAGAAGATCGAGACGGACGAAGTCGAGGTGTTGGCGGGATTGCGACATGGTCGGACGCTCGGGACGCCGCTCGCCCTAGTCGTTCGCAACCGCGACCACGAGAACTGGAAGTGGGGGATGAGTCCGTGGCCGCCCGAGGGCGAGCCGGAGGGCAAGGGCAAGGAGCCGGTGACCCTCCCGCGGCCGGGGCACGCCGACCTGGCCGGCGTCATGAAGT
>WNFV01002685.1_pt1 | contig 23427 bp, 28 predicted proteins | sample 5400101 | NCBI WGS metagenome assembly WNFV01 (sample SAMN13153361, study PRJNA577476) | soil metagenome | isolation source: 115 cm soil or saprolite under grassland replicate 1 | place: USA:California | collected 2016-06-15 | reverse complement strand
GTTGGGTTCGTTCCGCCAAAATCGTGACCGTTCGCCGACCCGCTTGCATCACGGGCTCGATCGTAGCTCGGCAGGGATCGCGCCGGGAGATATTCGACCACGTGCCGGGGCGGCGTTGTAATCATTGGGCTTCTTGGCTTCGTTTGGCCAAAACTCCGGCCGGCGCCAATGCCTCGACACAGACCGGTGACGGAACGAAGTGCGAATACGACGCTTCAAAACGTGGAAAAACTGCGGACTCTGTTCACGAAGGGTTCAGTGACAGGCGAGGTTGTTGGCTTGCTCATCGACCTCTCGATGGCAAGAGGTGACGGCACGGCCCGTGCGCTCGATGGTCTGATGTCTTGAACGGAGGCCCGTGACGGCCGGCTGGGGCGCGCTCATTACCGAGAGCTGGTTGCGCGAAGCGCCGTTGTGCGACGCGCCGAGAAACTACGTACTTCAAGAATACTCGGTGTTAGACAGCCCACCCATCATCGGATGCACTCTGAAGCCAATCGTCGCATTGATCTATGTCAATGATGAGTCTGTTCGTGAACTATATGGACTACGTTGACGGTGGCGGCGATGGTGATGTTCTTGGGGTGAGCGGAAATAGCTCACGAAATAGATGACTGACAAGATCGATCGCAAAGCGCTCGCGCAAAAGTGGGTCCACTCGCACGAAGAGGACACCGCGAGTGAAACGGTTTTTCGCCCGGCCTCGTACGCATTTCCGCGGTCACGGGGCCGCAGATCCTTTCAGCTCGACCCTGGAGGAAAGCTCGTAACTTCCGCGATAGGTCCCGACGACCGCTCGGTTCGGGGCCAAGGCAGATGGCAGCTCGAGGCCTCCAACAATCTTGCGCTGGAGCCGGCCGGCCCTGGCGCGCGCAAGTCCGTCATGCAAATTCTGCAGCTCCGGCCGGACAAGCTCGTCGTCAAGAAGGAATGATCTTGGCGCGGCGAGCGATCATGATCGCCTCGTTCCAGCCGGAACGTATGGTTCCGACCACAGATTTCTCAGCTCTTCCGGAAGCGCGCGGCGCACATCTTCGATCTCACCGGCGGTGATCTTCTTCGAAAGCAATTCGAACACCGCTAGGACCGCTTGTGATGTCTGAGCGATCGGATCAATCTTGAAAGAGTCATTTCCGTTTGGCTCGATCTGGCTTTCATGTGCATCACCTAGGTTCCCGACGTGACACAATGCCGCCCGTGGCGCGGTAGGTCGTCAATCTCGATTACTCCCAAAATAGGCGGCTGTGCCGGCGAGTCCTTGAGAAAGATCAATCCAACCGTTCTTCTGGAAACGCGGAATTCTCCGCGAACGGGCTGTTCAGCATTCGCCACGCTTTTGATCGAGATCAAAGAGCGAAATCGGCTGATGTGGTCCGATGTGAGACCGTCGTGCGGAGGCAAGATTGGCGAAGTACGGCAGTGAAGCGTCGTCAGACGCTATCTGACCTATGCGATGAACCAATCTACCGATGAGGCGTGGCGGAGGGATCCGTGGCCGTTATTCCGAGCGCCCCTGAGGAGACTCCAGGGCAGAGGATAAGCGGCGCGGGTCCCGCGCTTTTGGGCGGTGTTGTCGATCTTTGGGGTACGTGTAAGCTTCAGTTAACTCGCGCTGTTCTTTTTTTGATCTACGTCAAGGTGACTAGCTGGGGGTAAGCGCTCAATTTTTCCCAGCACAAGCATAAGGAGAGTCGCCATGGACGACAAGCAGTTGCAACAGAACGTACTCGACGAGCTCGAATTCGAGCCAAGCATCGATGCTGCAAACATCGGAGTTGCCGTCGACGATGGTGTCGTGACCTTAACTGGGCACGTATCGAGCTATGCAGAGAAGCTCGCTGCCGAACGTGCAGCCCGTCAGGTCAAGGGCGTGCGCGCGATCGCTCAAGAGATTGAGGTTCGCTTCCCTAGCGATAAGAAGACCGCGGATGACGAGATCGCGAAACGCGCGCTCAGCGTTCTCAAGTGGGACGCCATGATCCCGCAGGACGCGGTCAAGGTCACCGTGCAAAAGGGATGGGTGACCCTCTCCGGCGAGGTGAATTGGCAATATCAACGGAAGGCCTCCGAGGACGCCGTTTGGAAATTGTCAGGCGTCACCGGCGTGACCAATAGCATCTCGCTCAAGCCGACGGTCTCTGTATCGGACATCAAGAAGAAGATAGAGGGCGCGTTGGCTCGACATGCGCACATCGAGGCTCAGGCGATCCGGGTCAATGTTCGGGATGGCAACAAGGTTTCGCTTGAAGGCAAGGTCGACAGCTGGGACGAGCGGGAGGCGGTCGAGAAGGCAGCCTGGTCAGTCGCCGGCGTTCAATCAGTCGACGACCGCCTGACAATCGTGCGGTAATTGGAGAGTTGGTTGGCGGCACGGAATTCGTCGTGCCGCCCTCCATGCCCGGTGTAAGGGAGGCTCACATGGCATATGATTCCGACAAGTCGACCAAATCGTCAGCGCCGAGCTTCGTTCCTGCAGCATTCGGCGAAATGGGAAGGAAGCAGTTCCAGGCAGCGCTCGAAATGCAGAAGGAGCTTCTCAGCACTTTTGAAGGAATGAACCGCGCGTGGCGTGCGCGCGCTCAGTCGGAAGTGCACCTTGCATCCGAGTTTATCGGCAAGCTGGCTGCGGTGCGATCGATCCCGGATGCCGCGACCGCTTGCCAGGAATGCATGACCCGGCAGATGGAGATGTTCGCGGAGGACGGCCGCCGAATGTTCGCCGACAGCGAGAAATTGATGCGAGCCGGCACACGCCTGTTCTCCAATGGGTCCCCAGGCCTCAGCAGCTAGCAGACGACCTCGTCCCTGCGGATGAAGTTCGAGCTGTTGCTCGCCGCGCCCACGACACCGACTGACGTGGCTATCCCTTGATGCAGATCAGCGGTCGCAGGCGCGCCACCCTGCGGGCAAGGCCGGCATGCTCGGCTGCGGCCACGACCGCGCCCACGTCCTTGTAGGCGCCGGGGGCCTCCTCGGCGATGCCGCGCGTCGAGGGACTGCGGATCAGGATCCCTTCCGACGCGAGGTCGTCGACGATCTTGCGGCCGCTCCAGCGCTTGAGGGCGGCGTGGCGCGACAACGCACGGCCGGCCCCATGGCATGCCGACGAGAAGGCTTTCTGCTCGCCGGTCGTCTCGCCCACCAGGATGTATGAGGCCGTTCCCATGCTGCCGCCGATGAGCACCGGCTGACCGACGGGACGGAGCGCCGCGGGCAGGCTCTCGTGACCAGGCCCGAAGGCCCGGGTCGCACCTTTGCGATGAACGAACAGTCCGCGCCGTTTCCCCCCGACCGCGTGCGTTTCAGCCTTGCAGGTATTGTGCGAGACGTCGAACAAAAGGCGCAGGTCGCAATCCGGGAAAAAGTGGGCGAAAACGCGCCGGGCGTAGTGGCCAAGAATCTCGCGATTGGCGAGCGCGCAATTAATCCCCGCGCGCATGGCGCCCAGGTAGCGTTGGCCCACCTCCGAGTTGATCGGCGCGCAAGCGAGCTCGCGATCGGGAAGCACGATGCCTGAAGCTTCCGCGGTTACCACCATTTCCTTGAGGAACTCGGTCCCGATCTGGTGACCGAGCCCGCGCGAGCCGCAATGGATGGTGACAACGACGTCCTCTTGCGCGAGGCCGAAGGCTTGCGCCGCAGGTGCATCGAAGATTTTCGTGACCGCCTGGACCTCGAGATAGTGGTTGCCGGAGCCGAGCGTGCCCATCTCCCGGCGCTGCCGTTCCTTGGCGCGGTCGGAAACATGCTCCGGCTCCGCACCTGCCATCATCCCTTGTTCCTCGATCCGATCAAGGTCACGCGCTTCGCCCCAGCCGCGCTCGACCGCCCAACGGGCACCGCCCGACAGCATCGCGTTCATGTCGATCGCGTCGAGGGTAATTGCGCCTTTGCTGCCGACGCCGGCCGGGATCTGGCGAAAAAGCGAGTCGGCAAGCGACTTCTGTACCGGAAGAATGTCGGCGACCGTGAGGCCGGTCAGCATCGTGCGCACGCCGCACGAGATGTCGAATCCGACGCCGCCCGCCGACACGATGCCCCCTTGATCGGGATCAAACGCCGCGACACCGCCGATCGGGAAGCCGTAACCCCAGTGGGCGTCCGGCATAGCGTAAGAAGCCTGCACGATCCCGGGAAGCGTTGCGACATTCACGGCCTGCTCAAAGACCTTGTCATCCATGTCGCGGATCAGGTTTTCGTCGGCGTAAATGACGGCCGGCACGCGCATCGCGCCATGCGGCTCGATCCGCCACGTCGTGGAGTCGACCCGAGTGAAGCGAGCGGGGTCCATGGCCGTTCTCCGCTATACGTCCACGATGCAGGCTGCAGACCACATGCCGTCGGGGTTCTTGGCAACCTTCAGCGCTGTATAGGTCGCGCCCTTAGGCTCGCAGGCCGGGGCATGGCGTTCGACGTCAACCGGCTCGCCCCATAACGTCCCGTCCAACCGCCCGCCGTCGATGCGCACGGCAAAGCGCCCAAACAGCACGCTCCGAACCGCCATCTCATAGATGACGGCGTTGAGCCATTCGACAAACAGAAGCTCGAGGTCAGGCGCCTCACATTGCACCTCGACTGACACCTGCGGCTTGACCTCCGCATGGGTGATGACCGCCGTCAACGCATGGGCCGCCTGCTCGAACGCCTCCGCTGCTGTTGCACCCCATCCCTGCACGCCGACGTCCGCATCGTGAGGGAAATGCGCCCATCCGACCTTGCTCTGCGGCAACATGGCGGAATGGCTCATGCTCGTAGCCTGTGCTTCCCGAGCAGCTTCACCGTGCTTGCTTGCGGTCCTTTCTCGCCCGTCTCCTCGGCGAAGGTGACGTGCGTACCCACGGCGAGGCGGTTGTATGCGCCGTCGAGCACGCTGTTCCGATGAAAATAGACTTCGTGACCATCGGCGGCCTCCAGGAATCCGAACTCGCCGGAAGCATCGAGGCTCTTCACGGTCCCCATTGGTTGACTTTCGTGCTGCTTCACCTGTCCCTGCAGGCGGCGAACATGATCCTGCAGCCGGCGTCGCGCGTGCTTGAAGGCATCATTGATGGCAAATGACAGATCGGCCTGGCGCTCGTCGGCCTGCGCGGTGCGCCCGACATTGACTTCGCGACCGTTCGGGAGGGCCAAACGAATATTGACCTCATAGAGACCGCCGGTCCGATGGTGGCCGCCCGGCCCTTTCAGCACGACCCGGCAAGCCGTCACCCGGCCGTACCGCTGCTCCAATTCGGCCACGTGCTTCTCGATCGAAGCGTGAAGCTCCGGTGTTCCGCTCATGCCCTGGAAATCGATCTCAACGGGCGTTTGCATGACCTCCTCCAAGCGCTATTCGCCGTAAAGAATCAGTGAGACATCAGGCAGCAGATTGGACTTGTCGCGAGCAGGTCTCGGGTCATGCCGCCGAAGACCCATTCGCCGAGGCGGCTGTGTCCATATGCGCCGGTCACCAGCAGGTCGGCCCGTTCCTCCTGAGCGATTCGGATCAACTGCGCCGCACCAGATCCCTTTTGCTCAAGCATGACCCTGGGGCCACCCTTGATCCGGTGCCGCGTCAGATAACGAGTCACGTCGTCGAGGTGCGCGAGTGCGGTCTTCTCCTCATCCGCCCCACAAGCTTCGACGATGGTGACGCGCATCGCCTCTTGCAGGAAGGGAAGCGAGTCCTGCACGGCCCTGCGCGCCTCGCGCGTGTCCTTCCAACCGATCACGACGTGCTCCGCCCGTAGCGTGCTCACTCCTTCGGGCACGACCAGGGTCGGACGACCCATCTTCAGAAGTGCTTCGCCCGGATCGAGCGAGCTGTAAGCACTTCCCGGCGCTTTCATCCGTCCGATCACGACAAGATCGGCACTCCGCGACTCGCGTGCTAGCGCCTCGGTCGGAAGATCAAGCAGCGGACGCCACTCCAGCTGTCGGTGATCGCTGCCCGCAACGCTGCGAAACCAGTTGCCTCTGTCGGCAAGCTTCGCCCTCATCAACTTGATGTCCACATCGGTCATCCCGTCCATGACCACGCCATCGGCCACGATTGGTGGCGGAATGGCGAGGGCCGACAGTCCGATCAGCGTCGCAGTGAATTTGTCGGCGAGGCTTGCGGCGAGGCGTACGCGTTGCTCGGGCGTGCCGTCGGCCTCGACGTACACCATAACGGCTACGTAAGACATACGCGCTCCTCGGTTAGCTGCTGCTTCTAACTTATTAGGCTCAAAGGCGCGCCGGTATATTGATTCAAGTCAACGTCAGGAAGGCATGGGCACCCGCGGCGTTGTGGGCACAGATCGGAAGCAGCACCGCCAGTTATGAAGCTTTGACATGGCCGGCCTTTTTCATGAGCCTTGTCGACACATTCTGGGTGGGAAGTTCTCGTCGGCAGCGTTTATTGGTTCATCTATTTGCGGCCCAGCCGACTCCGAAAAAGACCTGCGGGCGGATGACGCCGACTAGACTTGCTGAACGGTTTCAAAGCGACCGTTGAGGGGCAAGGTTACCCGCGATTGGCATGCAGGAATCTCTTCTGATTTTTAGAAAAGTAGCAAACGGCCTGGGGGATATTTGATCCATATCAATATCATGCGCACTCCATTGGCTTAGGCAGTTAGCTTCCAAATTGGCAGGAGGATCTGATCATGGCTGAAGCTGCAACCAAACTGCCCGTGAAGACGGAGGAAAAAACGACAGAGCCGACGTCCGCGTTGAAGGAATGGCGGCCGCTTGAGGCTCTGCGCCGCGAAATCGATCGCCTCTTCGAGGATTTCGATGGCGGATTCTGGCGCTCTCCATTCCGTCGTTCTGTGTTCGACCTCGAGCCGTTCTGGCAACGCGAACTGACCTGGGGCGCCACGCCGGCTATGGATGTCGTCGACAAGGATAAGGCTTACGAGATCACCGCCGAGTTGCCGGGCATGGACGAGAGCAACGTCGAGGTCAAGGTCTCGAATGGAGTGCTGACGATCAAGGGTGAAAAGAAGGAAGAGAAAGAAGAGAAGAAAAAGGATTGCTACCTCTCTGAGCGGCACTACGGGTCGTTCGAGCGCCGCTTGCGCGTTCCGGAGGGAGTCGACACCGATAAGATCGAGGCGACGTTCAAGAAAGGCGTATTGACCGTCTTGCTTCCGAAAGAGCTCGAGGCGCAGAAACCCGAGAAGAAAATTGCGGTCAAGGCCGCCTGAGAGGCGCTGGCGGGATAGCGGTCATGGCCACGCTAAGGACACGAAGCGGTCGCGCCAAGCCGGGCGCCCGCGGCAGCGGTAAATTCTTCCATATCGAGCTGCGTCGGCCTCACGACTTCGTCAGCTTCCGCGTGCAGGATGTTGGCCGCAAGGGCGGCATCGAGCGCGTGGCGGGCCGCCGGCCGAGCGGCTCCTGGGACACGCAGAAATGGCTGATCAGTAAGGATCAAGCGCATATCGAGGGCAGCCTGCTGGTGCCCGATACGGCGGAGGCGCGCAAAGTCTTGGGCTCGCTCGGTTCGGGGGTGCGGCACGTCGCTGGCGACCGCTTCAAGGCCAAGCCGCGGCGCGACATTCCGGAGAGCGAAAAGCCGACGCCGGCGATGCGGCGCGCGCAGCTTCGCAACATCCGTAAGGCGCAAGCCGCGCGTCGCGAAACTCAAAACGACAAGCGCCGATGATCCGCAAGCTTCCCTCTGGCAAGTACCGTCTCTATTCGCGCAAGAGGAACCCGCGGACCGGCAAGCGGCGCAATCTCGGCACTTTCCTCACTCGGGCGGCGGCAGCGAAGCACGAGCGCGCGGTGCAGTTCTTCAAGCGACACTAAAGATGCGCCGATGAAGCAACAGCCATGAAGAGCTTGTTCATTGTGAATGACCCGCCTTATGGTACGGAGCGCGTCTACAATGCTCTGAGGCTCGCGCATGCTCTCGCCAAGAGAGAGCCGTCGACCGTGATCACCGTCTTCTTGATGGCCGATGCTGTGCTCGCGGCCAAGGCTCAGCAAAGAACGCCTGATGGCTATTACAATCTCGAGCGAATGTTGAGACGCGTGCTCAGCAGCAAAGGTGTGGTGCTTCTGTGCGGCACGTGCATGGACGCGCGCGGCCTAAGCGACTCCGAGCTGATGGAGGGCGCACGCCGTAGCACCATGGACGAACTCGCAAACGCGACCATCGAGGCGGATAAGGTCTTGGTGTTCTAATTCATGCACAAAAACTTGTGGCCGATTGTTCAACGACAAGTGCCCGCTCACCGCGGATAACTAGCAACCGGTGCGCCCGCATCGGCAAAGCATCAAGAGGTTCAAGTCCCCCGCGGTTCGAGCAATAGCGTCAAGATCGGCTGGGCAGTGCAGGAGATTCGAACATGGCTGATATCCGTTAGCTCCTGCATGTTTGTTTCTAGCCGAACTGGACGATATTTTGGATCCAGCACCGTGACCTCTATAAGCGTATCGTCGCTGATCACCGTGTTGGCCCAATCGCAGCTGTGAACAACGGCCAGTCCTGTCAGCGCCAGGAGAGCTGAATCGATGGGCAAGTTCGGGCCACCGACGGAACGATTATAGCCGGTGCTCCCGACAGGAGTGGCAACTAGCAAACCATCGCCGATTACATCGGCAAGCTGCTTCGTTCCGTTCAAGGTCAAGCGTAATTTGGCCGCCTGCAGCCGCTGCCGCATCAGGACGATTTCATTGATGCCGAAGACTGTCGTGGTATGGCCACTGACATCCTGGACCTCTGCCTTGAGTGGACGGATTGAAACCGCCTGCGCGGTCTTTAGTCGATCGGGAAGATTGGCCAGATCAGGACGGTTTCCCAGAAACCCGACGGAATCACCAAGCCGCATGGAGAAGACCGGTTTGCCGGACAGCGGCAGCACCGCGTGCAGGGCCTGGAGCGTGGTGCCATCGCCGCCGACCGTCACAACGCAATCGGCATCGCAAATGCTGCTCTGGCCGTAACACTTTGTTAAGTCCTGCAGCATGCGTTGCGCTGCGGCCTTAGGAGAAGCGAGAAAAGAAATCTTCATCGGTGAAGTTGCCAATGGCCCTTTGCCCCACAGTATTGGCATTGCCTTCAGAGAGGACTTTGAGGCGGATCAAATTCAACTTCCTGGATGATGGTCCTGGTCCGGCGGTTCGACCGGACCACTTGTCCCTGCCAGAGAAGTTAGGCGCGACTTTTGCAGAATTTGCCGTGGATCCGGTTTCGTTTCGGCGGGATGTTTGCTCACACCCCTTGCTGACTGGCGAGCGCCCTTATCGAATCCGGGGCACATCCGCGATTCCACCGGCAACATTGTTCGTGGATGCAATTCGCAGGAGAATTGAACATAATCAATTGTCGTGCGCCTCACCGGGCGTGAGGCTGAGGTGCACTGTCCACGACAGGAGTGGCGATTCTGACTAGTCGATCGTCCCAATGAAAGGTAGGTGGCGATACTCATGTGCGTAGTCGATGCCATAGCCGACGATGAAAACGTCGGGAACCGTGAAACCAACGAAATCGAGGTCAATTGCCACCTCGCGGCGGCTCGGCTTGTCGACAAGCGCACAGGTGAGGATGCTCGACACTTCCCGCCTGCGGAGCAGGTCGCGCGCGTAAAGAAGCGTGCGCCCTGTATCCACGATGTCGTCAACGAGCAACACGGCGCGGCCGGCAAGGTCCAGCCCGAGCTCACCGAGTAGGCGCACGTCCCTTGAACTCTCTTGCCCAAGGCCGTAGCTGCTAAGCCTCATAAAGTCGACGATCGGATTGCAGCCAATGCGGTGAAGCGCGCGGATAAAGTCGGCGACAAACACAAAACTACCCACTAGCAAGCCTACGATCACGAAATTGCTCGGAAGGCGGTCGACGGCCGTGCGCGCGAGCTCTTCGACGCGCATAGCAATTTCGCGCTCATCAAAGAGCTTGGTTACACGGTCTACGCCCGTGCGCGCGAGCTTTTCGACGCGGATAGCGATTTCGCGCTCGTCAAAGAGCTTGGCTACCTTAGCTTCGGCCATGCGTCGCTCCATTTTACTGGTTTGACCTTATCTCCGAAAATGATCTGACGTTTTCCGCCGTGAATGGCAAGAGCAGCAAGACGACCGCAGTCTAGCGCCATGGTTGGGTGATGGCTTGATCTGTGTCAATGACACACTGAACGGACGGCGCGAAATAATGCAATTGTCCACGCATTCGCCGCCGACTATCAGTCGCGATCGACAAAGGATGCAATGCGGTGAGCGCTATCTCGGAGTTTATCCAGGGCCTGCCCAAGGCGGAGTTGCATTTGCACATCGAGGGCACTCTCGAGCCCGAGATGATGTTCGAGCTTGCTCGGCGCAATGGCGTCACGCTCCCTTACCCTTCGGTCGACGCGCTCCGCGCGGCCTATAATTTCGGGAACCTGCAGGAGTTTCTGGACCTCTACTACCAGGGCACCGATGTCCTGCGGGAGCGACGAGACTTCTACGACCTGACCTGGGCGTACATGGAGAAAGCCAAGCTGCAGACCGTTCTGCATGCCGAAGTGTTTTTTGATCCCCAGGCGCACATGCGGAGGGGCGTTCGATTCGCTGACGTAATTGAGGGAATCGATGAGGCCTTGCGGGATGCGAGGAGTCGGCTCGGTCTGAGCTCTAAGCTTATTCTGTGCTTTCTTCGGGACTTGAACGCCGAAAATGCCATGGCGATTCTCGACGAGGCGCTCCCTTACAAGGATCGCATCGTCGCCGTTGGGCTCGACTCGGCTGAAGTCGGCAATCCACCCGCAAAATTCACAGAAGCGTTTGCACGGGCGCGACAGGAGGGATTTTTGACGGTCGCCCATGCTGGCGAGGAGGGTCCCGCCGCATACGTTCGTGAGGCCATCGACGCACTTCACGTTTCGCGCATCGATCACGGCAACCATTCGCTTGACGACGACGCACTGGTCGAACGCTTGGCGGAGGCTCGGATTCCACTCACCATGTGCCCGCTATCGAACCTGCGGCTGCGGGTCGTGGACGACCTTTCGAGCCACCCCCTCCGCCGCATGCTTGAACATGGGCTGTTAGTCACTGTGAACTCAGACGATCCGGCCTATTTTGGCGGCTATGTGAACGAGAATTATGCGGCGATCCAAGACGCAATTGGACTCACGCGAGAAGAGCTTGTCACGCTCGCTCGTAATTCGTTCGAGGCTAGCTTTTTGCATTCCGAAGAAAAGCTCGCTTTAGTCGACCGTCTTGAGGCCTATGTGGCAGCTCATTAGCGCTCGTCGCGTGCTAGCGATCCTTGGGCGCGAATCGTCCGGAAAGCTGCACGTGATTCACCGCGTCATGGTGTGCTGGGAAGGCGGCCGCAACGCTGCTCGCGCGTTGGCGGACGCCATGCCGTTCCTTGCACGTGCAAAGGCGTCGAAGCCGTCGCCGTAACCGGCGAGCAAGCCAAAGAGCGGTGAGATCCTGGGAGCCGATATCGCGCACCACCTCGCCCGCCATGGCTTCAAGATCGAACTCCGGCCGATTGCTGCCGGTGACCTCGATATCGCCCCCCGGTCAAGCGCCTTCTGACTGCCCAGTTTACCTAAATGGCCATCTCCGGTTCACGCGCTGATTCCTTCTTCTCTTCAGGAATCTCCGTCATGGTGGCTTCGGTGAGCAGCAACACGCTTGCGACAGATACCGCATTCTCGAGCGCAATGCGGACGACCTTGGCCGGATCGATAATGCCCGCTTCTACGAGGTCGACATATTCCTTGCGAGCCGCGTCGAAACCATAGTTGCCCTTCCCCTCCAGCATACGGGCGACCACGACGCCGCCATCGATGGAGGAGTTCTCAGCGATCTGACGCGCCGGCGCTTCGAGCGCGCGCCTGAGTATCTGCAGGCCCGTCCTTTCATCGCCGGTACATTTGGCTTCCTCGGCGGCCACGGCTGCGGTGCAACGGAGCAATGCAAGACCGCCGCCCGGGACGATCCCCTCGGCCACTGCCGCCTTGGTGGCGCTGATGGCGTCGTCCAGCGCTTCCTTCTTTGATTTCATCTCGGACTCCGACGGGGCGCCGACCCGGACCACCGCGACCCCTCCTGCGAGCTTTGCCAGCCGCTCCTCGAGCTTTTCGCGATCGTAATCACTCGTCGTCTTCTCCATTTGATGTCGAATCTGCTGGATTCGGCCGTCGATGGTAGGGCGCGTGCCCGCTCCTCCGATGATTGTCGTATCGTCCTTATCGACCACGATCCGCTTGGCTCGTCCGAGCTGCTCGACTGTGGCAGTCTCGAGCTTCAGACCCAGTTCTTCGGAGACGACCTGCCCGCCGGTGAGGACCGCCATATCTTCTAACGTGGCCTTGCGCCGATCGCCGAATCCCGGCGCCTTGACGGCACACGCCTTCAAGACGCCGCGGATCTGATTGACGATCAACGTCGCCAAGGCCTCGCCCTCCACATCTTCCGCGACCACGAGGAGCGGACGACCCGATTTTGCCACCTGCTCGAGAAGCGGAAGCATGTCCCTCATGACACTGATTTTCTTGTCGGACAGCAGGATGTAGGCGTCCTCCAACACGGCTTCCATGCGCTCAGCATCGGTGACGAAATAGGGCGAAAGGAATCCGCGGTCGAACTGCATCCCCTCGACCAGGTCGAGAGTGGTCTCGGTTGTCTTCGATTCCTCGACTGTAATGACCCCGTCACCCCCGACCTTTTCCATCGCGTTCGCCACAAGCTCACCGACGGTTTCATCATTGTGAGCTGAAATCGTTCCGACCTGCGCCTTCTCTTTGCGGGTCTTGACCGGGCGGGACATGGTCCTGAGCGCATCGGTCGCGGCTTTGACACCACGATCCAAACCACGTTTGAGGTCGATTGCACTGGCACCAGCGACGACGTTGCGCACTCCGTCCGCGAAAATGGCATGCGCGAGAAGCGTAGATGTGCTGGTGCCGTCACCGACAATTTCGCCGGTTTTTTCGGCAGCCTGACGGAGAACCTGAGCTCCAAGGTTCTCTTCGGAATCGGTCAAGTCGAATTCCTTGGCGATGGTCACCCCGTCGTTACATACGATCGGTGCGCCCCATTTCCTCTGAATGAGAACCGACTTCGATTTTGGGCCCAACGTGACCCGGATTGCATCGACGAGTTGCGTTGCACCTCGGAGAATCTTCTCTCGGGCTGCAGAACGAAACATAACGCGTTTGTGCGCCATATTTGGCGGCTCCTCAGTCATGTCTATGGCCCTTTTGCCCCAGAATATTGGCATTGCCTTCCCGAAAGGACTTTGAGGCGGATCAAATTTGGCTCTCAGGATAATTGGTCTTGGTCCGGCGGTTGCGATCGGCCTGGGTGTTGACGCCGGACATCCCTTCCGGGCCAATTGGGTGCGACTTTGGCAGAATTTGCGCTGGATCAAATGCTCAGGGCCGGATTCGTATAACTAACGTTGCAATCTAATTGTGAGGGCAGGCAATCAGCCCGCCTCAAGGCACCGCAGAGCGGCACGGTTTCGCAACTCAATTCGACGTGCCGCCGGCACGGCAATGGCGCCGGAGCTCTCGAGTTGTGTCAATGTTCGTGAGACGGTTTCGATGGTAAGGCCGAGATAGTCGGCAATGTCCTGGCGCGACATCGGAAGTTCGACGTTATTGCTCTCTAAGCGAGCAGCCATTTCGAATAGGAAGGATACGACACGTTCCTGTGCGCTGAGGATCAAAAGCAGCGTATGGTGATCGGCACGGTGCAGCTCGCGAGCGGTCATTGCCCACAACTGACGGGCAACGTCGCCATCGCGGTCGGCGAGGGCGAGCACGGCACTCCGCTTGAAAACCAGGACGGTGGCATTAGCGACGGCCTCGGCCGAAGAGGCATGCTCATCACCGACTTCCAAGCCGAATATGTCGCCTGGCAGATAGAAGCCGCCGATCTGCCGGCGTCCGTCATCAAGCACCTTATACCTGCGGACGGCACCGCTCACGACCTTGTAGAGGTAGTCGGCGGGTTCTCCGTCGCCGTAAACTTCCTCATTGCGGCCAAACGACATGACTGCGCCTATCATTCCCAGCGTGTCGCCCAGGGCATGAGCACGTACCGCAGTGTGAGCCCGCGCCGAGTGGTGGCTGGGTTGACGTGCTTGAATGGTCTTGACGGAGGTCAGCTTCAGCATGGCGTGACTCCCAAAAACATTGGTAAGCCGCCAGTGGACCACCGGTCGGGGATGACAAAAATTCAGATATTGCCCCTAAGGGATATCCCGGAGGTCAACTCCTATGATCGTTCGCCCCTTCGCGCACCCCCCAACGTTGGACTCGAAAGCCCGTTGGCTCGGTCAATAGGACCGGAACCCCACGAAGCGATGCGATCATTGCCGCGCCTCTATCAATAACAGCCGCCCGGCTCATCACCACCAGACGCTCGTTCAGATGAGCTAGATGTGTCAGCAGCGGTGACATATCCAAAGGTTCTCTGCGCGCCTCGGTGGAGCCGATCACGAACAAATTGAAGCCCGGCGTGCGCACCCGCGTGCCAAAGCCGATCGCATCAACTGCGCGCTGCTGCCCGACTGGGCCCTCGATCGGCTCGATCTCCGACGTGGTCTGAAAGGAAAGCGTCGACAGGTCAGCGGGGCGATAGAGCCGATCCACAGAAAGCGCGGCGGCAACGATGGAACGCCCGTCGATAACGGTCGAGGTGCTCGCGGGCTGTGGACCGACGATTCGGTTCATACGCGCCCCTTTATTGAGGCTGGACGTGGTCCGGCTGCATTAGGCCCATCCCTCGGAAGAGGCCGGCCGGATCATCAGGTTGTCGTTCACGGCGCGGACGCCGGGCGTGACCTCGGCGAGAACGTGGACCGCCTTCTTTTCCGACGGCGATTCGACGATGCCCCACAAGTCGACAGTTCCATCCTGGACCGTGACGTTGACCAGCGCGGGCCTCGTCCAACGCGCGTGCTTCAGTTTCGCCATCACCTTGTCGCGAATGGCGGAATCATCGGGCCGCGCTTGTGGAACCTTGTCTTTCAGGCTGGCGAGCCCCTGCAGCAGGTTGGCCCGGCTCACGATCCCCACGATCCTCTCGTCCTTAACGATCGGCACCCGCTTGATGCAGTATTTTTCGAGCAGCGCAGCCACCTCGGCCACCGTCGTTTCCGGTGAAGCCGTAATGACGTCGCGTGTCATGACGTCGGTCACTTTTCGCGAGTGCGACTTGACGTAGTCGGCGGCTAAAGTCTCCTTCGATGTCAGGGCCTCGAGCCACCAGGACTTCCGGTGCGCCGTTTCCGACTCGGGACGATTCAGCAAATCACCTTCGCTCACAATCCCAAGAATTTCACCCTTGGCGTCAACCACCGGCACGGCGCTGATCCGATGCCGCAACAGCAGATCGGCAACCTCCTGAACACAGGCGTCGGGGCCGATCGTTATCACGTTCGAAACCATTACATCGGAAGCCTTCATGTCACGAACTCCTCTGCTCAGCCACCCTTCTTATTAGTGGCGGCGCAGTAGCGTTCATTGACCTGAATCAAAGCCTACCTGCATCAGTTACACGCCACATGAGCCCGCCTTTTCTATCTGAGCGAGAAGATCCATCATTTCCTTCCGCTCACCGTCATCCCACTCAGCATCGACGGCAGGGCCTTCCGCCAGAAAGGGTGGCAGGTATAACCGCCCGGCAATGCCGATCAGCAGCGCGTGAAAGCGATCGGCCAAGTCGACGGCGAGCCGGAGTCGTCTTCCAGCATTTCGTCACGCATCGAAATGGACCATGAAGGTCGCGTAGGACATGTTTCGCCGCACTTGTTTCAGATGTCGAAGCCTCCCCTTCAGGCACCCAGGGCGCGCCATGACTTAGATCAAATACGCGAGCGTGGCACTTCGTCGCCAGGTCGCGTTCCTGCCGGCGGCCGATCGGCTACGCGCTTGGCTATTTCCGCGATTGCCAGATAAGCCAGAACGATTACCGCGATGGTGACGATGAGCGCGCCGGGCACTGGAACGAAGCCGAGCTTGTCCGCAATCGGCGAAAAGACAAGAATTGGGGCAGCCGTCAGGGCGGTGAGCGAGGTTGCGACAAGCACGGGATCAGCGCGGCTTATCCACGCGGGTGCACGCGTGCGAATGATGAATATCACGAGGATTTGCGTTGCGATCGACTCGAGGAACCACGCCATTCGGAACAGCTCGGGAGGGGCCTGGAACCCGAATACGAGGATCGCGAAAATGGCGATGTCGAACACCGAGGATAGCGTCCCCATCACCGCGGTGAAGCGCAGGATTTCGCTCATGTCCCAGGCACGAGGGCGCGAGATTTCCAAGGCCTCGACGCGGTCGAACGGAATGCCAATCTCCGAGAGATCGTAAATCAGATTATTGAGCAGGACCTGGATCGGCGTCAGCGGCAAGAACGGCAGGAAGATCGACGCCAGTGCCATCGACAGCATATTGCCGAAGTTCGAGCTCGTTGCCATCCGCACGTATTTGAGGATGTTGGCGAACGTGCGTCGGCCCTCCTCCACGCCATCGGCCAAGACGTTGAGATTGCGAACGAGCATGATCATGTCGGCGGCCTCGCGCGCCACGTCGGTGGCTCCCTCGACGGAAAGACCCACGTCCGCGGCATGGATCGCCGGCGCATCGTTGACCCCGTCGCCGAGGAACCCGACCGTACGGCCGCGCTGCCGCAGTGCCAATACCACTCTTGTCTTCTGATCTGGCGAAAGGCGGGCATAAAGATCGACCGATTCGACGCGAGCAGAAAGCGCCGCGTCGCTGAGTTCTGCGACTTCTCCGCCTGTGATCAATTCTCGAACCGGCATCCCAAGCACGTTGGCGAGATGCCGCACCACCGGTGCGCTGTCGCCCGACAGAATCTTGATGCGAACGCCGGCGCTCTCCAGCCGCGCGATCGCTTCGGCTGCGTCGGGCTTGGGAGGATCGACAAAGACGCAAAAGCCGGAAATGACCAGATTGCACTCGTCGCCCGGCAACAATTGGACGCGGTCCTGCGGCATCGGCTTCCAAGCCACAGCCAACACGCGATTGCCCTGCACTGCTTCGTTACGCTCGATTTCCTGCAGCGTGGCGCGTGCCGATGCGTCAATCGGCAAGGTTCGCCCATCTCCGGCGTCCACTGCGCTCGCACGCGCGAGGATTTCCTCTGGTGCACCTTTGACGATGAGAAGACGCGCACCTTTCCTTTCGACCAGCACCGAAATACGGCGGCGCTCGAAGTCGAAGGGCACTTCATCAATTTTCGACCAGCCTTCAAGCGAGATATCCGCGGCGTGCCGCACGATCGCCTCATCGAGCGGGCTGCGGATGCCCGTTTCGAACCGACTGTTCACCGCCGCCAGTATCAAGACTCGTTCACTATCCACTCGGTCCGGGCCCGGATGCCTGAGTAGCGCGATACGCGCCTCGGTGAGGGTACCGGTCTTGTCGGTACACAACACGTCCATGGCGCCAAGATCATGGATCGCGGCGAGCTTCTTCACCACGACGCGCTTGTCAGCCATGCGCAGCGCCCCGCGCGCAAGCGTGACCGTCATGATCATCGGTAGGAGTTCCGGGGTAAGCCCCACCGCAAGCGCTACCGCAAACAGGAAGGAGTCGAGCACCGGCCGCGCGAACGCCAAGTGCATCAACAGCACGAACAGCGTGAGGAAGATCGTAAACCTGAGGATCATAAGGCCAAGTTGGTGGATACCGCGTTCGAAGGCGGATGGCGGCTCCCCCGAGCCAAGCGCAGCCGCAATCGCGCCGAAGCGAGTGGCCTTGCCGGTCGCGACGACAAGCATGGCTGCCTCGCCGCTGATGATCGAAGTCCCGGCAAAAAGCGCATTGAATGCCTCGGGGGGCGTGACGGCATTGCAAGGACCGGGATATTTGTCGACCGGATAGGGTTCCCCCGTCAGTAGCGCTTCATTGGCGTGTGCGTTGCGGCTTTCCAGCACGATCCCATCTGCTGGGATGAGGTCACCGGCCCTCAGCTCGACCACATCGCCAGGCACCAAGTGCTCGACCGGAATAGCGCTGACGACACCGTCTCGCCGGACGTCCGCATGCACCGCAACTGAGCGTTTCAAGGCCTCAGCAGCCCGTTCTGCACGGTGTTCCTGAAATATGTCGAGTGCGATCGAGAGCACGACAACAGTGAGGATGATGCCAAAGCTGCCGAGATCACCGGTCGCGCCAGATATCGCTGCAGCGACCAGCAAGATTGCGACAAGCGGTTCAGAAAATCGTCTGGCAATCTTGCGGAAGATATGCAGGCGTGGTGCCTCGGCCACGGTATTGGGGCCATCGCGGGCAAGGCGATTCTCGGCCTCAACCCGCGATAACCCCACCGGCCCCGCTGCCAAGCGTTCGAACAGCGCTTGGCTCGGGACGGACCAGAACCGGTCAAGCAAGGGATCGGACATTTCGGATGACCAATCCGACCGGCGATCCATGTTGAAGCCTAGCCGGCCATTTGGATTCTACAAACGCCCCATCTCAAATTCTCCACATGAGCAGCCGAACTGCGACAGCGCATCCTCGAGATGGTCAGGCAGCAACGGCATGCCCAGCAGGTAAGAGGCCGTTCGCTTGTTGTGTGCCCGAGACGCTTGGACACGGAGTTCGTCCCACTCGTCGATCGTTGCGTCGTCACGACCAAGCCATGCCAAAGCGACGAGGTCGATCTGTTCGTCCTCTGTGAGTGCGCTGATAAACCCCGTCAGCTCTTCGACAACGGGATCGTCACGATGATCTTCGAGGACCGCAATCATCTTGTCGTCGGCAGGATTTGAGGCATCGTCCGGAATGGTCACGATGTCTTTGGCGAAGAACTCGCGCGCTTTGACCACGACGACGCCACGCAGCAAATTCGGGAGTTGCGCCGCGAAATCGGCCGATTCGTTGACCGGGAACCAATCGCGCAATGCCTGGAGCACACACCTCAGCAGCCGATAGGATCGGTGCTTGTCGTTCAAACCAAGCATCGTGTCCAGCTCGTTGATCCAGGTGTGCGTCAGATGAACCGTGTGATCGATGCTCTCGAGACCGTCTTGGCTCATGGCGCTTGCTCCTGCTCATCAGAGATACGGACGGCAGAAGGTACGCCTGGGAGCGACAACAGTATTGAGATAGGTCAATTCATGATCGCTTGTGAAACCAGTTCCAGAGGACGGCGAATACGGAGCCGATAACAAATCCAATGACCGCCGTCACGACGACGAGGATAGTCGCGGTCGCCAAATTGAAGGCTTGAATCACATAGACCGGCTTTATGAAATGCATCCAAAACACGAAGTCGATGAATGACTGCGCCCAACCGACCGCCACCAGCAGCGACCAGGTCAAGTGCCACAGACCGATTACCGCGCCGAGGACCAGGCCACTCTTGATTGGATTGATCGTGGTCATGGTATTCTACCCCCTCGTTGAAATAGTGCTGAGCTGCGCGGGCGATCCAACTATCGCCAACCTTCACGTAAGATTTCTTGACCGTAGCCCAGGCGATGCGCTGTGCTGCGTCTTCCTGGCGTGGACCGTCGAGGTGCGCTGCGAAAGCATTGTTGAAAGCCTCGCGGCGAGCAACGCAACCGACTCGATACGTTCAACAAGTCGATCCCCCGTTACATGAAAGATCATCACGAAATAGTCATGCGATCCTCGACCGACTTGACGCCAGGTGCGGACCAGGCAGCGTTTTCCACCGCATAGCGTTCGTCCCAATTATCTATCTTTCCCTCAAGGACCACCTTGTTGCTATCGCAGACGGTGACCCGAATTGCGTTCGCTTCGATCTCGGCGTGCCGCTTCAGGGCCTCCTCGATTTTCCGTTTGATGTCCTCGGCCTGGACGCGCGGCTTGATTTCGATGCTGTTGACCACGCCACGCACGCCCGAGAGCTTTCGAACATCATCCTCAGCGTTCTTTTTCTGATAGTACCAATCGATGCTACCAGTTAGCGTCACCCAGCCGTCGCGAACCGTGACCCGGATTGAACCCCTCGGAACCGTTGTGTCCCAGCCGAGAATGTCGATCGCGCGCTTGGCAATCTCGTCATCCGATGTCTTCTTATCCGGATGCTTGGCTCGTATTCGAGTTCATCGAGAACATCCTGTCGAAGTTGCAGTTCACTCATGATCAACTCCTATTGCTGGGTCATTGATTGGGAATATTAGTGTCGTCCGCGAAGGGTCCTTTGACACAGATCAAACCACAGCATCGCAATCACTGTCTGATGGCTTTCGAAATTCTCTGCCCGAAAGCCGCGAAAACCCAGGGCCTTGGCGTATGAAATCTGCCAGTACGAGTCGGCACACGCTGCAAGCTGGCTGACGGCTTTGCGTCACGGCGGTCGGGTGTGAACTCAGCAAACCCCGGTCGGCAACGCATGCTGTGCCAGGACGCGCCGAGCTGCACGGCTTCGTCGGTGTCCCTTAGGGAGATCGCGCATGCAGTTGGCGACTCGTAGCAAGATGGCGCAGAGGCGCACATTGGCCAATTCATACGATGAAAGCGTGGACGACGCAGCGAAGCTCGTCGAGGGGGACGTAGCGATTAAGCGAACAGCACAGTAAATGTGGTGCCTTTACCGTTGTCACCTCGAGCAATCTGCAACCGACCGCCTATTTGTCTGACGAGAGATGAAATAACTTTCAGTCCAAGCCCGTTACTACTTCCGGCTGCATCGAATCCTTCCGGTAAACCGGGGCCATCATCGGAGACTGAAAGTGCATAGCCTTTCCCGAGTGCGGTTTCCAATTTGACCGTAATCCTACCCTTTGCATATTTGATCGAATTTGTGATCAGCTCACTGACGATGAATCCGAGCGGGATTCCCGTAACGCTTGGTACCTTAAGTTCAATCCCCTCAACGACGAGGACCGTCGCCGGAGAGGCCATGTCAGAGAGATCGTGACAAAGGCTGTCAAGGTATTGCTTGAATTCGACGCTTTCGACGTAATCCAAAGCATGTAAGTGCTGATGAACCCGCCCGATTGTGGCGACACGATTGGCCGCGATCGTCAACTGTGCAGCCACCTCAGCGTTTTTGGTCGCCCGGCCTTGTATTGAGAGTAGACTTGTGATCATTTGCAGACCGTTCAACAGCCTATGCTCAGACTCTCTGCTCAGAATATCTTTCTGTTCGATCAAATCATCCTTTTGACGCAGAAGAGCCTTTTCGCGCGTCACGGACCTTCTCAGCTTGGCTTCCGTGGCTTTATGTTTTTTCAGTTCCTCCTCATACATTGAGATCGCGGAACACCTCGCAAACGGACAATCCTCCGGCTGCTGAAACTTGGTACCGGCCGCCAAGGCTTTGCGATGCGACACAACGCGCTGCCGTCTATTAATAATCATGAATCCACCCTCCCGCCAGCTTCCGGAGTTTGCAGCGGTACCGAAGGAAATCGGCTTGCGTTATGCGATCACGCAACCCGTTTATGCCCGCGCAAGGGCCCGGATCGCGCATTCGAAGCTATTGAAAAAATGAGTCTTCATCACTTGAAAGGTTGTCCACGTTCACTCTAATTCGGTCGCTTGTAAACTAATCCACTGCCGAGACATTGATTTAGATCAAGGCAAGCCCCTTCTTTCGGCAGCAACAGTGAAAGCGCGCGACTGGTCGTGCAGGGCTTTGGAGCGGTCGGCAAGCAGGCAGCGCGCTTCTTGGCGCAGGGGGCGCCACGCTCGTCGGGGCAAGCGACACGAGCGGAACGCTCGCTGACCCGTCAGGACTCGACGTTAGCGCACTCATCGCGCTCAAGAATGCCGGCCGGCCGCTGCGCGATCATTCCCAGGGCGCCAAGCATGGTCTTGATCTGCGTCAACGACCTCTTCGAGGAAGACAATAACATTTCGGTCGAGGCTGCGTGCCGCGCAGAAACAATGAATATAGCGACACTTCTTTCCCAGGACCGATTGACTGATGTCACTACGATTCCAACTTGCCTACCTCTTTGGATATGCGCCATGGGACCGCTGGCGAGGGAAGCCTTTAAAGCGCTTGCGCGAGCTGTTTGAAGGGCCCCAGGCACTTCGCCCAGGTCGAGTGCTTGATCTCGGCTGCGGTATGGGTCGCGCCACGATTTACCTTGCGAAACAAGGTTGGAAAGCGACTGGCATCGATGCGGTCGAGCGCGCGCTCCGCGTCGCGCGCCGCAGGGCCGCTAGATCTGGCGTAAGTGTCGAATTCGTGCGTGGCGATGTCACGCGGCTTGATCGTGCGGGACTGATTGGCCCATTCGATCTTTTTCTCGACCTGGGCTGCTTTCATATTTTGTCGGACCAAGAGCGCCGCTTATACAGCGAGAGTGTCACGCGTGTTGCTACTGCGGATGCACGACTGATCTTATTTGCGTTTGGCCATAATAAGCACGTTTTGGGACCGCGCGGCGCCGAACGCGAAGATATCGAACGGAGCTTTTCGCCGGGCTGGACCATCGTTTGGAGCGCCCCTGAGACGGAATTGCCATATCGAACTCCACGCGGAGCATCGGCAACGTGGTATATGCTGCAACGGGTCTGCCCGCCGCCAATCCGAGAGGCTTAGGGCAGTGTCTGCAGTACGAAAGCTTGTGCCGTCTGGACATCCGATCTTGAGAGAGGCAGCGTGCAAAAGAAGTCAGCGTCGCAAGGCGACCGAGCCGTCGCTCAAATTGGCAAACGAGAATGCATTCGGGCGTGAGTTGCTCGCGCATGGAGGCGGTGGGAACAGCGGAATATGTCGCTTGGCCATTCCGGCGGCTTCGGAGGGGGGCATCAGGTTCCTTGAAGTCTCGCCGGCCACAGGGGGGCCTTGCAGTAATCGCTTTCCGATGAGGAGCTTCACTCAGGCTGGAGCTGTGTGCTGCTTGTCGCATCTCCCAGAAGTTTGATGCAAGTCAACGAGCATCGCGACACATTGTGTGACATGAAGGCAAAGTATTTGACATACCTGGCTTCTGACTGGAGGAAGTTCAATGAAGAGGTTCAGTCTAACGCTGACGGCGGCATTATTGCTGGCAGTTTTTATTGGCGCAGGACCTTCGCCCGCGGAGCAGGTGAACGCCCCGAAACCGGACACGCCTTCGGCGAATTTAGTTTTGATACCCGGCGCCATGAGAGGATTCGGAACAATGGGACCGACCGGATATCGGCGGCTGTGTGCTCCCCTTTCCGTTGGTCTCTATGAGTGGCGCGTGCAGTGGGTCGAGCGCCTACTCAAGCTGACAGATGCTCAAAGAACTTTATTGAATGACCTGTTAGCGGCCTCGACCAAGGCAAAGGAAACGATAGCGGTGGCGTGTCCGAAAGAACCGGTAGAGACAACGATCGTCCAATTGTCAGTCATGGAAAAGCGAGTGGCTGGATTGCTGGAGGCGTTGAAGATCATACGGCCCACATTCGAGAAATTCTATGCATCACTCGATAGCCAGCAGAAGGCTCGCCTAGATGCCTTGGGACCGGGGCGCCACGGTTGGCGATGGTAATGGTACTGGCCGCTCTTCAACAGCTTTCATGAATATGA
>WNFV01002972.1_pt1 | contig 23449 bp, 20 predicted proteins | sample 5400101 | NCBI WGS metagenome assembly WNFV01 (sample SAMN13153361, study PRJNA577476) | soil metagenome | isolation source: 115 cm soil or saprolite under grassland replicate 1 | place: USA:California | collected 2016-06-15 | reverse complement strand
TGTCGCGCTGGCGCGGTGTCGCCGCGCTCGGCGCGCTGGTCGTCACCGGCGTGGTGCTCACACAGTTCGTGCTGCCCGCGATCCTGGCCGGGTCGAACGCGCTGCTGGTCGCCGTCGTCGGCGGCATCCTGATCATGGTTATCGCCCTGTACCTCACGCACGGCGTGAACGCACAGACCTCGGTCGCACTCGTCGGCACGATCGGAGCGCTCGCGCTGACCGCCGTACTGGGTGACGGGTTCATCGCGATGTCAAAGTTCACCGGCCTCAGCCAGGACCCGTCCGGCTACCTGAGCGCGTACGCCGACCTCGACCTGCAAGGCCTGATGGTCGCGGGCCTGGTGATCGGCGCGCTGGGTGTGCTGGACGACGTGACCGTCACCCAGGCGACCGCGGTCTGGGAGCTGTCCGCGGCGAACCCGGACGCGAGTCGCGGCGCGCTGATCGGCGCCGGACTGCGGATCGGCCGCGCGCACGTCGCGTCGGTCGTCAACACGCTGGTGCTCGCGTACGCGGGCGCCGCGCTGCCGACCCTGCTGCTGTTCGCCGCCAGCAAGGCGCCGAGCAGCTACACGGTCTCGACCGAGGAGGTCGCGATCCAGGTCGTGAGTGGCCTGGTCGGCAGCCTCGGCCTGATCGCCGCGGTCCCGCTCACCACCGCGCTGGCCGCCCTCGCCGTCGGCGACCGTACGGCGGGCAGCCGCGGCGACTTCCGGTCAGCCCACCATCCGGCTGACCGCGTACAGCACGATCACCAGTACGGCGAATACCCGCAGTAGCCGGCTGGACGTGCCGACGACCGGCCAGGACAGGTACCCGAGCCAGCCCAGCAGCGCGGCGAGCAGCAGCAGCGCCGGAACCCCGACGACCGCCGGCGCGAACGCCCCGATCAGCGCGAGCGCCAGCGTCACGCCAGGCAGCGTGAGCCTCGGCGCCGCGTGCAGCCGCGCCATCAACGGGTAGCTGGCCTTGTTGATCCGCGCCCGCAACGGGCTCATCGGCTGATTGCTCTGCTGACCGCTCACCGGGCCATTCTCACCCACCCGCGCCCCCGCCCTTCCCGCACCCGCGCGTTCCGCTCCCTTCTCTCCGATCGTTCGTCGCATCTCGTGGTGTCTGTGGACGAACGGGCATGCGTGGCCGCTCGGTGACCTAGAGTCAGGACCATGGCTGAGGTGAGTGTGCGTTCGGTGGACGAGGTGGCCCGGGACCTGGCGGGGGTGCTTGCGGCGTTCCGCGGCAGGAGCACGTTCCCGTTCAGTTTCGGCGACGACGGGGCGCCCGAGGCTGTGATGCTGACCTACGACCAGTTCGACGACCTCGGCGGCGAGTCGAAGTTCGATTCGCTCCCGTCGTCTGGGGCGACGGCGATCAGCCCGAGGCCGTGATCATGTCGACGGCGCAGTACCGGGAGCTCCGCGGCGACGACGAGCCGCCGGAGGGCGTCGTCGACGACCCGACGCAGCGCACGTATGCCAGCGAGCCGCTGCCGGACAGCCGGTCGATGAGCCTGGATGAGATCGCCCGGATGATGGGTCCCGAGGCGGTTCGGGATCTAGAGGAGCTGCGCCGCGTTGACGGCGAGATCCCATGAGCGGCCAGCAGTACGAGCTCGTCGTCGGTGATGGTTTCGCACGGGATCTGATGCGGATCGCGGCGGACGCTCGCGCCGATCCCAGCAAGGTCTTCCTCCGCCAGCAGGTCCTGAAGGAGATGCGTGAACTCGCCTCCGGCAAGTCGAACGGGTATCACGCGCTGGGGTATGAGGCCGGCAAGGGGGACTTGCGGGACTGTGTGACGTCGTACGTGCAGTCGGATGGGCAGAAGCAGGCCGATCACCGGCTGGTGTTCCGGGAGATGCCGCCAGCTGGTCCGGGGCTGCCGCCACGCCGGGAGCTGCTGGCGATCAAGCCGCGCCACGGCAGCAACGGGATCTATGCGCACGTGTGCGCTCGGTTGAACCGGCATGCTAACGATCGGCAGCCGGGCCTGAACGCTTTCGGTGACCGGCCTGCAGGCTCGGGTGGCAACGAGAAGCAGCGGCACGAGGAACTGGACGCCAAGCGGCTGGTTGCGCATACGTATGCGGGGCAGGTGCCGCTGGCGACGTCCCGTCCGCTGGACCCGGCTGCGTTCGGCGCCCGCGGTTCGGGCTCCCAGCCCACCTCACCGAGCAAGGGCACCGGCAAGCACCTGTGACCACCCGGGCACGCCGCGCCGATGCCCGTCCTACCAAGACATCAACGATTCGAGGAGTGGCGAAGACTGACATGGCTGACGACATCGTTGCGGTGCAGGCCGATCCGGAGGGGGTGCTGGAGCGGTTCCGCGTGGACGGGCGGCTGCCATTCAGCTTCGGCGCCGGCGGGCGTGCGGAGGCGGTGATGCTGAGCTACGACGAGTTCGCCGCGCTCGATGGTCACGAGAAGTTCGAGGTCCCCGGTTTCACGGACCCGGAGTCCATTCGTGAGCACCTTGCGGCCGAGCTGGGGGACATGCTGTCCGGCGTGCTCGAGCCGGTCCCGATCGTCTGGGGCGGGGAGCGACCGGAGGCGGTCGCGATGACGGCTGCGCACTACCGCAGGTTGCGCGGCGACGACGAACCGCCGCCTGGGGTGGACGACGACCCGACGGTGCGGAACTACGACCGGGACGCGATCGCGCACCTGTGGGCGGTGGTCGTCGAGGCTCTCGCCGACCTCGCGTCCGGGCGCAGCGATGGACGGCACAGGCTGGGATTCCAGCCCGGCCGCGGGGACCTGCGAGACTGCGTGACCGCCTACTTGCGACCCGAGCCGAGCGAGCCGGCAGCGTTCTGGCTGGTCTTCCGCGAGATCCGTCCCGGTCGATCGGCGGCCGACGGGCCGGCGCGCGAGCTGATCAGCTTCACCGAGGCGCCTCCTGAGCCTCAGCCGGTGGCCCGTTGACGCCACGCCGGTCGCCGCGAGCCTGGTGGGTGCGGTTAGTGTGCGGGCGTGTTCGTGGTGATCAGGTTCCGGGTTCGGGCCGAGGAGCAGGCGGCGTTCGAGGGGCGGCTGGCGACGGCGGTCGAGGTACTGGCCAAGCAGAAGGGGTTCGTACGGGCGCGGGCGGGTCGCAACGCCGACGACCCGGAGCTGCTGGCGCTCACCATGGAATGGCAGAACATCGGTAGCTACCGCCGCGCGTTGTCGCCGTACGAGGTGAAGCTGGCGGTGGTGCCGCTGCTGTCGGAGGCGGTGGACGAGCCGACGGCGTACGAGCTGCTCGATCTCGGTTCGGCGGGCGATATGGGCGACCGTTAGCCTGGACCGTCACACAACCCCTTCCCAAGGAGACCGGAAAGTGCCCGTGGAGACCGTCGACGCCGTGGTCAGCCTCAGCAAGCGCAGGGGCTTCGTCTACCCGTGCGGCGAGATCTACGGCGGTACCCGGTCGGCGTGGGACTACGGACCGCTCGGCGTGGAGCTGAAGGAGAACGTGCGCCGGCAGTGGTGGCGCTCGATGGTGACCAGCCGCGACGACATCGTCGGGCTGGACTCGTCGGTGATCCTGCCGCGGCAGACCTGGGAGGCGTCCGGCCACGTCGAGACGTTCAGCGACCCGCTGACCGAGTGCCAGTCGTGCCACAAGCGCTTCCGGGCCGACCACCTCGAGGAGGACTTCGAGGCGAAGAAGGGTCGCAAGCCGCGGAACGGCCTGGCCGAGATCGCGTGCCCGAACTGCGGCACCCGCGGCGCGTGGACCGATCCGCGGCAGTTCAGCGGCCTGCTGAAGACGTACCTCGGCCCGGTGGAGTCCGAGGAGGGGCTGCACTACCTGCGGCCGGAGACCGCGCAGGGCATCTTCCTGAACTTCGCGAACGTGATGGGCACCGCGCGCAAGAAGCCGCCGTTCGGCATCGCGCAGGTCGGCAAGAGCTTCCGCAACGAGATCACGCCGGGCAACTTCATCTTCCGGACCCGTGAGTTCGAGCAGATGGAGATGGAGTTCTTCGTCGAGCCGGGCACGGACGGGGAGTGGCTCGAGTACTGGCTGAAGGCCCGCTGGGACTGGTACACCGACCTCGGCATCAACCCGGACAACATGCGCTACTACGAGCACCCAGCCGAGAAGCTCAGCCACTACAGCAAGCGCACCGTCGACATCGAGTACCGGTTCAAGTTCGGCGGCAAGGAGTTCGACGAGCTCGAGGGCATCGCGAACCGCACCGACTTCGACCTGACCACGCACTCCAAGCACTCCGGCACCGACCTGTCGTACTTCGACCAGGAGAAGGGCGAGCGCTGGACGCCGTACGTGATCGAGCCGGCGGCCGGCCTGACCCGCAACGTGCTGGCCTTCCTGCTGGACGCGTACACCGAGGACGAGGCGCCGAACGCCAAGGGCGGGGTCGACAAGCGCACGGTGCTGCGGTTCGACCCGCGGCTGGCGCCGGTCAAGGTGGCCGTGCTGCCGCTGTCGCGGAACGCGGACCTGTCGCCGAAGGCGAAGGACCTCGCGGCCGAGCTGCGGCAGAACTGGAACGTCGACTTCGACGACGCGGGCGCGATCGGCCGCCGCTACCGCCGCCAGGACGAGATCGGCACGCCGTACTGCGTGACGGTCGACTTCGACACGCTCACCGACCACGCGGTGACCATCCGGGAGCGGGACTCGATGAAGCAGGAGCGGGTCGCGCTGACCGAGGTGACCGGGTTCCTCGCGCAGCGGCTGGTCGGCTGCTGACCCCGGTTGCCAACCCGCCGGGCGCGCCGAGCGTCTGGAACGGTAACCCGCCGGTTCGGGGCCGGCGGCTACCTACTGGAGACACGATGACGTTTCGCGGAGCAGCGCTCGCACTGGTCGCCGCCGCGGCGCTGATCGGCGTGGCCGGCTGCACGGACGACCCGCAGGCGGCCGGCGCGACGCCGACGGCGACCACGTCGGCCACGCCGGCGGCGACCGCGACGAGCCTGCCGCCGATGGCGAAACCGTCCAAGCCGTGGCCGGAGCCGACCGTGACCGGCGCGCCCGCGAAGGACGCGCCGCTGGCGGACCGGATCCGGTTCGCGATCGCCAAGCAGGCCCAGCTCGCGGCCGGCAAGGCGGCGCCGACGACGGTGTCGTGTCCGGGCCTCGACGACGTCGGCTCCGGCGCCGGCATGCACACGCTGAGCTGCACGGTCACCTACGCCGGTGCGTCGTACCAGGGCAGGCTGACCGTCGACGCAAAGCGCTACTCGGCGTCGTACCACTTCAACTCCACCTCGGTGCCGGTCACCAGGGCCAAGGTCGTGGACGCCGTGCTGCGCGCGGCCGAGGACCCGGCGACGGTGACCTGCGAGATGGCCGAGGTGGCGGTGGTGGAGTACGCCGACCCGACGGGCGTCGGCTGCTCGGTGACGGACACGACCGGCGCGGTCCACGGCTATACGGCGAGGGTCTCGGGCGACGGCTCGGTCACGGCCGTCAAGATGTGAGCATGCGGCTCGGCAGTCTGACGATCGACACCCCGGTGGTGCTGGCCCCGATGGCCGGCATCACCAACGCGGCGTACCGGCGGCTGTGCTTTGAACAGGGGGCAGGGCTCTACGTCTGCGAGATGATCACCTCCCGCGGCATCGTCGAGCGGGACGCCAAGAGCCTGGACATGCTCACCTTCGACCCGCGCGAGACGGTCCGGTCGGTGCAGCTGTACGGCGTCGACCCGGTCTACATCGGCCGGGCGGTCCAGATCCTCTGCGAGGAGTACGACGTCCGCCACGTGGACCTGAACTTCGGCTGCCCGGTGCCGAAGGTGACCCGCAAGGGCGGCGGCGCGGCTCTGCCGTGGAAGCGCAACCTGCTCGGCGCGATCCTGCGCGCGGCGGTCGCCGCGGCCACGCCGTACGACGTGCCGGTGACGATGAAGACCCGGATCGGGATCGACCACGACCACCAGACGTACCTGGACGCGGGCCGGATCGCCGAGGAGTCCGGCTGCGCCGCGATCGGCCTGCACGGCCGCACCGCCGCGCAGGCCTACTCGGGCGAGGCGGACTGGTCGGCGATCGCCTCGCTCGTGGACCACGTGCGCATCCCGGTGCTCGGCAACGGCGACATCTGGGAGGCCGGCGACGCGCTCCGGATGGTCGCCGAGACCGGCTGCGCCGGCGTGATCGTCGGGCGCGGCTGCCTCGGGCGGCCCTGGCTGTTCCGTGACCTGGCGATCGCGTTCTCCGGCGGCGAGGCGCTCACGCTGCCGACGCTCGGCGAGGTGGCCGCGGTGATGCGCCGGCACGCCGAGCTGTTGTCCGAGCTGATGGGTGCCGGGCGGGGGATGCGTGACATGCGAAAGCACATGGCCTGGTACCTGAAGGGTTTTCCGGTCGGCGGTGAACTGCGGGCCGCGTTCGGCACTGTTTCGTCGATGGCTGAGCTCAACGAGTTGCTCGGGCAGCTGGACCACGAGGCGCCGTTCCCGGTCCGTGAGCTGGGCGCGCCCCGCGGGCGCCAGGGCAGCGCCCGCGAGAAGGTCGTGCTCCCGGAGGGCTGGCTCGACGACACCGACGGCTGCGACACCGACCTCGCGGACGCCGAGCTCGGCGTCTCAGGAGGCTAGCGCGACCCGCAGCGTGTGGAATCCGGCCTCGGTCGTCGTCACCCGCACCTCCGTGCCGCGGGCTGTCGTCACCAATTGGTACGTCGCCGGCGCGCCGTCGAGGGTCACCTCGCGCACCTCCGCGCCGGGCAGCAGCACCGCACCGATCGTGAGCCCGAGGTCGTCCGAGCGCAGCGACACGTCGGTACGCAGCCCCGTGCCGTCCCGGGATGCCGTGACGTCCACGGATCCGTGGCCGACCGCGATGTTCCGGCCCGCGACCGACGGCTGGCCCGGCGGGATCTGCGGTACCACCGACAGCCAGTGCCGTCCTGCGTCCGGAGACACCCCGAGCTGCTGGTGCACCACCGGCCACAGCACGCCGTACGCGCCCCAGGCCTGCAGCGCCATCGAGCGGTCGTAGAACGGCCGGTCGATGTTCGCGACGAAGTCCGGTGACGGTGCGATCTCCGGCATCGCGCCGGGGGTCTCCCACACGGACGGGTCGAGCTGGATCCGCGCGTTGCCCGTCGTGTAGACGCCCTGCCGGTCCGCGCCGAGGCGACCGAAGTTGCCCTCGGCAACGGCCATGATCGCGGTGTTGAGCGAGAACGTGCTGCGCTCCGCCTTCACCGTCGACACCACGCTGTCGCACGACGGGCCGGGGTTGCCGGCCGGGTCGGACGTCGGCCCGGTGCCGGTGTGGAACAACCCGAACTCGCCCGTGTAGCAGGGCTTCTCCCGCTGGTCGAGGGCGACCTGTGCATGGTCCGGCGATGCCAGCGGCGTGGCCGGGCCGCCCGGACGGGTCAGCTCGACCTCCATCGGCGTCACGCCGATCCAGTGCCGCTGGAAGATCGGCGTGTTGTCGTTCGCCGGGTTCGCCGGGTCGTCGATCGAATCGGCGTACCCGAAGCCCGCGGGGAACCACCACTGGGACTCGAACCGCTGCTCGAGGTCGTCCGCCCTCGTGGCCGCCCAGCGTCGTACCGTCTCGTCGCCCTTGCTCGCCGCGAGGTCGGCGAGGTCACGCAGGCCGCGGGCCAGGTACACGGTGCTGTCCAGCTTCTCCACGCCCATCCCGGGGCGCTCGACGTTGCCGAGGCCTTCGGGCCAGCCGTCGCCGTCGGCGTCCAGCTCGCGGTAGATGTAGCGCAGGTTGCGGACGGCGAAGTCGTACAGGTGGTCGCGGAACCCGTCGTCACCGGTCCAGCGCCACACCAGCGCGACCGCACTGGGGAACTTCGCGGTCTCGTCGGTGTTGCCGGGGCTGCGGTTGGATCCGAAGTACACATCGCCGGTGGACATCACCTCGTGCACCACCTTGCCGCTGCCGGCGTTCACGATCTCGCTGACGTCGCGCAGCGCGCGCAGGTGGGCCTTCGCGGTCTCGAACTGCCCCGCGGCGACCGCGGCGAACGCGGTGTACTCGCCGTCGGTCGCGAACAGCCACGGGTAGTCCGGGAAGCCGGCGCCGAACCAGCGGGCAGAGCGCAGCGTGCCCGCGGGCGGTGGGTAGTCACGGCCCTCGTTCACGTCGCGCAGCCGCAGGCCGTGCGCCTCCTGGACCGAGTCGGCGAGGTTCTGCTTGCTCCAGTCGACGCTGCGCTGCAGCAGCCGGTCGCCGGGCAGGTCCACCACCGTCCGCGCCGCCAGCGACTGGCGCGACGCGATCTTCGCTGCGAGCAGTCGTGCCGGCGCGACCAGCGCCTTGCGGTGCTCGCGCACCGCCGCGGCTGGGCCGGCGTCGGAGCCGGCGACCGCGAACCACACCGTGACCGGCCGGTCGCCGACGCGCACGTCGTAGGTGAGCCCGCCGCCGGTGCCGCGACCGAACGCGGAGTCGTCGCAGCGGGCGGGGGCCGGACCGTCGGCCGGGCAGACCACCGCAGGGTCTTGCGGGCCGCGGTGGTCGGGGCCGAGCGCGTGTGCCACCGGTTGCAGCGAGGAGCCGACCACCGCGGCGTAGTCGTGCGGGGCGGCGTTCGGCACCGGTGGCGTGCCGGTCTCGCGGAACCGCAACGTGCCGTCGGCGTACGAGCCCGTGTCGGGCAGGTTGGTGATGCCGGCGTTCGGGGTCGTCCAGCCCCACGGGTACGCCGGCAACAGCTCGGAGTGCGCGTCGGCGGCGAGGCGCACGACGCGTTCCGGACCGGAGCCCCTCAAGGTCAGACCGACCAGCGAGGCACGCAGCCCGTCGGGCACGAAGTCGGTGCGCTCGACCGTGACGCCGTCGACCGGCCGGTAGTCGATCCGCTGGTACCCCTGTCCGCTCGTGTACCGGTCCGCGGCCGCGTCGGTGCCGAGCCAGCGGGAGCCGATCGCGAACCAGATTCCGTCGAGCAGCTTTACCGGTGGCGTCCAGAAGCCACCCATCTCACCGCGGATGTGCCAGCCGGTGGCCGGGTACAGGCCGGTCTCGGCACCCATCGTGTAGGCCCGGTCGCCGACGACCAGCGACCTGCGGTCGTCGAGCCGGGTCGTCTCGGACAGTTCATGGTCCGCCGAGAACGACGCCGCGCTGCCGTGGGCCGCGGCCACCGAACGGGCGGGCAGCGCCGCACCGGTGGCCAGCACGGCGGCGGCGACCAGTCCCGCCGTTCTCCGGGCGCGGACAGACGTGGAGCGGGTGAGCACGTCACTGGCGGGTGTCATGTCGGCTTCCTCCTGCGTACGGCGGAGTCACGCGCGTCCACCTCTAGAACGTTAAAATCAGCCGCAGTCTCGCTCGCGGCCTGAGCCGGGTCAACGCGGGGCGTGTCGTCCACAGCTCCGGTCACTTGTTCCTGCCCTGTGGATGGACCGGGTACGACGCCCCCGCCTCACCGGTTCCATCACGAGCCGCGGGTTCCGTCAACCAGAGGTTGACCCAATCTCCGTGTCAACCTAAGGTTGACCAGGACGGTCAACTCGGGGTTGACGACTACGTGAGGGGAGCAGGGATGACGCCGGGGCCTAATTTGCAGGAGCTGATCGACACGATTCGGGAGGATGCGGGGAGTGACGACGTGCTGGCGCAGCTGGCGACGGCGTCGGAGACCGTCACCGAGCTGAGCGAGACCGGTGACGCCGCGCTCGGGTACTTCGTGGACCGGGCGCGCGGCGCCGGGCACTCGTGGGTGGAGATCAGCTCAGTGCTGGGCGTAAGCAAGCAGGCGGCGCACAAGCGGTTCGCGATCGCGACGGTGCCGTCGTCGGGGTTCGACCGGTTCACCGAGCGGGCCAGGAACGTGATCACCGCCGCGTCGGAGCTCGCCGTGGAACGTCATCATGCGTACGTCGGTACCGAGCACCTGCTGCTCGGGCTGTACGCGGAGCCGAAGAGCATCGCGACGAAGATCCTGGTGGCGGAGGGGCTGACGCACGACAAGGTGGACGCGGCGGTCCGGGTGCTGGTGCCGGACGGCGAGGCGGTCGACGACGACGTCCGGCCGTTCACGCCGCGCGCGGCCAAGTACCTGCAGCGCGCGGTGTCCGAGGCGCTCGACATGGGGCACAACTACGTCGGGACCGAGCACATGCTGATCGCGTTCTTCGGCGACAAGGGCGGCGCCGCGATCACGGTTCTCAGGGACCTGGGCCTCACCGAGGAGACCGTGCGCGCGGGCGTCGAGGAAGCGCTACGCCGCCTCAAGCGCTGAGGCGTCATTCGCTACCGGTGGGTGCCGGGAGCGCGACAGCAGTTGCCCGCGCGGCCTAGCCTCGGGTCATGGCGAGCAAGCCGGACGAGACGCGTGACGGGGTTCCGCTGACGAATCTCGACCAGCCGTTGTTCGACGGCGCGGACGCGACGAAGCGGGACCTGGTCGACTACCTGGACGCGGTCGCGGACCGGATCCTGCCCGAGCTGCGGGACCGGCCGTTGTCGGTGATCCGGGTCCGGCCGGGTCAGGAGGCGTTCATGCAGAAGAACGTCCCGAAGTACACGCCGGACTGGGTGCGGACCACGCCGCTGTGGGCCGAGGCGTCCAAGCGTGAGGTGCGGTACGCGCTGTGCGACGACCGCCGCACCCTGCTCTGGTTCGCCAACCAGCGCGCCGTCGAGTACCACCCGACGCTGATGCGCGCGGCGGACTGGAAGCACGTCACCCACCTGGTGCTCGACCTCGACCCGCCGGAGGGCGGGCGCGCGGGCGAGGGGTTCCGGCTCGCCGTCCAGGCTGCGCTGCTGGTCCGGCAGGCGCTGGCCGAGTCCGGTCTCACCGGTGCGGTGAAGACGAGCGGCGCCAAGGGCGTGCACGTCGTCGTGCCGGTCGACGACCACGCGGGGATCGAGGACGTCGCCGCGGCGACCAGGGCGATCGCTGTCAACGCCGAGCGGATCGATCCGGCGCTGGGGACCACCGCGTTCATGAAGGAGGACCGCGGCGGCAAGGTGTTCCTCGACTCGACCCGCGCGGGCGGCGCGACCGTGGTGGCCGCCTACAGCCCGCGGGTCCGGCCCGGCGCGCCGGTGTCCTACCCGGTCGGCTGGGACGACCTGGAGCGGGTGTCACCCGGCGATTTCACGATTCGTACGGCGATCGGCCGGCTCGCGGAGCGCGATCCGTGGGCCGGGCAGCTGCCGGATCCGCAGCGGCTGCCCGACAAGCTGATCGAGCAGGGCCGGGCCGTTCCGATCGCCCGGGTGCAGGCCATGCACGAGGGCAAACGCCGCGCCCGGGCCCGTCGTACCGCCGACTGAAGCCCTTCGTTGTCAGACCGGCTCGGCGCGACCCGGGTGACCGACGGCACGCGGCATGTGGTGATCCTCACTCCACAGAGTGGGACCAGTGTTCAACTGGACTACTTTTCGGCGATACCCTGAACCATCGCCGTCGTCACTGGAGCCGCCGGGGTCATCGCCACAAGCACCGCGCCGTGCGCCCTTATTTCGTTGGGAGTTCCGCATGTCACCGAAGCTGGTTTACGACTTCGCCGAAGGCAACAAGGACATGAAGGACCTGCTCGGCGGGAAGGGTGCGAACCTCGCCGAGATGACGAACCTCGGCCTGCCGGTGCCGCCCGGGTTCATCATCACCACCGAGGCCTGCCAGGCGTACCTGACGACCGGGAAGACGCCGCCGGAACTGGCCGAGCAGATCGACCACCACATCGACGCGCTGCAGCACACGATGGGCAAGAAGCTCGGCCAGGCCGACGACCCGTTGCTCGTCTCGGTGCGGTCCGGCGCGAAGTTCTCGATGCCCGGCATGATGGAGACCGTCCTCAACATCGGCCTGAACGACGACTCGGTGACCGGCCTCGCGCACCAGTCGGGCAACGCCCGGTTCGCGTGGGATGCATACCGCCGGCTGATCCAGATGTTCGGCAAGACCGTGCTCGGCATGGAGGGTGAGGTCTTCGAGGGCGCCATCGACGCGGCAAAGGACGCCAAGGGCACCGAGAACGACCTTGACCTGGACGCCGACGACCTGCAGCGGCTCGTGACCACCTTCAAGGCGGCCGTGAAGGAGCACACCGGCCGGGACTTCCCGCAGGACCCGCGCGAGCAGATGGACCTGGCGATCGAGGCCGTCTTCGACTCGTGGAACTCCGAGCGCGCCGTGCTCTACCGCCGCCAGGAGCGCATCCCCGCCGACCTCGGCACCGCCGTGAACGTCTGCTCGATGGTGTTCGGCAACCTCGGCATGGACTCCGGCACCGGCGTCGCCTTCACCCGCGACCCAGCGTCCGGCGCGCGCGGCGTGTACGGCGACTACCTGCAGAACGCGCAGGGCGAGGACGTGGTGGCCGGTATCCGGAACACCGTCCCGCTCGCCGATCTCGAGCAGATCGACAAGACGTCGTACGACGAGCTGATGCGCATCATGGCCAAGCTAGAGGGCCACTACCGGGACCTGTGCGACATCGAGTTCACGGTCGAGCGCGGCAAGCTCTGGATGCTGCAGACCCGGGTCGGCAAGCGCACCGCGGGCGCGGCGTTCCGGATCGCGACGAGCCTGGTCGACGAGGGCGTGATCGACCTCGACGAGGCGCTACGCCGGGTCTCCGGCGCGCAGCTCGCGCAGCTGATGTTCCCGCGGTTCGACGCGGACGCCGAGAAGCACCTGCTCACGAAGGCGATCGGCGCCTCGCCGGGCGCGGCGTCCGGCAGGGTCGTGTTCACCTCGGCCGACGCGGTCGAGTGGTCCGGGCGCGGCGAGAAGGTCATCCTGGTCCGCCGCGAGACCAACCCCGACGACCTGCACGGCATGATCGCCGCCCAGGGCGTGCTGACCAGCCGCGGCGGCAAGACGTCGCACGCGGCCGTGGTCGCCCGCGGCATGGGCAAGACCTGTGTCTGCGGCGCGGAGGAGCTCGGCGTCGACGTGGCCGGCAAGAAGATCGCGATCAACGGGACCCCGGTCGTCGAGGGCGACGTGATCTCGATCGACGGCACCAGCGGCGAGGTGTTCCTCGGCGAGGTCCCGGTGGCCCCGTCCGAGGTCGTGCAGTACTTCGAGGGCAAGCTGGCGCCCGACGCCGCCGGCGATCTGGTGGCGAGCGTGCACCGGCTGATCAGCCGCGCCGACGAGGTACGACGCCTCGCGGTGCACACGAATGCCGACACCGGCGAGGACTCGGAGCGGGCCCGGCGGTTCGGTGCCCAGGGCATCGGCCTGTGCCGCACCGAGCACATGTTCCTCGGCGAGCGCCGGGAGTCGGTCGAGCGGCTGATCCTTGCCGAGAGCAACGAAGAGCGCCAGGCCGCGCTGGCGGTGCTGGAGCCGATGCAGAAGGACGACTTCGTCGAGATCCTCGGCGCGATGGACGGGCTGCCGGTGACGATCCGGCTGATCGACCCGCCGCTGCACGAGTTCCTGCCGTCGCTGGAGCAGCTGTCGGTGAAGGTCGCCGTCGCCGAGGCGCGCGGTGAGGACCCGGGCCGTGCGAAGACCCTGCTCGAAGCGGTACGCCGGCTGGACGAGCAGAACCCGATGCTCGGCCTGCGCGGGGTGCGGCTCGGACTGGTGATCCCGGGCCTGTTCGCGATGCAGGTGCGCGCGATCGCGACCGCCGCGGCCGAGCTGAAGAAGCAGGGCAAGGACCCGCGGCCGGAGATCATGATCCCGCTGGTCGGCGCCGTGCAGGAGCTGGAGCTGGCCCGCGACGAGGTCGAGACGGCGCTGCGCGAGGTCGGCGCGGCGCAGGGCGTGGACGTGACCACCCCGATCGGCACCATGATCGAGCTGCCGCGCGCGGCGCTGACCGCGGACCAGATCGCGGAGTCGGCCGAGTTCTTCTCGTTCGGCACCAACGACCTGACCCAGACCACCTGGGGCTTCAGCCGCGACGACGTCGAGGGCGCGTTCTTCTCGACGTACCTGGAGAAGGGTGTCTTCGCGGTGTCGCCGTTCGAGTCGATCGACCGCGACGGCGTCGGCGCCCTGGTCAAACTCGGCGCCGAACGCGGCCGAGCCACCCGGCCGGACCTGAAGCTCGGCATCTGCGGCGAGCACGGTGGCGACCCCGACAGCGTCCACTTCTTCCACGAGGTCGGCCTCGACTACGTCTCCTGCTCCCCGTTCCGCGTCCCGGTCGCCCGCCTCGAGGCAGGCCGCGCCGCCCTCGCCTGACCGCCGTACGCCGTTGCGCCCGACGGATCGGCGGCTCCGACCGCCGTTCCGTCGGACGCTAGTGCCCCGGGGCACTAGCCTGCTGACGTGTCGGAGAGGGAGCGGCTGCGGCGGACATTCGGTGAGGACGCGGAGCTGTACGACCGGTGCCGGCCGTCCTATCCGGACGAGTTGTACGAAGACCTGGCCGCACTGGTCGGCCCGAATCCGCGCGTCAGGGTGCTCGAGATCGGTTGCGGGACCGGGCAGGCGACCCGGCCGCTGGCCGATCTCGGCTGGGCGGTCACGGCGGTCGAGCTGAGCGCGGATCTTGCCGCGGTGGCCCGGCGCAAGCTCGCGGACCGGCCAGGGGTCGAGATCGTGGTCGGTTCGTTCGAGGAGTGGGCGCTGCGGGACGAAGGGTTCGACCTGGTCCTTGCCGCGACGTCGTTCCACTGGATCGATCCCGAGCTCCGGGTGGCGAAGGCCGCGGCCGCTCTCCGGCCGGGAGGGCGACTGGCGGTCGTGTCGACCCACCACGTCGCCGGCGGCAGCCTGCGCTTCTTCGAATCCGTGCAGCGGTGCTACGAACGGTTCATGCCCGGTACGCCACCGGGCCTACGGCTGGCGCCGGCCGATACGGTACCGCGGGACTCCGCGGAGATCGACGAGTCGCGGACGTTCGGACCAGTCACCTTCCGGCGCTACGAGTGGGAGCGGGAGTACACCACGGCGGGCTACCTGGACCTGCTGTCGACGTACTCGGGCCACCGGAGCCTGGCCCCGAGATCGCGGCACGGGTTGTACGCGTGCATCACCGACCTGATCGACGGCGAGCACGGCGGGCGGATCCGCAAGCGTTACCTGACCCAGCTGATGGCCGCCACGAAGACCTTGCCCGTTCATGTGTGATCCGGCCTTGCCCGGATGAAGGGCCAGCTGACCGGTGAAGGGACGACACCGCTCGGCGCACCGGCGAGTTGGCGAGGATCAAGCCTCGGAGCGAACGAGACGGAGGAACGCCTTCAGACCGGCGATCACCTCCTGATTGTCGGTCAGGCGGGACAGCGAGTGCTCGAACTGGCGGCCGTGCGCGTCGAGCTTGACGTGAAGGGCCTGATCGCGCCCCTTGGACTCGTCCTCGATCGTGCCGAGCCGCTGCCGGGCCTGCGCGATCGACCGGCCCTGCTCCTCCACGAGCGTGCGCAACGCCTTGGTCTCGATCGCCAGCCTGTCGAGCCGACCGAGCACCTCGATCAGGTCGTCACGCGGATGCTTCACCTCGCGCAGCATCTCGGTCATCCGCCGGCGCAGGTAGCCGAAGTAGGCGCCGGCCGGCCGGAAGAACGTGCTGAGCAGGAACAGGCCGGCGAAGTAGTACCCGACCGCGCCGCCGGACAGATACGTGATCAAGGCGACCAGCGCCGCGGACACCAGGTGCGCGCCGACGGCGAACCGGCGCATCAGGCGGGCGATCCGGCGTGCCTCGGGCTCCTGCTCCGGCGACACCGTGATGCCCCGGCCCCGGCTGACCCGGATCTCGTGGATCAGCGCCCGCGCCTGGAAGTACAGGTTCCACGGCACAGTCAGCAGCAGCATCAGCCAGAGCAGGCACAGCGCGCCGAGCATCAGCGACAGCACGTCCCGCATCGGAACGTGCGCGAGCGCGATCGACGCCACCGTGACGACCGTGACGGCGAGGGCTCCGCAGAACACCAGGATCTTCGACATGCCAGCAGCCTGCCGCCCGCCTCCGGGGGCCGGCATCCGCGGAACTACTCAACCGCTTCGCTGGTGTCGAGGTAGTCGACGTACTCCCAGAGCCACTGCAGGGGGGCGAGCACGAGTTCGGGCATGTCGTCCTCGTCGGCGATGAACAGCATCGAGCCCTGGCCGGCGGCGATGTCCTCGACCACGGCGGTGGTGAGGTGTACGGCGATCTCGAACGGCTGGATCACCGGTCCGCCGTCGACGCCGGGTAGTGGCAGCACCGGTGCGTGCGGGGTCGGCCCGACCTCGGTCGAGATCTGCTGCAGCATCGAGTAGACGTCGTACGTGATCAGGCCGGCGAGGGTGCGGCCCTCGATGCCGATCAGGAACGGCTCGTCGGAGCCGTTGCGGAAGTGCTCGCGCAAGGTGACGAGCTCGCCGGGCAGCTCACCCGCCTCGAGGTACGGCGCCTGCGTGCCGTTGCCGTCGTCGCCGCCGGAGCGCAGCTCGTCCAGGTAGCGCAGGGTGGCGCGCAGCTCCTCGTACGCGCCGGCGCCGGGGGCGGCCTGGGCGCGCGCCTCGAGGTCGGTCAGGTGGTCGATCAGGTCCTGCTCGAAGTTGAGGTTATAGACCGCCGGCGAGTAGTCCTTCTCGTCGTTGATCTGCTGGACGATCTGCACCGAGACCGGGCCGAGCCGGGCGGCGAGCTCCTCCAGGCTGGTGGGGGTCAGGTCGGGCTCGTACTCCTGCTCGCCGCGCTCGGCGATCTGCCGGGCCTCGCCCTCCATGTCCAGCAGCACCGCGAAGGCGTCGTACGAGATCAGGGCGGCGGTCGCCATCCGGCCGTCGCCGATCAGCATCAGCGGGTTCGCGCCCTCCTCGGCGCGCCGCAGGTGGTCGGGCAGCAGTACGGCGGCCTGCTCGACGCTGACCTGGCTGCACAGCGAGGTGAGGCCGTGGTCGGTGTCGACGCCGAGCAGCTCGACCAGCTGCTCGGGGCTCATCCCGTCGCTGGTGGAGCGCAGGTGGTACCGCAGCCAGCCGGCGTCCACCGGGTTGCTGAGCAGGTGCGTGACGCGGGCGCGGAAGTCGGCGAGGTCGGCGATCGCGAGCACCACCAGCACCGGCCGGTCCCCGTCGCCGATCACCAGCGGCCGGGTGTCGCCGAGCGCGAAGCCCTCGATCACCTGGGCGAGGCCGTCGGCGGCGACGCCGATCGGCCAGGACTGTGCCTCGAACTCGGTCATCGCGCCGGGTGCGCCGGGCGCGCTGACTCCGTCGGGCATAACTGGCCTCCAGCTGTGGATCGGTAGGCCGATAATCTAACTGCCCGGCGCGCCGATTCGTGCGTATCTCACATATGAGATACGTTCTTGCGCGTGACGGACGACTACCTCAGCCGAATCGGCATTCTGATCCGCGACGCCCGCAAGCATCGCGGCTGGACCCAGACCCAGCTCGCCGACGTACTCGGCACCAGCCAGAGTGCCGTGAACCGGATCGAACGCGGTCATCAGAACCTCACCCTGGAGATGCTCGCCCGGATCGGCGAGGCCCTCGACTCCGAGATCGTCTCACTCGGTGGCGGCCCGGTCCACCTGCGTGTCACCGGCGGCCGCCGGCTGTCCGGCTCGATCGACGTCAAGTCCTCGAAGAACGCCGGCGTCGCGCTGCTGTGCGCGTCCCTGCTCAACAAGGGCCGTACGACGTTGCGCAAGGTGGCCCGGATCGAGGAGGTGCACCGGCTGCTCGAGGTGCTGGAGAGCATCGGCGTCCGGATCACCTGGCTGAACGACGCCGGCGACCTGGAGATCGTCCCGCCGGAGAAGCTGGACCTCGGTCGGATGAACGCCGCGGCAGCCCGCCGTACCCGGTCGGTGATCATGTTCCTCGGCCCGCTGCTGCACAGCGAGAAGACCTTCGAGCTGCCGTACGCGGGTGGCTGCGACCTCGGCACCCGGACGGTGGAGCCGCATATGGCGGCGCTGCGGCCGTTCGGCCTGGAGGTCAAGGCGACCGGTGGCGAGTACCACGCGACGGTCGACCCGACCGTCGTCCCGGCGAAGCCGATCGTGCTGACTGAGCGCGGCGACACCGTGACCGAGAACGCGATCATGGCGGCCGCCCGGCACGACGGCGTGACGGTGATCCGCAACGCGAGTCCGAACTACATGGTCCAGGACCTGTGCTTCTACCTGGAGCGGCTCGGGGTCCGGATCGACGGCGTCGGCACCACCACGCTGACCGTGCACGGGCTGGCCGAGATCGACGCCGACGTCGACTACGCCCCGTCGGAGGACCCGATCGAGGCGATGAGCCTGCTGACCGCGGCGATCGTGACCGAGTCCGAGATCACCATCCGGCGGGCGCCGATCGAGTTCCTCGAGATCGAGCTCGCGCTGCTGGAGGAGATGGGCCTGCGGTACTGGCGCAGCGACGAGTACCTGGCCGAGAACGGGCACACCCGGCTGGTCGACCTGACCACGCTGCCGTCGCGGCTGCACGCGCCGATCGACAAGATCCACCCGATGCCGTTCCCGGGGCTGAACATCGACAACCTGCCGTTCTTCGCGGCGATCGCGGCGACCGCGCAGGGCCAGACGATGATCCACGACTGGGTGTACGAGAACCGCGCGATCTACCTGACCGACCTGAACAAGCTGGGCGCGTCGGTGAAGCTGCTCGACCCGCACCGGGTGATGGTCGAGGGCCCGACGCACTGGTCCGGCGCGGAGATCATGTGCCCGCCGGCGCTGCGGCCCGCGGTGGTGACGCTGATCGCGATGCTGGCGGCGAAGGGCACGTCGGTGATGCGCAGCGTGTACGTGATCAACCGCGGCTACGAGGACCTCGCGGCCCGGCTCAACTCGCTCGGCGCGCAGATCGAGACCTTCCGCGACATCTGAGCGCGACGGCGCCCGGCTAGCCTTGGCGGCGATGAGCGGGTACGACGAGCACGACGCCGAACGCTGGGTCGCGGAACCGGCCAAGCGGCCGGGCCGGACCGCGTTCGCACGCGACCGGGCGCGAGTGCTGCACAGCGCGATGCTGCGCCGGCTGGCGGCGAAGACCCAGGTGGTCGGGCCGGATACGGACGACTTCGTCCGCAACCGGCTGACGCACAGCCTGGAGGTGGCCCAGATCGGCCGCGAGCTGGGTACGGCGCTCGGCTGCGACCCGGACATCGTCGACACCGCCTGCCTCGCGCACGACCTGGGCCACCCGCCGTTCGGCCACAACGGCGAGCGCGCCCTGGACGAGGCCGCCGCGCACGTCGGCGGCTTCGAGGGCAACGCCCAGACCCTGCGGCTGCTCACCCGCCTGGAGGCGAAGACCTTCGCGCCCGACGGCCGCTCGGTCGGCCTGAACCTCACCAGGGCATCGTTGGACGCGGCAACCAAGTACCCGTGGCCGCGGCGCCCCGGCCTGCGGAAGTTCGGCGTGTACGACGACGACACCGCCGTGTTCGAGTGGTTCCGTAGTGCCTTGGTGGATGAGCGTCGTTGCCTGGAGGCGCAGGTGATGGACTTCGCCGACGACGTCGCGTACTCCGTGCACGACGTGGAGGACGGCATCGTTGCCCACAGCATCGAGCTCGCCGAGGTCGGCGCGGACCGGCTGCCGTACTGGGCCAGCGTCCGGCGGCTGTACTTGCCGCAGGCAACGGATGACGAGCTCGACGCGGCCTGGGTGCGGCTGACAGGCGTCTCGTACTGGCCGGAGGCGGCTTTCAACGACAGCCGGCGCGCGCTGGCCCGGCTGAAGGACCTGACCAGCCAGCTGATCGGCCGGTTCTGCACCGCCGCCGAACAGGCGACGCACGCGCAGTTCGGCCGGGCGCCGCTGACCCGCTACGCCGCCGACCTGGTCGTACCCGAGGAGACGCGCGCCGAGATCGCCGTACTCAAGAGCATCGGCGTCTTCCACGTCATGCACTCGGCCGAGCGGCAGCAGCGCCGCGCAGAGCAGCGCGAGCTGCTCGCCGAGCTGGTGGCGGCCCTATGGGCGTCGGCTCCGGCCGGTCTCGACGCCGCGTTCGCCGCCGACTTCGAGGAGGCGGCCGACGACGCCGCGCGGTTCCGCGTCGTGATCGACCAGGTCGCGTCGCTCACCGACGCCTCCGCGGTCGCCTGGCACGCGCGGGTCCGATCGATGTCGGGCGGACCGCGAGTAGGTTGACAACCATGAGCGACGAGCGGCGGTTCGTGATCGTGGGCGCCAGCCTGGCCGGTGCGAAGGCGGCCGAGACCCTGCGGGAGGAGGGGTTCAGAGGCGCGATCGAGCTGATCGGCGCCGAGCCGCACCTGCCGTACGAGCGGCCGCCGCTGTCCAAGAGCGTGCTCCAGGGCAAGGAGGACGCCGCCGTTGCGGAGCTGCACGACGGGCAGTGGTACGACGAGAAGCTGATCACCCTCCACCTGGCCACCGAGGCGACGACTCTGGACACGGACGCGCGGCTCGTCGGCCTCGCGGACGGCACGTCGGTCGGCTACGACAAGCTGCTGATCGCGACCGGCAGCCGGGTCCGCACCCTCGACGTGCCGGGCGCGGACCTGGACGGCGTGCGCTATCTGCGCACGGTGTCCGAGTCGGTCGCGCTGAGGGAGGCGTTCCGCGAGCGCCCGCGGGTGGTCGTCCTCGGCGCCGGCTGGATCGGCCTCGAGGCGGCCGCGGCGGCGCGCGAGCACGGCGCCGAGGTGACCATCATCGAGCCGCAGTCCACCGCTCTCGCGACGGTGCTCGGCGAGCAGGTCGGCGCGATCTACGCGGACCTGCACCGGGCGCACGGTGTGACGATGCTGTTCGGTACGGGTGTGGAGGAGTTCACCGGCGACGGTCGCGTCACCGGCGTCCGGACCAGTGCCGGCGACACCCTGCCGGCCGATCTCGTCGTCGTCGGAGTGGGCGTGCTGCCGAACGTCGAGCTGGCCCAGTCCGCCGGACTCGCCGTCGCCGCGCCGGACGAGGGCGGCGGGATCATCGCCGACGCGTCGCTGCGGACCTCCGCGCCGGACGTCTACGTCGCCGGTGACGTGGCCCGCTGGGACCACCCGGTGCTCGGCTACCCGGTGCGCGTGGAGCACTGGGCGAACGCACAGGACGGCGGCATCGCCGCGGGGAAGTCCATGCTGGCGGAGCCCGGCCAGGACGTCCCGTACGACGCCATCCCCTACTTCTACTCCGACCAGTACGAAACGGGGATGGAGTACGCCGGTCACGTGCCGCGCGGAGCGTCGTACGAGGTGGTCTTGAGGGGCGATCCGGCGGCGGGTGCGTACATGGCGTTCTACCTGGGCGAGGGCGACCGCCTGCTCGCCGGGATGCACGTGAACACCTGGGACACCATCGACGCCGTACAGGATCTGATCCGCTCGAAGGCGGCGCTGGACCGCGCGAAGCTCGCCGATCCACAGGTGCCACTCACGGACGTGTCCGCCTGACCTAGACTCACGGCGTGGCAGGCAGGATCCGGGACGAGGACATCGCGCTGGTGCGCGAGCGCGCCCGGATCGACGAGGTCGTCGGGGCGTACGTCACGCTCAAGAACGCCGGCGGCGGCTCGCTCAAGGGGCTGTGCCCGTTCCACGACGAGAAGTCGCCGTCGTTCAACGTGACGCCGGCGCGCGGATTCTTCTTCTGCTTCGGCTGCCAAGAGGGCGGCGACGTGATCGACTTCGTCCAGAAGATCGACCAGGTTACATTCGCCGACGCCGTCGAGATGCTGGCATCGAAGGTCGGCGTCCAGCTCCGGTACGACGAGAACGGCACTGGGCCTGGCCCGCGGCGCGAATCGAACCAGCGGCCGCGGCTGGTCGCCGCGCACAAGGTCGCGGCGGAGTACTACGCCGAGCAGCTCTTCTCCTCGAACGACGCGGCGGCCGGGCGGACGTTCCTCGACAGCCGCGGCTTCGACCGGGACGCGGCGGCGCACTTCGGCGTCGGCTTCTCGCCCCGCGACGGCGAGTCGGTGCTGAAGGTGCTGCGCGGACGCGGCTTCAGCAACGAGGAGATCGTCGCGTCCGGGCTGTGCGCGACCGGGCAGCGCGGGCCGTACGACCGGTTCCGCGGCCGGCTGATGTGGCCGATCCGCGACGCCGGCGGGGACGTGATCGGCTTCGGCGCGCGGCGGCTGTTCGACGACGACCGGATCGAGGCGAAGTACCTCAACACCCCCGAGACGGCGATCTACAAGAAGTCCAAGGTCCTGTACGGCGTCGACCTTGCGCGACGCGAGATCGCCCGGGCCCAGCAGGCCGTGGTGGTCGAGGGCTACACCGACGTGATGGCCTGCCACCTGGCCGGGGTGACGACCGCGGTCGCGACCTGCGGGACGTCGTTCGGCGAGGAGCACACCCGGGTGCTGCGGCAGCTGCTGCTGGACCACGACCAGTTCCGCGGCCGGGTGATCTTCACCTTCGACGGTGACGCCGCCGGGCAGCGGGCCGCGGTGAAGGCGTTCAACCTGGACCACGCGTTCGCGGCGCAGACCTACGTCTCGGTGGAGCCGGACGGGCTGGACCCGTGCGACCTGCGGCTGCGGCACGGCGACGAGGCGGTCCGCGAGCTGATCGGCCGGCAGGTGCCGCTGTACCGGTTCGTGCTGAACAACGTGCTGTCCCGGTACGACCTCGATCGTGCCGACGGCCGGGTCGACGCGCTACGCGAGGCGGCGCCGCTGGTCGTCAGCGTGCGCGACAAGGCGAAGGTCGACGGCTTCGTCCGCGAGCTCGCCGGCCGGCTCGGGATGGAGGTCGAGCAGGTCCGCGGCGAGGTGTACCGCGCCGCGAGCCGCCCGGCACAGCGTCCCGCCGACGACCGCGGCGGTCCGGCCGATCGCGGGCCGGTGGTGGCCTCCTCCGGGCCCGAGCCGCCGCGGCAGCCGCAGGTCCCGTCGCCACGCGAGCAGCGGTTCGCGGTCGAGTGGGAGGCGCTGAAGATCGCGCTGCAGTATCCGCACCTGGTCCGCGGCGCCTTCGACGAGCTCGACGACAGCGACTTCACGCATCCGTGGCTGGCGGCGGTCCGGTCCGGCATGGCCGCGGCCGGCGGGCCGGCGAACGCGCAGCCGGGGGAGGCGTGGATGACCGCCGTCCGCGCCGCCGTGCCCGATCGCCAGGCGACCGCCGTGCTCGGCGCGCTGGCCGTCGAACCACTGCGCTTGGACCGCGAGCCCGACGAGCGTTTTGCCGTCGCGCAGTTCGCCCGCCTGCAGGAGCTGACCTGCCTGCGCCGGATCACCGAGCTGAAGTCGAAGCTGCAGCGCACGAACCCGGTCGACCAGGCCGACGACTACAACCGGATGTTCGGGGAGCTGATCGCGCTCGAGCGCTACCGCACCGAACTCCGCGAACGCGCCATCGGCGGCGCCCTCTAGCCCGCGGTCAGCCGGCGACCACCCGCGGGGCGTGCACTCTCGGGGAAGGGGGTGCGCATCCCATATAGGAAACGCCGTCGCGATATGGGATCAGCTATCGCGATCGCGTTTCTCATATGGATCTCGGACCCTGGTCCTCCAAGGCTGCTACGCCGCTCCCGGGACTACGCCCGGGAGCGGTGGCCCCTTCGGGGCAGCTCTGGTCGCGGCGGGCGTGTGATCCTACGGTTCGGTGATGGTCCGGTCCGATGAGTTCACGGCACGGTACGCCGATCTGCTGACGGG
>WNFV01004627.1_pt1 | contig 23460 bp, 22 predicted proteins | sample 5400101 | NCBI WGS metagenome assembly WNFV01 (sample SAMN13153361, study PRJNA577476) | soil metagenome | isolation source: 115 cm soil or saprolite under grassland replicate 1 | place: USA:California | collected 2016-06-15 | reverse complement strand
GGCGCCGCGGGTTTCTTCGTCATCGTCGAGGGCAACGCGACGGTCAGCGTGGGTGGAGAGGTCAGGGCCACGCTCGGGCCCGGCGACTACTTCGGCGAGATCGCGCTGATCGACGAAGGGCCGCGCTCGGCGAGCATTACCGCTGCGACGGACATCCTCAGCTACGGGCTCACCGCCTGGGAGTTCAAGCCTTTCGTGGAGGAGCACCCGCGGGTGGCGTGGGCGATGCTCCAGACGCTCGCCCGGCGCCTCCGCGAGGCGCAGGCGCACGAGCACACCCACTAGAAGCGCCCTTTTCGCGTCGTAGACTCGCCACATGGCGGGCGAGGCGCGGAAGACCGTAACCATCGTCTTCACCGATGTCACGGGGTCGACGAGCCTTGGCGAGCAGCTCGATCCCGAGGCCCTCCGCGGGGTCATGGCTCGCTACTTCGAGACGGCTCAGTCCGTGCTCGAAAGGCACGGCGGCACGGTGGAGAAGTTCATCGGCGACGCCGTTATGGCTGTCTTCGGCATTCCGACGATGCACGAGGACGACGCCGTGCGCGCCGTGCGCGCGGCAGTGGAGCTCCGCGACGAGCTCGAAACGCTGAACGTGGAGCTCGAGCAGGAGCGCGGCGTGCGCATCGCCCTACGGACGGGCGTGAACACCGGCGAGGTCGTCGTGGGCGACCCGGCCACGCAGCATTTCTACGCCACCGGCGATGCCGTCAACGTCGCCGCGAGGCTCGAACAGGCCGCCGGGCCAGGGGAGATCCTCATCGGCGACTCGACGCGGCACCTCGTGCGCGACGCGGTCCAGCTTGAGTCGGTGGACGATCTCGGTCTCAAGGGCAAGACAGACCGCGTGCCCGCGTGGCGGCTGACGCGTGTCGATCCTGAGGCGACGGGGTTCGCCCGCCGCCTCGAGTCCCCGCTCGTCGGCCGCGAGGACGAGCTTGGCCGCATGCTCGAGTCGTTCGAGCGGGCACGTGACGGCCGCCATCCTGGTCTCTGCACCGTCCTCGGAATGCCCGGAGTCGGAAAGTCCCGCCTCATGGCCGAGCTCGGCGCCCGCGTTGGAGGCGAGGCCACTGTCGTCGTCGGCCGCTGTCTCTCCTACGGGGAGGGAATCACCTTCTGGCCGCTTGTCGAGATCGTCCAGGGGCTCGACGACCTTTTCTCTTTGGCCGAGCTCATTCCCGAGCGCCCGCTCGCGCAAGTGAGGGCGCTCACGGGCTCCGCGGAGGGCGCGGGAAGCACCGAAGAGAGCTTCTGGGCGATCCGGAAGCTTCTCGAGGCGGTCGCGCGCGAGAGACCGCTCGTCGTCGTGCTGGACGACGTGCAGTGGGCCGAAGCCACCTTCCTCGACCTCGTCGAACACGTCCTCGAGTTCGCCGAGAACGCGCCTCTGCTACTCGTCGCGCTCGCGCGGCCGGAGTTCCTCGACGAACGCCCGCTGTGGGCCAGTCACCGCGATGACTTGACCTTGATTCGACTCGAGCCGCTGAGCGACGAACAGACCGCGGTTCTAATCGACGCCCTGGCCGCCGACGCCCCTTTGCCCGAGGAAGTCCGCCGCCGCGTCGGAGCAGCCTCGGCCGGCAATCCCCTTTTCCTCGAGCAGATGCTCGCGATGCTGTCCGGCAACGGCCACGCTGCCGGAGACGTCGCTGTCCCTCCGACAATCCAGGCGCTCCTCGCCGCCCGCATCGACGAGCTTGCTCCTGACGAGCGGGCGGTCGCCGAGCCTGCCGCAGTGGTCGGCCAGGAGTTCTGGCGCGAGGCGGTCGTCGAGCTCTGCCCACCCGAGACCGCCGTCAGCGCATCGCTCCAGCGTCTCGTGCGCAAGGAGCTCATCGGCCGCGCCCGCTCGAGCCTCGCGGAAGGAGATGCGTTCCGCTTCCGGCACATCCTCATCCGCGACGCCGCCTACGCCGGCATCGCCAAGGGCCGGCGCGCCGAACTGCACGAGCGCTTCGCGGGCTGGTTGGAGCACACGGCGCCGGAGTACGAGGAGATCGTGGGCTATCACCTCGAGCAGTCCTTCCACTATCGAGAGGAGCTCGGCCCCCTCGGTGAGAGCGAGCGTCAGCTCGGGCGGAGGGCCGGCGAGCGGCTCGGCTCCGCCGGGCTGAGAGCATCGGACCGCGGCGACGTGATCGCCGCCGTCAGCCTGCTCGACCGTGCGGTCGCGCTCCTCCCGCCCCTCGATCCGAGACGGTTCGACCTCCTTGGCGCATTGGGGAGTGCTCTCGAGCACGGCGGCCGACTCGAAGAAGCCCAGGTCCTCCTCGCCGAGGCGGCGCGGGAGGCGGCGAACGCCGGCGACCGGCGTGCGGAGATGCGCCTCCGCATCGAGCTCGCGCTCGTCCGCTTCGGGCAGGCGGAGGCCGCCGCGCCCGACGAGCTCGAACCGCTGGTGGACGAAGCCGTCAGCGTCTTCGACGAATTCGGCGACGACGTCGGTCTCGCAGCAACGTGGACCTTGAGCGCTTTCGAGTCATGGGCCGCGCTCCGCTGGCAGGAGATGAGCGAAAAGATGGAGCGCGCGATCGCGCACGCGCGCCGTGCCGGAAACCAAGCCGCTATCAACCGGTGCTTCGGATGGTTGACCCCGTCGTACATCTTCGGGCCGACCCCCGTCGCAGAGGCTATTGCCCGGGTCGAGGAGATCCGAGCCGAGTCCGAGCCCGGCAGCCTCGGCGAAGCGACTACGCTCACGGCCCTAGGCTGGCTCGAGGCAATGCGGGGTGACGTCGAGAAGGGCCGTGCCCTCTACCGACAGGGCAGCGAACAGTTGATCGAACTCGGCGCCCTGGTTCGGCGTGCCGGGCGATCGATGGTGGGAGCCGAGAGCTCATCGAGCAGACGGACGCTCTCTCTCACCACGCGGATGTGCTCGTCCGGCGGGCAGAGGTGCTTAGACTCGCCGGTCGCACGGAAGACGCGAAGGGCGCGCTGGAGGAGGGGATCCGCCTGTACGAAACCAAGGGCATCCTGCCCGCGGTCGAGCGAACGCGCGCGCTTCTTTCCGAGCTCACCGGGTAAGTTGCCCTCAAAAGGAGGTACCGATGGGCTGGCTCGACAACCTGTGGCGGCGACGCCAGGGTCGGGCGACCGAAACGCCCGAAGACACCGCCAAGGCCAGGGCGAAGGAGGGGGAGAAGCGGCCGGGCAAGGAAGAGGCCGACCTTCTCGAGGAGGACGCGCACCGCTTCCGCGACGAAGAGATCTTCCGAGAGCCCCGGATTCCGCCGGGCACCGGCTAGAAGAAGCTGCCCAGCGGCAGCTCGACGGTGACGCAATCCCGCTGCTAGGCGATGCGCTCGACGCGCGCGTCCCCGTCGACGTCCACATCCGTCACCTCGGGCATGCGCCGCAGCATCGCGAACGAGAAGCCCTCTCGGGCGAGGAAGAGACCGCCCAGCCCGACCCCGACGGACGCCTCGATCGCCTGGAGCCCGATCCCGTAGGCGAAGCCGTGTGGGTAGCCCACGCCGTACGAGAGGAGCGCGAAAGCGATCGCGGCCTGGAGCAGTCCGACGTTTCCAGGCCAGAACGGGAAGACGGTGACGACGTTCATCAGCACCAGCACGAGGGCGGCGGCCGGAAACCCGAGGTCGATCTGGAACGCCCTGAAGGCCGCCCACACAGCGAAGAGCTGCGCCGTCCAGCCCATGAGCTGGAAGAGGAGGGCGGCGATCGCAGGCCCGGGCCGCCGCCAAACGGTTAGCCCGTGGCGCGCCATCCGCAGCACGCGACGTACCGGCCCAAGCTCCTCATGAAGCGGGCGAGGGTTCCGGCGCGCCAGCACGATCCCTGCCAGGAGTAGCCCCATGCCCACCCCGATGCCGATTGCCAGAGCAGGTTTTGCCCACTCTGGGATCCGGGCGGTGTAGAGGACGTAGACGACGAGACCGAGAGATGCGACGACGTCGAACAGCCGGTGGGCGAAGACGGTCCCGACGATGGTGGCCCAGGTGCCCGGGCGCCGGCGCAGGTGCCGCGTGATGACGGCGACGCGCGCCAGCTCCCCCGCGCGCCCCGGCACCGCAACGTTCCCGAGCAGCCCCACGCAGAAGGCGGAGAAGACAACCCACCAGCGTGGCCACGGCGGCGGGACGGCGTGCTTGATGACCACGCGCCAGGCAGACGACCGCACGGCGACGGAGAAGAGGTTGATCGCGACCGCGAGCCCGACCCAGAACCACGAGACCGCGCGGAAGGCGTCGCCGATACGCGAGAACTCCGGATGGTGCCAGACGAGGAGGGCCGCGAGGATCGCCAGGAGCGAGACGACGAGCGCCACGCGACCGGCGCTGCTTGCGGGGATCGGCAGGCGCACTATTAGGCCGCGGCCCGCTCCCTGACCCCCTCGTCCTGGAGCTCCTCGTAGATCGTCAGCAGGCGCCTCGCGATCGGCTCCCACGAGTAGCGGTCCGCGACCTTCCGCGCGCCTTCGCCAAGCGTCCGTCGCCGCGCCTCGTCCTCGAGCAGCTCGATGAGCACGTGCGCGAGTGGGTCAGGTTCGCCCGGCGGGACCAGCACGGCGCTCTCCGGGGTGGCGACTGCCGCGTAGCCCTCGATGTCCGACGCGACGGCCGGCGTCGCGCATGCGAACGCACGTGTCAGCACCATCCCGAAGCTCTCGCCTCCGAGCGCGGGCGCCGCGAGCAGGCTCGCGTGCTCGAGCTCGAGCGTGAGCTCGTCCTCGTACAGCCCTCCCAGAAGATCCACGCTGTCAAGCGAAAGTCCTTCACGGCGTGCCAGCCAGCGGACGGAAAGCGGATCAGCGCCGACGACTCGCAGGCGAGCTCCCGTACGAGCGGCGACCTGAGGCCACGCCCGCAGGACGATCTGGAGGCCCTTTCTCTGTTCGTTGCGGCCGATGAAGACCACATTGCCGTCCCGGTTCCCCACGTCGTAGCGCGGCGGTAGGACAATCCCGTTCGGGATGATCTCGATCGGGCCACCGACATAGGGCTCGGCCGAGCGGCGCGCAGCTTCCGAGACGGCGATCCTGTGATCGATGCGCTCCGCGGCGATTCCCCAGAACGCCTTCCCAAGTGGATACCAAGCAAGCTTCCCGGCGGAATGGCAGGTGGTGACGGCCGGGCATTCCGCGACCAGGAGGGTGAAAACGGAGAGGATCGGCGCGAGCGGTTCGTGCACGTGAACGACGTCGAAGCGCTCCTCCGCGAGCACGCGCTTGAGGCGCAGCATTGCGGCTGGCGATAGGACAATGTTGGGGAGCGAGGCGTTGGCGGGCACGATCACCGAGCGTCCAACCGGGAGAACGTAGTCGGGCGGCGGCGTATGCCGGCCTTCCTTGGGGTGGAGGATTCTCGTCAGCCGGCCGGGCGGGTCGTTGCCGACGATCAGCTTCGCGTCGACGCCGAGCGCTTGCAGGGCCCGCGCCTGGTTGTCGGCATGCTCGAGGACGCCGCCCCAGAACGACCACGAGTAGGGCACGACGATCCCCACCTTCATGCGGCGGAGCCTAACCGGCTCCGCCGTCTCTAGGGCCTCGCCGTCCAGAGCGGCGGCTCCGCCGTCTCTGAGGCCTCGCTGTCGAAGCCGGGCTTCGCCGGGCGAAAGCCCCGCCGTCCAGGCGCGGCGGATTAGACTCGCGCGCGATGATCCGGAAGGCGAAGCGCATGGAGCCGATTCGCGGCTTCGGCATCGACCGCGTCGCGGCAGCCGCGGACGCCGGCGGCCGCTCGGTCCTCCGTATGGAGAACCTGGACACGAACCTCCCGCTCCCCCCGGAGGCCGTGCCGGAGACGGTCGCCGGCCTCGATACCCCTGAGGCAAACAGCTGGCTGCCGTTCACCGGCGACCTCGACCTCCGCGCCGCGATCTCCGAGTTCACCGAGGCGCGGACGGGCCACCGCTACGACCCGGCGCGCGAGATCCTCGTCACCGTCGGCGGCATGGAAGGCCTCCTCAACGTCCTCCTCGCACTCGTCGACCCAGGCGACGAGGTCGTCGTCACGGACCCCACCTACGCGGGGATCGTCAACCGCATCCGCCTTGCGGGGGGAACTCCGACCTTTGTCCCCTTCCTCGCCGAAGACGAAGGGTGGCGCTTCGACCGCGCGGCGCTCGACCGGGTCGTCGGGCCGAAGACGACAGGCTTCCTGCTGATGAGCCCGTCGATGCCGTCCGGTGGCTACCTCGACGAGGACGACTGGCGCGCCGTCTGCGACCTCTGCCGTGAGCGCGACCTCTTCCTCGTCTACGACGCGGCGATGGAACGCCTTCTCTTCGACGGGCGCCCGCTCGTCCACCCGCTCAGGCTGGACGGCATGGGCGAGCGCACCGTCGTCGTCGGCTCGCTCTCGAAGGAGCACCGGATGATCGGCTGGCGCGTCGGCTGGGTCGCCGGCCCCGAGCCGACGGTAACGGACGTCGGCTGGGCCCACGTCTACAACACGACTTGCCCCGTCTCGATCGCGCGCAAGGCGGGAGCGGCGGTCCTTCGTGGCGATCAGGATCACGTCGCCGATTGCGTCGTCGAGCTCGAGCGCCGCCGCGACACGATGCTCAAAGGGCTTCCCGGCTGGCCCTTCGTCAAGCCCGCCGGCGGCTGGTCGCTCCTGCTCGACGTCGCGTCGCTCGGCTTCGAGCCCGAGCAGGCCTCGCAGCTTCTCCTCGAGGAGTCGCAGATCGCCGCCACCGGCATGCGCGGCTGGGGCGACGAGGTGGCCGCACGCTACGTCCGGTTCGTCATCAGCGCCGAGCCGGTCCAGCGGCTCGAGGAGATCCCCGAACGGCTTGCGGGCGGCAAGCTCGCCGCCGCGGTCTCAGCTCTGGCGTAGCTCCCGTTCGATCGCGTGCTCGAGCTCGTCCGGTTTAAAGCCGAACGGGCCCTCGCCGCCCTGGAAGGCGATCCGCCCGTCCCGGCCGACCAGGTACAGACGGTCGGGCCAGCCGCCGTAGGCGGAGGCGACCGCGTTGTCGACCCCATCGACAACCATTGGCATCTGCAGCCGCAGGTTGGTCGCGCAGTTGGACGCGACACTCCGGCGGTCCTCGTCACTCGTCGGCTCGTGGACGGCGAGCCCCGAGCGGCGGTTCTCGGGGAGGATCCACCCCTCCTCCGGGTGCGCCTCGCGGATGTAGACCGCGAGGAGGTGCACGCGATCGCCGAACCGTTCCGCCAGCCTGTCCAGCGCCCCGACCTGGGCGCGGAAGGGGGGTCAGGTGTAGGAGCCGAAGACGAGAGCGACCGGCCGCCGCTCGACCAGTGAGGCTAGGCGCACAGTCTCTTCACCGTCGAGGGTGGAAAGCTCGAAATCGGGCGCCGGATCGCCCTCGGCCACGCTCGGCGTCCTGAGGTCGCGATAGTCCGCGCTGGCCATCACGTCCTTCACCGTCAACGGCGAGTCCTCAGCCGCCAGACCGTGGCGCAGCTGCGACACGACCATCCCCGGAACAGACCACCGCCGGTCCACGGGGCTTCCGCGGGAGACGGTCCGCATGTACCCGAGCACGTCCCGCGGGCTTGGCACGGCGGAACTTTAGACTCGCTGCGTGAGCGACACCAGAGTCGTCGTCGAGGAGCTCGCGCGCGGCGGGCTCGCGGAGCTGCACACTCACCTGGGCGCGTCGGTCGATCCAGCGGTCATGTGGACGCTCGCCCACGAGCAAGGCATCGCCCTCCCTGTCAAGGACTACTGGGAGTTCGTCGAGCTGGTCACCATCGACCCGCGCGGGGTCGAAGGCCTCCCCGAGCTCGACGAGATCTACAAGTGGACGGAGCTCATCCAGTCGAGCCCGCTCGCCGTCGAGCGCTCCGTCCACCAGGCTATCGGCGGCGCTTACCGCACGCAGAACATCACGACGCTCGAGCTCCGCTTCAACCCGATGAAGCGAAACCGCGGCGGCGAGCGTGACCTCGACCACATCATCATGGCGGCCGTCCGTGGGCTCGACCGCGCGGGCCTCGAGTACCCGCGTGTCAGGGCAGGTCTCATCCTCATGATGGACCGGACCTTCTCGCCCGAGCAGAACGAGGTGATCATCGAGAAGGCCATCCGCTACCGTGAGCGCGGAGTCGTCGGCATCGACATCGCCGGCCCGCGCCCCAACGGCGGCCGCTACCCGTACCGCGACCTTGCCCCGCTCGTCGAGGAGGCCCGGGCTGCAGGCCTCGGCATCACCATCCATGTCGGCGAGGAGGGCGGGATGGACGGCCTCGCGGAGATCGGCGAGGTCGTGGAGCGCCTTCGTCCCGAGCGCATCGGCCACGGGATCCTTGCCGCCCAGAGCGAGGAGACCATGCGGCTCGTACGGGACGCGGGCGTCGTTCTCGAGATCTGCCCCACCTCGAACCTCCTGACGCGGGCGCTCGCGGACGAGGAGGCGCTGCGCGAGACCGTGTCCACCTTCGTCGATCGCGACATCCCTTTCACGATCGCCACAGACGGGCCCGAGATGATGCGAACGCACCTCCGCGATGAGCTTCAGCTCCTGCTCGACGTCGGCGCTCTCGGGTCGGAAGCACTCCACGAAGTGAACGCGCGCGGACACCAGGCCGCCTTCGTACGCCGAACGGTGTAGCGCGGAAGATCCCTCGCGCGGCCAATAGCGGCCCGCGCGGTCCGCTGCGAGCATGGCCGCGCATGATCACTCTCAGCGAAGGTCTACGGTTCACGGGACGCCAGCGGCAGGTGGTGCAGCTCATCGCCGAGGGATGCTCGAACGCCGAGATCGCCGAGCGGCTCGGGGTCTCGCCCCGGACGGCGAAGGCTCACGCCGACATCCTGCGCTCCAAGCTCCGCGTGAGCAAGCGGCGCCAGATCCCGTTGGCGTTCAAGGACGCGACCGGCGAGAACCCCCTGGAAAGCCTCGAGCCGGCAGCCGACGCGCGCGACGATTCCCGCCCGTTGGACTGATTCGCTCGGGGGATGACGGCCCGGCGCCCGCGGCTTGCCGCGGGCGCCGGTTTGCGGTCAGTCGAGCGGAGCGTTGAAGAGAGCAAGCCAGCGGGTCAGGTCCGGCTCGATCGGGAGCTCTCCCTCGAGTTGGTTCTTCAGGCGGAGCTCCTCCGCGTTGTCCCGCTCCTCGTCGTCCCCGCTCGGGATGAACGGCCAGAACGTGCCGCGCTTGTAGCCGTAGATGAGGTAGACGCGGCGCTCGCGATCCTGAAAAGCGAAGAGGGCAGCGAGGAGCTGCCCGCCGAAGCCGCGATCGGCGAGCTCGGAGCTGACCAGGTGGGTAGTGGTCACGAGGTCTTCGAAGTCCTTGTCGCGGATGACGATCCACTCGAAGCCGAAGCTGTCCGAGCGGCGCCGCACCTCCGAGCCCGAGTCCCGGGCAGCGACGCCGAGCAGCTCGTCGATCTCGTTCTCCGCCCGCGTGAATTCGCCGGCAGAAAGCGGCTTGAAGACGACCGCCGCGACGCCGGCCGGCTTGAGGTTGCACTCCGTCTCGAGCGTGATCGCCGCGGTCGAAAGCGCGAAGAGCTTGTCGAGGTTCGCGCCCTTCAGCTTCTTGCGCCCGAAGAGGACGTTCCCCAGGCCCACTTTAAAAGTGTCCCGCCCGGCAACCTCCTCCGGGCTTCTGAGCGGCTGCAAAGCGTCGCCACACTGCGTCCTCGGTCGCCCACGTACTTCTCCGAGTACGCGGGCTCCCTGCGTCCTTGCGTGTCTCGCTTTTCGCCCGCCAGCAGCCCGGCAAGGTCACCGGCCGGAACACTAGACCGGGCGGCCCATCTCCTGGGCGATCGCGGCGAGCCGCGCCAGGCGCTTCTCGAGCGGCGGGTGGGTGGCGAAGAGCTCGCCCAGCGACGACTTGACCGATGTCGGGATGATGAAGAACGCGTTCATCCCTTCCACCTCGCGGAGGTCGCGCTGCGGAATGCGGATGATGTCGCTCGCGATCTTCTGGAGCGCGCTCATCAACTGCTCTGGAGCGCCCGTGAGGAGGGCCGAGCCCCGGTCGGCGGCGTACTCGCGGTAGCGCGAGATCATCCGGATCAGGACGAAGCTGATCACGTACGTCAGCAGCGAGACGACGAAGATGATCAGCCAGATGGGCGTGCCGCCGTCGCGGCTCCGGTTTCCGCCGCTGAACATGCCGCCGTAGAGGCCGAACCGGGTCAGAAGAGCCGCGAGCATCGCGAAGAAGCTCGCGAGGGTCATGACGAGCACGTCGCGGTTTCCGATATGGGAGAGCTCGTGCGCGAGCACCCCCTCGATCTCCTGCGGCTCGAGCCGGCGCCAGAGCCCTTCGGTCACCGCCACCGCGGAGTGCTTGGGACTGCGGCCGGTCGCGAAGGCGTTCGGCACGTCGGTCGGAATGATGGCGACGCGCGGCTTGGGCAGGTCGGCCATCGCGCAGAGCCGCTCGACCATCGCGTGCAGCTCGGGCGCCTGCTCGGGCGTGACGACCTTCGCGCCGGAGGCTGCGAGCGCCAGCTTGTCCGAGGTGAAGTACTGGAACGCGGCCAGCCCGACGACGATCAGGAGCATCGGCACGAGCCCGACGTTCAGAACCTGGAAGAGGACTACGGCGAAGACGACGTAGAGCGCGCCGAGTAGGAATGACGTCGTGACCATGCGCGCAGACAGGCCGAAGTCGCGTCCGAAAGCCTTGCGTTTCATAGGAAGTTCAACTCTCCTCGGGGCGATGGGATATTCCAGATTGTACCTTGCGCCGGTGATCCGAACGCTCACCCTGGCGGCCCTCGTGCTGCTTGTCGCAGCCGGTCCTGCCGCGGCGGCGACACAGGAATTTCGCATCGTGCTCGTACCGGGACTCGGGCTCGAAGACCTGGCGGCCCTGGCCGACCGCGGGGCCGTCGGCCTGCTCGTGCCCGCGAATGGGCCTACCACGAGCGGCGAGCAGGCACGCGCCGCGCTCGTCCGAGGCGAGCTCCGAAACGCCTTGCTGGACGGCGGCGTGCCGAGGGGTCCTCCGCTCGTGTCGTTCGAGACCGCGGCAGAGCCGCCACGAGCAGGCCCGGCGATAGTCCTCGGCCTTCCGTCCGGAAGTGAGCAACCGAATGACCGCCGTTACCCGATCGCTGTGCTCGGCCGGGGCTTCCACGGGCTCTTGACGTCTTCCTCGAGCCGACTGCCTGGCGTGGTCTCGGTCGCCGACGTCGCCCCCACGGCCCTCGGCGAGAAAGGCGGGCTCGGCTGGACTCCTGAGCGCGATCCCGCCCAGCGCCTGCTCGCACTCGATCGGCTCATCGAGGCGAAGAAGGACACGCGGCTCGCCTCGAGCCTGCTGGTCGCTGCGCTGGCCGCCGCCCTCGCGCTCATCTTTCCGCGCGCTGCCCTCCTCGCGTACGGGACGGCGCTCGCCGCGAACGTCGCTCTCGGTGCGACGGAGACGGCCACTACGTGGATCGTCCTCCTCGCGATCGGGGCGGCGGTGGCGACCTCCGTGCCCTTGGCGGTCGTCCTCAGGAGCAGGACCGCCGTTGGGTTCGTCCTCGCCGCCGTCGTCGCCCTCTATCTCGTCGCCTTCGCGGTCGACGGCGCGTGGATCGCCTACTCCCCCTGGGGGCCCGGCCAGGCCGGCCGCTTCTACGGCGTGACGAATCTGCTCGAGACGATGCTGCTCGTTCCCGCGCTCGCGGCCGCGACGCTTCTCGCCCGCCGCTTCGGAGCACTCGGGTTTGTCGCGCTCGCGCTCCTCGCCTTCGTCACGATCGCCGGGAGCCGCTTCGGAGCCGACGGGGGCGGCGCCGTCGTCCTCACAGCCGGCTACGGGCTGCTCGCCGCCCTGCTCGTGGGACTGCGGGGGCGGGCGCTCGCGGTCGCGCTCGGAGGCGCCGTTCTCGTCGCGGGAGGACTCGTCGCGCTCGACGCGGCCACCGGAGGCTCGAGCCATGTGACGCGGGCGCTGGGCGGCGGGCCGGCCGATCTCGCCTCTCGCTTCGGCGACAGGCTCCTGATCTCGTGGCGTCACATCACGCTCGGCCCGGGGCCTGCCGTCGCCTTCTTCCTCTCGCTCACCGTCCTCGCCGCACTGGTCGTCAGGCTGCTCGCGTCCGACGCCCCGCTCTCGCAGCGAGCGCTGCCGCTCGCCTTCGCCGCGGCGATCGCGGTGTCGCTCGTCGTCAACGATGCGCCGAGCGACGTGGCCGTGGCCGGTCTCGTCGGCTATCTCGTTTGCGAGGGCGTTATGCTTCGCGGCCGATGCGCCGCCGCCTCCTGCTCGCGCTCATCCTGGGCGTTCTCCTGGCCGGCTGCGGGGGAGAAACGACTGTGGCGCCCACGGCCGAGACCGTGATCGGGACCGTTCCGGGCGCGCAGACCGTCGACGTCACCGCCGGAGACCCGGCTGCAGGCAAGGAGATCTTCACGAAGACAGCCCAGCCGCAATGCTCGAGCTGCCACACCTACGGCCCCGCGGGATCGACTGCGACGGTCGGGCCCAACCTCGACACCGTGCTCAAGGGAAAAGACGCCGAGTTCATCCTCGAGTCGATCGTCAATCCGAGCGCCGAGGTGGCCGCGGGCTTCCAGGACATCATGCCGAAGGACTACGGGACGAAGCTCGACCAGAAGCAGCTCGCCGACCTTGTCGCGTTCCTGCAGCCGAAGAGCTGACGCTTCCCGACGGCTTTCCCCAGCACGTCGAGGTTTTCGCCTGCGATCTCGACCGCACGCTGATTGCGGAAGACGGCGTCCTTCGCCCTCGTACGCGCGCGGCGATCGCGGCAGCGAGGGGAGCCGGAATCCGAGTCGTCATCGTCACCGGCCGGATGTTCCGCTCGGTTCGTCCCTATCTGGAAGAGGCCGGCATCGACGACCCGGTCGTCTGCTACCAGGGCGCGGTCGTCGCCGAGCCTCCGACCGGACGCTTTCTTCGGCACGAGCCGATTCCCGTCGAGCTGGCGAAGGAGACCATCGCGGCGATCGACGCCGAAGGCTTTCCCGTCAACTGCTACGTGGACGACGAGCTGTACGTCGCCCGCCATACGGCCGAGTCGCAGGCGTACGCGTCCTTCCAGCACCTCCCGGTCCATGAAGTTGGCGACCTCGTCGAGTGGCTCGCGAAGCCGGCGACGAAGCTCGTCGCGGTCGGGGAGCCCGCGCGTCTCGACGTGCTCGAGGAGCGGATGAAGGCGCGCTTCGAAGGCCGCCTCTATATCTCGAAGTCCCTCCCCTACTTCCTCGAGTTCGCGAGCCCCGAAGTGACGAAGGCCTCCGGTCTGGCCTTTCTCGCCGAGCACGTCGGCTTCTCCCGCGAGCGCACGGTGGCTTTCGGGGACGGCGAAAACGACGTCGAGCTCCTGGAGTGGGCCGGCTACGGCGTCGCCGTCGCGAACGCACACGAGCGCGTGCTGGTGGTCGCCGACTTGGTGTGTCCGCCGGTGGACGAGGAGGGAGTCGCCCAGGTGATCGAAGCTTTCTTAGACTCACGGCGATGATCGACATCCGCGCCGCGCGTGCCGACCCGGACACCTGGCGCACCGCCCTCGCCCGCAAGGGGGCGGCGGAGGACTTCGACGCGCTCCTCGAGGCAGATCGCGAGCGGCGCGCACTCCTTCCCCGCATCGAGGAGCTGCGAGCGCGCCAGAAGCTGAAAGGGAAGCCGACCCCTGAGCAGCTCGAGGAGCTGAAGAGGGTGAAGGCCGAGCTGCAGAGGCTAGAGGCGGAGCTCGAGCGGGTCGAGGCGCGCTTCCAGAAGCTCCTCGACATCGTCCCGAACCCGCCTGACGCGACCGCGCCCGACGGCTTCACCGAGGAGGACGCAGTCGAGCTGAAGCGAGTCGGCGAACCCCAGGAGCTCGGGTTCGAACCTCGCGACAACCTCGAGCTCGGGCAGATCGACATGGAGCGGGGCGCCAAGGTTTCCGGAGCCCGTTTCGCCTACCGGTTAGGCGAGACGGCGCTGACGGAGCTCGCCCTGTACCGGTTCGCCCTCGACCGGCTCGTCAGCAAGGGCTTTACGCCTGTATTGCCGCCGGTCCTCGTCCTCGAGAAGGCGATGTACGGAACCGGCTTCCTGCCGACGGACGAGGTCAACCTCTACCGAATCGAGCGCGACGAGCTCTACCTCACCGGAACCTCGGAGGTGGCGCTGGCCGCCATGCACATGGAGGAGAAGCTCGCCGCGGACGAGCTGCCGCTCCGCTATGCGGGCTATTCGACGTGCTTTCGCCGCGAGGCGGGGGCCGCCGGGAAGGACACCCGCGGCATGTTTCGGGTCCACCAGTTCGACAAGGTCGAGATGTTCGTCTTCTGCCTGCCGGAGCGCTCAAAGGAGGAGCACGACTACCTGCTGTCGATCGAGGAGGAGCTCGTGGGCGAGCTGGGGATCCCCTATCGCGTCATCAACATCGCCGCCGGAGACCTCGGGGGGCAGGCGGCGAAGAAATACGACATCGAGGCGTGGTTCCCGACGCAGCAGCGCTACCGCGAGATCACCTCCACGTCGAACACAACCGACTACCAGGCCAGGCGCCTCGACGTTCGCTACCGCCGCGAAGACGGCAACCTGGAGCCCGTGCACACGCTGAACGGGACCGCGGTGACGGCCCGCCTCGTGCTCGCGATCATGGAGAACTTCCAGGACGAGGGCGGCACGTATTCGGTCCCGTCCGTTCTCGAGGAGTTCGGCGCTCCCCGGAAGGGCTCTTCGGGCCGGGGCTAGACTGATCCGCGCCTTCGGCGGGGTGCCCGAGTGGTTGAAAGGGGCGGTCTTGAAAACCGCTAGGCCGCGCGAGCGGTCTCGTGGGTTCGAATCCCACCCCCGCCGCCTGTTCAAGCGAAAAGCGGCTGGTTTGCAGCGCGTCTGGAACGCGCGTTCCCCTGATGCCTTGAGGTGCGCTGTACCGCTTGAAACCGCTAACGACCGCTCAGGACTGGCGCCCACTGGCGCAACACTGGCGCGCTGCTGCCCTCGTCGGCTAGGCCCCCGGCAGTTACTTGTCTTCCGCGAACGCTCCTCTCACTCAGCGCTCGCGGGTGAGGAGCCTCAGTCCGTCCAATCGGGCAGCGAGGTCTCACCGACTCCTGGGGTGTGGAGCGCTCTCACGTCGCCGCCGTCGGGGTCCATGATGAACAGGCCCGGCGCCGAGAACACGATGTGAGCGCCGTCCGGCGACCACGCCGGTGTGTACGCACGGTTGTGCGTCAACCGGCGGACGGCCGAGCCATCGGGGCGCATCACATAGACGTCCGTGTAGTTGTCCGGATGGTCGCGATGCGACGTGAAGAGGATGGAACGGCCGTCGGGCGACCAGTCGACCTGCCAGCCCTCTCCCACGCTGGAGAGGTCCACCACGTGGGAACCGTCGACGTCGACGATGGACATCAAATGATGGCCGACGAGGTTGGAGTTGAAGATGATCCGTTTCCCGTCCGGTGACCACGACGGGTATTCGCCTCCGTCGGTGTGCGGCAGGCAGTGCTGCCCGGAGCCATCGGCGTTCATGATCGAGATCCCCGTGCACCGGGATCCTCGCCCGGGAGGACAATTTATCTCTCCGGGACTCGCGTACGCGATCTTGGAGCCGTCGGGGGACCAGGCCGGGGAGAGGCCGCGGGTCAGCCGGTGCTGGCCCGATCCGTCGGCGTTCATGAGCCAGATCTCCGAGTCGTCATTGCGGTCGGGGCGGTCGACACGGAACGCGATACGAGTTCCCTCCGGGGACCACGTGGGGTCGAACTCGGGCCAGGGTGAGTGGGTCAGGCGGGTGAGGCTTGTCCCGTCGGCGTTGATGGACCAGACGTCGTCGAAGTTGTCGAAGACGATGCGCCCGGAGAGTGAGGACCGATCGCCACCGCTCGGCCCCGGCGCGTCAGAGGCTGCCGTGGACGGAGACGGGCGATGCTGCGCCTGCTCCCGATCGAACCCCCCGCTGCACGCCCCCAGTACCAGGGCCCCCGCCAGAGCCATCGTGAGGATGCGGCCCCTCCTCATGTTCTTTGTACTCCCGAGCCGGCCCCGCGGTTCCCAGTCGATCGAGGGCAGTTTGCAGGACCTTTCTATCCTGCTCGAAGGCGCAGCTGACCAGGGCGCGAAGGCGGCCACGAACAGGCCCGGCCGCTGCCGCTCCGGCCGCCCTAGCCGGAGGTCAAGCTCCGACTAGGACCGCTTCGCGATAATCGGAGTCGCACTTGGAATGAAGCGCGTCCCCGCTCTCTCGACGGTCGTTCCCCAGGTCGCGTTTGCGGTCTCAGGGGGAAAGCGTCGAAGGACGAAACGACGGCCAGCGAAAGTGGACCGGAACGCTGGCCGTCGCGGGGCAGGGGGTTTTGCGGCCACCCTTGAGGCGGAGAGCGTAGCGCGGTCAGGGCCTGAGGTAAGCGTGGCGCGCGGAGGTTCGGACCGGCGAGCAGCCTTCTCGCGGCCAGCGGGATGATTCACCGTGAGGGCCGCGATCAGCGCTCTCGATTCTTAGGAAAGGAGGGTGTGGAAAAGGGGAGGAGGTGGTTGCGGCCTCCGCCTCCTTCACGGTTCCAAGCGGCGTGAGCTGCCGCCCACACGCCGGTCTCGGAGACTCTCAAGGTAGCGCCCGCGCCGACAAGCCTACGCTCGTCGCCGTGCGATACCGTCCTGGGCGCGGGCGCGAGCTTGACTCGCCCTTCCGCGAGTAAGACACTCGCGAGACAAGAGACTGGGGGCCTCGATGGTCTTTCGCGGCATCTCCGCTCAGGGACTTGGGGAGCATGGTCCGGAGTCGCTTTCTCCAGCACCGTTGGACGAATCGCTTGTGGGCTTGTTCTGGATCAGGCGCATCCGGCGTTGTGACTGCCTCGGGAAGAAAGGAGTAAGTCATGGATCAGATCTGTCTGGTGATTTCTGTTCTTCAGGGGAAGAGCGACGCTCTGAGCAGCGGATCGGGATCACGAAGGAAGTCTGGTACCTCGCTCACCTGAACGGGAGCGACGCCCTCGTCGCCTACATGGAGAGCCAGAACTTCGGCGAGGCGCTTACCCGCTTCTCGCAATCGCAGGACGAGTTTGACCTCTGGTTCAAGCGACGGCTGGCCGACTCGACGGGCGTGGACTTGAACAATCCGCCCGAGATGACTTTGCCGGAGCTGCTTTCAAGCTACGAAGCGGAAGGGGCCTAGGCCGGCGGGCACCTCGGAAGCTGTCGCCACCCGCTTGTTAGTGGCCCTCACTGGCCCACAACTGGCCCGCGCGCCAGCGTAAGTCGTTATCCCTGACAGGACCCATGATCGGCGTGGATGGCGCGACCCTGTGTGGAATGATGCGTTGGAGTTCGTAACGAAGGAGGCAACGTGGCGCCGATTGTGAACAGCATTGAGATTTCGCGTCCCCCAGAGGAGGTCTTCGCCTACGTGACCGACCCGTCACAGCTGCCACACTGGCAAGAGAGCGTCGTATCGGTGCTTTGGGACGCGGACACGCCTGTCGCCGCGGGCTCCAGGGTGGTCCATACGAGGCGTGTTGGTCGCATCGAGCGGACGATGACCGCCGAAGTGGCCGAGCTGAACCCTCCGAGGAGTTGGGCAATTCGCGGTGTGGATGGTCCTGTCCGGGGGACCATGGATGGGACAATCGAACCGATTGGGGACGGCACAAGTTCGCGTGTAACCATGGCGCTCGACTTCGAGGGCCACGGGATCGGCAAACTGCTCATCCCGCTCGTGGTCCGGCGGCAGGCGCGGACCGAAATGTCTAGGAATCAGCAAAGGCTGAAGAAGCGTCTCGAAGCGACGTCCCGAACGGGTCCCGCCCCCGCCTCCTAGGGCGCCTGGAGCTGCGCCCGAACGGTCGGATACTCAGGCTCGCTTGAACGCTAACCCACAAGACGAGAAGCGCCCCGAAGGGCGCTCTCGCATCGGTAGGGCTCGAAGTGAGCTAGTCGTCTTGAACGACGAAAGGGCCGGCTTGATTCCCCAAAGCGCGGCTAGAACGCTGAAGGTTCTTCCTAGGCTCTGCGGCCTGGCCCGCGTTCTGGCCCACAGAGAGCGCAACCCCGCACCGGGCCTCAGAATCGAGCCTGTCTTGAAAACCGCTAGGCCGCGCGAGCGGTCTCGTGGGTTCGAATCCCACCCCCGCCGCTTTCCAGCATGTTCCCATTTCCCGGGAACCCGCCAGGCTCATCGCATGTACTCGATGTGCGACAGCAAGGAGGTGGCCGATGCCGTGGCAGCGTTCGATACGGCTTGCGTCGACCCTCGGCGCAATCCTCCTCGTCTCCGCCTGCGCCGGGAACGACCGGAAAGAGGCGCAAACTGCGGATGAAGTAGCGACGACGGGTGCGCAATCCACCCGGCCGGAAGAAGTCGACCCGACCGGAAGCGCTTCGGGTCGTGTCGTCTTTGACGCGAACTGGGACATCTACGTCGCCAAGGCCGACGGCTCTGGGCTGAACCGGCTGACGACGAGTCCCGCGCGGGAATACGACCCTTCCTGGTCTCCGGACAGGTCCAAGATCGCCTACCGCCGCCAGCCGGGCGACGATGAAGGTGAGGCCGAGATCTACGTGATGAACGCCGACGGCTCCGGGAAGCGAAACCTGACCCGGAACCCCGGGCAGGATCACTCCCCTGCTTGGTCACCCGACGGCACGAAGATCGCGTTCGCCTCGACGCGTGGGCATCAGGAGCTCTTGCCCTCCATCTGGGTCATGAACGCGGATGGGTCGAACCCGACCCGCGTTACGAGCATCAGCGGTGAATACCCCGCCTGGTCACGAGACGGGACGCGGATCGCGTTCGACGTCAACACCGACATCGAGCAGAACATCGGCGAGGGCGCGCCAGCCGATTTCGAGGTCTTCGTCGTCAATGCCGACGGCTCCGGCCTGCGTCGCCTCACAGACGCCCCCGGCGAGGACCAAGGCCCGAGCTGGTCCCCGGACGGCACCAAGATCGTCTTCCAGTCGAACCGCGGCGGCGGCGAGCGGTTCTCGAGGCTCTGGTTGATGAACGCCGACGGATCCAGCCAAAGACGACTCACCGATCAAGGGGGCTTTCGCCCCACCTGGTTGCGCGACGGCTCCCGCATCCTCTTCTCCGGGAGCGGAATCTTCACCATCAAGCCAGACGGCTCGGCGTTGACCAAGCTTCCTCTCCGCCACCCGGGCGAGGTCGGCTTCGCCGACTGGGCCGAGTAGCATCTAGCGGCGACTAGTCCGTCTTTGCAAAGTCCAAACGGGTGCCTGTTAGAAACGGTTCAGTCGGATGACGCAAGGCCCGCTCTTCGAATCCGTGCTCTCGGCGGCACAAGACGGCGCCGACTGGGCGCTGACCGTGCTTTACCGAGACCTGCATCCTCCTCTCGTGCGGTTCTTGAGCGCGCAGGAGCCCGTCGAGGGCGAGGACCTCGCCTCGGAGGTTTGGCTCGACGTAGCCCACGGTCTGAGTCGTTTCGAAGGAGACGAGAGCGCCTTCCGCTGCTGGCTGTTCACGATCGCGCGGAGGCGGCTCATCGATATGCGCCGAACCCGGACGCGTCGGCGCACCGCCCCAGTCCCGCTCGAGCAACTGATTGACCGGCCCGATCCCGGTGAAACATTTGCCGGGGTTGAAACCGGAGAGGTCCTCGCCTGTCTTGCCGCTTTGACACCGGCCCAAGCGGAGATCGTCCTGCTGCGCGTCGTCGCCGGCCTCGACTCGTATGAGGTAGCCGCCGTCACCGGTCGAAAGCCAGGGACGGTGCGGGTGATGCAGAAGCGTGCCCTCGAGCGCCTGGCCGAACTCGTTCCCTCGAAGCAAAGAGTCCTGTAACACGATGAGTCCCCGGCGCGATTTGGAAAGCGAGATGCAGCGTTTACCACTGGACACCGACACGGCTGACCGGCTTCTCGCCGGCTCGGTAGCACCGGAGGATGCGCCGCCGGGTTACGCCGGTGTGGCAACCCTCCTCGCTGCCGTAGCCGATTCTCCAACAGCCGATGACCTTCCGAGAGAGTCGGAGACCGTCGCGCTCCTCGCAGCCGTGGTGCGTTCGTCTCAGCCCAAGATGACAAAACCACGCAGGAGGTCAATCGTGCCTCGACTCAGGCTCGCCACCGCGTTCGCGACCGTGGCTCTGGCCGGAGCGACCGGCCTTGCCTTCGCCGGCAGCCTGCCGGGAGCGGCGCAGGACGTCGCCTCGGCCATGCTCGGCAAGGTGGGCCTCGACGTCCCTGGCCCGAACAGCAACGCCGGCGACCATCCCAACGTTCGCGGCAAGTCCTCCGACACTGCCGTAACGTCTTCCAACTCCGGCAAGGGAGCTGAGATCTCCGAGCTCGCAACGAGCACCGATCTCACCGGTGTCGAGAAGGGCGCCGCAATCTCCGCGCTCGCAAGCGGCGGGAAGAGCAAGGCGGGCCAGGAGCACGGCGCGCCGGTCGAGGCTCCGAACACAGGCGGAACCGGGACGGCCGACACGGCTAGCGGCGGGCAGAGCTCGCAGGGAGCCGCGACTGCCAACACGGCCAGCGACGACCACAGCGTCGCAGGCTCGGACAACGCAGTCGACGGCCAGTCGCGCCGCCCCTAGAGCGATCGGCAACGCGTCGCCCAGAGAAACGAAGAGCGGCCCGCTTGCGTGGGCCGCTCTGTCTTTACGCTAGAAGCCGAACGAGTCGAACGAGCCGCCCGAGTCGAGGGCGGCCGGATGGGCTCTGTCGTGGGGGACGACGACCTTCGCCGAGCCGTCGCAGGCGTTCCCATGGCCGTCCCAGGCGAGGTATTCGACCCGGTAGACGCGGCCGTCGCCCTTGCCACGCCGCTCGGCGCGTAGCCACACCTGATCGGACCGCTCGCCGTGCTTAGCGTCGAGACCACGGAGTACAGGCTCGTCCTGAGTGACCGAGCGAATCTCGTAGGAGAGCACATCACCGTCGGGATCGGTCGCGCCCGCGAGACTGACCAGCCGGAATTTGTGGTTGGGAGCCCAGAGCCGGTTGAGGCTCGGCTGGACGCCGGAGCAGTCGGGCGCCGTGTTGGGCGGATCCGCCGGGGGCTCATTGGCGGGCGGCTCGCTCACCGGCGGCTCCTCGTCGCCCGGCGGGGGCGGCGGTGGCGGATCATCCCCAGGGGGAGGCGGCGGAGGCGCAGCGTCGTCGTCGACGATCGTTGCCACTCCCTGGCCGTCCGAGAGAGTTGCGTTGACCGCCCTCGAGAGCGCGAGCGTGAACGTCTCGTCGGGTTCGACGAGGGCATCGTGCACAAGGGCGACAGAAACTGTCTTCGAGGTCTCGCCGGGCATAAAGATGATCGTCTCGCTACGAGACGCGTAGTCGCTCGGGGCCGCGGCTGAGCCGTCGGCGGTCGCATAGTCGACGGTCACGATTTTCCCGCTCTCCCGGGACAGGGAGAGCGTGAACGTGGCGCTCTGACCTTGTTCCGGTGCGGAAACGTCGTTGACCGAGAGTGAGACCTGAGGATCGTTGTCGAGGATCGTCCCTGCCCCCCGGGCGTCGCCGAGGGTCGCGCCCACCGGATTCGAAAGGTCGAGCGAGTACGTCTCGTGCAACTCGTCGAGCGTCTCTCCGACGACAGCGACGGCAACCTGCTTCGAGAGCTCGCCGGCTGCGAAGGTGAGCGTGCCCGTCGTCGCGGTGTAGTCGCCGGGGGCCTTCGCCGACCCGTCCGCAGTCGCGTAATCGACGGTTACGGGCCCCGCCGACGCCGCCGAGAGCGAGACCGTGAAGAGCGCGTTCTTGGTGCCCGAGTCGCCCTCGGTCACCATCGCGTCACTGACCGCGAGCGAAGGGGCGTCGGCCGCGGCCGAAGCTGCAGCCAGCACGAGGAAGAGAGCCGCTGCGGCGAAAGCGAGTTGCGCCCTCACAATCACGTTGTAGGCCGCTGTTAGACGCGGCGAAATCGCCCCATGAGGGGACGCTCATTCGAGGGACGCTCGGCGACCGGTCTACTGCGCAGTCAACGCGCCGACCTTGATCGCGGTCAGCTGCACGTTGGCGGCGAAAACACGAGCCGAGGGGGCGAGTAGTGCAGGCAGCGAACCAAGGCGGCCGCTGGAGCGCCTGGGTCGGCGGCGAGCAGCAGATGCACCGTCGTCGCTGGCGGGAGCAGGCACGAGGCGCACCGCCGACCGATCGAGCCCGGTTCCGACCCGGAGCGTGCAAACCACGCGCTACGCGGCGGAGCGCAGCGCTTCGATCTCGCGCTGCACCGAGAGGCGCTCGAGCGCCGTGTTCTCGAGCTGTCGCACCCGCTCACGCGTAAGGCCGAGGCGGCGGCCGATCTCCTCCAGCGAGGCCGGCTCGACGTCCCCATTCAGCCCGTACCGCATCTTGAGAACGTCGCGCTCCCCCTCCGGTAGCTGGGCGACCGCCTCACGGAGCGTGTCGAAGCCAAGACTTACCGTGACCTCCTCCTCGGGGCTCGGCGACGCGCCGGCAACGAGCTCGCCGAAGGGCGTCCCTTCGTCGGCGCCGACCGGCCGGTCCAGGCTGGTCACCGCCCGCGCGGCCTGGCGGACCTCCCGCACCTGCTTGAGGGGGAGCTTGGCCGCCTTCGCGATTTCCGCCTCGGTGGGCGGACGACCGAGCTTTGTCGTCAGCTCGCGCTCGGCCCGGGCCATCTTCTGCTCGCGCTCGACGATGTGGACGGGGATCCGGATCTCCCGCGCCTTATTCGCCACGCCGCGCTGCACCGCCTGGCGGATCCACCAGGTCGCGTAGGTGGAGAACTTGTACCCGCGGCGCCAGTCGAATTTCTCCACGGCGCGAATGAGGCCGATGATGCCTTCCTGGATCAGGTCGAGGAGCGAGAGGCCGTGACCCTGATAGCGCTTCGCGATCGACACGACCAGGCGGAGGTTCGAGTTGATCATCAGCTCCTTCGCCTCCCGGTCGCCTCGCTCGATCCGCTTCGCGAGCTCGACCTCCTCCTCGGCGGTCAAGAGCGCATACCGCCCCGCCTCGCTGAGGAAGAGCTGCAGCGCGTCCGTCGTGGCGTGGGCGAGATCGCCGTTGACGTAGGTTGCCGCGGGCGCGTCCTGGCGCCCGCAATCGTCCTTGAGCTCGATCCCGCGCCGCTCGATTTCCTCGTAGAGGCCCTGGACGTCGTCATCCTCGAGGTCCAGCGCGCTGGCGACCTCGTCCACATGCGAATACTCGATGCAGCCATGCTCCTCGCCCTCCGACAGGAGCGCTTCGATCCGTGCGTCCATATCTCTTCCTATTTCGCGCGACCGTCCAGGACAAACAGCGAACGTATGTTCTATTATATCGCAATGGCGAGGGCGCAGTACCTCGAGGACACGTGCAAGACGGCGCTCAACCGCGTGCCCGATGCGAGCCGAGTCCCGTTTCGCTGGACGATCAACCCGTACCGCGGCTGCTCGCACAGCTGCCACTACTGCTTTGCACGTGCGTTCCACCGGTACCTCGACCTCGGGATCGGCGAGGACTTCTCGAGCAAGATCGTCGTCAAGACGAACGTCACCGAGGTTCTGCGGCGGGAACTCTCGGCCACGCGCTGGACGGGCGAGACCATCGCCATGGGAACCGCCACCGACCCCTACCAGCACTGCGAGGGCCGCTACAAGCTCATGCGCGGAATCCTCCGCGCAG
>WNFV01005322.1_pt1 | contig 23472 bp, 24 predicted proteins | sample 5400101 | NCBI WGS metagenome assembly WNFV01 (sample SAMN13153361, study PRJNA577476) | soil metagenome | isolation source: 115 cm soil or saprolite under grassland replicate 1 | place: USA:California | collected 2016-06-15 | reverse complement strand
TTCATCTACGAGTCGACCGGCAGCGAGACCCGGTTCACCAACGGCTACGACCCCGATGCCCGCAGCCGACGGGTCTTCACCTTCCACCGGCCCGAGACTCTGGCCGAGTGGGCCCGCCAGATCGCCGCAGACGCCCAGGCGCCGACCTTCCGCGCCAGGCTGCGAACCATGCCCGTCCCCGACAACCCTCGGCTCTGAGACCCCGCCTGCGGGGCAGGTGGCTATGAAGCGGGGAGTCGGCGCCAGCCGCGCGCTGGGTCAGACCGGCACCGCCGGGCCGCAAGGCCCAGCTGCCTAACCAGGCGCAACATGCGCGCACGTAGGCAACGGTTGATCGCCGTGGGACGATAGGTCCGGAAGCGCCAGCCTCGTGCCCATGCCGCGACCGCAACCGCGTAGCCTCGCCCGCCTCGCCCGGGACCCGGGCGCCTGGCTGCTCGCGCTCCTCGCCTCGGTGGCCGTGTTGCCCGGGTTCCTGACCGGCGCCGCCGCGGGCCCGGGCGGTCGCGCGGCTTCCCTGCTCGCCGTTGCCACCCCTGCCGGGGACGCCGGCGGCACCGCCGCGGCGGGGAGCGCGGCCGACGAACGCCGGGCCTGGCTGCTGGGGCGGCAGGCGGCGTGGTGGGCGGCCGCCGACCGGGTCGCCGCCGAGCAGGTCGCCCGCGGGTCGGGGGCCACGGCGGCGGTGACCACGCGAGCCTGGGTGGTGCCTGCCGGGGCCGACCTGACCATCCCGCCGCTCGTCCTGCGCGCCTACCGGGCAGCGGCGAGCTGGGCCTCGGGGTTCGACCCGGGCTGCCGGCTGTCGTGGAGCGTCCTGGCCGGGATCGGGCGCATCGAGTCCAACCACGGCCGCCACGCCGGCGCGGCAACGCGGTTCAGCGCGGGTGGCGACGTGAGCCCGCCGATCCTCGGTCCCGCCCTGGACGGCCGGGTCGGGTTTGCCGCCATCGCCGACTCCGACGGGGGTCGGCTGGACGGGGACCGGATCTGGGACCGGGCGGTCGGCCCGATGCAGTTCCTGCCCTCGACGTGGCGGTCGCTCGGGCGGGACGGCAACGGCGACCGGGTGGCCGACCCGGGGAACCTGTTCGACGCCGCGGTGAGCGCGGGCGCCTACCTCTGCCTGGGCGGGGGTGGCGACCTCTCCGACCCGGCCCGGCTCCGCCAGGCGGTCTTCGGCTACAACCACTCCTGGTCGTACGTGGACACCGTGCTCGGCTGGGCGACGTTCTACGCGCAGCGGATCGGCGGCGGGCCCGGCGTGCTGCCCCCGCTCTCCCTGGCCGCAACGGTCCCGGGCCCGCCAGTCACCACCGGCCCCGCCGCCACGCCCGCCCCGACGACGCACCCGACCGGCACGACCACCACGCCGCCAGGCACGACGCCGACCACCACGCCGGCCGGCACGACGCCGACCACCACGCCGCCGGCCGGCGCGACGCCGACCACCACGCCGCCGGCCGGCGCGACGACCGGCCCGGTGTCGGCCACGACACCGGTGACCACGACAAACCTGGCACCGACGACGACGCTCCCGTGCGCGCCGCCGACGACCACGACCACGCTGCCGCCGGGCTCGACGACGACCACGACGACCACCACCCTGCCGCCGGGCTCGACCACGACCACGCTGCCGCCCTGCCCGACCTCCACGGTCGGCACGAGCCGTCCGTAGCCGGCGACCCGGTCCCAGGCCCTGGCCTCGGCTCCGCACCGCGGCCGGCGCCGGGCCCAGGGCCCGGCCGGGCCGGCTACCGCAGCAGCAGCACCAGGGGGAGGACCGGGCCGGCGCCGGCCTGGCGGAGGGCGGCCCCCGCGGTGGTCAGGGTCCAGCGCGAGCTGGCCACGTCGTCGACCAGCAGCACGGCGCCGCGCGGCACAGGACCGCCGCCGGCGACCGCGAGCGCGCCGTGGAGGTTGCGGCACTGATGGGTGCTGTTGGACATCGTGGCCTGGGGGGCGGCGTCCCGGGCCCGCTCGAGGACCGGGTGCAGCGGGAGCCGACCAAGCTCGGCGATGCAGGTGGCCAGGCTCTCCACCAGCCGGGGGTGGGAACGTGAGGGCACGAACGTCACCCAGGTCGGCCGGGTCGCCCACTCCCAGCGGGCGAGCACCCGGACCACCCCCTGCACCACCTCCTCGGGCGCCGGCCCGTCGGTGGCCAGCAGCCTGGCGACGACTCGCCCCCAGCCGGCGTCGGCCGCGCCAGCCGTGGCCAGCGCCCGCCCGGGCTCCACCCGCAGCTCGGGCGGGATGGTGCCGACCAGGCCGTCCAGACCGCGCGGCCAGAGCCGGCGGGGCTCGACCACGGTGTCGTGGCCGAGCAGGAACGCGCCCGCCTCGGCGGTGAGCGCCGGGTCGACCGCGGCCGGGGGCCGGTGCCCGGTGCAGTTGGCACAGCGGCCGCAGTCGGCCGGGCCCGGGTCGTCGAGCTGGCGGCGCAGGTAGGCCATGAGGCAGGCATCCGTGGTCGCATAGGCGAGCATCGCGGTCTGCTCGGCCTCGCGGGCGGCCGCGACCCGGGCGTGGCGCTCCTCGTCGTAGGTCCAGGGCGCCCCGGTGCGTGCCCAGCCTCCCCGCTCGCGGCGCACCGCCCCCTCGACGTCCAGGACCTTGAGCAGCGCCTCGATACGGGTGCGGCCGAGGTTCACCGTCTCCTCGATCGCGGTCGCAGGCAGCGGCCCGGGCGCCCGGTCCAAGGCGTCGAGCACCTTGGCGACCAGGTCCCGGGGTGGGAACGCAGTGGTCGCGAACCAGTCCCAGATCGAGCGGTCCTCCGCGCCGCACAGCAGCACCGCCTCGGCCCGCGGGAGGGCCCGGCCGGCCCGGCCGACCTGCTGGTAGTAGGTGACGGGGGAGTCGGGGGACTGGAAGTGGACCACGAAGGCCAGATCGGGCTTGTCGAAGCCCATGCCCAGAGCGGAGGTGGCCACCACCACCTTCACCGTGCCCGCCCGCAGGGCGTCCTCGACCGCGGTCCGCTCGTCTGGGTCGGCCTGGCCGTTGTAGGCGCGCGCATCGATCCCGCGGGACGACAGCCAGGCGGTGACACGCTCGGTGTCGGCCACGGTGAGGCAGTAGACGATGCCCGAGCCCGGCAGCCCGGGGAGCTGCTCGGCCAGCCAGGCCAGCCGCTCGGCCTGGCCCGGCAGGCGCAGGACCGAGAGCACCAGGCTCTCCCGGTCGAGCGGGCCGCGCAGGGTCACCGGCGCGACGCCGAGCTGGTCGGCGACGTCGGCCATGACACGGCGGTTGGCCGTGGCCGTGGTGGCCAGCACCGGCACGTCCGCGCCGACGGCGTCGAGCACCCTGATGATGCGCCGGTAGTCGGGACGGAAGTCGTGGCCCCAGTCGGAGATGCAGTGCGCCTCGTCGATGACGAGCAGCCCGGCCGCGGCCGACAGGGCGGGCAGCACCTGGGTTCGGAACAGGGGGTTGTTGAGCCGCTCGGGCGAGACCAGCAGCAGGTCGACCTCGCCGGCGGCGAGCGACCGCTCCACCTCGGACCACTCGCTGTGGTTGGTCGAGTTGATCGTGGCGGCTCGGATGCCGATGCGCCGGGCGGCCTCGATCTGGTCGCGCATCAGCGCGAGCAGCGGCGAGACGAGCAGCGTCGGGCCGGCGCCGGCGTCGCGCAGCAGCCGCGTGGCCAGGAAGTACACGGCCGACTTGCCCCAGCCGGTCCGCTGGACAACCAGCGCCCGCCGGCGCTCGACCACGAGCGCGCCCACGGCGGCGAGCTGGTCCGGGCGGAGCGCCGCCCCCGGCCCGGCCAGCCCGGTGAGCAGCGCCTGCGCCCGCGCCGGCAGCGTGGCCGGATCGACCGGCCGCGCCGCCCCACGGGCCGGGCCGTGTGCCGCCGGGGCCGGGTCGCCCGCCCCCGGGACCGGGTCGCCCGCCCCCGGGGCTGGGTCGCCTGCCGCCGGGGCTGGGTCAGGGGGCGGGCGGGGCGGGTCAGCGGCCGCTGCGAGCGCTGGGCGGGGCGGGACGTGGCCGTTGACCTGTGGTGGGGCACCGTTGCCGCCTGGTGTGGCTGGCGGGCCGGCAACGGAGCGGCGGCGGGCGTCGGCGCGGCGCAGGATGCGGCCGGACCCGGGCCACGGGGCCCATCCGGGAGCGAGCGGTGGTCCCGGTAGCCACTCGAGGTCGGCGAGGGTGCGGAGGCCCCGGACGGCCGCCTCGGCGAGATGGACGAGGAGCAGCCTGGCGGTCGCGCGCGCGTCGGAAAGGGCCGAGTGCGGCTCGGCGTGCTCGATGCCGAAGGTCTGGCAGCAGTCCACCAGCCGGCACTCGAGCTCGGGGTGGAGCAGGCGGGTGAGCTGGGCCGTGCAGAGCGCGGCGACTGGCGGGAGCGTGCGGCCGGCGAGCTGGAACTCGGCGCGGAGGAAGCCGATGTCGAACAGGACGTTATGGGCGACCACCACGGCACCCTCCAGCAGCCTGGCCACGTCGCCGGCGACCTCGGCGAAGGCTGGTGCGGCGGCGACCATGCCGTCGGTGATGCCGTGGATCTCGGTGGCCTCGACCGGCCGGCCAGGGGCCAGGAGGGTCTCGTACTCCTCGACCACCGACCCGTCGGGCGCCAGGCGGACGATGCCGATCTCAAGGGCCCGGTGCAGCGGCCACGGCTCGGTGCCAGTGGTCTCCAGGTCGACCACCGCCCACGGGGTGACGCCGAGCTCGACCCCGGCCGGAGCGGGCCCGCCCTCGCGCGGCGGCGCCTCCCGGTCCGGCAGGCCCTCGGGCGTCGCCGAGCCCGCCTGGCTCACCCCACCGGCCATACCGTCGCTCCCCTCCGGACACCTGGACGCCATGAGATCCGCAGCATACGGTCCGACCGGGACAACCAGACGCCGGCCCGCCCGCCCTGTGGACGCCCGAGGGGCCACGGACTCCCAACTGCCCGCATCTGCGGCCCCGCCGTGCCTGGTCCGCCGGGGATGTCGCACGCCGGCGGGACCGGGCGCCCCTCGGTCTTCAGGCGCTCCCGCAGCCGCAGCTTGGGATGTCGCACGCCGGCGGGACCGGGCGCCCCACGCGTGCAGGGCGGGCCGGGTGGGCCCGCCCTGGCGCTACCGCGAGAGGTCAGCGCTGCTCGGCCAGCACCACCGTGCTGAGGATCTTGTCGGCAAAGGTCTGCCTGCGCGCGTCGAAGCCCGCGTAGATGTAGCCGATCAGGCAGATCCCGTCCAGGACGTGGCAGATGTCCCGCACGAAGGCCATCAGGGGTCCGATCGGCTGCCCGTCCGACATGCGGACAAGCCGCAGGTTGAGGGCCTTCTTGCCCCAGCTCTGCCCGGTCTGGCCCTGCATGATCCAGCGGTTGTAGATCTGGAGGCCGAGGAAGAGCAGGTAGCCGAGTCCCGCCAGCAGCCCCAGCGCGGCCGACGGGTCGCCGTCGGAGGCCGACAGGTTGAACGGCAGGACCAGGAGGAAGACCGGGATGGCCTGGATGAGCCCGTCGATGAGGTAGGCGCCGACGCGCTGGATCCAGCTGCCGAGCGGCCGGCCCATGTAGAAGCCTGGCGCGTCGGTGGTGTACCCGGGCTGCCCGTAGCCGGTGCCGCCCGGCGCCGGCGGGTAGGAGGGCGCCGCCCCGTACCCTGGCTGCGCCGGCTGCTGGTAGGCCGGTGGCTGGCCGTACTGGGTCGGCTGGTCGTCCTGCGGTGGCCGGCTCGAGCCGGGCTGCTCGGGCTCGTTCGGTCCATACCCCTGTGACATGTGGTTCCCTTCCCTCAGGGCGGCGCGGGCTATCTGCCGGCGAGCACCACCGTGTTGACGATCTTGTCGGCGAACGTCTGCCTCCGCGCGTCCCAGAGCGGGAACAGGTAGCCGATCAGGCAGATCCCGTCCAGGGTGTGAAGCAGGTCGCGCACGAAGGCCATCACCGCCCCGATCGGCAGCCCATCCGCCATGCGGACCAGCTTGAGGTTGAAGACCCGCTTGCCCCAGCTCTGCCCGGTCCGACCCTGGCTGATCAGCCGGTTGGCCACGTACAGGATCAGGCCCACCACGTAGCCCATGAGGATGATGCCGCCCCCCGAGCTGGTGTCGCCCTCGCCAGCCGCGCTGGCCAGGGCGAAGGCGACGATCACTGGCAGGAAGTACACGGTCAGGTCGACGAGGTAGGCGCCGGCCCGCTGGGGCCAGTTGGCGAGCTGCCGCCCCATGTAGGTGCCGGGTCCCTCGAGCGGCGCATGCCCGGGCTGGCCGTAGCCGGGCGGCGTGGGCGGATATCCGGGAACCGGCGGGTATCCGGGCTGACCGGGGCCGGGCCAGCCCGGCTCCGAAGGTGGAGATCCCTGGGACATCGAGTTGGTTCCCCCTAGATGCTCGTGGGCCAGGCGCGCCTGGCCCACGGCCCCGCGCTCACCCCTGCTTGGCCGCCTGCTGCTCGGCGACGTCACCGAGCACGGGAAGCTTGAAATGCCGGCCCGAGAAGCCCTGGATCATCAGCACGATCCACACGACGAAGAAGGCGATCGACACCAGGAGCAGCAGCAAGTCGATCAGGAACGCGCTGATGATGCTGTTGAGGACGCCGACGGCGAACCAGACCGCCCCGAACAGGATCGCCTGCATGGCGTGGAAGCGGACCTCGGGACGCTTGTCGGTGAGGAAGAAGATCAGTCCGGTGACGAAGGTCAGGACGTAGGAGAGGCCGGACGCCACGTTCTCGGCCAGCCCGCTGCCCTGCCGGGACTGGTACCCCGGTGGCGGTCCCGCGGGCGGGTAGCCCCCGGGCGGCTGCTGACCCCAGGCCTGCTCGGGCTGGCCCTGCCAGCCGGGCGGCCCCGGTGGGGGCGGCGGCGCGCCGGCGCCCTGCTGCCCCCATTCGCCGGGCGGGGGCTGCGGTGGTGGTGGCGGCGACCAGTCGCCCGGCTCGGCTGGGGGCGTCCCGGCCGGCGGGTAGCTCGGCTGGGGAGGGCTCACCGGTGCGCCCGGGTCCTCGGGCACGCGGCCTGGCTCGTCGGGCAGGTCCCGAGGCGGGGTTCCCTCGCTCATGCTTCCTCCTTGTCGTGCGGGCGGCTCGACCGGTCCCAACGCCGGACGAACGTCCTGCAATGTTTCATATCCAGTCGAATCGGTGGAGTTGGAACAGCCAGCTCGCGATCCCGAGCACCCCGACCACCAGCCAGACGTGGCGCTGGCGGGCCGGCTGCCACCTGGCCGCAGGAGGGGCCAGGCCAACCGCCCTTGCCGCCATGAGCACGGTCATGACCAGGGTCGCGCCGGCGAGCAGGAGCACGAACGGGTTGGCGGCGAGCGCGGCCTGCAGCTCGCCGGCTGCCAGCGAGGTGGCCGCGGTGGTCATCCCGCACATCGGGCACGGGATGCCGGTCACCAGGCGGAGCAGGCACGGCGCGGTCAGGCCGGTGGCACGGCTGGCAGCCGGGTAGACGAACGAGGCCCCCGCCGCGACCAGGCCGGTCAGCGCCAGGCGCTCGGGCGTCGAGGTCGGGCGCCAGGCCAGGAAGTGGGCTGCGGTTGGCCGGGGGAGTTGGGCAGCTCGTGCGGGCGTCTCAGTGTCCGACATGTCCGTCTTGCTCCAGGGCGACGCAGGCCACGCTCACCGCGTCGATTCTGTGCGGGTCGGCGCAGTGAACCATATGCGCATGGGCGCAGCAATCCTTCGTACTCTTTCGGAACGCATTCGTCTCGCTGTAGCCATTCGTCCTGCCCGGTCGCCTGGCCGCGAGCGGTACGCCCGCAGGCGCAGGGCCCCACGGCTCCGGCGGCCGGTCGCGGGTTGCCCGGAGAGGAGTCGGGTGGCAGCATCCGTGCCGGCCGGTGCGTGACCGGGACGTGCGACCACCAGATCGACCAGGCCGGGGGCGACATGGAAGACGTCAGACGGGTGGCCGTGCTGGTGTCCGGCCTCGGCTCCAACCTCCAGGCGCTCATGGACGCGGCCGCCGACCCGTCCTACGGCGCCGAGGTGGTGCTGGTCGCGAGCGACCGGCCGGATGCGTACGGCCTCGAGCGGGCCCGGGCGGCCGGCATCGAGACCGCGGTGATCCGACCCATCGGGTACCCCGACCGCGCCGCGTTCGACGAGGCCCTGACCGGCGTGGTCGCCGCGGCACGGCCCGATGTCGTCTGCCTCGCCGGGTTCATGCGGATCCTTGGTCCAGCCTTCGTCCGCGCCTTCCCCGCCCGAATCGTCAACACCCACCCGAGCCTGTTGCCTGCCTTCCGGGGTGCCCACGCCGTGCGCGACGCCTTGGCCTACGGCGTACGGGTGACCGGCTGCACCGTCCACCTTGTCGACGAGGAGGTCGACCACGGCCCGGTGCTCATGCAGGCGCCGGTCGCGGTCGAGGACGGCGACGACGAGGCCAGCCTGCATGACCGCATCAAGCGCGAGGAGCACCGGCTCCTGCCCGCCGCGGTCCGGCTCGTCGCGCTCGGCCGGATACGCCTGGACGGCAGACGTGCCCGGCTGCTGGCCGGCCCGGTCTCCGCCGCCGCCGCGGGCCCGGCCGGGACCTCTGCTGTGGCCCCCGCCGCCGGCCCGGTCTCCGCCGCCGCCGCGGGCCCGGCCGGGACCTCTGCTGTGGCCCCCGCCGCCGGCCCGATCCCCGCCGCCGCCGCGGGCCCGGCCGGGACCCCTGCTGTGGCCCCCGCCGCCGGCCCGCGCCCCGGACAGGCGTCCGAGCGCGAGCCCATCGACGGAGGAACGCCGTGACCGACCGCCAGCCCATCCGCCGCGTCCTCGTCTCGGTGTTCGACAAGACCGGCCTGGACCGGCTCGCCGCTGCCCTGCGGGCGGCCGGCGTCGAGGTGGTGTCGACCGGCTCGACCGCCGCGGCCCTCGAAGGGCACGGCCTGACCGTCACCCGGGTCGAGGCGGTCACCGGCTTTCCGGAACTGCTCGACGGCCGGGTCAAGACCCTGCACCCCAAGGTGCACGCCGGGCTCCTCGCCGACCGGCGCCGCCCCGAGCACGCCGCCGAGCTCCAGGCGGCCGGGATCGCCCCCTTCGACCTGGTGGTCTGCAACCTCTACCCCTTCGAGGAGACGGTGGCTGACCCCGAGGCCGGCGAGGAGGCCGGTGAGGACCTGGCCGTGGAGCGGATCGACGTCGGCGGCCCGGCCATGGTGCGGGCGGCGGCCAAGAACTTCGCCTCGGTGGCGGTCGTCTGCGACCCGGCCGACTACGGCCTGGTGGAGGCCGCGCTGGCTGCGGGCGGGACCACCATGGCCGAGCGCCGCGCGCTGGCCGCGCGGGCGTTCGCCCGCACCGCCGCCTACGACGGCGCCGTGGCGGCCTGGTTCACCCGCGACCAGGCCTTCCCGGCCACGCTGCCGCTGGCTGCCCGGCTCGTGCAGACCCTGCGCTACGGCGAGAACCCGCACCAGGCAGCCGCCCTCTATGCCCTGGACGGGCCGGGAGCGGTCCGGCCCGGCCAGGACGGCCCGAGCGGCGCAGACCTCCGACCGGGGCAGGAGCCACCCCCAGGTGGTGCGGGCGGCCTGAGCCTCCGGCCGGGGCCCGGGCCGACGGAAGGCCGGCGTGGCTGGGGCCTGGCCAGCGCCGTCCTGGTGGCCGGCAAGGAGCTGTCCTACAACAACCTGCTGGACGCCGACGCGGCGCTCGGCCTGGTCGCCGAGCACGCCGACCAGCCCTTCGCGGTCGTCGTCAAGCACACCAACCCGTGCGGCGCGGCACCAGGCGAGACCCTGGAGGCCGCCTACGCGGCCGCCCTCGACGGCGACCCGGTGAGTGCCTTCGGCGGCGCCGTGGGCCTGTCCCGGCCGCTCGACGAGGCGACCGCGCGGCGCCTGGCCGGGGTGTTCACCGAGCTGGTGCTCGCCCCGGGGTTCGACGCCGCGGCCAGGGCGGTGCTGGCCGGCAAGCCGTCGCTCCGGCTCCTCGAGGTGGACCTGGCCAACCTGGCCGGAGCCCGTGAGGCCCGGCCCGGCTGGTCCCTGGCCGTCCGGTCGGTGGCCGGCGGCCTGCTGGTGCAGGAGGTCGACCTCACCCCTGACGACCCGGCCACCTGGACGGTCGCGGCCGGCGCCCCGCCCTCGGCAGCCATCCTCGACGAGCTTGCCCTGGCCTGGGCCGTGGCCAGGCACGTGAAGTCCAACGCGATCGTGCTCGTCAACCAGGGCCGGGTGGTCGGCGTCGGCGCCGGCCAGATGAGCCGGGTCGACTCGGTCCGGATCGCGGTCGCCAAGGCCGGCGCCCGGGCCGCCGGCGCGGTGGCCGGCAGCGACGCGTTCTTCCCGTTCCCCGACGGTGTGGAGGAGCTGGCGGCCGCCGGGGCCCGGGCGGTGGCCCAGCCCGGCGGCAGCATCCGCGACGCCGAGGTGACCGCCGCCGCCGAGCGGGCCGGCCTCACCCTCCTGCTCACCGGCCGCCGCCACTTCCGCCACTGACCAGCTCCCCGGGGGCAGGCACGACCTGCTGCTACGAGGGCGGCGGATTCGTGCTGCGTGGATCACCGTTGCCTGAGCTTCAGTAGGTTTGAAGGCTCAGGTAGTCGTCGATTGCTCGACGACGGTGCCAGGCTTGTCCGGCTGGCTGCCGGTGCTGGCTTCCCGCTTCGTCCCCGTCTGCCCGGCAGGCCGGGGCTTAGTGGTCGCCTCCGGAAGTCCGTCGGGGGTGGTCACGCTGCCTCCGGGATGGTCGGTGCGGCGGTCTGCTGCTGGTGCTGGTCGATCCTGGCGAGCAGGTCGTCGAGGTCGGCTGGGGTGAGCTTCCACTGGTAGGGCCGGGCGGTGGCGTTGTAGCGCAGCTCGAAGCCGGCGAGTCGCTGCTCGACTTGGCTGAGGCAAGTGAAATCGTTGGGTGAGACGACCTTGCGCTGCACCACCGAGAAGTAGGTCTCGGCCTGGTTGAGCCAGGAGGCGTGCACGGGGGTGTGCACCATGACGGCGTTGGGGAAGCGCTTGGCGAGCCGGTCGATGGCGGTCTTGCCGCGGTGGGAGGAGCCGTTGTCGACGACCCAGAGCACGCGCTTGGCTGAGGCGTAGGGCTGTTGGGTCATGACGTGTTCGACGAGGGCCATGAACGGCTTGATGCCGGTGGAAGGGGCGCAGCGGCCGGACACGTGTGCCTGGTGGCCAAGAAGCCGCACCCGCCAACGAAGAGCGGCTGCGGCTCGCCCGCGAGCTGCAGACACCATCGCCTCGGCGATCGCGGTGATCGCCATCCAGGCCGGCGTGGCCGACCACGCGCTGGAGCGCTGCGAGGCTGAGCCGGGGCGCGCCCGGGAGGCGCTGCAGACGATCCGGGCCGCCAGCCTGCAGGCGCTGGACGAGCTGCAGGCCACCGTCACGACCCTGCGCGGGGGGGCGGGTGCGCGCGGCCCACGGCCCGGCGTGGCCGGCTGGGTGCGCTGACCGGCATGGCTGGCGCCGCCGGGGTGCGGGTGGAGCTGATGGTCGTGGGCGCGGCCCGGCCGCTGCCGCCCGCCGTCGACCTGGCCGCCCACCGGATCGTGCAGGAGGCGCTGACCAACGTGCTCCGCCACGCCGGGTCGGCCACGGCCACGGTCGGGCTGACCTACCGCGAGGGTGACCTCACCGTGCAGGTCGATGACGACGGGCACCGGGCGGCAACCAGGCGGCCGCTGGGAGTCTTTGGAGGCGGCAACGGCCTGCTCGGCATGGGGCAGCGGGTCGCCGCCCTCGGCGGGCGGCTGGAGGCCGGGCCACGCCCCGGCGGGGGCTTCCGCGTGGTCGCCACCATGCCCCTGAACGGTGCGGCGTGAGGCCAGCCGTACCGGCTGACGGTCGGCTCCTGGCCACCGACAGCGGGACGCCTCGTCTGCTGCTTGCTGGTGCCGTCGGCAGGTCGACGACGTGCGGCCGCGGGCGCCGCTGCCGCTTCGGCCTCCTCGCATCCCTATGTTCCGGCGTCCCGTTCGTCGGTGGTCTCGCGGCCCGCGAGGCTGGGTGGCTTGCGGGCGTCGTCGGTGAGGGCGGCCTCCAGCCCGCGACCGCGCGCTTGGCCTGCGAGCTGGCGTCGGCGGCGAGCTTGGGGCCTGGTCGACCGCCGAGCACCTGCGCCCGGACGTGCGCAACGAGCGCCCGTCGGACGCCCATGAGCGCGTTGGCGACCGCACGCCTCGACATCGTTTGCGGGCGCCCCGCCGCCTCGGCGATCAGCGCGGCCAGAGAGTCCGCGTCGCGGGCCACGATCTCCCGCTGGCGCCACTGGAGCGCACGGCCGGCGCCGGTCAGGCGGTGCCGCCCGTGCGAGGATCTCCGCGACCGCCTCGGTGGCGAGATGTCCAGAGCGGTCCAGCAGGTGCGGCGTGACAGGTGCAGGGGTGGAACCTCCCCGGATGGACCGCTCGGGGTCGACGGTGCCTGGTTTCCCCATGCGTTGGCAGTCACCCGTACTGCCACCCGGCAACTGTGACCGCTTCGTGGCGGCGCTGTCCCCGAGCGCAAAGCTCCTGGTAAGCAGGTATCTCAATCGGTTGCGCGGAACTGACCGGTGGACGCCCCTGCCCGTCGCCGTCACCTCAGCGAGTGCGATCGCGTGCAAAGGCGCTGGTCAACGGGCATTTGCCCATCGCCGTCCCAGGCGGGACCGGCAACGCATGGGCAAGCCCACAACCAGCAGAAACGTCCCGTCGGCTGGTCGTCGAGGGCGGGTTCGTGGTCGATGGCGGGTGCGGTCGGCGCCTTGGAGAGCGCGCTCGGGTGCTGGGGTTCGGGGACCTGCGCGGATACCTGCAGGCCCGCTGCGACACCGGCTCCAGCGTCCCCCGGATCGCCAGCGAGCTTGAGGTCAGCGACTGGGAAGTGCAGGCGGCGCTGTCGCGACTGGGGGTGCGGCTGGCGTCCCGCCCGCAGCGGCTGGCGCAGCAGCGGCGGCGCTACACCGAGGAGCGGATCGCGGTCCGCGTGGCCGCGTGGGCTTCGCCGATGTCGGGGTCTACCTGGCGGACCGGGTGGTGGAGCAGGGGTGGCTGCTGGCGGAGGTGACAGCGGAGCTGGCGGCGCATCGGCTGACGGTGCGGCGGCTGCTGGACCGCCATGGATCCGACGGGTGCGGCGCACCCCCGCCGAGCGGGCGGCGGCCGATAAGGGGCGCCGGGTGCAGGCGGTGGGATGGCAGACGCGGCTGGCGGCGCGGCTGGCGGAGCTCGGCTTCGCGGACCTGGCCGCCTACCTGCGGGCACGGCAGGTCGCGCAGGGGTGGTCGGTCAGGCGGATGCGGGCCGAGCTTGGGGTCGGCCGCAGATGGCTGGTGGGGGAGCTGGCCCGGCTGGGGCTGCGACCATGACCTGAAGGCTCGACCGCACGGGTGCTGGGCGAGCGTCCGGGCCGCAACGGTACTGCGAGAAGGTCTCGCTCTGGGTGTTCTTGCCTGGGTTCACAGGTTCGAAGCCTGGACAGGGACCCAACAACTGGGACTGGGGCGCGACCGGCGACCTCGACCCGAGCTGACCGTCGATGGCCGTAGCGAAGATCCGCACGTCCGCGGTAGGCGTTCAGTTCTTGATCCGCCGGGGTGCCTGACCGGCTGGTGAACGAGTCGTGAACGAGCACGGCGCTTCCATCGACCACGCTTGAGGGTCGTCACGTCCAGCACCGCCGGGATGCCGCCGGCCAGGTCCTATCGGCCTCGCCGGTCGGGCCTTGCCGGCTGGTCCCGTGGGTTCGTACGTCACCCCAGCCGCTTGACGGAGGCGACATCCTCAGGGTCTACCACCTGCACCTTCGTGCCCAGATGCGCAGGGCTCCCCACCGCTCTTGGATGGCGCCCGTCGATGGTGGCCGGGCCCTGCAGGCCGTGCTCGAACGGGGGCACGGCCAGCGTCGGGGTGAGGAGCAGGTCGTAGGCGCGGAAGAACCGCCACGCCGCGTCGTAGACCGCCTTGCGCCGCACGACGGCGTTGGTGAGCTGCTCGGCGGTCCAGTCCAGGCGCAGGACATCGGCCAGATGCGGGGACATGCGCTCGCCCAGCTCGTCGGCGAGCCTACGCATGCCCGCAAGGTCGCTCTCGCAGACGATCAGCGGCAGCAGCGCCTCGTAGGGGTCCTCCCAGCCCGGGTCGGCCCGCTCGACGGTGCAGCCGAGATCGCGCTCGAAGACGGTGACGGCCTGGTCGGCGACCGTCCGCACCGCGGGGTCGACGGCGGCATACCCAAGGGCCGGGCTGTAGGCGACCCGGACGCCTCGCAGGTCGCCGTCGATGGCGCGCAGCCAGTCCAGGTCGTCGGAGCGGATGCTCAAACGGTCTCGGTCGTCGTACCCGGCCATCACCGACAGCACCAGGGCGGCGTCGGCGACGGTGCGGGTCAGCGGGCCGATGTGCTCGATCGACTCCCAGCTGGACACGCCGAGATAGCGGTGGTCCTTGGTGCCCGGGTAGAGCGGGACCCGGCCCATCGTCGGTTTGATGCCGTACACCCCGCAGAAGCTGGCGGGGATGCGGATGGAGCCGCCGCCGTCGCTGCCCAGCGAGAACGGCCCCACGCCGGTGGCGACCGCGGCACCGGACCCGGCAGAGGAGCCGCCGGAGGTGCGCTCCAGGTTCCACGGGTTGCGGGTCGGGGGGGCGAGCGGGGTCTGCCCCGTGCCGGAGTACCCGAACTCCGGCACCTGCGTCTTGCCGATCACGACCGCGCCGGCGGCCTTGATCCGCTCGACCACGACGTCGTCCTCGCCGGGCACGAAGTCGGCGTAGGCGTGCGAGCCGGACGCCGTGCGGATGCCCTTGGTGTAGATCAGGTCCTTCACCCCGGTCGGCACCCCGGCGAGCGGTCCGACCTCGCGGCCGGCGGCGATGCCGGCCTCGATCCGCTTGGCGTCCTCCCGGGCCTGGCCCGGCACGACCGTGGTGAACATGTGCAGCGTCGGGTCCAGCCGGTCGAGCCGGTCCAGGACCGCGTCGACCGCCTCCACAGGTGACAGCTCCTTGGCCGCGCGATGCGCCGCGCCACGGTGGTCGTGTCCATCCGGCAGATCTCGCTGCTCGCCACCATCGTCTCCGCCTCCTCGTGGTCCTGCCGGTGCCCCGACAGCCGAACGGCCCCACCACCAGTGAACACCGGTCCTGGCCGCAACAAAAGGTACGACGGGAACGTTCGGGTTCAACGGATTGTCACCATCGGGAGCACCACGAGGAGGCCCCCAGAGCCATGCTGCACGCAGGATTTGGATCTGTCGCGCCACCGGTTGGACGTGCATCTGATGAACAGGCGAATCGGTGCTGGTCATCGCCGCACCGCCAGATGCGGACGCGCTGCGCGCCCTGGCCGGTCGGGTGTGGGACTTGGGGCAGCCGGTGGTCGCGGCGATCGAGTCGATGAACGGCGCCCGCTTCGCTCACGACCAGCTCGAGCTGGCCGGCACCACTCGATCCCCGGTCAACTACCGGTCAAGGTAGTCAAGCGGGGAACTCCTGGTGGTGGCCGGGTCGGGCGGAAGCTCGTATCGACCGACGTGGCGTCCTCTTCGCTGCGGCGGCATGCCAGGTGGATCGGCGACGCAACCTAGGGGAGGAGTGCGGTGGCCAGTAGGACGACGCCGACCGAGCCGAGGAGCGTGGCGATGCCGAGCAGCCGGGCCAGCCGGTCCTGGCCGCGTCCGACCGCCACGCCATGCGCCCCGGAGGCAAGCAGCACCGCCGCGAACAGGACGACCTTCTCGCCCAGGGTCTGGCCGTAGCCGGGTCCGGCGAGGCTGCGCAGGGTCATGCCGCGGTGCGCGGCGAGGGCGATCCCGGTCAGAATCTGCAGCGGGAGGAACACCGCGACGGTGGAGACGCCGAAGCGGATGCCGACCTCCCGGGTCAGCGGGGCGCGGGTGGTGGCCTTGACGTCGCCGGCCTGGAACAGGCCGAGGGCGCCCTTGGCGACGTTGGCGAACTTGTGGGTCACGATCGGGTACAGCCCCGGCTCGTCGAAGGTGAACTCCACGAAGCCGCCCTGGGCGGGCTGCAGGTCCAGCACCTGGGCGCCGCCCCGCCCGGACCCGGGCCGCAGCAGGTATCCGCCCTCCTTGTAGGCGGTGTCGAAGATGGTCCCGACGATGTGGAAGGCGCTGTTCTCCGACGGCCCGGCGTCCAGCACCCAGACCCGCACCCGCTGGCCCGGCTCGACCCGGATCGGCCGGAACTTGTACTGGGTGGCGTAGCCGTTGAACACCACCGCGTCCACACTCTCGTTCTGCATCTTGCGCAGCGACCCGGGCTGGCCCTGCGGCCCGAGGTACAGCTCGGACTGGACCAGCAGGTACTCGTGGTCGGCCTTCCCGAGCGCCGGCGGGTCGACGACGATCGCGCCGTACATGCCGTTGCCGATGTGGTGCAGGGTCGGCGCGGTGCCGCAGTGGTACATGTAGACGCCGGCGTGCTTGGCCTTGAACTGGTAGACGAGCCGCTCGCCCGGGTTGATGGTGCGCATCTCCTCGTTCCAGGCCACCTTGGAGGCGTGGAAGTCGATCGAGTGCCCGAGCTTGTTCTGCTGGTCGTTGACCAGGGTGACGGTGAACAGGTCGCCGACGCGGCCGCGGAGCCCCGGCCCTGGGGTCTTGCCGTTGAAGCTCCACAGTTGCTGCCTGACGCCCGGCGCCACCTCCCTGACGCCCTCGGTGGCGGTCAGGGTGACCCTGTGCTCGCGCCCGCCGGGCGCGGGGGCGAGCTTGGGGTCATAGGGCTGCCAGGCCGCCGGCGGGGTGGCGCTGGGGTCGAGCCTGGCGCTGGCGTCAAGGCTGGCGCCGCTGGCGGCCGGCGTGGCGGCGGCGGGGGCGGTGCCGCTGACCCGCACCTGGAAGGTCATGCCGGCGTCCCTGTGGCCGGGGACCGAGCACCCGCCGGGCATCGTCTTGGTGGCCGTGCCGAGATCGAGGGTGGCCGTGCCGCCGGTCTTCAGGTCGGGCGTCTTCGGCCCCCCCTCGACCGTCAGGTTGTGGGGGACCGCGCCCTGGTTGACCACGTTGAGCGTCACCGGCGTGCCGGCCGGGACCTCCACGACCTTGGGGATGACCTCCATCTCCTTGAGCACGACCTTGAACGACTGCGGCGAGCCAAGCGGGTCCTGGGTGGCCGCCGCAGGGGCCGGCGCCCCGCCGGTCTCCAGCCCCCCGACGCGCCCCCGGACCTGGGCGAACTCAACGATGAGCACGAACAGCGCGATGAACAGCACCCCGACGACGAAGCGGAGCACGATCTGCTCGAAGGTGAACGTGGGCTTGTCGCCCCCCGTGCCCACGGACCTACCCGAGGCCGCCATGGCCCCTCTCCCTTCGATCGGCCACCCAACCGGCTGCGACGGCACGCGGCAGCAGCCGGCGACGCACCGCCCAGCCACAAGGTTCAGCACCCCAGCCCACGCGGGGAGGGCCGAACGCCCCCCGACCGGGAGGCCCATCCGCGCTGGCGTGCACGGACGGAGCTGCGACGGCCGGCCGGTCGGGCCTGCCGTGGCCGCCAAGCGGCGGCGAAGCGCCAGTCTGGCCGACCTCAACGGCATAGCAAGCCGAGGGCGACGGGTCCCCTGCAACCCCAATCCTCGATCCAAGCCGCCGCTCGCGTGGGCTGAACGGCTTGACCAGGTAGTCGTCGGCGCCAAGGCGCAGCCCGGCCACCCGGTCCTGCTCGCTGGTCTTGGCGGTCAGCATGACGCTGGTCTTGGCGGTCAGCATGACGATCGGCACGTCCGACAGCGCCCGCAGCGACCGGGCGACCTCCTCGCCGGGCAGGTCGGGCAGCATCAGGTCCAGCACCACCAGGTCGGGGCGCGCGCGGGCGCCGAGCTCCAGCGCCTGCTGGCCCGACCCGGCCAGCAGCACCGCGTAGCCGCCGCGCTCCAGATAGGCGCGGACCAGCTCACGGATCTTGGGTTCGTCATCGACGACCAGGACGGCTGCCGTCCCCATGCCAAGCTCCCGCCTCACCATCCCGCCGCCCCGGCGCCAAGCTCCACCGAGATGCCTCGGGTTCCTCGCATCCAGGGTTCCCTCCCCAGCGCCCCCCGGACAGGGCCGAACGGCGGTGCGGTCCAGCGGCAATGGTCCCGGGAGCTCAGCCTCGCGCTGAGGATGGCGGCACTGCGCCCTCGCCCAGATGGAGGGCGCCGTGTCGCCTTCCGCGTAGCCACCGTAGGTGCTCGAGGTCGCCGAGCAGCTCCAGGCGCCGCCACAGCACCGGGTTGTCGGTCGCCTGGCTGGCGTGACAGGCGACGGCCGTGCGCTGGCGGTGGCGGTCAACGCCGATCGTCGCGTCGAGGTCGCGGGCGGGGCGTCCGAGGAAGCCGGTGCCGAACGCGGCGTTGAGCGCGGCGGCGACGCTGTCGGGGATCGCCCAGGCCAGCACCGGCAGGTCCAGGGCGTCGGCGGCCGCCAGCGCGGCCTGGGTGGCTCGGCGGTGGTCGGGGTGGCCGGTGACGCCGCCGTGGTCGAACACCAGCAGGGTGCCGGCACCCGCGGCCCGAGCGGCGCGGCGGACGTGGGCGGCCAGCTCGGGGAGTGGCTGGGCGGCCAGGCCGCCGTCGGGGTAGTCGAGCAGCTCGGCATGCCCGACGGAGAGGATCCTGGCGGCGGCGGTCAGCTCCTCGGCTCGGATGGTGGCGAGGTCGCCGGGAACCCCCCGCAGGGTGGAGGCCTCGCCGCGGGTGAAGCACAGCAGGCTGGTACGCGTTCCCGCGTCAGCGAACGCACCGAGCACGGCGCCAAGGCCGAAGGACTCGTCGTCGGGGTGGGCGCAGACGGCAAGCAGGCTGCCGACCTGCGGCAGGGCCGAGCCCGGCTGGCGGTCGGGTCCGGTGGCGGCGGCCATGTCAGCTCCGGCCAGCAGGACCCACGCGCCGCTGCCGCCGCTCACGGGGTCGTCCCCCCGTTGGCGGGTGTGGGGCAGGTGTTGGAGACGGTGGCGGTGAGCACGCAGCCCCGGTCGGCGGCGGTGGCGAACGCGGCGGCCAGCGCGGCGAACACCACCTCGCTGGGGCCAGCCACCAGGCTGCTCATGGCGCCGACCTCCACCTGCAGGCCGCGGGCCCGAACGGCGTCCAGGGCCGCGGCGATGGGCGGGCCGAGGGGGCCGGGGCCCAGCGGGTACAGCGAGAACTGGCAGGCGACCTCCACCGGCTACCTCCTGTCGATCACCAGGATCTGGAACGCGCCCAGCGGGGCCAACGGAAGGCCGGCGGCCTCCAGCAGCGGGCCGATGCGCGCCAGGCCGGGGAACGGTCCTGGGGCGTACAGCACCCCATGCCGCCGCGCCCGGCCGTGGGCGCCGCCCAGCGCCCGCAGCTGGCGGCGGGTGAGGAAACGGGCGCGGCGCCAGGGCGGCCGCCGCAGCCGGCGGCGGTGGAACAGGCCCCAGGGGCTGGCCCAGTTGAGGCACGCGACCACCACCCGCCCGCCGGGCCTGGTGACCCGGGCCAGCTCGGCCAGCACCCGGCCCGGGTCGGCCACGAACTCCAGCACGGTGACGGCCACGGCCAGGTCGAAGGCCTGGCCGCCGAACGGCAGCCGCGCCGCGTCGGCGACCAGCCACGGGCCGGCGGCACGCTCGGCCGCCACGGTCAGCATGCCGGGGTCCAGGTCGACGCCGACCGTCCGGGCGCCCTGCTGCTGCAGCGCCTGGGTGAAGCGGCCGGTGCCGCAGCCGACGTCGACCACCAAGCGACCCTGTAGCGGGCCTGCCGCCTGCTGCAGCGCGGCGCGTTCCAGCGCGAACGCGTAGCGGCCCCAGGGCGTCTGGAACCACCGGTCGTACGCCCGTGCGGGCGTCGCCGCCGCCGGCGCCTGCTGCAGCTGGCCCGCCACCCTGCTCACTCCTCTCGGTTGGCGCCACGGCCGCACGCGCTGGTCGGCCACGAGGCCGCAGACGGCCTGGCAGACGCCCAATCCGGCCAGGCGGCTGGTGACCCGGGTGCCGCTGCGGCGGGGGTCTCCCGACACCAGGCCGGCTGGCGGAGCCGCGCTTCGGCTCCTACAGCCATCGCCGCATCCAGTACTGCTCGAAGGCGACCTTGGCCAGATGCCAGTGCCGCCCGGGACGGCGCAGTCGGACCTCGGGGCCCTCGGCGGCGTAGAAGTCGCCGGTGGCAAACGCGGCCCGTCCGTTGCCCAGCTCCACAAAGCAGGCGCCGGTGCCGTCGAAGGTGGCGGTCGGCGGTCGCCCCGCGAGGTCGGCGGCGAGGTTGCGGGCCACAACCTGGGCCTGCGCCTCGGCGAACACGCCGGCCTTGGGCAGCAGCTTGCCGCCTGCGATCGGGATGGCGGTCACGTCGCCGATGGCGAAGACCCCCTCGGTGGTTGTGGCCAGGGTGGCCGGGTCGACCGGCAGGAAGCCGCTGGCCGCAGCGAGCCCACTGCGGCGCGCGATCTCGGGGGCGCGGTGTGGGGGGATGCCAAGCAGCAGGTCGTAGCCGACCCGCTCCCCGCCGGCCAGGACCAGCTCGCCGGCCTGCGGGTCGAGGCGTTCGGTGCTGGCCTCTGGGTGCAGGCCGATGCCCCGCTCGGCGAGCATGGCGGCCAGGGCCGCACCCAGCTTGGGGCCGGCGGTCGGCATGGGGAAGGGCTCGGGGGTGTAGACGTCGATGCTGCTGCGGTCGCGTACGCCGCCGCGGCGCAGCAGCGCCTCGGCCAGGAACGCGGTCTCGTAGGGGGCGGCCGGGCACTTGTAGGGCAGACGCGAGACCAGCACGACCACGCGGCCGCCGTCCAACCTGCGCAGCGCCGCCCCGGCCGCCGTCGCCCCCTCTAGTGTGTACACGTTGTGGGCGGCCTCGGCGAAGCCGGCCAGCGCGTCGGGGGCAAGCTCAGCCCCCAGCGCGACCACCAGCCGGTCGAAGGCCACCTCGCCCTGGGAGGTCTTCACGCGGCGGCCAGCAGGGTCGATCTCCAGGGCGTCGGCCTGGAGCACCTCGACGCCGGCTCGGCGCAGGCGGCGGCGGTCGGCGCTAGTCTGCTCGGGGCGGCGGGCCCCGGTCATGACCCACAGGAACGACGGGGCGAACCGGTAGGTGGGGCTACGGTCCACGACCACTACCCGGTCGGTGGGGTCCAGCAGGCGGCGCAGCCGCCGGGCGGCGACCAGCCCGCCGGTGCCGCCACCGAGCACCACGACGGTACGGTCGGCCATGACCCACCTCCTTTCCCTAGAACGTGACGACCTTGTCGGCCCAGACGGTCCAGTCGGCCAGCTCCTCCAGGGTGGCGCGTCGGGCCCCTTTGGTGAGCAGGTCCTCGGCGATGCCGCGGGCGTCCATGCAGCTGCCGCAGCAGCCCACCTCGGCGCCGTGGCGGGCGGCCGAGGTGATCATCCGGTCCAGGTGGTAGTAGCCGCTGGGGACTTGCTGGTTGGCCATGGCGCAGCCGACCGCGTCGCCCATGAGGAACACCCGCACCTCGGTGTCGTCGCGGCGGGCCAGCGCCCCGGCCAGCCGCAGCCCGTTGTAGGACCGCTCGGTGCCGTAGGCCGGGTCGTTGAGGATCAGCAGGGTCTTCATGCGCCTCACTCCTCTCCGACGGCGACCGGCAGGCCCGCCAGCCGCCACTCGGGCATGCCATCGACCAGCCGGCGTGCCGTGAAGCCCTTGGCCCGCAGGCGCTCGACGGCCTGGGGCGCGAGCACGCAGTAGGGACCACGGCAGTAGGCGACGATCCGGGCGCGCTTGGGCAGCCGCGACAGGGCAGCCTCCAGCTGGTCCAGGGGAACCGACAGCGCGCCCGGGATGTGCCCGGCGGCGAACTCCTCTGCCGGACGCACGTCCAGGATCACCACCTCGCCGCGGGCGGCGCGCTCCACCAGCTCCGCGCGGCTGACGGGCTGCAGGGCGTCGCGGGCCACGAAGTAGTCCTGCACCACCCGGTCGACCTCGGCCAGGCGGGCTCGGGCCAGGTCCCGCAGGGCGGCGACGAAGTGGGCGACCTCGTCGCCCGCCAGCCGGTAGTAGACCCTGGTGGCCTGCTTGCGGGTCTCCACCAGCCGGGCCTGGCGCAGCACCTGCAGGTGCGCCGAGGTGTTCGTCAACCCCATCCCGGTCGCCTGGGCCAGCGCCTCCACGGGGTGCTCGCCCTGGGCGAGCAGCTCCAGCAGCTCGATCCGTTTGGGACTGGCGACGGCCTTCGCGGCGCGGGCAAACTGCTCGTAGAGCCGGTCTTTTGCCTCACGACCCTCCATACGCTGCCCTTTCCCAATCGTCCAATGTTCTTTGGAACATGGTAGGTCGCCGGCCCGGTCTGCGAGCAGGGCCGGTCGGCCCGGCCGCCAGCGGCCGGTCGGCCCGTACTTCCAGTATTCTAAAGCTCTATGGAATACTTGTTCAGCGATGACTCGAGTTGGGGGTCGGGCGCTGACGACCGTGGGAGGACGGATGGCCGATATCGTCGCGATCCTGGACGAGGGGCTGGGCAACTCGTCGTACCTGGTGGACCTGGGAGGCGGCCGTGGGCTGGTGGTGGACCCCTCGCGCGACCCCGGTCCCTATCTGGCCGCGGCCGCGCGCCGCAGCCTGCGGCTGGCCTACACCGCGGAGACCCACCTGCACGCGGACTTCGTCTCGGGCAGCCGGGAGCTGGCCGCCAGGGGCGCCACCGTCCTCGCGCCGGCGACCGCCGGTCTCGAGTTCCCCCATCGCGGCCTGGGCGACGGCGAGGAGGCCGACCTGGGCGGCCTGTCGCTGCGGGCGCTGGCCACCCCCGGCCACACCCCCGAGCATCTGGCCTACCTGCTGCTGGACGGCACTCGGCCGCTGGCGCTGTTCAGCGGCGGGTCGCTGCTGGTCGGCGCCGTGGCCCGCACCGACCTCATCAGCCCCGACCGCACCGTAGGGCTGGCCCGGGCGCTGTGGCGGTCGCTGCACGAGCGGGTCCTCACGCTGCCCGACGACCTGCTGGTGTACCCCACCCATGGGGCCGGGTCGTTCTGCTCCGCCCCCACCCGGGGGGAGCGGACCACCACCATCGGCCGGGAGAAGGCGGCCAACCCGCTGCTGGCCGCGCCCGACGAGGATGCGTTCGTCAAGCTGCTGCTCGGCGGGCTCGGTTCCTATCCCCGCTACTTCCTGCGGCTGCGGGAGGTGAACCGCCGCGGCCCCCGTGTCCACGGCGCCGTGCCACCGCCGCTCGCGCGGCTGGCGCCCCAGGAGGTGCGGCGGCTGCTGGCCGATGGCGCCGAGGTCGTCGACGCGCGACCGATTGCGGCCTTCGCCGCCGGGCACATCCCCGGCGCGCTGTCGATCCAGCTGCGCGGCGCGCTGGCCATCTGGTTGGGCTGGCTGGTGCCCGACGACCAGCCGCTGGTGTTCGTCCTGGACGCCGACCAGGACCGCGCCGACCTGGTCCGCCAGGCGCTCAAGGTCGGCTATGAGCGGCTGGCTGGTGAGCTGGCCGGCGGGATGGCGGCCTGGGAGGCGGCCGGGCTGCCCGTCGCACGCACCCCGCTGGTCGGTCTGGACGACCTCCAGGGCCGGCGGGTGCTCGACATCCGCCAGGACGCCGAGTTCGCCGCCGGGCACCTGCCCGGCTCGGTCCACGTCGAGCTCGGC
>WNFV01005351.1_pt1 | contig 23478 bp, 23 predicted proteins | sample 5400101 | NCBI WGS metagenome assembly WNFV01 (sample SAMN13153361, study PRJNA577476) | soil metagenome | isolation source: 115 cm soil or saprolite under grassland replicate 1 | place: USA:California | collected 2016-06-15 | reverse complement strand
CTGGCTCACCTCGGCAGACTCGCCGAGCACGGGCAGCGGCAGCGGCAGGTCAGCCACCAGCGCACTGAAGCGATCGAGACCCCAGCTGGTGAGTGTCGCGATCCCGACGAGCATGCCGATCATGCGCATCACCGTCACCAGCGCGGAGGCAACGCCCGCGCGTGGCGCCCCGGCCCAAGCCACGACCACGCTCGTGATCGGCGCAAGCTGCAGTCCGAAGCCGATGCCGCACAGCAGCAGATAGCCGGTCAGATCGTCGAGACTCGTCTCTGGTCGCCAGCGCGCTAGCAGCACGAGTCCGCCCCCCGCGGCCAGCACGCCCGCGGACGCGGCGAAAGCCGACCCAATGCGACGGATGAATGCGCCGCCCACCACCGCCCCAACCGGGATGCCGACCATCATGCGCATCAGTAACAGCCCGCCATCGACTGCGGAACGCTGCAGGACCGTCGCCGAATACAACGGCACGTCGACCATCGCGACGATCAGCGCGAGGCCTGAGAGCAGGCTGAGCGCATTGCCCGCCGCAAATGGCATAGCGCGAAACAATGCCAGGTCGATCAACGGCGCCATCTCGCGTCGCTCGTGCCACACGAACGCCGCCAGCGCGGCCACCGCCAGCGCGCCGAGCACGAGTCGCACGCCCAACCCGGCCTGACTCGTTTCCCGCGAGAGCCCCAGTGCGAGCGCCCCGAGACCCGCGCCCAGCAGCACCGCGCCGGCGTAATCGACGCGTTGCGCCTTGCCGCTCGACGGGGCGGGCGAGCGCTGCATGACCAGCGCAATGAGCGCGATCGCCGGGACGTTCAAATAGAACACCCAGCGCCAATCGAGGTGATCGAGTACGACCGCGCCCCAGAGCGGTCCCAGCACGCCGCCGGCCTCGGCCGTTGCGGTCACCAGGCCGAGCAAGACACTGCGCCGCTCGGTCGGAAACAGGTCGCCCACCACAGCCAGGGTGACCGGCAGCAACGCGCCACCGCCAATGGCTTGCATGCCTCGGGCAACGATCAGCCACTCCAGGTTGCGCGCAACGCCGCACAGAATCGACGTCCCGACGAGCAGCCCCAGGCACGCCAACATGATCGGCTGCCGACCGAACACATCGGACATGCGCCCGATCAGCGGCATCGCCACGGTGTAGCCGAGCAGATACGCCGTGACGATCCAGGCTGCGTCGTCGAGGCGATTGAACGGAATCTGCAAGTCGTCGACGATCGCCGGCAGCGCCGTCACGACCACGGTCTGATCCAGCGCGCCCAGAAGAACCGCCGCGGCGAGCGCCCCCAGGGTCACCCACGCCCGCGGCACGAGCTAGCTCGGCCGCTCGATGGTCACCGGCGCATTGAACTTCGAGAATTTCAGCGTGCGAACTGTCTGCGCGGTGTCGCCGGGCCCGAGCACACCCTCCAGGCGCACCTGGCGCGGCAGAAAGTCGTCGCTGCCGACCCACAGGTCGCCAGCCACCGCATCGCCTGACGGTTGAACGCCAGTCATATCCGCAAACGAGGTCGCGGCGACCCTTCCTTTGAGATGTTGCGTCTGCGCACTGTCGAGAGATTCGTGGCCGACCCGCTGGGCATCGGTGACTTTTCGCAGCAGGCTCGACATGCCATGTTCCTGGTCGAGCACCCGCGGCGCGCCCGTCCGTGAGGGTGCCTTCTGCCATTGCCCGCTGAGTGGATTGGTGATGAACAGGTCCTCGCCGACCGCGATCAGCTGCGCCTCGGCACTGAAGCCGGCCAGCCGCAGCGTGAACTTCATGCTCATGCGGTCTGGTCGCTGCACGTCGCCTTCGGCGTTGGCAATCTGCACCCCGGAGGCGAGCGCCATGCTGCCGTTCTGCTGTTCGAGCACGAAGTGCGCGGTCGTGGCTTTGTCGAGCGCGTCGGCGGACCGGTCGAGGACCTCCTTGGGCGTCAGCTCGCGTGGCGCCGGCGTACAGCCGATGAGCGCCGCGAGCGCCAGCAAGATAACCCCACGGCCCATGCGCCGCAGGGTATAACCCCCGCCATGCGCCTCACGGTTCAACCAAATGAACCGGGCGTCATGTTTGAGCTCCCTGCCGAGGTCATCGAAGCGCTAGGCGCAGGCAAGCGACCGGCCGTTCGCGCGACCGTCAACGGCTTCACGCACCGCACACGCATCGCCGTCTACGGGGGCCGCTACTACCTGGCGTTCCGCCGCGACGTCCGCGCCAAGGCACACCTCGAACCCGGTGAAGTCGTTGATCTGACGCTCGAGGTCGACGAAGCGCCACGCGAGGTCGACCTGCCCACCGACTTCGCCGCGCAGCTCGAGGCAGATCCAGACGCTCGCGCGCGTTTCGACGCTCTGTCGTTTACGCATCGCAAGGAGTATGTCGACTGGCTGCAGAGTGCCAAACGCACCGAAACGCGCCAACGACGCCTCGCCGAAGCAACCACGTTGTTGAAAAGCGGTCGCAGCACGCCCCTCGGCCCAGCGCAGCACTAGCATCGACAACTGCACGTTGCGTACGCTAATGCATCAGGGTCCCGCCCCTATTATGCGCGCTGCCGCGCCCCTCCTTGCGAGCCTGGTTCTGATCCTGGCAGGGTGCGTTCCGAGTCAAATCGAAACGCCGCCACCGACAGGCGGAGCTACGCCCGAAGTCGCCGCAAATGGGGGCACCGCGCCTGCCGCGCGCTGGCGACGGTCAGGCCCGCAGGGCACAGGCGAGTCGGCGGGGCTGATCGCCCGTGTCGGCGCCGCCGTCGCGCTGACCGGCCCGGCCGCGATGGCGGGCGTCTCGCAGCGGAACGGCATGAAGCTCGCTCAGGACGAGGTCAATGCCTCGCGCCTGCTGGACAAAACACGGCTCGAAGTGATCGTCGAAGACGATCGTTCCGACCGTGAGCAGGCGGTGACCGTGTTCCAGAAGTTCATCGAGAACAGCCACGTGGTAGGCATCCTCGGACCAACGCTCTCTGATACGGCGCTGGCCGTCGATCCGATCGCCCAGCAAGCAGGTGTGCCCGTGCTCGGCGTGTCGAACGCGGGTGCTGGCATCACCCAGATTGGCGACTTCATCTTCCGCGACTGCCTGAGCGAGAGTCAGCTCACGCCGCAGACGGTCAAACTCGTCAAATCGCGCCTCAAGCTGCGCACCGCGGCCCTGCTGTATGGCGATACCGATCCGAATCGGGCTGGCTCGCATGGCTTCAAGGCCGCGCTCCAGGAGGCGCGCGTCAAGATTGTCGCCGAGCAGACGTTCCAACCCAACGAGACCGACGTCAGCGGCCAGATCGCCGAGATCGCCAGCAGCAACCCCGACGCGGTGTTCGTCACCGCGCCGACGCATATGGCAGCACAGATCCTGATTCAGGCGCGACGCTACGGGCTCGCCAACGTACCGATCATCGGCAGTAACGCGTTCAATTCGAGCAGCGTGCTGCGCGCCGCCGGCGATGCCGCCGAAGGCGTGATCGTAGGCAGCGCCTGGAGCGCCGCCAACCAGAGCCCGCGCAACCAGCAGTTCATTCAGAACTACCGCATGCGCTTCGGCACAGACCCCGATCAGTTCGCCGCCCAGGCCTACACGGGCGTTTACCTGATGGCCCTGGCTATCCGCGAAGCGCACACCGCAAGCGACCCGCGGGCCGTCCGCGACGCCCTCGCCACGCTGAAGAAGATCGATACTCCCCTAGGCGCGTTCAGCTTCACCGAAGCCCGCGACGCCGACTATGCGCCCATGGTCCAGATCGTTAAGTCCGGACGGTTCGAGCTCTTTTAGAAGAATCCGTAACCCTAAAGAACGACCGAGCCCCGGCCGATACTTAAGGCCTCAAGGGCTATGGCGATCTCGATGCTCTGCAGCCAGTGCGGTTCACCCGCTGAACGCTGCGAGCGCTGCGCCAGTGCCTTGTGCACCAAGCGGCTGTGCAGCGAACTGCATGATGCCTCATGCGCGGCCGCCAGCGCGATGCTGCCGAGCCCGACGATCGAGCAGCAGCTCGCGGCGACAGTCATCGAACCGCAGCTCAAGGTCAGAAAACAACGGGCTCAGCAGCCGCCGAGAGACGATGCCGCCGAACGCGACCAGGCCGAACTGCTGGTGCTCGCCATCAGCGACCATCGCCAGAAGGGCCGCTCGGCCCTTCTGCTCGGCGACCTGGAGACTGCGTTCGACGAGCTGTTCCGCGCCCGCGCGCTGGAGCCGGGCCTCGATCACGTCAGCGCCGCCGCACGCAAAGTGCTGCCCCGAGACTGGGAGCTCGAGACTGACCTCACGCCACTGGCGCGCGCATTGTCGTCGCGAATGCACGCCCGCGCCGCCGATGCCTGGCGCCGAGTCCTCGAAGATCGCCCAGCGCGATCGATCCAGGCCGAAGCGGCCGAATGGCTGGCCCGAGACGCCTTCAGCGCCAACCAGCCGCGCAGCGCGCTGCGCATGCTGCACGCGGGCAACGTCCTCGGGCGGCGCGTCGAGAGCGACGCGTTCGTGCATGCCTATAAGCTGGCCGGCCTGGACGCTGGGCAAGCGTTCAGTCGTTACCTCGTGGCGAGCCGCCTCGATGTGCACAGCGCTCGAGCCAATGCCTTGATCGATCCGCTGACCAACGAGCTGTGGCCCGATCAAGACCCGCGCTGGTGGTTGACGCCAGGCATCAATGCCCCGCGACCAGCGCGCCACGAGCTCACCGATCATCAACTCGAGGCGCTGCACCGCGCACGCGACCTGGCCCAGAGCAAACGTGACCAGGGCTGGCTGATGCTCGCCGGGGGTGACTACCTGTCTGGTCCGCTGGGCGTGCGTACGCTTGGCCGCAACGTGCGGGCTGGCTGTGCCGAGCCAGCCGATCACGACACATTTATCCGCATTCGCCTGGCCTACGAAGACGCGGCGGACCGTCTGCCCGATGCTGCCTGGCCGTGGTACCGCCTGGCCGAGCTTCTGGCCTGGGCGGGCTTCCGAGAGCGGGCCCAGGAACAGCTCGCGCAAGCCGAACGGCGCTCGCTCGGCGCGCGCAACGCCGAACGCGTCCAACGCCCGCTGCTGCGTGCGCTTGTCGACGTCGGGCTGGGCACCCAGCTGGAGGGCCTGCCAACGGCCGCGCGGCCATTCCCATCGGAGCCATTCAGCCCGCCGCTGACCTGGCGCCTGCTGTTCCGCTAGTCCCAGCGCCGTCCACGCCCCATCTAACCCCCGCCCCCAGGTCTGCTTCTCTTTAGAAAACAAGAGTCTTTCCCACGCGCCGCGCAGCGCCGAGGACCACCTCAACCGGCGAGCACCGAGGCGGCGTGGCCACGCTGGCCCGCCCAGCCCAGTGTCTGCTTCTCTTTAGGGAAGAAACTCTCCCCACCTTAGAATCTGGGGCGTGAGCAACGCCGTCGGCGGCCGGGCAACGGCGGCGTCGCCAGGTATCGCGCCGCGCGCCGTGCTGGTAGCACTCAGGCCGCGCCAGTGGACCAAGAACGGCCTCATCTTCGTCGCCCTGGCGTTCACGCTCAACCTGCAGCAGCCAGGCTTGCTGCTGCGCAGTTTGATCGCCTTCCTGAGCCGGCCTGGTGCCCGTGCCGCTCGCCCTCACCCTTGGCATCGCACTGGCCGTCGTCGGCTTGGCAGCCAGTTTTCGGCTCGGCCTCGGGCTGGGCATCCTCGCCCTGAGCTACTTGCTGCTGACGGCGGTCTACAGCACGACGCTCAAGCACATGGTCCTGCTGGACATCTTCGGCATCGCCGGAGGGTTCGTGCTGCGCGCCGCCGCGGGCGCGGTCGCCATCGACGTGCCCATCTCGCCGTGGCTCTATATCGCGACCTTGCTGGGCGCGCTCCTGCTTGCCCTCGGCAAGCGGCGCACCGAACTGCAGGTGCTCGGCGTCCAGGACGCCATCGGCCACCGACGCAACCTGGAGAGCTATTCCATCGAGCTGATCGACCAGCTCATCATCGTCATCAGCAGTGCCGCGCTGATGACGTATGCGCTGTACACCTTTTCGGCCGAGAACCTGCCGCGCAGCCACAGCATGATGCTGACCATTCCGGTGGTCCTGTACGGCCTGTTTCGCTATCTGTTCTTGATCCGAGAAGGCGACGTCGGCGGCGCGCCCGAAGAGCTGCTGTTCCGTGATCGACCGCTGCTCATCGCGGTCGTCGTCTGGGCGGCGCTGGCGGTCACGATCCTGTACCTGTCGCGCTGAACACCGCGAGTCCCACCAGCACGAACACGACACTTGCCCCAACGAGCCGCGCGAAACGCAAGTCCCGCCCGACGTGCAGGCGCTTGCGCCACCGGGCGCGCCGCCATGCCCACAGCTTCGCCACATCAGCCCAAGCTAGCCAGACCACCACATCGAACGTCATCGCCGGGATGAGCAGCAGCGGCGGCAGCGGCAGGCTTGGGTCGATCAGGCTGAGCAGGCTGCGCGGCAGCAAGTAGGCGCCGCACACCGCTGAGGCGACGCCGGGCATGCGCAGCATCGACGTTGCCAGCACTAGCGGACCAAGACTCAGCAGGCACAGCCACATGAGTCGGGGCGACAGCACGTCCGTAACTAGCACACCGGCCGACAGGAGCAGCGCGTGCCCGACGATCACTCCAGCCCCACGAGCCGTCAAGCCCGGCCATGGGCCGGCTCGGTATATCCCGCCGCGCAACCGCCACACCAGGGCTGCGCCGATGAGCGTCAGGACGACCGCACCTAGAATCTGCATGGTGCTCCCGCTGGTCGACTATCACGTCCACACGGCACGCTGCGGCCACGCCGTCGGCGCGATGGAGCGCTACGTCGAGCGCGCCATCGAGGTTGGCCTGGTCGAGCTGGGTTTTTCAGATCACCTGTACATGTACTGGCTGCCGCCCGACGCGCGCGACCCCCAGCTAGGCATGGCCGAGTGGGAGCACGACTTCTACATCGAAGACGTCGAGCGCTGCCGGCGCGCCTACGCGAGCGACATCACGATTCGCTTGTCGACCGAAGCCGACTTCGTGCCCGGCCACGAGCGTGAGCTCGAGGCCATCCTGCGACGGTATGACTGGGACTACGTCATTGGCAGCGTGCATTTTCTCAGTGGCTGGGGCTTCGACGATAGCCGTTACCGCTCACGCTTTGACGAGCGCGACCCTGACGAGTTGTACGCCGAATACTTCGAGACAGTCGGCGCCTCAGCCGAGACCGGCTTGTTCGACACGATCGGCCATACCGACCTGATCAAGAAGTTCGGATTGCGCGCCGCTGCGTCCCAGGAGGCTGCATACGCTCGCCTGGCAGACCGATTCGCCAGAGCTGGCGTGTGCGTCGAGGTGAACACAGCGGGCCTGCGCAAGCCGTGTGCCGAGGTGTATCCGCACCCCGGCCTCCTGCGCGCCCTGTGTCGTACCGGCGTGCCGACGACCTTCGGCTCGGACGCCCATGCGCCACATGAGGTCTCAGCCGATCTCACCGCGGCCGTGGAGCTGATGCGCAGCGCAGGCTACTCCGAATTCGTGACCTTCTCGGACCGCCAGCGCACAATGCAGCCGCTGCCCCCGCGACTTTCCGAAAATGACGTGTTACGCTCGGTGCCAGCCGGCTGAGCTGGGTGTGTCGGCGGGCTGATCCGGGGGTGGGGCGGGGATGTTGCCCCGAATACTGGCGCTTCTTGGAATTGCTCTCGTGGGCGCAGGTGTGCTCGTCGCGCTCGGCACGCCGCTGCTCGCGCCGCCAGCCGAGACATTCGCCGAGACGTTGCCGGGACAGGTCGTTGCCGCCGCGGCGACCGCGACACTGCCTGGCGTCGCCAGCACCGCCGCGCCGGCCACGCGCACGCCAGCCCCGCAGGTGACGGAGGCGCCCACGCGTATCCCGACGCCCGCCGCAACGCCCGCGCCGACGCGCACGCCGACCGCGACTCCTCGACCGACGGTGCCCGCCGTGCCCACGCCGACGCTCGGCGCCACGCGCACGGCCACGCCACTTCCGGTCTGTCCGACGTCGCTGCCGCTCGGGCCGCCAATCGTCGGCGCGGTGATCGGCACGCGCACGCCCACGCCAACGGCCACACCTGGCCCTGCGACATGTCGCACGGCCACCCCGACGCCCACCCGAACTGCCACGCCGCGACCTCCAACCGGCGTCCTCGGCCCCGGTTCGGGCTCGCCCCTGCTGAGCTTCGCCTCACTCGGCGGCGCCTGGCTCGATCGCGGCGCGCTCGTCAAGCAGTACCAGGCAGATCCGAACGCGCCGCCTGAGATGCGCGTGGCGGTGTCGTTCCCCAAGCTGATCGAAGTCGGCGACAGTGAGTCGGTCATCCTGGTTCTCAGTCGCAACGCAGAGGGTGCGCTGGTGCCGGTGCTGGCAACGCCGAACATGCGCGCCCTGTTTGGCACCCCGCTGCCAGTGGGCACGCCGGGCGTGCCCATCGAGGTCGCCCACGGGCCCAACTACGCCGCCTACGCCGCGGCCAAACTCACCGCCCCCGCACCGGCCGATGCGCGACTCTACAGCCCGCTCAAGGAAGAACAGCCACTTGGCGCCGGCCAGATCGAGTGGAAATGGACGGTTACGAGCCCCGCTAGCGGCTCGAAACCGCTCCACCTCGAACTCGAAGTCGGTTTCCGGCCCCGCAGCACCCCAGGCGACGAAGTCCCCGCTCGCCAGATCTGGGGACCCGTCCTGCCCCTCGAGGTTCAGGACAAGAGCCCCTTCTCACCGCGCGAGCTCGGGCCGAACCTGGTGAAAACAGGCTCGGGTGCGCTGCTCACGTCGTTCCTGGCCTGGCTGTTCAGGCGCGCCGGCACGCTCCTAGCGGCCGCCCGCAAGCGTCCACCCGCCCGCCGGAAGAAACGCCGCTAATATCCCTAGGAACCACATGCGGCGCGGCGGTGTACTACTGACCAGACATGGCCCCACGTGTCGGGAGGACCAGGACACATGCATTGGCACCACCTGCTTCCGCGCGGCGCGCTGCTGGCGGCGCTGTTCACGCTGATCGCCACACCCGCGGCATTCGCCGGCGGTTGGGCGATCACGACTCTCGACGAGTTGCCGGCGACCATCACGGCGGGCGAGACTTACTCCGTCGGCTACACGATTCGCCAGCATGGCTTCTCGCCAGTTGCCACCACGCAGTCGGCGCTCGAGATCGCCGACGCCATGGGCGGCTCGCGTGCGCGCTTCGTCGGCAGCGCCGACGGCCCGGCAGGCCACTACGTGGCCAAGGTGCACTTCCCGCGCGCGGGCGAGTGGGTATGGTCGGTCGACCAGGCGCCGTTCCAGCCGCAGCAGTTGGGCACCCTCACGGTGCAAGCCATCGCTGCACCGGCGCCAGCGCCGGTCGGCCAGCCCGCGCCCGCGGTAACCCAGCCTGGCTTGGGCGTCGCCGCGCCTGCGCCGGCACTGGCCGTTACTGTGCCTGAGCCTGCGCCAGTGGTGAGCGCGCCTGAGCTCGCGGTCACCGTGCCTGAGCCTGCGCCAGTGGTCAGCGAGGCCGCGCCCGCGCATGATGCGAGTGGCTGGCCGATGCCGCTGCGCGTCGGTTTGCCACTCGCGACCATCTTGGCCGTGGCCATCTTCTCCTGGCGCGTCATCGCGTTCGTGCGCCCAGGGCGGGTGTCGCCAGCCGCTAGCCGCGCTTAGAACCTACGAGTGCGCTCTGTCGTCGCTTCGGGCGTCGTTGGCCTCGCGCTGCTGGCTCTGACCGTCGTTGTGCTGACGCCGACGCAGACACCACCTTCAGCGCCTGTGGCAGCCGCGCCTCCGGCGCCGACGGCGACGCTCGTCGCGACAGTGCGGGCAACCGCGACGGCCGTGCCGCCCGCGACGCAGGTTCCCACTCTCGTGCTCATGCCGACCCTGGCGCCCGAGCCGGTCGCGCCAGTCGCGGCGCTGCCCGACGGCAAAACGCTCTTCCAGCGCAAGGGCTGCATCGGCTGCCACTCCGTTAACGCCGCCGGCCTCAAGTCGGAGGTCAACGCCGGCCCGGAGCTCTCGGCGCTCGCCCAGATCGCCCCGCTGCGCCGGCCCGGCATGCCCGCCGACGCCTACGTGCGCGAATCGATTCGCCTACCCCAAGCTTTCCGCGTGCCCGGCTTCAGCGCCAGCTCGCTCGAGATGCCCACGCTGCCCGTGAGCGATGCCGAGCTCGACGCCCTGGTCACCTTCCTCCTTAGCGACCACCGCTGAGCCCCTCAGCCGTCAGCCGTCGTCAGCCGCACGACGCCATTAACGCCGAAGAGGGAGCCCACTCGAGGCTCCCTCTCCGTAATGAGTCGACCAGGCTGCCCTAGTCGTACATGTCCGGCCCGCCGCCACCGGCGGGTGCGGCCGACTTCTTCTCGGGCATATCGGTCACCAGGGCCTCGGTGGTCAGGATCATCCCGGCCACACTGGCGGCGTTCTCCAGAGCCGAGCGCGTGACCTTGGCCGGATCGATGATGCCAGCCTGAACCAGGTCGACGTACTGCTCGCTCATCACGTCGAAGCCCCAGTTCGGCTTGTCCTGCACCCGCAGCCCCTCGACGACGACGCTGCCCTCGAGGCCCGCGTTGCGCACCAACTGCCGAACCGGCTCTTCGAGCGCCCGCCGCAGGATCTCGCCGCCCACTTTCTGGTCGCCTTCGAACTTCAAGCCCTCGATGACGTGCGCCGCGCGCAGTAGCGTCACACCACCACCAGGGATGATGCCCTCTTCGACAGCCGCGCGAGTCGCGTGCAGCGCATCCTCGACGCGCGCCTTCTTCTCCTTGAGCTCGACCTCAGTCGCGGCGCCGACCTTGATCACGGCGACGCCGCCGGACAGCTTGGCCAGCCGTTCCTGCAGCTTCTCGCGATCGTAGTCGCTCGTCGTCTCGTCGATCTGCGTCTTGATCTGGTTGATGCGGCCCTGAATGTCGGCCTGCGAACCGCGACCCTCGACGATGGTCGTGTCGTCCTTGGTCGAAACGACGCGCCGCGCCTGGCCGAGGTCGTTCAGTGTCGTCGCGTCGAGCTTCTTGCCGAGCTCTTCGCTGATGACCTGGCCGCCAGTCAGGGTCGCAATGTCACGCAGCATCTCCTTGCGTCGATCGCCGAAGCCCGGTGCCTTGACCGCGAGCACGTTTAGAATGCCGCGCAGCTTGTTGACCACGAGGGTCGCCAGCGCCTCACCGTCGACGTCCTCGGCGACGATGACGAGCTCCTTGCGGCCCGTCTGCACCAGCTTCTCGAGCACCGGCACGATGTCGGTGATGGCGCTGATCTTCTTGTCGGTGATCAGGATGTACGGCTCGTCGAGGGCCGCCTCCATGCGCGCCGAGTCGGTGATGAAGTAGGCCGAGATGTAGCCGCGGTCGAACTGCATGCCCTCGGTGTATTCGACCTCGAGTTTCAGGCCCTTGCCTTCCTCGACAGTGATCACGCCGTCGCGGCCGACCTTATCCATGGCCTCGGCGAGCAGCTTGCCGATCTCCGGGTCGTTTGCCGAGATCGCGGCGATGTGCTCGATATCGCCGTGGCCCTGCAGCGGCGTCGACTGCTTCTTGATCTCCTCGACCACGGCCTGAGTGGCGCCGTCGATGCCGCGCTTCATCAGCATCGGGTTGGCACCCGCGGCCAGATTGCGCAAACCTTCGGTGACGATCGCCTGGGCGAGTACCGTCGCCGTCGTCGTGCCATCGCCGGCCACGTCGTTCGTCTTGGTCGCGGCCTGCTTGAGCATCTGCGCGCCCATGTTCTGGAAGTGGTTTTCGAGCTCGATCTCCTTGGCCACGGTCACACCGTCGTGGGTGACGGTGGGCGCGCCCCACTTCTTGTCGAGCGCGACGTTGCGGCCGCGCGGGCCGAGCGTCACCCTGACTGCGTTCGCCAGGGCGTCGATGCCCGTCTTGAGCTGTCGACGCGCCTCGGCGTCGAAAATAAGGTCCTTGGCTGGCATAGCGTTCTTAAGATCCTCCTACTTGCCGTTGGTGACGATCGCGAGCAGGTCGGACTCGCGAATAACCAGGTATTCCTCGCCGTCCAGCTTTACCTCGGTGCCCGCGTACTTGGCGAACAGCACCGTGTCGCCCGACTTGACTTCCATCTCGACGCGCTTGCCGTTGTCCAGCACGCGGCCCGGTCCAACCGCCAGCACCGAGCCCTCCTGCGGCTTCTCGCTGGCCGTATCCGGCAACACGATACCGCTGCGCGTCGTTTCTTCCTTTGCTTTCGCCTTGACGATCACTCGATCGCCGAGCGGTTTTAGGCTTGTCGCCATAGCGTGCGCTCTCTCCCAATTGAAATGTGCGTGCCAAAGGGTGCCTGGCCGTGTGTTAGAGCCGCATAAGCGGCGACGTTAGAAGCGCGTTAGAACTGTTGACGTGGTCTCGGCCCCCGACGCGCCTCCGCCCGCTGCCACTAACCAGCTTTTTCGCCCACGCGGCCGTGGTCGATCACGCGGTTGCCCTGTACCGCTCGAACTGGCGACCACTCATCACGCTGAGCGCAGTGTGGTTTGTACCGACGTATGGCTTGCCGCTGATTCCGATCATTCCGATGCTGAGTGACCCCACGCTGTTGTTCCGCCAAACAATCCGACGATCCGGTGCTGAGTACGTTGATCAGCGCGTCGTGGACCCCGTGGCGTACGCCTGCCTGGGCGGGGCCATGACCGTGGCGACACTGGACCTGCTCGCCGGGCGCCACGCACGGGTCGTACGCGCCTCTGTGGCTGCGTTGCGGCGAGTCGTTCCGCTCAGCGTCACGTACTTCATCTACGTCACGGCGGTGGTTGCGCTGATCGTCGTCTGCTTTTCCGCTGATCGGTCCGGCCACTAAGAAGCACCACTCTTTAGGATTGTAGGAACCGCTCTCGAAGGCCTTGCCGTCATTGGTACGAAAATGTGCGCGAAGGCACCGACCTCCGCGAGCGCTTGCCGCTGGTGCCGACCGCCACTTGACATTACCGCTTATCAGGCTGCATCTCGACCGGTTAGAGTTGACGCGACCGAACGATGAGTCGCCTGCGCTATCCGTTCACCGAGATTTCCGCGCGGTGTCGACTGTGCGGCGCCGTCGGGCTCACCGCTTCCTCTGAGCACGCCCTGGGCGGTCGATTGATCGACTGGCGCCGTTCGCATGCGCCCGTGTGTCCGGAGTGGCCGCGCTGGGCGGCCAAGAAGGGGCTCCGCCTGGACGAGCGCGGCGCGCTGCTGTACCCGAACGAAGAAGGTCCGTACGAGCCCAAGAGCCGCTCGCGCAACGGCGACGGTCACGACGACGAAGACGACGCCTCCGAGCCCGAGCCGCCGCGCATCGACCTGATGCACGTGCCTGCCGAAGACCTCGAGCAGGCGGAGCTCTTCTAAACAAATTGCTCGCGATGACGCTTTTGGGCCATGCGCTGACGGTTCGGGTGAAATTGGTCGCAATGACGGGTTTGGACCCATGCCGTGACGGGTTCGAGTGACGTGTGGCGATCGCCATGACCGCCGTGGGCCACGCCGTGACGGCTCGCGTGAAATTGTGACGTCGCAATGACGGGTTTGAGCCCATGCCGTGACGGTTCGCGTGAAATTGTGACATCGCGATGACGCTTTGCGGCCGAGCCGTGACGGTTCGCGTGACGCCTCGTCCCTACCCTTTGGGTGGTGGCGGGGGACGGTGGGCCCCGGGGGCGTGCTGGTGAGCACCGGCGGCCACGCCGTCGTCCAGGCCCTGCTCGCGGCCGGCGTGGACCACGCGTTCTGTGTTCCCGGCGAAAGCTTCCTCGGCTTGCTCGACGCCCTGTACGACACGCCGAAGATCCGCGTCATCGCCACCCGACACGAGGGCGGCGCCGCCTTCATGGCCGAAGCCTTTGGCAAGCTCACCCGCAGGCCAGCGGTGTGCATGGGCACGCGCATGGTCGGCGCCGGCAACCTGGCAATCGGCATCCACACCGCGCAGCAGGACTCCAGCCCGATGCTGGCGCTGGTGGGTCAGGTGGCGACGGGGGAGCGCCATCGTGAGGCCTTCCAGGAAACCGAACTTGCGCACGTATTCGCGCCGATCTCCAAATGGGCGGTCGAGCCGCCGCGCGCCGACCGGCTGGGCGAGCTCACGCTGCGCGCCGCCCGCCTGGCCATGTCTGGGCGGCCTGGCCCGGTCGTCATTTCGCTGCGCGAAGATCTGCTCGCCGAAGACGCGCCCGACTTCGAGCCTGAGCCATTCGAACCGCCGCGGCCCGGGCCCGACCCACGCCGCATCGGCGACGCGCTGCGCCTGCTGCGCAACGCGCGTCGGCCGATCATGCTGCTGGGCGGTGGTGTGCTCGCCGCGCGGGCCACGGACCTGTTCGTTCGGCTCGCCGAAACCGAGCAGATTCCCGTCAGCGCCGCCTGGCGTCGGCCAGACGTCTTCCCGAACGATCATCCGCTGTTCCTCGGCCACGGTGGCCTCGGGGCACCGGGTTCGGTGGTGCAGCGCCTGCTCGATGCCGACGTCATCCTCGCGGTCGGCACGCGCCTGAACGAGATGACCAGTCAGGCGTATCGCGTGCCGGCAGTCAGCGCGCGCATCATCCACGTCGACCTGTGGGCCGAAGGCCTGGGTGGCCATCGACCCGCTGATGTGCCGATTCAGTCGGATGCTGCCTTGTTCGCCGAGGCGCTGCTGGCCGCGATCGCCCGGACACCCGCGCCACACAGCACGCTCGACGAGCGACGCAAGCGCAACGCCGTCGATCGCGCCGCGCACGAAGCGCAGGCTACGCCGCAACGCGGTCGCGCACGGCCCGGTTACCTCGATCAGCAAGCGATCGCCGCGCAACTGCGCTGCGTCCTGCCATCAAACGCAGTCGTCACGACCGACGCAGGTAACTTTGGCGGCTGGCCGGCGCGCTATCTGCGCTGGCGCGAGCCGGGCACGTTCCTCGGGCCGACGTCGGGCGCGATGGGCTACGCGGTCCCGGCGGGTATCGCTGCCCGCCTGGCTCGACCGGATCGGCCGGTCGTGTCGCTGGTCGGCGACGGCGGCTTTCTGATGACTGGCCTCGAGGTCGAGACCGCGGTGCGCGAGAAGGTGCCCATCGTCGTCCTGGTCTACGACAACAGCCAGTACGGCACGATTCGGATGCACCAGGAGCGCGAGCATCCTGGCCGGCCCATCGCCACGGCGCTCGGCCCGGTCGATTTCGCGGGCATCGCGCGAGCTCTCGGCGCTAATGGGGTCACGGTGCGCGACGAGCAGGAGTTCAGCTCCCTCCTGGCCGATGGGCTGCGCTCTTCGACACCGAGCGTCTTTCACCTGCGCGTCGATCCCGAGCAGATCTCAGTCGCCAGCGACAGCGCGTGAGCACGTTCGTCCAGATTCACAGCCTCTTCGCCTGGGCGCTGGTGCTGTACTTCGCCGCCGTGGGTCTGTGGGGTTTGTTCCTGGCCGTGCGTCGTCTGCCAGTAACGCCGGCCTTCGGCGGCGCGCTGGCCATCGGCGTGATACTCGGCATCGGGCAGGCGCTGCTCGGCCTGGTGCTGCTGGTGATCGGCGGCCGGCCACGCGACGATCTGCACTACCTCTATGGCTTGTCGATCATCGTCGCGCTGCCGCTCGCCCAGCAGCTCATTACCAACCGGACGGTCTCGCGCCCGCTCGCGTTTGGCCTGGCCGCCCTGTTCACGATGGGCCTGGCGATCCGCGCAATCACGACCGGCGGCTGACCGCCAACCCCCCGCTTTCGTTCCCTCTGAAAGCGGGAGGCCGGCTGACACACTGGACGTCCGCCAGCGTTTCGCCGCGCCACCGCGTGAACGTCTTCGCAACGCTGACCGTACCGATCCGTTTGCTCGAACGCACGGTGTCTCAGAGACCTCGACGACGATGGCGTCCGCGAGCGGCTGCGCGGCTATCTGCTTCTGTTTGGGGCGTTCTGGCTCGGGCTGCTGCTCGAAACCGGACTGCAGCGGGTGGCTGACGGCACATTCGACCACTGGACGGTCAACGGCCTGGAGCCGAACCATCGCTTACGGCGCTACCTCGCCCGCTGCCACGCCTGGCCATCGCCCGACATCGCCGACCACCTGGCGGCTCTCGATGGCCTGGAGTTCTTCTAGGCCTGCAGCTCGGCGTCTTGCTGGCGTGCCGTCGCCGCTAGCTCGTCCTTATATGCGCACAGCTGCTCGAACAATGCCGCGTCACTTGTGGCGAGGATCTCGACCGCCAGCAGACCCGCGTTCGCGCCGCCGCCGACCGCGACCGTTGCGACCGGCACGCCACGCGGCATCTGCACGATCGACAACAACGCGTCGAGTCCGTTCAGCGACGTCGTCGCCACTGGCACGCCAATGACCGGCAGTGGCGTATGCGCAGCGAGCATCCCCGGCAGGTGCGCCGCGCCGCCGGCGCCCGCGATCAGCACACGCAGCCCACGTCCATAGGCTTGCTGGGCATACGCGCTCATCGCGTCGGGTGTGCGGTGCGCCGACAGCACGCGCAGCTCGTGCGCCACCCCGAAGCGCTCGAGGATCTCCGCCGCGGGCTTCAGCGTTGGCAAGTCTGAGGAGCTGCCCATCGCAATGCCGACCAGCGGCTGCGTCACAGGCCGAGTGCGTCCGCGGCGCGCTGTGCCCGCTGTGCTGCCTCGTCTCGTGCCAGCCCGAGGGCGGTGACGTGGCCGAGCTTTCGGCCGGGCCTGTTTTCGGTCTTGCCGTAGAAGTGCACGAACACGTCGCCGACGGTCAGCGCCGCGCCAAGATTGGCTTCGGCGGAGCCGCCGTGACCGAGCACGTTGACCATCGCCGCTGCCGGTGCGCGCATGTCCGTTGAACCGAATGGCAAGCCGAATACCGCGCGCACATGGTTGCTGAATTGCGAGGTGATGCACGCCTCGATCGAATAGTGCGCCGAGTTGTGTGGTCGCGGCGCCAGCTCGTTGATCAGCACCCTGTCATTCGGCAGCAGAAAGAGCTCGACGCCGAATGCACCCACGCCATCCACCGCCGTAACGGCGCCGCGCGCAATCTGCTGCGCCTGCTCGGCCACGGTGGCTGGCACGTCGGCTGGCGCGAGCACGGCGCGGCAGATATGAAGACCTGGGTCCTGCTGCGTTTCGACGGTGGGATAGGTGACCAGCGCGCCGTCCTGGCTGCGCACGACGAGCACTGCCAGCTCACGAACGAAGTCGACAAAGGCTTCGGCGTACAGCTGGCGCTTTGGCCAACCGATGCGCTCGCATGCGCGCTGGGCCTCGTCTGTGTCGTGCACGAGGGCATTGCCGTAACCGTCGTAGCCGTCGCGGCGCGCCTTGACCATGAGCGGCCAACCGAGCTCGTCGCCGAGCTGCTGCAACGCCTGCGCGTGTGGGATCGGCGCAAACGCGGGCACGGGGAGCTCCGCGCGCAGCAGCGCCTGCTTCTGGATGAGCTTGTCCTGGACCGTGGCCACACAGTCTGGCCCCGGCCACACCGTCGCCCCGCGGCGTTGCAGGCCGCGCAGTACGTCGGCATCGACGAACTCGTTCTCGAGCGTGATCACCGGCGCCGCCGCTGCCAGGGCGTCGAGCGCCTGCTGGTCTTCCCAGCGTTCCCTGAAGACCACACTTGAACTGGTGAGCCGCGCCGCGGGCGAGCCTGGTGCTCGCTCACCAATGACCACATCGATGCCGAGCGCGCCCGCCGCCAGGAGCGTCATCCGCCCCAGCTGCCCACCGCCAAGGATCCCGAGCGGCCCCACCTGCGCGTCAGCCGACCCGCGCGGCCACATTGTCGACGATCTGGCGCACGTGTCGGGCGCGGGCTTCTAGCTCCTCGAAACGGCCGCCGGCCACGAGCGCCCGGTCGACCACTGCGGAGCCCATGCCCAGGCCCCATGCGCCGGCCTCCAGGAAACTGGCGGCATTGTCGATGGTGACGCCGCCTGTGGGCAGCAGGGGGATGTCTTTGAACGGGCCTAGCAAATCTTTCAGATAGCCAGGGCCGACCGACCCGGCGGGGAAGAGCTTGATGACGCAGGCGCCGGCACGCCAGGCACCAAGCACCTCGGTGGCGGTGAAGGCGCCGGGGATCCAAGGGACGCCCTCGTCCGCTAGACGGCACACCAGCGCCGCGTCGAGGTGCGGACTGACCAGAAATCGTGCGCCGGCGTCCAGCGCAGCACGCGCGGTCGCCTCGTCGAGCACCGTGCCGGCCCCAAGTAGCACGCGGTCACCCAACGCCGACGCGATATCGCGGATCATGTCCAGTACACCTGGGCTGTCGCACGTCACCTCGAGGCTGTCGATGCCACCAGCCAGCAGCGCCTCGGCCGTGGCAACGGCTGCGCGCGAGTCGGTTCGGCGCAGGATCGCCACCACCCGGCTGTCACCCAGGCGGGCGGGAATCTCAGGCCGTGACGGCACCGGCTCGCTCCACAACAGTCGAAGACTCCAGGTCGCGCTCCACGTCGGCCCGGCGCAAGCACACCTCGTGGTACTCGCCCGCGAGCCACGGCTGGAACTGGTCAGCATAGTGGGGCGTGCCGGGCTGGCCAGAGTTGCCGATGTTCTGCACGGCCAGGAACCGCTCGGGTTCGGCAAAGTCGACCACGATGCGGTATTCGGCGCCGCCCAACGCGCCGACCATGCCCGTGTTGCGCACCGTGTCGCCCGAGCCGTCCACCGGATGCGGCCCGATATCGAACTCAGGCCGATCGAGTGGGTGACGCCAATGCGCCTGGTGCACGTTGGCCCATTGCCAGTCGACGCCGTGGCGAGCTCGCAGCAGCTGCACGGCCGCCGCGGCGATCGCCAGCAGCTCAGTCTGCAGGTCGCCTGCGAACCAGTCCAGGTCGGCCAGTTCGATCAGGCGCGCGGCCACGTTGGACTGGCCATGCAGCAGTCCGTGCAGGCGGTCGGGAAAACGGGCGGCGATGACGCGGGATTGCCATAAGTCCATGAAGGTTTCGAAGAGCGTGGCGGCCACGCTGTCCATGGTGTAGCGGTAGTCCCACGCGGCCAGCGTGCTGCACAGCAGCGCTACGTCAGGATCAGTAGATACGCCAAGGCGGCGGACGAGGGGCGGGCACAGGCGCTCGGCGCGCGTGCTCTTGACGTCATTCTGCAGCGCGATCCCTGTCGCTCGATCGATTCGATCGGCGCTGCCGAGGACCAGGTGGATGCGCTGGGCCCGATGCCCAGTGCCCCACGCACCGTGCAACGGATACGGGTAATCTCCCGGCGTGACGCGCTCGTTGGCGCTAGCGACGTACCCGCGTGGCGGATCGACCACGCTCGGCAAGCCGTCGAACGGTACGTAGCCGTGCCAGGTGTCATCCGGATGCTGCGCATCGCGATAACCGCGCCGCACACGCCCGCGCAGCGGCACGCGCCCCGCGCACTGGTAGCCAACTCGCCCTGAGGCGTCGGCATAGACGAAGTTGAAGACCGGCACCGCCCAGTCGCGCAGCGCCGCGCGGAAGCCGTTCCAGTCGTGCGCGCGACCGAGCGCAATGCCCGCGCGGATATCGTCCATGTGCTCCTGGCCCACCCAGCGCAATGCCAACGGTGGCTCGTCGTCAAGGCCGGTCAGGACGTGGTTCACGACTGGGCCGCGCACGGTGGCGCGCTGGGTGTGGCGGATCGCTGGCTGGCCGCGCACCGCGACCTCGACCACTGATTCGTCGAAGCGGCGCCAGGTCGAGCCGTCGCGGTACTGCGACGGATCGGTTGGATGGACCAGCTCGCGGTACAGATCGCGCGTCGAGGCGGCGTTGTTGGTGATGGCCCAGGCGACTGTGCCGTTGGAGCCCCACCACAGACCGGGCACGCCGACCGGTCCGGCGCCCGCGGCATCGTCGTCGGGTCCGTGGACGGCGTATTCGTACCAGCTCGACGGGACCCAGAACGGTTGGTGCGGATCGCCGCACAGCAGCGCCTTGCCCGAGCCCGTGCGCGACCCGGCGACGGCCCAGTTGTTGCTGCCCGACCCATCGCTGGTACCCAGGTGACCGTTCTCACTCGGCGGCACCGCCGGATACGGCGTGCCAAGTGGCAAGATGCGCGTTTCGGGCGCCTCGGGCTCGAGAAATGCAGCTTGCAGGTGCTCGGGCAGCAGGCCCGCGGCCGCGCCGATGGTCAACGTCTGGAGCCGCCCGTTGAGCGACCACCACAGGCCGCGTAGCGTCGCGATGACGTCGCGCACGGTGAACGGCTCAGGCTCGTAGTGCAGCAGGAGGAATTCTCGCGGCAGCGCGGTTGAATCGATGCAGCGGTTAATGCCCGCGACAAACTGTTCCAACACCGCGCGTGTGGCATCGTCGGTTTCCGCGACCTCCCGTTCGGCGATGGCCGGAATGCCGAGAGCGAGATGCATGAGGTCGCTTTCGACGTACGCCGGGCCCAGGATTTCCGCCTGGCGGCCCAATGCGCGGCGGCGCAGCCTGTCCATCTGCCACAAGCGGTCTTCGGCCATCGCGTAGCCCAGGCCAAAGTACACGTCGGCTGTCGTGTCGGCGTAGACATGTGGCACGCCAGCGCGGTCGCGCAGCACCTCGATGGTCATCGGACGCTGGCGTGGACGGGCAGCGGCACGCCCGTGTGTTCGGCCACCCAGCCGAGCTCGTCAAGTGTGAATTGCTCGAGTGGGATGCCGTTCTGGAGATAGTTGCGGGCGTTGTCGTTTTCGATATCGCCCGGCGCGTAGACCTTTTCGAAGCCAGTGCGGGGCGGATTGCGCTGGACGCGCTCGCGCACACCTCGGGCGTCGGCGACGAACCGCTGAGGGTCCGTGAACTGCGCGACGTCGTAGGCCATGAACCAGTGATTCGTCGTGCCGTTGTTGGAGCCGCGAATGTCGTCGAACGCGGCACCCGCCAGCAGCGACGTAATCATCGACAGCACGATTGCCATGCCCGAGCCCTTGTAGTCGCCCAGCGGCGCGAACGTACCGCCGTCGTTGGCGGCGTCGGCGTCGGTCGTGGGCTCGCCCTCTTTGTCGAGCGCCCAGCCGGCCGGAATGGGTTCGCCGCGCCGTTTGTAGATGTCCAGCCGATTGCCGGCGACGACGCTCAGGGCGATGTCCAGGAAGACGGAATCGGCCTCGCCAGCGTTGAACTGGCCGCCCTCAGGCACCACCTGAGTCGGCACCGCCCAGGCAGGCGGGTTGTTGCCGACCACGCCTTGCTTGCCGCCCCACGGCGTGGAGCGGCAGGCGCGCCCAATACCCCGACGCACCGTAGTGGTTGCTATCGCGCACCAGGACGGTGCCGACGCCGAACTCGCGCGCCAGCTCGATCGCGCGCTCCATCCCGACATGGCCTGCCACATGCCCCAGGCCGTTATCGGCCGTGATGACGCGCGCCGCTCGAGCGCCGCCGATGTCGCGCATATTCGGCTGCGGATTGATCCGCTTGTCGAGAAGCTGCGAGACGTAGTTGCGCAGGTTCTTCAGCCCGTGGGTGACCGTGCCGTGCAGGTCGGCGTCCACCAACGCCGCGGCTGCCTTGCGCGCATCCTGGGGCGGTACGCCCGTGGCCGCGAACGCCTCCGCGGCAAAGTCCACCAACTCCGACAAGCCTGCCCTCGCCGCTGCACGCACTGGTTCCATAGCGGGACCCATTATGCTGGGCCGAGACATGACCGTGAACCGCAAGCTGGTCATGGTGGGCTTCCTGCAGGCCCAGAACTGCACGAATCTGCCCGCCTCGTGGCGCCATCCCGCATCGCGCAGCGACTTCCTCAGTCCTGACTACTACGCCGAGATCGCGCGCATTTTGGAACGCGGCAAGTTCCACCTGGCCTTCTTCGACGACCGACTGGCGATGCCCGACCGCTACGGCGGCGACCACGCGCATACCGTCCAGTACGGCATCCGCTGCGTGAAGCTCGATCCGCTCGTGGTCCTCATGGTCATGGCTTCGGCGACGCAGAAGCTCGGGCTGGGCGCGACCTGTTCGACGACGTATTACGAGCCGTTCCACGTCGCGCGCCTGTTCTCGACGCTCGACCACATGACCAACGGCCGCGCCGCCTGGAACGTGGTCACCTCGCTCAACGACGGCGAGGCGATGAACATGGGCCGCACCGAAGTGCTCGAGCACGACCTGCGCTACGACCGCGCGGACGAGTTCATGGAGATCGTGCTCGGCCACTGGAACTCCTGGGACGACGATGCACTGATCGTCGATAAGGTGAGCGGCCGCTTTGCCGACCCGACGCGTGTGCGGCGGCTCGACCACGTGGGCGAGTACTACACGTCACGCGGTCCGTTCACTGTGCCGCGCACGCCGCAAGGCCATCCCGTAGTGATCCAGGCGGGCCAGAGTGGCCGCGGGCGACGTTTTGCCGGCCGCTGGGGTGAGGTCATCTTCACCACTGCGCCAGCGTTGGAAATTGGCCAGCAGGTGTATCGGGCGTTTCGCCAGGAGGCGGTCGACGCGGGACGCGATCCCGACGGCATGGTGCAGTGCAAGCTCGTGCTGCCCGTTTGCGCCGCGACCAAAGCGGAAGCCGAGGACAAGATGGCGCTGGCCGAACAGTTGCCGCTCGAGATCGATCAGCTATCGCTGCTGTCCGAAGCGCTGAATTTTGACTTCGCGACGCGCGGGTTGGACGAACCCCTCTCGGATGAGGACATCAGTGGCATGTCGGGCCTGCAAAGCATTCGCGACCGCGTGCTGCGCCTGAGCGGCAAGCGCAACCCCACGGTGCGCGAGTTCATGCACTTCAGTAGTCGCGGCCGGCCCGACGACGCGATCGTCGGTGGACCCAAAGAGGTGGCCGACGCGTTGGAGGAGCACTTCGTGGAGCGCGCATGCGACGGCTTCGTCATCGCGGCCACGCATGTGCCTGGCGGCTACGCCGACTTTGTGGACTACGTGGTGCCCGAGCTTCAACGCCGAGGGCTGTATCACACTGACTACACCGGCACCACACTGCGCGAGAATCTCGGCCTACCCGTCCAACGACAAGCCGTACTCCGCGGCTAGCGCCTGGAGCTTGCGCCAGGTGGCATCCTCGACGTCAATGCCGTTGGCGCGGCGCTCCTGCTCGCGCAGATACTCGACTTCGCCTGGGTAATACACCCTGCCGCCGGGCTGTGCCGGCTCGGTCGCCTGCAGGTATTGGGCAAACTCGGCCACCTGCTGTTTGAACTCGGCCAGCGGCCGAAAGGCGCTGACGTTGAACACGGCGATGAAACAGCCGTCGTTGTGTCGAAATGTCGGGTCGATGCCGAAGCCCAGGCCAGTCAGCAGTCCGCACAGAATCTCGACGATCGCGGATAGGCCGCTGCCTTTGTAGCCCTCAGTGCCGCCCAGCGGCAGCAACGCGCCGCCAGCACGCAGGGCATTGGGATCGGTCGTCGGCTGACCGTCGCGATCGACGATCCAGCCCCGCGGCACCTGTTCATTGCGCGAGACCGCGAGTGAGATTTTGCCCGCGGCGACCGCCGACGTCGCCATATCCAGGAACAGCGGCCCAGCGAGGTCCGACGGTACCGCGACTGATAACGGATTGGTGCCGAGGCGTGCCTCACGTCCGCCGAACGGCGCAACTTGCTTGGCCGAGCGGCCGGAATCGGCGGTGATCAGTCCGATCATGCCTTCGGCCGCGGCCATCAGTGGATAGCTCGC
>WNFV01005795.1_pt1 | contig 23488 bp, 17 predicted proteins | sample 5400101 | NCBI WGS metagenome assembly WNFV01 (sample SAMN13153361, study PRJNA577476) | soil metagenome | isolation source: 115 cm soil or saprolite under grassland replicate 1 | place: USA:California | collected 2016-06-15 | reverse complement strand
ACGAGCATCGACACGAGGAACGCCGACAGGGTGACGCCGGCCCAGAAGAGCCCGAAGAAGCCGGCGAGCTCGTCTGCGTTCGGGAACCGCTCGCTCGCGGCGCGCGCGTAGGGCAGGTACAGCAAATAGAACAGGATCGAGAAGAAGACGGCCGCGACGGTCATCCATAAGAGCAGCCGCGATCGACGGACGAAGACGAACGAGTCCGCCATGTCCCACAGCGCCGACGCACGCTTCCGCGCGACGCGCCGCATCGGCGACGCCTCCCTAGGCCCCAGCACGAGTCGTGAAAGGAAGAAGGCCGCCCCCAAACCGCCCGCCCAGACCAAGAGGAGGTTCTCGGCGCCGATCATCTGGGCCAAGGGCCTCGTCAGGACGCCCCCGAAGACCGAACCGAGGATGCCGCCGGCCGCGAAGATCGGGAACAGTCGCTTCGCCTGTCGAGTGTCGACGACGGCGCCGGCGACCCCCCAGAGAGATATCCCCAGCAGGAGCGTCCCGAGCGCCGCCGTTACCCATAGCACGAAGTAGATCCACCGGACATTCGTGAGGATCAATGCACGTTCAGCGAGCAGGACGGCGCCGAGCGCGAGAGGCGCTGCGAGGTATGTCCGACGATGGCCGAGCCTGCCCAGCGTACCGGTGAGGGCCAGCATGACGGCGAAGGAGGCTCCTCCCTGGAGGAGGTACATGACGGGGAGCGCCTGTGCACCCACTCGATCGAAGAACAGCGCGCCGATACCGCTCTCACCGACCGTGAACGCCGTCATCGCCACGAACGACAGGCCGACCACCAGTCCGGCAGTACGACCCTCACCTTTCTGGATGCGCAGGAGGCGCGAAGCGAGTCCCATATGACCTAGCACCTCGTCATGAGCTCTTGCCGGTCGATCAGCCAGCTCGCGTTCTTGCCGATATCGGGAGCTCGGCTCCACGAGACGCCCTCGCTCGTCTGACGTCTAATCACGACCGAGGCAAAGCAGGCGTCACTCGGCATGATCCGGGACAGCTTCGAAGAGCTTTACGGGGTGGGCGATGCCCTTCAGCTCGAACTCGCCCAACTCGACCACCTGGAAACCTTTCGGCGAGATGCTGTGGACGAAGTCCTCTCCGACGAAGACCTGCCCGGCCCCGGCTTGCGACGCGATCCGCGCAGCGATGTTCACGGTCCGACCGAAGTAATCGCCCTCGTCATAGATCATCGGTCCCGCGTTCACGCCGATGTGGGCTGGTGGCAGGCCACGCGGGCGGACGCTCTCGACGATCTCGAGTGACGCTCGGACCGCGTCGACCGGATCGCGGAAGTGGAAGAGCACCCCATCGCCGAGCATCTTCACGACCTCGCCGCGGTGCCGCGCCGCGATCTCGCTCACCAGCTGCGCCAGCGTCAACGAGACCTGGGTGGCCACTTCGTCACCGGCCTCCTCGGTCAGTCTCGTGTAGCCGGAGAGGTCGGCGAACACCACCGCCTCGACACCCGGAGCCGACCTCTGACGTATCCCCGCCTCTTCGAGCGCCGTCTCGATGTGCTCGAACTGGTGCTCGGCGAAGAAGGTCTCGGCGTGACGTCGAAACAACCAGCCCAGCATCTGCTCGCCCGAGTGGCCCATCCGAACTCCGACCTCGCGGAGGGCGGCTTCGAACGCCTCGTTGTCGCGGAGGCCTCGGCGTCGGAACGGCTGTTCGATCGTGTTGTGGAAGTAGTGGGTCTGGAACTGCGCTACGCGCCGCGCACTATCGCCCCAAATGCGCACCGCACGCAGCACGTCGCCCTCCCCAACCCCGGCTCCAAAGAGGACGGGAATGGCCTTGATCACCGGGAGGTCTTCCTCTCGGACATGCTCGTCGGAATGCGGGCGCGGCAGACCGAACGCCACATAGAACCTCTGCAAGGTCTCGAAGGGGATCCCCATGTCTTCACTGAGCTGCACGAAGGTCTGATCCAAGCGAGGGAACCGCCGCACTGCGCTCTCGACGTACCCGAGGGTCAGGTGTCCGGACGCGAACGCCTCGGCGAGCCCGTTCGCGTGTATCCCTTTTGATTCCAGTTGCAGGACCACCCGCGCTCGCATGACGTCGCGACGGGGGAACGTCCCGCGCTCGGGCTCAAGGATGCCGAGGTCCGCGAGCTCTCGGACGCGTTCGACGCTCGTGCCCGCCCGCTCGGCGAGTTCGTCCTCGGTTAGCCGGTCGCGCTCCATGCACGAGCTGGGGTCAAGTGACGTACGAGATCGGGTCGGCAATGAACGCATCCCGGCAGGTCTGAGAACAGAAGTAGAACGTCTTCCCTTCGTACTCAGCCATCGACGCCGCGTCGTCTGTATCGACCCGCATCCCGCAGACGGGATCCGTAGCCATCGCCATGGCATCTCCTTTCGCCGGACCTCGATCCCCTCAACGTGAGTCCCCGCGTTTGGCGAGCTTACGCTTCTCCTGACCTCGCCGCTGTCCGAGGTGCGTCGGATTCCCCGGCCCGTCAGAGTGGCGATCCCCCGCCAGATACTCCGACCGGTCGATGTCAAGGCCCGGTGAGCACGAGCTCCACGTCGGGCCGATCCAGGAAGCTCGACCGAAGCTCCTTCTCCTCGACACTCTCCGCCATCCATTCAACGAGGCGTCGGGCTTCGGCCCGGAGCTCTCTCGCTGCCTCCGCGTTCCCCTGTACGTCCAGGATCTCGCCGAGCTCGCGGAGGATCTCCCACAGAACTCGCCGGTGCCCGCGCGTCTCCGCCTCCAGCCGGGCCTCGCCGAGCACGCGTTTGGCCTCCTCCGCCATTCCTGCCGAGGCGAGCGACCTTCCCTTGAGCAAGAGGGCGTCCGCTGCCAAGAGCCGGACCTCGAGCCCGCGCAACTGGTCGAGGATCATGTCGGCGATCTCAACAGCGCGGGCGTGCTCACCTCTCGCCAAGGCGATGCGGCCGCGGACGAGCGCGACGTGGATGGTGGCTGCAGACCGAAGGGGATCCGGAAGCAGTTCGACCTGGCTCCCCCCGACGGCGGCTTCGGCCTGGTCGAGCTCGCCAGCAAGGAGGTGGAGCTCCGACTTCGCGCCCATCACCCATCGAGATCGCCGAGGTACGCGTGGGCGAACGCGAGCTCGGCGCGGGTGGTCACCTGCGGAGGGATGAACCCGGCGGGTTCGGCGATCGCGATGCATTCCCGCATCGTTGCCATGGCCCTCCCCAGCTCCCCGCGATCAAGGTAGATGCCGTAGACGTTCATCAGGCTGTACGCCTGTCCCCACAGGTTGCCGATATCCTGGGCGATCCTGTGGGCTTCCTCGGCGAGGGCGAGCGCATCCCGGTCGTATCCGGCGAGGCGGGCGACCGAGGCCGAGCTGGCAAGGTTCTCGCTCAGCATCGGGAGGTTGCCGAGCTCGCGCCATAGCGCCCGCGCCTCCTCCAGGTTCGCGCGTGATGCCCCCAAGCCGCCGATCGCGATATATGGACGCCACAGATCGTTGAGCGTGAAGGCCATCTGCTCGCGCGCGTTCAGCTCACGCGCGATGGCGAGCGACCGCTCGCCGGCGTCGACGGCCTCGCGGACGTCTCCGCCGCCGTACACGTTCAGGATCATCAGGTTCCACAAGGCCTTGGACTCGGCCACGCGATCACCCAGTTGGCGCGCGAGGTCGACCGTGCGTTCCGAGAGCGCTCGGCCACGCTCTGCATCGAACTTCGGGGTGGGCGTCGAGAACAGGGTGGCGAGCGCCATATCGGCACCGAGAACCTTGGAGCTGTCGCCCCCGGCCTCGGCGAGGGCGCGCCACGACTCGTCGTTGGCAACCGCCTCGTCGTAACGCCCGGCGAGCTCGAACGCCCGGCCGCGACTCGGGAACAGACGGAGCTGCTCCTCCGAACGCCCGAGCCGCCGAGCGGCGTCCATCGCGTTCGTGAAATGGGTCACGGCGTCGGCATTGGCGTACAGCTTGGCCGCGTGATCGCCCGCGAGGGTGGCGTAGCGGAGCGTCCGGTTGTCGTCGCCGGCCTCCTGGAAGTGGCGAGCGAGCAGGGGCGCGAACTCCTCGATCCGGTCGCTGTATAGGTCCTCGAAGACCTCGCCCACCTGCCGGTGAAGGGCTCGTCGGGTGCGAAGCAGGATCGTGCCATACGTCGATTCCTGCGTCAGGCTGTGGTGGAAGGCGTACTCGCGCTCGGGAATCCGCGCCGTCTCGGTGATGAGCCCGGCCCGCTCGAGGGTTCGTAGATGCTGCTCGAAATCGTCGCCGACCGCCGCGACGGCGCGCAGAACGGGTTCGGGGAATGAGCGCCCGATGACCGAGGCGAGCTGCAGGGTTCGTCGGGTAGCCTCGTCGAGCGTGTCGAGCCGCGCAGTGATCAACGCCTGCAAGGTGGTTGGGACCGTGAGATCGTTCGCGGAATCGGGTCCCTGTTCGGTGACGGCGGCCGCCAGTTCCTCGAGGAACAGTGGGTTGCCCTCCGTCCGCTCGATGATCTGGGTTCGAACGACGTCCGAATGGTGGTGTTCGGGCAGCAGCTCGGCGAGCAGCGCGCCGGTTTCCTCGTCGGTGAGCGGAGACAGCACGATGTCGGCGGAGCGATGAGGGTACTCGGTCTCGAGCCACTGCTTCAGTCGCCACGACGGGGCACGCCGGTCGGGTCGGAACGACATCAGGAACAGGCAGGGCAGTTCGTCGACGAGCCTGGCGGTCTCGATGAGGAGGCCCATGTCGGCTTCGTCACACCAATGCCGGTCCTCGAACACCAGCAGTCGCGGTTCGGAGCCGAAGTACCGGGTGGATCCGACCACCAGGTCCGTGATGGCGCGCTTGAACTCCTCTCCCTCGAGGATTTCCTCCCCGGGCTCCCCAACTCCGAAGAGCGATCGCCAGACGAGCATGTGCGGTTCCAGCCAGTCGGCCGAGTCCTGGATGATCCGCGCGAGCTTGGTCCGGACGACGTCCGGAGCGTCCGTGTCGTTCACGCCCGCGATCCTCGCCACGTTGCGTCGATACTGTGCGTACGGTCTGGCGGCCTCGTACGAGACGCACTGCCAGTGCTGCCACATGCGACTGAGGTACCGCGAGTCGTCCAGGGTCTGGGGCCGATGCCGATCCCAATGTTCCTGGACCTCTTCGATCAACCGGCTCTTGCCCAGACCAGCCTCCGCGATCAGGGATACCACCTTGCCTCGTCCGTCGAGCGTCTCGGCGATGGCCCGCCGGAGCTCCGTCATCTCTTGCTCGCGCCCGACGAGCGCCGCCATGCGCCCGCGGACCTTCGGCCTCACCCCTTCGTTCCTGGCCACGACGCGGTACGCCGAGACCGGTTCGGCCTTGCCCTTCACTTCGACGGCGCCACGCGACTCGACTTCGAAATAGGGGGCGACGAGGCGCTGCGTCTGGGCGGTGATCTGCACGGTGCCGGGCTCGGCCGTCTGCTCCATGCGGGCCGCGACGTTGACCGCGTCGCCCATCGCCGTGTACTCGAGTCCGACGATCTCCAGGCCGGCGGCCACCGCCCGCTGCGGGTCGTCCTCGTGGGCGATCGGAGCTCCGAAGAACGCGAAGATGGCATCGCCCATCAGCCGGGCCAGCGTGCCCTCGTAGCGATAGACGGGGGCGATGAGGTTCTCGAATGCCCCGTTCATGACCTCGGTCCATTCCTCCGGGTCGAGCTCCTCGGCCAAGGCCGTCGAGCCCGCCACGTCGCAGAACAGCATGGTTACGATGCGGCGCTCGCCTTGCATCGACCGGCCGGCGCGCGCGGCCTCGAGCTTGGCGAGCATGCCTTTGGGAAGGTAGGGCTCGAGTCGCGTCTGGCGCCCCACCGAGGAGGCTCGCCCGAGCGGCGCTCCGCAACTCGAACAGAAGCGAGCTCCGTCCGGGGTCGGCGTCGCGCACTGGGGGCAGACCATCGGCCAACCATAGCTTCGACCCTCGGACCCGTCCCGCCACGGGAAGGGCCGTGGAGGGTGCACTCGCCCGCGCCGAGCCGGCCCCGGCTGCTGGCGAGTGCCGATCCCTGTGGATACCTATACCCTGGAGGGGTACAATCGCGACCGAATACCGACGAGGACGGGGGCAACCGTTGGCACCCCAGACACGCGGGTACACCGCGACCATGGATCAGCTGATGGACCGCCTGGCCAAGATCGAGGGTCAGGTCCGGGGCGTGGCGAAGATGGTCGAGCAGGATCGCTACTGCATCGACATCGTGACCCAGATCAACGCCGTCACAGCGGCATTGGAGAAGGTCGGCTTGGGGCTCTTGGACGGCCACGTCCGCCACTGCCTGATCGGAGGTCACGGAGGCCCGACCGACCCGGAAGAACAGGCACAGGAAGTGATGGGCGCCGTGGGCCGGATGCTCTCGCGCTAAGGGGGCAGTGGTGAGGCAGGACGCGGGCGCATGGCTCACGTGAGGCGAACCCTTGGCCTCCTCGCGTCCATCGGCGCGCTCGGGGCGCTGGCCCATGCCCTGAACATCGCGTTCGGGATGACGTGGGAGATCCTCTGGGCCCTCGTGCTCGGGTTCGCCCTCTCCGCAGCCGTACAGGCGGTGGTGTCGAAGTCTGAGATGACCCGCTTGCTGCCCGACGATTCCGCGCGAACGATCACGATCGCGTGCGGACTAGGGGCCGCGTCGTCCTCATGCTCCTACGCCGCCGTGGCCCTGGCGCGTTCGATCTTTCGAAAGGGAGCGAACTTCACGGCGGCCATGGTGTTTCAGTTCGCCTCGACGAACCTCGTGGTCGAGTTGGGCATCCTCCTCGCCCTGCTGATGGGGTGGCAGTTTACGCTGGCGGAATTCGTCGGTGGTCCGATCATGATCGCGTTCCTCGCGTTCGTGTTCCGCCTCACGCTCTCGCGCCACCGGGTCGAGGAGGCACGTGTGCAGGCCAACCGTGGCCTCGTGGGTGCGATGGAGGGGCACGCCGCCATGGACATGTCGGCGGCGGGCGGCTCGATCCTTCAGCGGCTTGCCTCGCCTCGGGGCTTCACCGCCACGAGCCACTACTTCGTGATGGACTGGGCGTCGATCTGGAAGGACATCGCCGGGGGTCTCCTGATCGCCGGGGCGCTCGCGGCGTGGGTACCGGAGAGCTTCTGGCAGTCGTTCTTCCTGGTCGATCACCCGCTGCTGGCGAAGCTCTGGGGGCCGCTGGTCGGTCCGGTCGTCGCGATGCTCTCGTTCGTCTGCTCGATAGGAAACGTGCCCCTTGCGGCGGTGCTGTGGAACGGCGGGATCAGCTTCGGCGGCGTGGTGGCGTTCATCTTCGCCGACCTGATCGTGCTGCCCATCCTGAACATCTACCGGAAGTATTACGGCCCTCGCGTGAGCCTGTACCTGCTGGGGACGTTCTACACGACGATGGTGGTCGCGGGGCTCGCTGTGGAGACGCTCTTCGGGATCCTGGGACTGATTCCCGATCAACGAGATGCGGAGGTCGTCGAAGCCACTGTCAGCTGGAACTACACGAGCATCATGAACGTCGCCATGGTGCTGCTGTCGGCCGTGCTCGTCGTGCGATTCCTGAGGACGGGAGGTCCCGCGATGCTCCGCATGATGAGCCGGCCTCCCGCGGAGCCGATGAGGAACGATTCGGCAAAGGGCTCCGATCCCTCGGCCCACGTCCACCCGGAGCCGGAGTACGTCTGCCCGATGCACCCCGAGGTCGTCAGTTCCAGGCCCGGGCGATGCACGAAATGTGGCATGGACCTGCAGCCGCGCGATACAGCCGTAGAGGAATAGATCGCCGGGACCCGACATAGTCGTCGAACGATCGCCTCATCATCCAGTCGCTACATCGGGCTCATAAGCTGGAAGTAGTTGTCGTCCGGGTCGGAGAATGTGGCCACCCACATCTCGGGCGCCCCTTCCGGCTGATACGGCTCCTGGACGACGGTCCCTCCGGAGGCCTTGAGCCGTTCGAACTCGCCCTTCACGTCGGAGGTCTCGATGTTCCACATCACTCGGCCCGGGTGGGCGTTCTTTCCTTTCACCTGATCGTGCGGCCCGACGGACACGAAGCCGATGCCGATCTGCCAGCCCTTGAAGTCCTCGTCTTCCCAGGCGGGCTTGCCGAAGAGGCCTTCGTAGTAATCCGCCAAGCGCTGTGGGTCCTCGGACCCGATCATGATGCTGTTCAGGTTCATCCCTCCTCCTTCCTGAGTCGCCCGGTGAGCACGACTATCGCCGCCGCTCGGGCAGGGTCGATGGGCCGACGTTCTTTCGCAGCCAGTCATTCAGCGGCCTGGAGAGTCGAAGGAACTCGACCACTCGATCCTTGACCCGCCGAGTTCCAAGCCATGCTGCAGCGGGCCACTCGCGCCACGTGATCAGGCCCTTGTACCGGAGGAGCTCGATCCGGGGATGATCCTTGGGGTACCCCCTCGGGGCGGTCTTCAGGACCTCGTGGCCGGTCACCTCGACTCCGGCCGCGGATGCCTTCGCCACCAGATCGACGAGCTTGCCACCCGATCGATCCTCGCTCACCGCCGCCCGATACCGCTCGAGCTGATCGGGAGCCATCTCCCACATGCCCGATCCCGCCCCCAATCCATCGGCGGTGAGCTGGATGTAGCCATCCCCGATCTCCGCTGCGATATTGGTCTTGTAGGGCGACTTGTCGTCCCGATACGGTCGAAAGATGCGGCCCTCGCCGAACTCCGGTTCGAGCTCTTCCAAGAGCTTCTCCATGGGGGCCCGAACCAGCGAGTCGTAGACATCCCTGTTCCGCTGCCAGTAGGTCTTCGAGTTGTCGGCCTCGAGTCCCTCGAAGAACTCGAGAGCCTCCGCCGGCCAGCCCCGAAACGTCATCCTCCGCGACCTCCATGGGCCGTGACCTGGATCAAACCCTATCGCGGGCGAAGAACCTCTCGAGGGCCGGCGCGACAACCTCGGGGTCCGCCGCGTGCGTCTGACCCTCAAGCGTCAGGTGCTGCGCGTCGGGAAGGACCTCCACGAGCGCACGGACCGCGTTCCGGGCCCATTCCGGGCTGGCCCCGCCGTCCATCGCGAGGGTGGAGACCGTGACGGATGCCCACCGCTTCATCGAGGCGGGGTTGCCGTCCATCGTGTCGCCCATGATGGCGCCGTCGTAAGGAAGCGTGTGGGCTAGGGCCTCCATAGCCGGCCACATCGGCGAGGTCCGCATCTGGGCGACCATCTCGGGGGGGACCCCCACCGCTGCGGTCATGAACAGCTCGACGGCGTCTCCCCGTCGACCGGAAGAGATCAGCTCGGTGAGCCGCCGCTCATAGTCCTCCGGCAGTAACGGGCGGCTGTCGTCGACGATGAACGGCGGCTCGTAGAGCGCGAGCTTGGTGATCGGGAGGCCGCGGACGGCACCCTCGAGGGCCAGGACCGCCCCCGAGGAATGCCCGAACACCGAGGCGGCCCCGTCGGCCTCCGCGACCAAAGCTCCGAGGTCCTCGACCTCACGCTCGACCGCATACGTCGCCGCATCCCCGCTGTCTCCCCGGCCTCGGCGATCGAACGTGATGACCGTGAACCGCTGCGATAGGAGCCCCGCAATGGGAGCTCCAGCCGATCGATCGCTCAAGGCACCACCGACCAGGATGACCGACGGCCCCCGGCCGACCCGGTCGAACGCGATAGGGGTGTCGTCCTTCGAGTGCACTGTTTCCATGGCCACCGGATCGTACCGGGCCTCGGTCACTCACGGACATCCGGATCGAGCGTCGGTATCATCGCCCAGCGCTCGCACCCAGCCCGAACCCCCATATCAGAGGAGGGACGATGACCACCAAGCTGCTGGTCCTGGGCGGCGAGGGCCGGCCCGCCGCCGAGGGCAGGACCTTCGGGGTGATCGAGCCGGGGACCGGCGCCCCGATGGCGGAGGTGGCCGAGGCCGGTCCGGAAGACGCCCGGCGGGCGGTCGACGTGGCGGTTCGGGCATTCGACGAGGGCCCCTGGCCGAGGACCTCCGCCACGGTCCGGGGGCGCGTGCTGCTCCGGGCCTCGACGTTGGTTCGGGAGCGGCTGGAGGACCTGGCGAGACTCGAGGCCCGAAACGTCGGAAAGCCGATCCGCGACGCCCGAGACGAGATCGGGATCGTTGCCGACACCCTCGAGTACTGGGGCGGGGCGGCGAACAAGATCTTCGGGGAGACCGTGCCAATCCAGGATCCGGGGCTCGACGTGACCCTCCGTGAGCCCGTGGGCGTGTGCGCTCTGATTACGCCGTGGAACTTCCCGCTCGTCATCTCGACGTGGAAGATCGCGCCGGCTCTCGCGTGTGGGAACACCATCGTGGTCAAGCCGGCCTCCTACACGCCGCTGTCGGTGCTCCGGCTGGCCGAGATCCTGGTCGAAGCGGGCCTGCCTCCGGAGGCGATCTCCGTCCTCCCGGGGCCGGGCTCGGCCGTGGGCAATGCCCTGGTCACCGACCCCCGGGTGAACAAGGTGGGGTTCACCGGCTCGACCGAGGTGGGGTCGAAGATCATGGCCCTGGCCGCGCGGAACATCACACGGGTCTCGCTCGAGCTGGGCGGCAAGTCCGCCAACGTGGTCTTCGCCGATGCCGACATGGACACGGCGATCGAACGTTCCGTGTGGTCGGTGTTCGGAAACACGGGGCAGGACTGCTGCGCTCGCAGCCGCGTGTTCGTCGAGCAGTCCGCCTACGACGACGTCGTCGCGGCCATGGCCAAGCGGACCGACGAGCTCAGGGTGGGGCCGCCCCTCGCGGAGGAAACAGAGCTCGGGCCGATGATCTCCGCCGGCCAGCGAGAGACCTCGCTCGAGTACCTGGAGATCGGCCAGAAGGAGGGGGCGCGCCTCGTCACCGGAGGCGACATCCCGCAGGTGGCGGGAGGCGAGGGTGGTTTCTACCTCCGGCCGGCCGTGCTCGCCGACGTCCGCAACGACACGCGGGTGGCCCAGGAGGAGATCTTTGGGCCGGTGGCCTGCCTGATCCCTTTCGACACCGAAGAGGAAGCCATCCGCCTAGCTAACGAGACCGAATACGGACTCTCGGGGTCGATCTGGACGCGGGACCTCGGGCGAGCCATCCGGGTGGCGAAGGCCATCCGTACCGGGGTCATCAGCGTGAACTCCTCCCACAGCGTGCACACCGAGGCGCCGTTCGGGGGCTACAAGCGCAGCGGTATCGGCCGAGAGATGGGCATGCACGCAGTGAACCTGTACACCGAGGTGAAGAACGTCTACTTCTCGGAGGCCTAGCTATACCGAGCGCCCGTACCGCTCGCGCTCCCAGTCGGTGACGGTCTCTCGCCAGGCTTTGAGCTCCCATGCTCGCGACGTCGTGTAGTACGCGCTGAATCCCTCACCGAGCGCCGAGCGCAACGCCCGGTCCCCTTCGAACGCTCGGATGGCCGACTCGAGCGATCCGGGCAGCTCCGGGAGGTCCGCCAGGGCATAAGCGTCCCCCTCGACCGGCGGCGGCGGCTCCGCCTTGTTCTTCATCCCCTCGGTGGCGGAGGCGGTCACGGCGGCCAGGGCGAGATACGGATTCGCGTCGGCGCCCGGCCTCCGGCACTCGAAGCGCCACAGCGCCGGCCGGTCCGAGCGGATGGCCCGCACGGCGCAGGAACGGTTCTCGTATCCCCACGTCGCATTGATCGGCGCGAACCACCCCGGCACGAGGCGCTTGTACGAGTTCACGTTGGGGTTCAGCAAAAGGGAGGCGGCGGGCAGGTGCTCCAGCACGCCGGCGATGGCCGCGCCGAACGGCGGCGGGACGGGGTCCCAGGCATCCGGCGCGGCGAACGCGTTCGTCTGACCGTCCCAGCACGAGAAATGGATGTGCCCGCTCGATCCCTCCTCACCGGGCGCGGTCTTCGCCAGGAAGCTCGCGCGCATCCCCATCGACGCCGCCAGCTCCTTCATGGCGAACTTCACCAGGGCGGCGTCGTCGGCCGCGCGGAGACCTCGCCGGGGCTCCAGGTTCAGCTCGAGCAACCCGGGACCGGCCTCCGTGTGCACGGCGGAGAGGTCGACGCCCAATCCTTCGAGCGCCGGGATGAGCCGGGACACGAACTCGCCGTACCGTCCGATCTCCGTGAGGCTGTAGCTGATGCCGCTCGACATGGGCTGTCCGCCGCCATCCCACAGCCGGATCTCGTATTCCAGCGCCGCCACGGGTTCATAGCCAAGCTCCCCCATCTCGTCCAGCACGTGGCGGAACGCCTCCCTCGGGGCGAAGTCGCAGGGAGTGCCGTCGGGCCAGCTCGGGGTGGCGAGGCAGACCCGCCATCCCGGACGCCACGTCAGCTGGTGAAGGGTCTCGGGATCCGGGTGCACGACCAGGTCGGCCGCGCCGGTCCGGATTCCGAACCGTTCGAAATCGGTGATGGGGGTGTCCACCGGGTCGAGCCCCAGGATCAGGTCCGTCATCACCGTTCCGTCACGTACCGCCGAGTCGAACGCGGCGGGCCGAAGGGCCTTCCCTCGGATCGAGCCGTTGACGTCGGGGATCCCGAGCAGCACGAACTCCCCGTCCCCGGCGCGGCCCTCGGAGATCACGATCCGGCCATCGAGCTCGTCAGCGCTCGCTTGATCGTTCGCTCCACGTCCCCCATCGTGGCAGCGAACCGCTCGAGCATCTCGTCGAGCTCCTCATCGGTGCTCGTGTACGCCGGGGCCAGCAGCACCTGGTCCCCCGCGTAGCCGTCGGCCTGCGGGTGTGTCGACGTGACCAGCAGGCCGTGCTCCAGTGCCGTGTCGTCGACGAGCGCCGCGGCGTCCAGGTCGTCGGGCAGGAACGACGTCATGTCCCGCGGGTCGACGAGCTCGACACCGAGCAGGAAGCCGCGGCCCCGCACCTCACGGACGATCTCGGAACCCGACAGGGCCGCCTCGAGCTCGCCGAGCAGGTCCGGTCCCCGCTCGCGGACCCGTTCCACGAGCCCTCGCTCGACGATCAGGTCGAGGACGGCGAGGCCGACGGCCGAGGACAGCGGCGCGCCATCCCACGTGTGCCCCAGGTCGAACTCCCGCGACCCCCGCTCGATCGCGTCGTACACGTGCCGTCGGCAGAGCACAGCCCCGAGCGGGGCGTGGCCGGCGCCGAGGGCCTTCCCCACGGCCACGATGTCGGGCTCGAGGGGGAGTTGGTGGGCGGCCAGCCAGGTCCCGACCCGGCCGATACCCGTCACCACCTCGTCGAAGCAGACCAGGAAGCCGTGCTCTTCGCGTCGCTCGGCCAGTCCCCGCCAGAACCTCTCGGGCGGCGAGTATCCGGGGAGGGCCGCCGCGCTGATCGGCTCGCAGACGAACGCGGCGATCGTTTCCGGGCCCGCCCGCTCGAGCAGGTGATCCAGCTCCGTCAGCGCTGCCTCACCGCTCGGGTCGAACCGCCAGGTGCTCGGGGGGATGTGCAGGTGCTCGGCCAGGTACGGCGTGTACGGCTCCTGCAGGGCCCGCCGTCCCGAGAGCGCGAGGGTGCCCATGGTCGAGCCGTGATACGCCTGGGCCGGCGAGATCACGCGCCATCGTTCCGGGTCACCCCGGTCCACGTGGTAGATCCGGGCGAGTTGGAGGGCCGTCTCGTTCGCCTCGGACCCCCCCGAGACGAACCGGACGCGGGCCATCTCCGGGGCCACCACCTGAAGCATGCGGTCGGCCAACCGTTCCTGCGGCTCGCTGGTGAAGTGGTGGTTGTAGAAGTAGGCGATGCGCTCGGCCTGATCGGTGGCCGCCGCAACCAACTCGGGAACATCGTGGCCGAGACAGGTGACCATCGCGCCGCCGGAGCACGCGTCCAGGATCCGGTCGCCGCCGGTCGTGGCGAGCCAGACGCCCTCGCCGCGCTCGACGTTCGGGTACGCCAGGTCGAGGAAGCGCGGGAACACGCTGGTGTCGTCGGAGCCGATCGTCCCCTTCACGTCGCGGCCCTCGACCCCAGCCCGGCCACGCGGTCGAGGAACCCCTCAAGGAGCCGCCACGACGTTCGCTTGCTCTCCCTCGCGCGTCGGTTGGTTTCCTCGAGCAGCGCATCCGGGTCGATGCCCTCGCCATCGAGTTCGTGACGGTACGCCCGGACCCACTCGTCCATGATCTCGGGCGTCACCTCCGGGTGGAACTGCAGGCCGAGGCTCCGGCCCGCGACGAAGGCCTGCGTGCCCAGGTCGGTCTCTGCGAGCACCGTCGCATCGGAGGGCGCGGTGATGACGTCGAAGTGCCACTGGAACCACGGGCCCTCCGGAACCAGGTCGGGGTCCCGGGTCCGCACCGGGAGCCAGCCGATCTCGGATTCGGAACCCCTGTACACCTCCCCGCCCAGCACTCGAGCGAGCATCTGGCCGCCGAAGCACAGGCCGAGGATCGGCACGTTCGCGTCGACCGCGCGCCGCATCAACTCCGCCTCGGAGGTGACGAACCGGTGCGAGTCGTCGTACGCGGCGAACTCGGAGCCGAGCGACACGATGAGGTCGTAGTCCTCGGGATCGGCTTTGGGCTCGTCGAGGTCGATGCGGAAGACGTCCATCTCGGCGCCATGGCCTTCCAGCCACTCGGTCACGTGACCCGGCGGCGTGGGCTCCTCGTGCTGGAGGATGAGAGCCCGAAGCGCAGCCCTCTGGGCCGGCTCCGTCATCGCTCGGCCCCCGTCGCCGCTGGGTGCGCGGACAGCTCGCGCTCGACCGCCTCGGCGACGTGCCGCACGGTGTCGGCGAACCGGGAAACCATCTCTGACAGCTCCTCGTCCGTCGTAGTGAAGGGCGGCGCGAACAACGTCTGGTCGCCGGCGTACCCGTCTCGCGTCGGCTGGGTGGACAGGACGATCAGGCCTCGCTCGAAGGCGGCCTCGTCGATCCTGGCCCCCACGCGGAGCTCCCGCGGAAGGAGCGAATCACCGTCTCGGGGGTCGACGAACGAAACACCCAGCAGGTACCCGTGCCCGCGAACCTCGCGGACCATCGGGATCCCGTCCAGGGCCGCGCCGAGCTCCTCGAGCAGCTTCGCCCCGCGGTCTCGGACCCGCTCGACCAACCCCTCGGCGCGTATCGCGTCAAGCACGGCGAGTCCGACCGCGCATGCGAGGGGCGCGCCGTCCCACGTGTGCCCCAGCGTGAATCGCCTCGAGCCGCGGGCGATCGCGTCGTACACGTGCTCCTTCACCAGTAGGGCTCCGATGGCCACGTATCCGGCCCCCAAGCCCTTCGCCGTGGCGATGATGTCGGGCGCGCACTCGGTGCCGGCGCCGGCGAACCACCGCCCGGTTCGGCCCACCCCGGTGACAACCTCGTCGAACAGGACGAGGAAGCCGTGGCGCTCTCGCCGCTCGGCCAGGCCCTCCCAGAAGCGTCGGGGCGGCGTGTATGCGGGCAGGGCCGCAGCGCTGATCGGCTCGCAGAAGAACGCCGAGACCGTCCCGGGGCCGGACTCCTCCAAGGCTTGGTCCAGCGCCTCCAGAGCGGCTTCGCCGCCGGGGTCGAAGCGCCAGGTGCTCGGGGGGATGTGCAGGTGACGCGGCAGGTACGGGCCGAACGGTCCCTGGAGCCCCGGCCGGCCGGTCAGGGCCAGGGTCTCCATGGTCGGACCGTGATAGGCCTGGGCCGGGGAGATCACCTGCCACCGATCGGGCTCGCCTCGCTCGACGTGGTAACTCCGGGCGAGCTGAACGGCCATCTCGTTCGCATCCGACCCACTGGCCACGAAGCGCGCGCGGGTGAATCCCTCCGGCGCGACCTCGACGAGCTCCCGAGCCAACTTCTCCTCCTCGGGATTGGTGAGCCGCTCGTTGTGAACGTACGCGAGCCGCTTGGCCTGGGCCCGGCCGGCCTCGATGATGTCCGTCCGGCCGTGGCCCAGGGTCGCCGCCATCGAGCCGCCGCTCATGGCGTCGAGGTACCGGCGCCCACCGGAGTCCTCGACCCAAACGCCCTGGCCCCGGACGAGGACCGGGTATCGGCGGTCGAGCTCCAGGGGGAGCACCCGGGTCTCGTTGCTTTCCACCATCGCCCGGAGATTACCTCCCGGTCGGTTCCGCCACGAACCGGAACCGACTATGCCTGGGCGAAGGCGGGACGCTATCCTGCTGCCCCGTGGCCGGAGTGAACGACATCCTCGAGGGTTGGCGGAAGGACGGGATCGAGTGGGTCCGGTTCGAGCTGCCCGACATCCACGGCACCTCCCGTTCCAAGACGATCCCCATCGGCCACGCGTTCGGCTACGCGCAACGAGGCCTCAACATGTACGGCGGCGCGAGCGTCCTGGACAGCCGGTCGGACGTCGTGGGCGGCACGCTCTACAACGAGGAGCGCCGGTACGGGGACCAGCTGCTCTTCCCCGACCCGGACACCGCGGCGGTCGTCCCGTGGGCCGACCGGACGGCCCGCCTGATCTGCGACGCCCGGTGGTACGACGGCACGCCGCTCGACGCCACTCCGCGGCAGGTCTACCGCAGGGCCCTGGAGAGATGCCGAGCCATGGGGTACGAGCCCATCACGGGCTTCGAGTACGAGTTCTACCTGCTGAGCCCGGAGACCCTGGAGCCGCTGTTCGGGGGGTACCAAATCTTCAACACGATTCGGAACGCGTACGTCCCCACGATCGGCCGGATCCTGGAACAGATGCCCCAGATCGGGGTGGACATCATCACGTCGAACTGCGAGTACGCCGGGTCACAATGGGAGATCAACTTCGCGCCGGGGAAAGGGTTGGCCGGCCCGGACAACGCGTTCACCTTCAAGAACGGGGTGAAGGAGATCGCGCGGGGCGACGGCTACCTCGCCACGTTCATGAGCAAGCCGTTCGCCGATTCGGCCGGGAGCGGCTGCCACACCCACATGTCGTTGGTCGATTCGAAGACCGGGAAGAACGCATTCGGAGACGCCGACGACCCGCAGGGCATCACCGACGTCTGCCGGTCCTTCATCGCCGGGCAGCTCCGGTACGCCAAGGCGGTCGACGCGCTCATCGCTCCCACCGTGAACTGTCACCGACGCCGCCGGAAGCACACCTTCAGCCCGACCAACATCTCTTGGGGCCTCGAGGACCGCTCGGCGCTCCTGCGGGTGAAGGGTGGGGCACCGGAGTCGACGCACGCGGAGAACCGAGGCCCCACCGCCCTCTCGAATCCCTACCTGGTCGGTGCGGCCTTGCTGTCGGCCGGGCTGTCGGGGATCGAGCAGGGACTGACGCCTCCCCCGCCGTCGAGCGGCTCGCCGGCGGAGGAGGATCCTTCGCTCGAGCCGCTTCCCTCCTCGCTGCCGGAGGCGCTCGGAGAGCTGGCGGGGGAGCCGGCCACGAAGGAGTTCTTCGGGGAGGAGTTCCTGAAGGTCTACTCGGCCATCCGGGGCCACGAGCTCGCTCGGTTCGCCGATTCGGTGAGCGATTGGGAGCGGCAGGAGTACCTGGAACTGTTCTGAACGGGTGCGCCAGCGCGGCCTATGGCAGTGGGTAGATCCTGAGCGCGTTCTCCCGCGCGATGCCCTCGGCGATCCGCCCGGCGGTGGCCGGATCGCAGTGGTCGGCCTCGATCCACCCATCGAGGACCTCCACGAGGGCCCGCCGGAAGAGCATGGCTCCAAGGTGATACTGCTCGGCAAGCCCAAACGCGTCCGATGAGAACAGGAGCTTCGAGAACGGCGCCACCTCCATGGCCTCCGCCAGCAGATGAGCCGAGCTGGGGCCGTGGTAATGGAGGGCCGAGCCCACGTCGAAGTGCACGTTCCCATACACCGATGACAGGTACGCCGCGTCGCGGTGGAACGGGTAGCAGTGGAGGAACACCACGTTCACCCCGAGCCGGTCCAGCTGCCGGATCAATTCGGTGAGGAGCGTGGGGTTCGACAGATGCAGGTCAAGATCCGCGTCCCCCCACCCGCTGTGGAACTGGATGGGAAGGCCACGCTCGCGGGCCAGCTGCGCGCCCGACCAGATGCCGAACCGGAGAAGGACGGGGTCCGTCAGCCGGGGATGTCCCGACGCCGTCGCGTCCAGGAATGTCCCGGCGGCCCTCACCACCTCGGTATCGGTCGGCTCCTCCGGCTGGAACGAGAACCCGCCGCGATAGGCCACGATGGTCTTGAGCCCAACCGCTTCTGTCGACGACTTCTCGAGCGTCTCCCGGTACGCGTTCGGGTACGAACTCGCGTCCACGCCGGATGCTCCCACGGCCTGCGCTACGGCCTCCAGCCGGACGATTTCATAGACCGGCGCCCCGGCCAGATGACCCATGGCCTTCAGATCGTGGAGCTCCTCGGACCGATACCCGGTGTCGAGGAGGAGCGCGCCCATGCCCGCTTCCTTCAAGAACGAGCGGGTCACCTGGTCGGCGCCGAGCTCGGCCCGGCGGGCCACGTACTCCTCGGGCGAGGGGAACGGCTCCAGGCCCAGTACCGGCGCGCACCATCGCCGCACGGCCAGGCCGAGCGGGCTATCGAACCGGCTGGTCCCAGCCGGAGGCGGGTCGGTGCTCTCGGTGATCAGTTTCTCGAACCCGGCCACATCGAGGTCGGCCCTCACCAACCCGTGACAGTGGTGGTCGATCAACCGCAGACGCTCGACTTCCACAGCAGTCACCGCCGGGGGCCTCCCTCCTCCACTCTCCACCGCCGAACGAGGCGAGCATAGCTTCGCCTCCGGACCCCGTGCGCTCCCATCGCATCCGGCGGCCCGCGGGTGCGATGATTCGGCCCGGCCAAGGCCGAGCGAGGCCGGGGGGGTACAGGGTTGCCTGAGGACCGGACGACCGGATCTTCTGAGGAGACAGCTCGTCGCGCCGCTCGGGCCACTGAGCTGAGGGAGTCGCTGTCGACCCAGGGGATCCGCGCCGTCGCACTCAGCCAGGTCGACAACGCGGGTGTCACGCGGGTGAAGACCGTCCCCGTGGCGTTCCTGGAACGGGCGGTGAAGTACGGGATCGGCATGTCCCCGGTGTTCGAGGTCTTCATGGTCAACGACTCCATCACCTCCAGCGACGAGGTCGGCGGCCCGGTCGGCGACCTCCGGCTCATGCCCGATCCCTCGGCCGTGAAGATGCTCGCCGCGCAGCCCGGATGGGCCTGGGCTCCGGTGGACAAGCACACGCAGGAGGGCGACGTCTATCCAGGATGCCAGCGGACGTTCGCCAAGCGGATGGCGCGGCGGGCGGCCGACGCCGGGATCGAGATGCGGATGACGTTCGAACTCGAATGGTTCCAGGCCGCCGCGAGCTCGGAGATCGAGAGCCCCATCCACACGGGTCCCGCGTACGGGCTCCCGGTCCTGGCGACGATCTCGGATTATGCCCGGGACCTCATCGCCGCGCTCGATGATGAGGGTGTCGGGGTGGACCAGTTCCATCCCGAGTACGCCATGGGGCAATTGGAGATCTCCGTGGAGCCGGCCGATCCGGTCGGGGCAGCCGACACGACGGTCCTGGTCCGCCAAACGATCCGAGCGATGGCGGCGCGGAATGGGATGCGAGCGTCGTTCTCCCCCGTCGTGATCGCGGGCCACGTGGGGAACGGCGGCCACGTCCACTTCAGCCTGTGGCGCGACGGGAGGAACCTTTTCGACGGGGGCACGGGGCCATACGGGATGACCGAGACGGGCGAGGCGTTCGTGGCCGGCGTATTGGCCGAGCTTCCCGCCCTGGTCGCGGTGGGCTCACCGAGCGTGCCGAGCTACCTCCGATTGATCCCGTCGCACTGGGCCGGGGCGTTCGCGTGCTGGGGGCGGGAGAACCGGGAGGCAGCCATCCGATTCGTCACCGGGATGGTGGGGACGCGCGACACGGCGGCGAACACCGAGGTGAAGTGCTTCGACCAGAGCGCGAACCCCTACCTGGTGGCCGGAGCGCTCATCGCCGCCGGCCTGGCCGGAGTGAAGAGAGACCTGCGACTGCCCGAGGAGGTGACCATCGACCCGGGTGGGCTCTCCGCCGACGAGCTCTCAAGCCGGGGCATCCAACGGCTCCCCCGGTCGGTTGAGGAGGCGCTCTCGCACCTCGAGAAATCCGACATTCTGCGGGACGCCATGGGCCCGATGCTGTTCGGGCCGTTCACCGCGGTCCGCCGGGCCGAGGCCGAGGCGTTCGCCGACAAGGAGCCCGAGGAGATCGTGGCGGCGCACAGGTGGCGCTACTGAACGCACGTCGACACGCCCATAAACCCTGAAGGACGGGTTCACATCCCGCTCGGGGATACCAACCCCGTCCGCCCGACCAGCGTCGAACGCAAAAGAGCGAGGATTGGCCAAGATCGGGGGAGGCCGGAAGGCCTAATCGGCCTGGTGCGATGCCGTAGCCAAAATGACCGGTCGGCCGATTCGGCGTCCACCGAGCTGGCCTACTTTAACCCGAATGGCGGAATCGATTGCCTTTCGGCGGCGAAGCCGATCGACGCACGGCGCTCGGGACAAGACGCATGGCGCTCGGAGCCTGTTGAAGGCTATCCATGGCATCAAACGTGCGCGCGTCGACCGGACATTGGCATCCGACGAACGCGTCTTCCCCCTGCAACTCCGCACGCTGACGATCGGGATGCGGATGACGTTGCTCTCGCCCCTGGTTTCAGCGGCGGCGCTGGTGATCGCTCGCCGCGCCAACGTGGAGATGGGCCCCTTCGGCTTGATCTTCGTCGCCGTCGCCGTCAGCGCGGGACTGGCCACACTGCTGCCGTACGAGCGCCTCTTTCGGAAGGGCTGGGGGATGTTGGCCCTCTACGTGTGGTCGGTCGTGAACCTCACGTTGATCGCCGTCGGCATCTGGGCGACGGGAGGCTCGAGCTCCCCGCTCATGTTCCAGTACGCGCTCACAACCATGTTCTTCGCCGTGGCCTTCTCTCCTACAGCTCAGATCATCTTGTTGGGCCTCACCGTTGCCAGCTACTCGGTGGCGGTCGGCGCCTCGAAATGGGATCCGATGCTGCTGGCGGTGCTGGCCGTCCTCGCGGTCCTGGCGAACCTCCTGGTGGGTCAACTGAAGCGTCAGACCGCCGCCCACAGGGAGGCGCGTGTTGAGTCCGAGCGTCGGTGGGCGCTGCTTGCGGTGGTGTCTGCAGCGGCTCGACAGATGAGCGCAGTCGAACCGATGGCCGTCTTGCGAGCCGTCGTCGACTCGGTCGTTGCCCTCGGCTTCCCCACGGCCCGCATCTTCGTGCAGGAGGGCGCTGACCACCAAGGGGCCCTTCCTCTGGAAGCCCAGGAGGACTTCCCCGAAGGAATCGAATCGCTTCGGTTCGGAGCCATCGAGAGCGTCTTGGTCGGAGGGCGAGCCGTCGTCGTGGGCCTGAAGGACGATGACGCACTCGGTGGGCCGCTTCGTCGACTCGGCGTGTCGCACGCCGTGGTGATCCCGATCTTCGCCGCCGATCGCGTGGAGGCGATCCTCGTCGTGGGCATCGAGGAGCCCCCGGGTCCTTCCCCTCAGGACCTCGAGGTTTTCCAGATGCTCGCGACGCAGGCGGCCGTCGCGCTCGAGAACGCGCGCCGGTTCGAGCGGCAGCGCCGCTCGATGGACCGCATCGCCGAGCTCGACCGGATGAAGAGCGACTTCCTCTCCAACGTCTCCCACGAGCTCCGAACGCCTCTGACCGTGATCGCCGGGATGGGCCGCACGCTCGAGGAGAGCTGGTATCACCTGTCGGAAGTGGACCGGCGCGATCTCCTGGCAAGGCTCAACACGAACGCCGCGACCCTCGACAGCATCATCACCGAGCTTCTGGACTTCGGGCGACTGGAGGCGGGACGGCTTCAGATGGAACCCCGGGAGGTCGATCTCAGAGAGCTGCTGGGCGGCGTCGCCGATCGCCTCACGAGTCTCCTCCGGAGCCACGTGGTCCGAGTCGACGTCGAGGATGGGCTCACGGCCCTGGCGGATCCGCTGCTGATCGAGCGGGTGGTCGAGAACCTGCTCACGAACGCGGCCAAATACACCCCCAAGGGGAGCCGCGTCCGCATTTCCGCGATCGGCCATGGGCCGGACGCAGTCATCGCGGTCGCCGACGACGGACCCGGGATACCGCCTGAGGATGCGTGCCACATCGGGGAGCGGTTCTTCCGCGGAGGCGATCCGAACACTCGGGCCACCCGAGGAACGGGACTCGGCCTCGCGCTCGCGTCCGAGATCCTCGACATGCACGGCACCTACCTCGAGGTCGAGAGCGAGCTTGGGATCGGGTCTCGTTTCTGCTTCCGCCTTCCACGGAGCAATTGGACCTTCGCGCGCCAAGATGGCGGAGGCGACGGAATCAACGTGTTCTCAGTACCTGGTGAGTTGCCCCGGCCGCTCGTCGTGAGCCAAAACGGCATATCCGAGCGGTTCGAGACGGTTCTCGCGGCGGCCCAGGCGGGGCTCGAGTGGCCGGTCGAGACCCTCTTCCGAGAGTTTCACCCGAGGGTGCTCCGCTACCTCCGCGCACAGGATCCCGACGGGGCGGATGAGCTCGCCTCAGAGACCTGGAACCACATCGCATCCGCGCTGCCGGAGTTCGAAGGCGACGAGGGCTCCTTCCGCCGGTGGGTGTTCGCTGCGGCGAGGCAGCGGCTGAAAGCTCATGAAAACGGTGGGTCGTCTCACTCCCGCCAGGGGAACGAGCGGGAAGGTAACGACGCGTCCGCCGAACGTCGGGCAGTGGATGCGGCCCTCGACCGCATCAGGTCGCTCGCTCCCGATCAGGCCGACGTGCTTCTCCTGCGTGCCGTGGGCGGCCTCGAGGTGGTCGATGTCGCCGGGATCACAGGCACTCCGCCGAACGTCGTTCGCATGACGGAGACCGAAGGGTTGAAGCGCCTGCGCCACGACGCCGAGGCCACCAAGATTCCGGATATGGATCGGGCTCGTGCAGGGATGGAGCGATGATGACGCCGATCGACGCCGTGCCCAACGACAACGACCGTGAGGGGTTCGACTTCGACGAACTCCTCCAAGCGGTCCGGGCCGCCGCGACGCCCGAGGAACGGGCGAGTGCGGACGAGGTGATCCCTGCTATCGCTGCCGTCATTCGCTCGAGCCGGAGGCCAAGTCGAGGGACCACCGTGCGAGAGGTCGCGTCGGCAGGTCGACGCGCGACCACCCGGCTCGGAGCGGCGATCGTCGTCATGATCCTCACAGCCAGCACGAGCCTCGCGATCAGCGGGCAGCTCCCGCCGGGCGCTCGTGACGTCGCCGCGAATTTCCTCGCGCGGATCGGACTCCCGGCGCCGGTACCCGTGCTTGAGGCCGCGGGCGAGGCAACGGCTCCGCACACGACCGGCCAGCCCTTCGGACCGGATGACCAGATCAGGCTCCGGTTGGGTATCCCCGGGGGGTTCATGCACGACGGAACGAGTCGATCTGACGTGTCACCGGAAGAGCCCGGTGCCGGCAAGGACCCGCAGCCGGGTGCCGGCAAAGACCCGCAGCCCCATGCTTATCAAGGCCCGCAGCCCGGTGCCGGTCAAGGCCCGCAGCCGGGTGCCGGTGAAGGCCCGCAGCCCGGTACCGGTCAAGGTCCGCAGCCCGATTCCGATGAGGGCGCGCCGCCTGATGCCGGTGAGGGCCCTCAGCCCGATCCCGATGAAGGGCCGGAGCCCGATTCCGATGGAGGCCCGCCTCCGCACGCAGGCCCGCC
>WNFV01002766.1_pt1 | contig 23498 bp, 27 predicted proteins | sample 5400101 | NCBI WGS metagenome assembly WNFV01 (sample SAMN13153361, study PRJNA577476) | soil metagenome | isolation source: 115 cm soil or saprolite under grassland replicate 1 | place: USA:California | collected 2016-06-15 | reverse complement strand
GGCCATCACCTCAATGGCGACGTCGAGGATCTCGTCGATGGTCTGTTGGCGGCGGCGTGCCCGACGGTCCAGCCCCATCGACGTGCCGCCCGCAGGTGTGGTCTGATCCGCACGGCCCTGGCTTGGCTCCATCAGCTTCTCCTGACCAGCTATGCTATGTAGCGAAGGCTACAGGTCATAGCTATAGCTGGCAAGCGCCTCTTCATCCTGCCGGCATTCTGCCGACCGTTCGGATAGTCGCCGATGCCGCTCAGCCCTTCCGCAGCAGCCTGAACAGGGTCAAACCGCCATCGGCCGCAGCCGATCGCACTGCCGGCCCACCGCGACAGCAGTCCAAACAACGTCAGATTGTTCAAGTCCTTGCGCGATTGTTCCGGCAGTGTTCAAGTCGCACCGACATTGTTCACGTCCGCTGGACCCTACAGGGTTAGTGTAGGTTCCGGCTGTAGTTGTCCACTCCACCTGCGGCGATAGACGATGTCCGCACTTGTTGTCCACTCCCCGTCCGGGGATACCTGTCCAATCCCTCAGCGCCGACGGTGCCAGCTCCACGCGAAGGCGTGGCCAGCGAGGGTGGGAGGTACGAGCATCCCGATTGGACCTCGACTTTCGCGCTTTCGCGTGGCGGTGTCCTGCTGTGACTCCGATCGGCAGTTGGCCCGGCTACTTGGAACCCGTCCGGGCCAGCCAGCCCATGGAGCCAGAGGGCTGGCCCCAGGGCTCCGTCAAAGTGCGGGAATGTCTGGTTCGTGGGCTGTGATGCCGAGGAACCCCAGCACACGGATGGCGTTACGGGCGTTGTGGCGCAGCGCGGCAGCGATGCTGGTATGGCCGCATAAGCGCAGGATGCCGATGGCGAGATTGCGCAAGGTCGCCATGACCCTGCCAGGGCGGCGTCCTGTTCTGGTTTGGGTGGTTGGAAGGGTTGGCGGTCAGGGCGGCGGGGCGGTTGAACCTCCAGGTCGTGACGTCAACACAAGGACAGCGGTGGACCAAGAGGACTATGGGCCGGCAACGAGAGCCACCTTGCCAGCGTGTCCGCCGCGCTCGAGCAGCTCGTGGGCACGAGCGGCCTCAGCCAGCGGTATGCGTTCCGCCACGATCGGCTTGATCTTGCCGGCTGCCAGCGAATCGAGCAGCGCCGCCAGCGTTGTCTGAGCATACCTCCCGGCATTGGGGGCATCGGCGCCCGCTTGCCGTCGGGAATGAGCGTGAGCCCAAATCGTGTCAGCAGGCTCAGGGGAATGACCCGCATCCCTGCCTTGGAGGTGGCGGCCACGCGGAACCACACCAGCCGCCCGCCGTTGCGCAGGGCTCGGTAGGAACGCCAGAGTTGCCGTGCGCCGCCGATGGGGTCGAACACGGCATCCACCCCATCGCCGGTGAGACGACGGATGCGCTCGACGAAGTCCTCGGTGCGGTAGTCAATCGGCGTGGCTCCGAGTGCGGACACCAGTTCGTGGTTGTGCTTTGACGCCGTGCCGTACAGCTCCAGCCCGGCCAGCTTGCCGAGCTCCAGCAGCGCGGTCCCGACCCCGCCCGCCGCACCGTGGACCAGGATGCGTTGGCCGCTGTGCACGCTGGCGGTTTGGTGCAGTGCCACGTGCGCGGTGAGGTAGTTGGTCGCCAGGCAGACGGCCTGGGCAGGATCCACGCCCGGGGGGACGGGCACCAACTCGCTGGCGGACCGGCAGACGAACTCCGCGTAGCCGCCACCGGCAAGGGAAGGCCCGCCCGCAACCCGCTGCCCCGGCTCGACGGTTGCCACCCCCTCGCCCAGCTTGTCCACCACGCCAACGATGTCCACGCCTGGGGTGAACGGCACGCGTGGAAACCCGGGGAACCGACCTGAGCGGACCATGAGATCGTAGGCGGAGACCCCGGCGGCCAGCATCTTCACCCGAACCTCGCCGGCCCGGGGTTCAGGGAGTTCCTCCTCCACCACCTCCAACAGCTCCGGCCCGCCACGCCGTGGCACGACCACGCGATGATGTGTTGCCTGTTCCATGCTGATTCCCTAACTCGGGGGAGGTCTGGTTGGCCGCTCCCGAGAGTGAGTTGGCGGTTCAGTTCGGGACGCAGGTCCCCCTGAGGTGACCCCTGACAGGCGGGCAGCTCGTTTCGTGTCATGAGCATCTTCTCAGAGTCGTTGGGGCTGAGGTCCCCAGCCTCAGGGCTCCGGCAAGTGGCGTGATGTCCGTTTCATGCAGTTACCATGCCGAGGAGGACGAGCGGGCGGGTAGGGTCGCGGCCGTTGTGGCGCAAGGCGGCGGCGATGCTGGCATGGCCGGTCAGACGCAGCGCGCCGATGGCGAGGTTACGCAGGCTGGCCATCACGCGGGGGAGCCCGCCGGTGCGCGCGGTGGAGGCGTCCTCGGCGTAGCTGACGTCGCGAATGTGGTGCAGTGCCTCGATGCCCCAATGCCCGCGCAGGTAGTCGGCCAGGTCGGTAGGGCTTGTCTGGTGGATGGTCAGGCTGGTGACCGCGTACACGGTGACGATGCGCCAGCGGCGGCTTGAAGCCTGGCGGACACGGCGGGTGACCTGGATCGCCTGGGCGGCGTGCGGGAACCACAAGCCGGCGACGGTGGCGACCTTCAGGGTCCGGATCTCGACGCGGCCATGAGCGTGCTCGCGGGTGCGATCCATCACCGGGATCTGCCGCCACGGCAGCCTGGCGAGCTGGGCGTGCAGGGCTGGCGTTGGGTGGGCCACGCGGCGAGGTGCCTGCTGTTGAGCGGGTCCTTTTCCGCGTGGCCTCCCACCGAACCGGACGGGCGGGTTGTCCCCGCATCCGGCTCTCCGGTGACTACTGCGTGCGTGCGGGTTCACGCAGGACACTCAGGACCGTTTCGGCAGTCTGCATTTCGCATACCTCCCGGTCGTCGGGTGTCCAATCACCTGGCCCCCTTCGCCCGTGTAGGTGGCTTTCCCGCCCTCCCTGGCCGGTCGTTGCTCCGGCGACTACTACGAGGCCTCCGTCGCCGTAGGGCTCGCGCCCGACAGGCGATCCCGCGTTCGTCTCTGTCGTACGTGGCAGCGTGACGTAGGCGCCCCACTCATCCCCTTGAACGCCCTCGCTGGGCGTCGCCCGCGCTCCGAAGGGTGCGCCAGCCACATTCGACTCCGACGCAGAGCACGGCACCGGTTGCAGACGTCTTTCCGGTGGATGGGAGCTTGCATCGACTGGAGATTAGGGTTCAGGCAATCCAGCTTTCGCCATATCACGCGGGTCCTCCCGACGCGCCGTCCCTGACCTCTGGACCCGACCGTCGGGCATGCAGGCATGCTGTTGTCCCCTTCACCTTTCGGATCCAGGTCAGCCGCTCGACCCAGGAACCTCCCTTCGAGTCCCTCCCGGCTACGCCGGGGATACAACAGAGCGCCTCGCGGCGCACAAGGTGCGCTCCACGACCCACCTTCGGGGCAGTACCTCGAAGGTGGACTGGCCGGGGCGCTTGCGGACGATCTCGACCGCCAGGTGCAGCATGGCCTGGGCCCAGGCGACCAGCTTGCCGGCGTAGCCGCCATCGGCCCACACCAGACGGATGCCGCGGGAGCTGCCGCGCAGGCGCCACAGCAGCGCCCGGGCGGCGTCGCGGTCTTGCACACCGGCCGCAGTCACCATGACCACCAGCAGCAACCCCATGGTGTCCACCGCCAGGTGCCGCTTGCGGCCGTTGACCTTCTTGCCGGCATCCCAGCCGCGGCTGGCCCGTGGGACGGTGTCGGCCGCGCGGACCGATTGGGAGTCGATGACCGCCGCCGACGGTGCCGGCCTGCGGCCTGCCTGGACGCGGACCTGCTCGCGGAGGGCGTCGTGGATGCGGTCCAGGGTGCCGTCGGCGGCCCACTTGGCAAACCACCAGTACACCGTGCCTGGTTGGGGGGAAGTCGTGGGGCAGCAGCCGCCAGGCGCAGCCGGTGCGGACCAGGTAGCGGATCGCGTCGATGATGGCGCGCAGGGGGTGCTTGGGTGGCCGGCCCCCCTGCGGGGTGGTGGGGCGCTGCACAAGCGGTTGCAGCACGGCCCATTCGGCATTGGTCAGCGACGACGGGTAGGTCGGGGTCGTGGCGGCGGGCGTGGACGCGAGGGGGTACAACCTCATGGCGGCTCCTGGTCTGGTGCAAGGGTTTGGTCGCCCGTGCCAGTACCAGGGGCCTCCTTGTCATGTCACCTTCACGCCCAAACCAGCTACTCAACCTGATCAACCCAGACCAGTTCTCAAGCACTCACTCAGAAGAGGCGGCGTGCCGGCGGCTGCGCACGGATACGCGGCACGCCACGCCACCCTGGACGCGTCAGCGTCCCGCGACTGGGATCGCCACCAACCGCATGATCAGCGGCGGTGTGCTGTTGGGAGGGTGATGGTGAAGCGGGCGCCGTGTCCGGGACCCTGGCTGTGGGCGCGGATCTGCCCGCCGTGGGCTTGGACGATGGCGCGGGTGATCGTCAGGCCGATGCCGCTGCCGCCGCTGTCGGTGTGGGTGCGGGAGGGGTCGACGCGGTAGAAGCGCTCGAAGATCCGCTCCAGCAGCTCCGGGGGGATGCTCTCGCCGGTGTCGGTCACTGCGATCTGCATATGGCCGTTGGGGCTGGTGGTGGCGGTGACCTCGACGCGGCCGCCGGCTGGGGTGTGCCGCAGGGCGTTGCCGAGCAGGTTGGCGAGCACCTCGCCGATGCGGTCGGAGTCGACGGGCACCTTGGGTAGATGCGGGTCGATGCGCGTGGTCAGGGCGACGTCCTTGGCGGTGTAGGCAGCTTGGGCGGCCTGGACCGCGGCGCTGACCAGCTTGTCCGGGCGGCATGCAACCAGATGCAGGTCGAGTTGGCGTTCCTCAGCGCGGGAGACGGCGTTGAGGTCGTCGACCAGCCGGCGCAGCCGGGCGGTCTCGGCCTGGAGCACCTGCAGGGTCTGCTCGTCGCTGGGCATGATCCCGTCGGCGACGCCCTCCAGGTAGCCGTCGATGGTGGCCAGGGGGTTGCGCAGCTCGTGGGCGAGGTCGGCGAGCAGCTCGCGGCGTCGCTGCTCGGAGGCGGCCAGCGCCTCGGCCATGGTGTTGAACGCCGCGGCCAGGCTGGCCAGCTCGTCGGCGCCGGCGGGCTGGGGGACGCGGGTGCTGTAGCTGCCGCGAGCCACCTGACCGGCGGCGCGGGACAGCGCGCCGAGCGGGCTGGCGATGCGGCGGGCCAGCAGCAAGCTCACCCCCAATGCGGTCGCCACCGCGACGCCGGTGCCGGTTGCGAGCGCGACCAGCATCGCTCTGGAGAGGCCCTCGTCCAGGTGGCGGGCGACCTCTGGGGAGACAGGGCCGAGCGCCATGCGGACGTGGGTGTGGAACACACCGGGGGCCACGGCCAGGGCAACCACGGCCAAGGTGAGGCTGCCGGCGACCACCACCAGCATCTGAGCGAGCAGCAGCTTGGCGCCCAGACTGCGCCGCAGCCACCTCACGGGGGCGCTCATGTGCCTCCTCCCATGCGGTAGCCGACCCCACGAACGGTAAGGATATGGCGTGGTTGGCGGGGGTCGTCGCCGAGTTTGCGGCGCAGGTTAGCGATGTGGACGTCGACCAGGTGCTCGTCGCCGACCCAGTCCGGGCCCCAGGCCCGCTCCAAGAGCTGGCGGCGGCTGAGCACCACGCGGGGCCGCTCCGAGAGGGCGTCCAGCAGGTCGAACTCCAGGCGGCCAGCTCGACCGGACGGCCCCGGAGGTGGACCTCGCGGGCATCCGGGTCGACGGTCAGCTCGCCAAGCTGGCGCACCGGCGCGGGCGGCTGGTTGTGGGCCGCGGCCACTCTGGGGCGGCGCAGCATCGCGCGGATGCGCGCGATGAGCTCGCGGGGGGAGAACGGCTTGGTGAGGTAGTCGTCGGCGCCGATCGATAGGCCGATGAGCTTGTCGACCTCTTCGGCGCGGGCGGTCAGCATGACGATGTAGGCGGCGCTGAAGGTGCGGATCTGCCGGCAGGCCTCGATGCCGTCCACCCGGGGCAGCATCAGGTCCAGCACGATCACCTCGGGCTTGAAGGTCCTGGCCAGCTCGACCGCCTGCTGGCCGTCGCCGGCGGCCTGGACCTGGAAGCCGTCGCGTTCCAGGTAGCTGGTGACCAGGCGGACCAGCGGCGGCTCGTCGTCGACGACCAGCGCACGCAGTGGCGCTGGTGTCTGCTCGCTCACGGTGTGGTGGCCGGCTTGCGGGCCGCCAGCCGCTCGACGATGCCGAGCTTGAATCGCTCGTGGCGCTGGATCTGGAACCCTTGGGCGCGCACGTGCTCAAGCGGGCGGCGCAGGAAGTGCTCGCCGCCGAGCGGGACGGTGACCAGCTCCAGCAGCCGCTGGACGGCGCGCACTGGCCACGCTGAGCCGGCGACGTGGTCGGCCAGCAGCAGCAACCCGCCCGGGCGCAGCACGCGGCGCATCTCGGCGACGGCCTGCCGCTCGTCGGGGATACCGCACAACGAGAAGGTGCAGACCACCGTGTCGAACGAGCCGTCGGGGAAGGCCAGCGCGTGGGCGTCGCCCTCCCTGAGGTCGACGTTACGGTTGAGCTTGTGGGCGCGGTCGCGGGCGCGCTCCAGCATGGCGGGGCTGAAGTCGACGCCGGTCAGCCGGACCCCATCGGGGTACAGTCCGAGGTTCAAGCCGGTACCGACCGCGACCTCCAAGACGTCGCCGGTGGCCTGCCCGCAGATCCAGGTGCGGGTGTCGCCGAACAGGACCCGGTCGAAGAACTGCATCTGCTGGTCGTAGCGGGGGGCGTGCTTGTCCCAGTAGTGGCGCAGCCGTGCGGTGTCGCCGCTGGTGGCAGGCATTGCCGTTCACATCCTCCATGGTGAAAGGGGCGTGGGGGGAGCGAGCTCCCCCCACGATCGGTGCGTGCGACCTCTAACGTTGCCGCTCCCAGGTGCCGTGGCGGGTGGCGCGCAGGGTCTCGAGTCGCCGCTGGTACTCGTCCTCGTCGATCTCGCCGGCCGCGAAGTGCTCGGCCAGGATCTGCTCGGGGTCGGGGCGATCGCCACGCGGCCAGGTCCACCCGGAGCCGCGGAAGATCGCCACGATCCCCCAGATGATCAAGCCCCAGAACGCCACCATCGACAGGCTCATCAGTAGCCATCCCCACCAGCTCCAGCCTTGCCAGCCCCACATCATCGCCGGTTCCTCCTCTGCTTTCGTCGATCTCTTGTGGGAACGAGGCTACGGCCATCGTGTGAAGCCAGCGGCGGAGGAATTCTCAAGCTTCGGCGGCGATCGTCAAGGTTTGGTCAAGCCTCGCCCTGTTCAGGTGAGCGGGCAGCTTGGCGTGCCGGCGACGCGCAGCAGCGGGACGGTGAACGCCAGCAGTTCGCCGAGTAGTGGCACGGCCACGACCAGGCTGGCCAGCAGCAGCGCGCTGCCCGGGCCGCTGGTGGGCGGGGTGGTGAGCCGGCGGACACGGTCGATGGTGGTCGGGCCACCCGCGCCAAGTCCCAGGGGGATGGCTGGGGAGGTGGCGAGCTTGGCGAGCGCGGCGGCGACGTCGGCGGGGCGGTGGCGGTGCACAGCGGCGTCGTCGGCGGCCAGCTCGACCAGGCGGGCGACGGCGCTGTGGGCGGCGCGGGCGGCTGGCAGCCACGGGAAGCCGATCCGCAGCGCCTCGGCGGCCAGCAGCAGGGCGTGGTGGCGGCGGGCCTGGTGGGCGCGCTCGTGGGCCAGGACGGCCGCGAGCTGGGCGGGGTCCAGCTGCTCCAGGGTGGCGGTGGTAACCACGACCGGCCCGGGCTGGCCCCCCAGCCGCCGAGGTAGGCAGTAGGCCAGCGGCACCGGGTGGTCCAGGACGGTGACGCCGGGCAGGCCGGGCAGGGTGCGGCCGGCCAGGGCCAGCAGCTCACGCTGGCCACGGGAGGCCCGCCAGGCACGGGCGCCAGCGACCAGGCCGCCTGCCAGCAGCCCACCCGCCACCAGGCCCAGCAGCGCCAGGCCGAGCAGGGGGCCGGGCGTGCCGGTGGGGGCGTTCAGGGCGGCGCGCAGCGCCATCGTGCAGGTCGCCAGCAGTACCGCCAGGTCGCCCAGTAGCCGGCTGGAACCGACGATCAGCAGCAGCCCGGCCAGTACCACGGCTGACAGCGCGCCGGCAGTGGCCACCAGCCACAGGTAGGCGGTGGCCTGGGGGGCGTGGTCGAGCCGGCGGAGCTGGCCCAGGATTAGGGGGGTGGCCACGCCGAGGGCGGCGCCCGCTGCCAGCGCGGCGACCAGCGGGGTCATGTGGGCTCCGACGGGGGGTGGGGGTTCCGGCCGCGTTCGGGTTGGAGGGCGGTGCGCAGCCTGGCGGCATGCTCGGGGGGGAGCTGCTCGACAAACCGCAGCAGCACCGCGGTGGGGTCGCCGCCGGTGCCGAGCAGGCTGGCCATGCGCCGGGCGGTGTAGGCCTCGCGGGACTGGACCGCCTGGTAGGTGTGGGCCTTGCCGGTGGGGCGCTTTTGGAGGATGCCCTTGCGGGCCAGCCGGTCCATCACAGTGAGCACGGTGGTGTAGACGACCGGTCGGGACGCCGAGAGCTGGTCGACGACCTCCCGGCCGGTCACAGGACCCTCGGCGGACCAGACGACCTGCATGATCGCCTGCTCCAGCTCTCCGAAACCGCCTCGTGCCACCCGCTCGTCCGCTCCCTTGTGGTGGGCGTCTACCGCCCGGTGGCTGCTCGTATGGGTCACGATACCCGCTCAGCGGGCGCGGCTGGCGGGTCGGCATGCGGATTGGCGGGTGCGGGCTCGGCCGGGGCAGGCGCCTCGCCGGTGTGCTGATGCTCGGCGCGCAGCGCGGCCAGCTCTTGCTCCAAGTGGGCGATCCGCTCGGTAGTGCTGGCCAGTGGCGGCTTCTGGGTGTGCGCGGGTGTGGTGCCCATGCGGCGCATGCCCGCCATGCAGACCAGCATCAGCAGCGGGCAAGCGAGCGCGGGCAGGTACAGCAGCAGCCGGCTCATACGCGTCCTTTCCTCGGGCGGCCGTGCCTCTTACGTTGCGTCGTAGTATAACTCCTACACGATGTCAGAGACTGAGCCGCCCGTCGTGCGGGACAACCAGCACGACACCCACGACGACGCTGCCGAGCCCGCTGCCGGTGCGGGCAGCCGCCGCGCTGGCCGCCGGGTGGTGGGGCTGGTACTGGCCGGGTTGCTGCTTGTCGTGGTCGTCGCGGGTGTGCGTGCGGTCTCCCAGCGGGTCCGCACCGACCCTGGCGGCGGCGCGCTGGTCGTCGCCGACCAGCAGGCCATCGACCGTGCGGTGCCCCACCGGCAGGCAAACTTCCAGGGCCGGCTGCTCGCGGATGACAAGCCGTGGTCGTCGGCGGCGGCGCGCGGGCAGGTCGTGGTGGTCAACTTCTGGGCCTCCTGGTGTGGGCCGTGCCGGGCCGAGCAGCCGGCCCTGTCGAGCGTGGCCCGCGCCGACCGAGACCGGGGCGTTGTGTTCATCGGCGTCAATGTCCAGGACACCCGCGCCGCCGCGCTGGCCTACACCCGCGAGTTCGGCGTGCCCTACCCGTCGCTGTTCGACCCCTCGGCCGCCACGGCCACCAGGCTGCCGGCGGTCGCGCTACCCACCACGTTCATCCTGGACCGCGACGGAGTCATCGCCCACCAGCTCACCGGCAAGACCACCGTGGCGATCCTGCAAGCGAGGCTTGAGGCGCTGCTGGCGCGTGGTGGGCGGTGGTCGGGATGAGCGTGACGTTCCTGGTCGCCGCGGCGTTCCTGGCCGGGCTGGTGAGCTTCTCGTCGCCGTGCTGCCTGCCGCTGCTGCCCGGCTACGTCGCCTACGTCAGCGGCAACGAACCGACACAGCGCGCCGGGCGGACGATGAGGGCGGCGGCGCTGTTCACCCTCGGGTTCGGCGCCACCTTCACCGCGCTTGGCGCCAGCGCGTCGTGGCTGGGCGCGGCGCTGCTGGCCGGTCGGCCCGCGCTGGTGCGCGCCGCGGGGGTGCTGGTCGTCACTGTCGGCGTCCTGACGGCGTTCGGCGCCGAGTCGGCGGTGCTGGCCCGAGAGCGGCGGCTGCTGGCGCTTCACCGCATCCCACGGGGGCCACTGTTCGCGGCGCCGCTGGGCGCGGCGTTCGCGCTTGGCTGGACGCCGTGTGTTGGCCCGGTGCTTGCCGGGCTGCTGGCCGCCGCGGCCGCCACCAACACCGTGGCCGCCGGCGCCGGGCTGCTGGCGGTCTACGCGGCCGGGTTGGCGGCGCCGTTCCTGGGGTTGGCCTGGGCGGTCGCCCGCGGCCAGGGCCGCGGTCGTGGGCTTGGATTGCTCGGCCGCCACCATCGCCTGCTTGCCCGCGTGGGGGGGACGCTGCTGGTCGCCATGGGGCTGGCCATGGTCGCTGGCTGGTGGACCCAGCTTTTCGGCCCGCTGGTGCGCTGGTTCGCCCGCTCCGGCTGGCCCCCGATCTAGACGAATCGAGCTGCCGATGCCTGTTCTCCAACGACGACCCGTCCAGGCCATGGCCATGCTCGCCGCGGCGGCGGTGCTGGGCGCCTGCGTGCAAGGCGGCCCCACCAGCGCGGGCGCGGCGCCACCGGGCGCGGCCCCAGCCGGCGTCGCGCCCGACGCCGTCCGGCTGCGCCTGGCGGGCTTTGCGGGCGGACCCGAGTTCCGCCTGCCCGACGACCTCCAGGGCCGGCCACTGGTGCTGAACGTGTGGGCGTCATGGTGTGGCCCCTGCCGCCAGGAGATGACCGCGTTCCAGGACGTCTACCTCAAGGTTAAGGGCAAGGTCGGCTTCCTTGGCCTGGACTACCTCGACGTGGAGGCCGCCGCGCGCCGCTTCGTCGCCCAGACCGGCGTCACCTATCGGCTGGCCGCCGATCCCAAGGGGCAGGCCGGCGCCCGGCTGGGGGTTGCCTCCTTGCCGGCCACGCTGTTCATCGCCGCCGACGGCACGGTGCGTGGCCGTCACCTCGGCGCGATGAGCGCCACCTCACTTCGCGCCGCCATCCAACGCTACCTGGAGGTCAGCATCCCGTGACCGCAGCCAAACCGAGCAAGCCCCGGCCCTCCGGCCGGCGCCACCGGCCCTCGGCGGCGGAGCGGGCCGCCGCCAAGCGGCGTCGGCGGCTGCGCACCATCGCCTGGATCGCCGCCGCCGTGCTGGTGGTCGGCGGGGTCGGGTTCGCGGTGGTGCGCAGTCAGGCCAACACCCGGGCGGTGCGGGCGCTTGGGGTGCAGAGCTTCGCCAACCAGGGCCAGCAGCACCTGCAGGCCGGCCAGGACTACACCAGCTACAACTCCACCCCGCCGACCTCCGGCCCCCACGCCCCCGCACCGGCACCGTGCGGGGTGTCCAGCGAGCCGATCCCCAACACCGTGCAGGTCCACGACCTGGAGCACGGCGTGGTCATGGTGCAGTACCGCCCCGGCCTTGACACCAGTCAGGTCCAGGCGCTGCAGGAGCTGGGGCGGTCGTATTCGTCGCATGTGATCGTGGCGCCCTACCCGGGCCTGCCCACACCGCTCGTGGCGACCGCCTGGACCAAGCTCATGACGCTCGATCGGGCAGACACGGGCAAGCTGCGCCGTTTCATCGACCGGTTCCGCCAGCACGGCCCGGAGGCGGGGGTGGCATGCCCCAGCGGCGCGTGAGCCCACGCGGGCCCACCGATCGGCGGTCGCCATGACCGGTGGTGGGGTGGTGTATGGCGGCTCGGTGCTGGCCGCGTTGGTCGCCGGGGCGGTTGCGCTGTTCGCGCCGTGCTGCATCTCGGTCATGCTGCCGGCCTACTTTGCCAGCTCGTTCCACAACCGGCGGCTGCTGGTGGCGATGACCTTCCTGTTCGGCGGCGGGGTCGCCACCGTGGTGCTGCCGATCGCGCTGGGCGCGGCGGTGGTGCAGCGGCTGCTGGTCGGCCAGCACACCGTGATCTGGCTAGCCGGTGGGGCGCTGCTGCTGGGGCTGGGCGGCTACACCCTGGCAGGTGGGCAGCTCAGGCTGCCGATGCCTGGCCGCTCCGCCCAGACCAAGGGTGGGCCCGGTCCGCTGGCGGTGTGGTCGCTTGGGGTGTTCTCCGGGGTGGCCAGCTCGTGCTGCGCGCCGGTGCTGGCCGGGGTGGTCGCCCTCTCTGGGCTGGCGGCGTCGTTTGGCCGCGCGCTGGGGCTGGGCACTGCGTATGTGTTCGGCATGGTCGCGCCGCTGTTCGTGCTGGCCTTGCTGTGGGAGCGCCGCGACTGGCAGGCCAGCCGCCTGTTCCGGCCGCGGACGTTCACCTTCAGGGTGGGCGGGGTGCGGCGGGCGGTGTCGGGCACGGGGCTTGCCAGCGGGCTGCTGCTGCTCGGCATGGGCGCCGTCACGGTGTGGATCGCGCTCACCGGTAGCCCGATGGCCCCGCCGGGTGGCTGGCAGGCGCGCCTGTCCGCCTGGCTGCAGCACGCTGGCGCCGTCGTGGTGCGCGCCCTGGGATGGCTGCCGGGCTGGGCCGCCGCGCTGCTGCTGGCCGCGGCGGCCGGGCTGCTGGGCTGGCGGGCGCTGCGGCAGGTGGGCTGGCGCGGCGCGGACTCGCGCGTCAGAGCCCGCATCGACAGTGAGGAGGAGACCGATGAGCACCAAGACGCCCAAGCCGTCCGGCCGCCCACGGCCACACGCCGCCGGCAGGCCTGAGCGCCGCCCGGGCAGACGGCCCACGGCCCGGCGCCGTGGGGGCCTGCCCATTGGGGTGAAGGTGGCCGGCGCGGTCGGCCTGGCGGTCGTCGTGCTGCTGGCGATCTTCCTGGTCGCCAACCGTGGGGGCGGCCAGCGGGAGGGGGGCCGCTACGCCTACCAGGTCGGCGACCCGGGCCCTGGCAGCAAGGCCCCACCCATCCGGCTCGCCACCACCAACGGCGCCGCCTTCGATCTGGCCGCGCCGGCGGGGCAGACCACCATGCTGTACTTCCAGGAGGGCCTTGGCTGCCAGCCCTGCTGGGACCAGCTCACCGACATCCAGGCCAACCTCGACGCCTACCGGGCGCTTGGCATCACCCGGGTCCTCAGCATCACCACCGACCCGCTGGACGCTATCCGCCAGAAGGTCGCCGATGAGCGCATCACCATCCCGGTGGCGTCCGACCCCGACCTTGCCGTCTCCCGCGCCTACCAGGCCAACCAGTACGGGATGATGGGCACCAGCCGCGACGGGCACAGCTTCATCGTGGTCGGCCCCGACGGCATGATCCGCTGGCGGGCCGACTACGGCGGCGCGCCCGACTACACCATGTACGTGCCAAGTTCGAGCCTGCTGGCTGACCTGCGCGCCGGGCTGGCCGGCACGACCCGGTGATGGCCGCGATTCGGGTGCTGCTGCTCACCCAGGAGCACTGCTCCCTTTGCGAGCAGGCGAAGAAGGTCCTTGACCGGCTGGCCGGCGAGTACCCGCTGAAGGTCGCCGTGCTCGACCTGGCCTCACCCCAAGGTCGCGCCCTTGGCGCCGACGGCGGGATCCTTTTCCCCCCGGGCGTCTTCTTGGACGGCGAGCCGTTCTGCTACGGGCGCCTGTCGGAGCGCAAGCTGCGCCGCGAGCTCGACCGGCGCTGGCAACCCGGCCAGAGAGCAGTCCCAACATGACTACCACACCCCGTCGCAGGCGGCGGCGCTGGCGCCGCCGGGCCGGCTGGCCGCTGGTCGCCCTCGGCGTGCTGCTGTTTGTCTACGGCTACCTCGGCGCCACCACCGGGCTGGTGTCGCTGCCGTTTGACCGCCACCACGTCGCCTCCCAGCTCGTCGGCGCGGTCCTGGCGGTGGTCGGGCTACGCTGGGCGCTGTCGGAGTCGCCATGAAGCCAGCCATCGTGCCCACCGTCCCGCGCTCACGCCGGCAGTTCCTGGCGGGCGCCGCCATCGCCGCCGCGGGGCTGGCCGCCGGCGCCTGCACCGGCGGTCGGGCCACCCGTGCCAGGGTGGTCGAGCCGTCGGGGAGCGCGGTCGGCCAGGCCGAGGCACGCCGCCGCCGGCCAGGCGCGCCCGTCCGCGAGGTCGCGCTGACCGCGGTGCCGGTCATGCTCGACCTCGCCGGCCGCAAGGTCACCACCTGGGCCTACAACAACACGGTCCCCGGCCCGGTCGTGCGGCTGCGCGCCGGGGAGGTGCTGCGCGCCCGCCTCGACAACCGCCTGCCCGAACCGACCACCATCCACTGGCACGGCGTGGCGCTGCGCAACGACATGGACGGCGCGCCCGGCATGACCCAGCCGCCGGTGCGGCCCGGCGGCCGCTTCGCCTACGAGTTCACCGTGCCCGACCCGGGCACCTACTGGTTCCACCCGCACGTCGGCCTGCAGCTGGACCGTGGCCTGTACGGGCCGCTGCTGGTCGACGACCCGGCCGAGCCCGGCCGCTACGACCGCGAGCAGGTCATCGTGCTGGACGACTGGACCGACGGGATCGGCCCCTCCCCGGAGCAGCTCCAGGCGCGGCTCATGGCCCAGGGCGGCATGATGGGCCAGGACGGCATGGACATGATGGGGCGGAGTGGCGCCGGCTCCAGTCCGGTGCTCGGCGGCACCGGCGGCCAGATCGACTACCCGCTGTACCTGCTCAACGGCCGCCCACCCGGCGACCCGCCCACCATCCAGGCTCGGCCGGGTGAGCGGCTGCGCCTGCGCGTCGTCAACGCCGCAGCCGAAACCGCCTTCCGCCTCGCCATCGGCGGCCACCGGCTCACCGTGACCCACAGCGACGGCCTGCCGGTGGTCCCGGTCACGGTCGACACGCTGGTGATCGGCATGGGCGAGCGCTACGACGCGGTGATCACCCTGGGCGACGGCGCGTTCCCGCTGGTCGCGTTCGCCGAGGGCAAGCGCGGCCATGCGCTTGGCGTGGTGCGCACCGCGGCTGGCGCGCCCCCTGCCGCGGCGCGGCCGGGCGAGCTGGTCGGGCGGCTGCTGGACCTTGGCGAGCTGCGCGCCGCCGCCCAGGTGGCGCTGCCGACGCGGCCGCCGGACCGCACGCACCAGGTGGTGCTGTCGGGCGGGATGATGGACGCGCGCTGGACGATCAACGGGCGCACCTTCGACGACGCGGTCCCGCTGCAAGTCCGCCAGGGTGAGCGGGTCCGTTTGGTGCTGGCCAACCAGTCGATGATGTTCCACCCGGTGCACCTGCACGGCCACAGCTTCCAGGTCCAGGCCCAGGCTGGGGCGGGGCCGCGCAAGGACACGGTGATCGTGCGGCCGATGGAGCGGTTCGCGGTCGACCTCGCGGCCGACAATCCGGGCCAGTGGATGCTGCACTGCCACAACCTCTACCACCAGCAGGCCGGCATGATGACCACGCTGTCCTACGTGAGCTGACGCCCAGCCGCCTCCTCATGACGTGTGGGTCAGCCCACCAGCTCGGGCCGTGACGCGTTCGCGGGAGCGGGCTGCGCCGGTGTCGGCTCGGGCTGGGAGGCCCCGTCGCGGTGGTCGAGCAGCAGCAGGGTCAGCGCCGCGCCGACCAGCATGAGCGCCCCCTTGACGTCTACGCCGCCGCCGTCCACGCCGGCGCCGCCGAACCCGACCGCCTATCCGCCCCGCGTGGCCACTATCGCGCTGAACGCGTGGGCCAGCATGCTCGGCTATCTGGAGGCTGAGATCTTCGGCAGCCTGTCCCGCCTGGTCGGCGATAGCGACCAGCTCTACCGGGCGCACCTTCGCACCGTGATGCTTGGCATGGGGTTCGATCCCGTGCTCGTCGACCGTGCCGACAGCCGGCAGGGCGGCTGAGGTGGCCCGTCAGGGTGCGAGCTGTTGCAGTAACAGCATCTGGTCGATGGCCACGGCGGCGATCGCGCCCTCGGCGGCGGCGATGATCACCTGCGCGCCAGGCACCGGCATGCTGGGCCGCCGCGCCATGTCGCCGACGGCGAACACGCCCGGCACGCTGGTCTGGCCGAGGTCGTCGACCATCACCGAGTCGTCTTCCAGCAGCGTGCAGCCAAGCTGGCGGGGTAGGTCGCTGCGCTGGCGGGTGGGCGCGTGCAGGAACGCCGCGGCGCGAGCGACCGGCTCGCCAGTGGCGAGCACGATGCGTCCCAGCCGGCCGTCGCCGCCGTCCAGCCTGGCGATAGGCTCCTCGCGGAGCTGGACGCTGTGGGCGGCCAGCAGGCGGCGGGCATCGTCGTCCAGCCCGGCCGGGCCGTTACTGGCGAGCAGCACGTCGGGGCTCCAGCGGGTCAGTTGCAGCGCGAGCTGGAAGTTGCGGAGATCGCTGGCCAGCACCGCCAGGGGCTGGTCACGGACCTCCCAGCCGTCGCAGTAGGGGCAGTTGAACACCCCGCGGCCCCACAGCTGCGCCAGGCCGGGGATCGGGGGGAGCTGGTCGGCGACCCCGGTGGCCAGCAGTAGCCGGCGTGCCTGCTCGGTGGTGCCGTCGGTCAGGGTGAGCGTGAACTGCTCGGCGCCGCGCTTGACCGTCTGGACTTGGGTTGCGCGCATTTGCACGGTGGGGTAGGCGCGGAGCTGGTCGCGGCCGGTCTGGCGTAGCGCCGCGGGATCCATCCCGTCGCGGGACAGGAAGCCGTGCATGGCGTGCACGCCGGCGTTGCGTGGCTGGCCGCTGTCACATAGCAGCACGCTGCGGCGGGCGCGGCCCAGCATGAGCGCGGCGCTCAGCCCGGCCGGGCCGCCGCCGACGATGACCACATCCAACATGCGGTGTCTCCTCACGGTTGACGGATAGCGATCGCTACTGTAATAGTGATCGCTATGGAAACGCAATCGGTGACCCGCCCACGACGGCTCAGCAGGGCCGAGCGCAGAGCCCAGACCCGCGAGGAGCTGCTGGAGGCGGCGGCGCGGGTGTTCGCGCGCAAGGGGTATGCGGGCGCGTCGGTGGACGACATCGCCGAGGAGGCGGGCTTCACCGTCGGCGCGCTGTACTCCAACTTCGAGGGCAAGCAGGACCTGTTCCTGGCTGCCTTCGAGCGCCACTGCGATCAGGGTCTCGCCCAGATCCAGAGCACCATGGGCGGCCCTGGCTCGACCAAGCAGCGCCTGGAGGCTTACAGCAGGCAGTTCGACGAGCTGGGCGAGCATCGGCAGTGGTGGCTGCTGTCGGCCGAGCTGTGGCTGTACGCCCAACGCGACCCCGACGCCCGCGCGCGCCTGGCGGCGCTGGAGCGCAAGGTGCGGGCTATCGTCGCCGACACCTTGCAGCGCGAGGCCGCCCGCAGCGGCCACCCACTCCAGGCGCCGCCCGACGAGGTTGCCGCCGCCGTGCTGGCCCTGTGGCGGGGCCTGATGCAGCAGCGCCTACTGGACCCTGCGGCGGTGAGCGCCACCACCTTCGCAACGACCGTGAGCTGGATGCTCCAGGGCGTCGCGGCCGCCCACAGGCAGTAGGGCCGAGGCCATGATGGAGAGCGTTCCCCGCATCGACGATGGCATTGCCCTGCAAGACGGCCGCTGGCTGGCCTACGCGGAGTTCGGCGACCCCGCCGGGCGGCCGGTGCTGTTCTTCCATGCCACGCCCGGGTACAGGCTCAACCCGTGGTTGACCGACGCCGAGCTCCGCTCGGCTGGTGTGCGGCTGATCGCGGCCGACCGGCCCGGCGTGGGACGATCCACTCCGCAGCCGCGGCGGGTGCTGCTGGACTGGCCAGACGATGTGCGGCAGCTCGCGGACGCCCTGGGGCTGGAGCGCTTCGCGGTGGTGGGGTTCTCCAACGGGGGGCCGCACGCCGCCGCGTGTGCCTACAAGCTCGGCCCGCGGGTCAGCGCCACGGCGCTGGTGGCGCCGCTGCCGCCGCTGGACGCGCCGGGAGCGGTGCGGCAGCTCGGCGTGCCGGGCTGGTACTACCCGCTTGCGCGGCGGGCGCCGTGGGCGCTGCGCGCGGTGTATGCCGGGCTGGTGGGGCTGGCCAGGCGGGACCCGCGGCGCGCGGAGCGGATCCTCGTGGGTGGCATGAGCGAGACCGACCGGTGGCTGTTCGGCCGGCCGGAGTGGGCCGGCCGGTTCGGCGCCGACCTTGCTGGCGCGGGTGGCCGCGGCGTGGTGGACGACGAGCGTCTGATGCCGCTGCCGTGGGGGTTCCGGCCCGAGCAGGTCGAAGGCCCCGTGCGCTTGTGGCTCGGCGAGCAGGACAAGCTGGTCCCCGCGCGCGTGTGGCTGGAGCGGCCAAGCTCGTTCCCGGTCTGCGACACGACCGTGGTGGCGGGCGCCGGCCACTTCCTGATCGCCGAGCACATGGCCGAGATCGTCGGCACGGTCTGACGCCCGCCGGCGGCACACCTGGACGGGTTACGCGGGAGTGGAGGGGGCGTTCATCATGCGCAGCATCTCGGGGCCCTTGGTGCGCAGGAACCGCACCAGCAGCACCGCGGCCAAGAGCAGGAACACCAGGTTGAGCACGGTGGTGTAGTTCCACGTGAAACTGGCCTCCACCACCTTGGCGTTGCGCGCCTCTGGGACCAGGCCCAGCGTCTCGAAGGCCAGGTCCACCGCCAGGCCCGCGGCCGCCATCGTCAGGTAGAAGGTGCCCAGCAGGAACAGGCTCATCCGGCGGCCGTAGTACTTGCGGTAGATGTTGAGGATCGGCAGCACGACCAGGTCGGCGAAGATGAACGCGATCACCCCGCCGAAGCTGATCCCGCCGTTCCACAGCACCGCCGCCAGCGGCACGTTGCCGATCGAGCAGACAAACGACAGCATCGCCACCAGCGGACCGACCAGCGGCCCCCACAGCTTGGCCAGCAGCGGATGGTCGACCAGGAAGAAGCCCTGCCAGAAGCTGGCCGGCACCCACGCGGCGAGCGCACCGGCCACCAGCAGCCCACCGGCGATGTCCTTCCAGACCGAGACCCAGTCCATCACGAAGGAGTGGCTGATGGCGGTGAACCCTCGGGGCGAGGTGACGCGGGACCAGATGGACCCCTGCGTGACGGACATGTCCATGGCGGCGTGGCCTTCCATCACCCCGACCAGGCCCTTGTCGGCCTGCTCGCGGGCCGCCTGCACCATCCGCGGCTTCAGCAGCGCGCGGAACAGCAGCGCCAGCAGCACGATCATCAGCGGCCCGCCGACGAACTCGGCGGCGGTGAACTGCCAGCCCAGCAGCACCGCCAGGATGATGCCGAGCTCGATGACCAGGTTGGTGGAGGCGAACTGGAACGCCATCGCGGCGGTGAAGTCGGCGCCCTTGCGGAACACCGAGCGCGCCATCGCCACCGCCGCATACGAGCACGACGAGGAGGCCGCGCCGAGCCCGCAGGCGATCGCCAGCGAGCGGGGGGAGTCGTCGGGGAGCAGCCGGCCCATCTCGGCCTTGGACACCACCGCCTGCACCGCCGCGGAGATCGCGAACCCGAGGATCAGCGCCCACAGGATCTCCCAGCTCATGGCCGCGGCCAGGCTGACCGCATGCCCGAACGCGTCCAGCACCATCATGTGCGTCCCCTGTCAAGGGTCTCCTGCACGCCATCGTCGGCCGGTGCCGCCGGGAACCGGCAGGCGTTCTCCTACGTTCTGTAAGAGAATCGTGGAGTGATGGGGACAATGCAAACGGGGAGCGTGCCGGTGCGACGTCGAGGCGGCATCGTCCTGGTCGCGGTGGCGCTGCTTGTGGGCGTCTGGCTGCTGGCCGCCGCCCCGGCGGCCGCGCACGCCCTGGTGGTCGGCAGCAACCCCCCGGCCGGCGCCCGGATCGCCCGCGTGCCCGCCGAGCTGCGCGTGGCCTTCTCCGAGGCGGTCCGGCCGCTCGGGTCGGGGCTGACCCTGCAGGGCCCGAGAGGCCAGGTGCGTCTGGGTCCGGTCCGCCATCCCGACGGGCGGCCCGAGGTGTTGGCCGCCACCCTTCCGACCCTCGGCGACGGCTCGTACCTGGCCGGCTGGCGGATCGTCTCGGCCGACGACGGCCACCTGGAGGCCGGCTCCTTCGCGTTTGCCGTCGGTGCCGGCTCGGGCCCGGTCACCAGCCCCGCCCCGTCCCAGCTCCCCAACCCATGGCAGGTCGCCGGCCGCTGGCTGGAGACCGCCGGAGTGTTGCTGCTCGTCGGGATCTCCACCGCCGCCCTCATGGTCTGGCGCCGGCCGCAGCCCATCGGGCCGGACGAGCCCCGCTACCGGGCCTTGACGGTGGCGGCCGTCGCGGTCGGCGCCGTCGGGCTGGCCTGGCAGCTGGCCGCCGGCGCGGCCACCGGTGGCGGGCTCGGCCCTGGCGCGGTGGGCGCGTTCCTTACGGCCTCGCCCGCCACCGGCCGCCGCATGCTGGTCGAGCTGGTGCTGCTGGCCGCCACGGCCGCGCTGGTCTGGTGGCGCGTTCGGCGTGGCCGGCGGCCTGGACTGGGCGCATTCGCCTTGGCCGCCGGCGCGGGCGTTGCGCTGGCGCTCGGCGCGCACGACACCGGCCTCACCCCGCGCTGGCTGTTTGTGCCCTTGGAGGTGGTGCACCTGCTTGCGGTGGGCACCTGGATCGGCGGGCTGGCCGTGCTGGCGCTCACCGCCCGGCGAGCCAGCCTCGAAGCGGTGCGGCGCTTTTCGGTCCTGGCTCTGCGTGCGGTCGTGGTGGTCGCGGTCACCGGCATCTGGCAGGGCCTGGCCCAGGTCTCCAGCCGCGCGGCGCTCACCAGCACCGACTACGGCCGCGTCCTAGCCCTTAAAGCCGCGGTGTTCCTGGTGGTCCTCGCCCTGGCCGCCTTGGCGCGCTTTCGTCTGCTGCCCCGCGCCGGCGCCGACGCTGGCCGGACGCCTGGCGGGCTGCGGCGCCTGCTGGCCGTCGAGGCCACCAGCGGCGCGGTGGTCGTGCTGGTCGCGGCGCTGCTGGCCAACACCGTGCCGGCCGGTGAGGTGCTGGCCGCCGCCAGCGCCGCCCGGGTCCGCGGCGGCCCGCAATCCCAGCAGCTCCAGGCCGGACCGCTGCGCCTACAGATTGGCCTGGAGCCCGGCACGGTCGGCCGCAACCTGCTCCAGATCCAGGTCACCAACCCGCAGGGGCGGCCGGTCGACGGGCTGGCCCGCATCGACCTGACCGTCGCCGACCAGGCCGGCCGCGCCGCGCCCGCCACCGTGCGCGCCGCCCGGGTCGCCCCCGCCACCTACCGGGCCGTCACCGACGCGTTCGCCCTCGCGGGCAACTGGCGGGTCGGGGTCGCCGTGCCCGGCGCCCCACCAGGCCTGGCCGCCAGCTTCGCCATCGCCGCCACCCCAACCACCGCCGGCACCCCACCGCCAGACCCGCCCGACGCCCTGGTGCTCGGCGGCCAGGCGGGCAGCGCCCTGGTCGGCCTCACCGCCATGACCGCCGGCGAGCTGCTGGTGGTGCGCGTGCGCGGCGGGCTCGGCATCCCACCGGCCATCACACCCCGGCCCCTGCGGGTCCGCAGCGCGGCCGGCCGGGCGCTCTCCGCGCTGGTCCAGCCATGCGGGGACGGCTGCGCCGAAGCCTTCCTCACCAGACCGACCCGCGGACCGCTGGTCGTGGAGGCGGTCCTGCCCAACAACGGCACCGCCCGCTTCACCCTGCCGTGGCCGCTTGCCCGCCCGGCGCTCGGGCGGCTGCGCACCGCCGACCGGGCCCTGGCCGCCTCCCGGTCCTTTCGTATCCGCGAGGTCCTCACCGGCGGGCTCGGCACGGTGTTTCGCACCGACTACGTGCTGGCCGCGCCCAACCGCGCCCGCTGGCACCTGGACACCGGCAGCAGCACCGCCGACACCGTCTGGATCGGCGAGCGCCGCTGGCTGCGCGACGCCGCCGGCCCGTGGAAGCTCCAGTCCACCCCCGGCCTGGAGCTACGCTTCCCGGCCCGCAACTGGAGCGACCAGGTGACAGGCGTCGTCGACCTCGGCCCGGCGACCTGGCATGGCACCCCGGCCGAGGTGCTCGCCTTCCTGGACCTGGCCAACAGCGCCTACCACCGCTTGTGGGTGGATCGCGCCAACCGCATCCTGCACGAGCGCATGGACGCCCCCGGCCACTTCATGGACCGCGACTACAGCGCCTACGGCGTGGCGGTGACGATCACCGCGCCTCGCTAACCGCACCAGGTGGCGCGCGTGCAGGGCACGGCGGACTCTCAGGCGGCGAGCTGCTGCAGGAACAGCTCCTGGTCGATGGCGACGGCGGCGATCGCGCCCTCGGCCGCGGCGATGACGACCTGCGCGCCGGGCACCGGCATGCTGGGCCGTCGCGCCATGTCGTCGGCGGCGAACACGCCTGGCACGCTGCTCTGCCCAAGGTCGCCGACCAGCACCGAGCCGTCGTCCCCCAGGGTGCAGCCAAGCTCGTGGGGCAGGTCGCTGCGCTGGCGGGTGGGCGCGTGCAGGAACGCCGCGGTGCGCGTGACCGGCTCGCCCTCGGCGAACACGATGCGCTCCAGCCGGCCGTCGTGGCCGTCCAGCCGGGCGATGGGCTCCTCACGGAGCTGGACCTTGTGGGCGGCCAGTAGCCGCTCGGCGTCGTCGTCCAGGTCGGCGGGGCCGTTGCTGCACAGCAGCACGTCCGGGCTCCAGCGGGTCAGCTGCAGCGCGAGCTGGAGGTTGCGCGGGTCGCTGGCCAGGACCGTCAGGGGCTGGTCACGGACCTCCCAGCCGTCGCAGTAGGGGCAGTTGAACACCCCGTGGCCCCACAGCTCCGCCAGACCCGGGATCGGGGGGAGCTCGTCAATGACCCCGGTGGCCAGCAGCAGGTGGCGTGCCTGCTCGGTGGTGCGGTCGGTCAGGCTGACGGTGAACTGGTCGGTGTCGCGGGTGACCGCCTGGACCGCGACGGCGCGCAGCCGCACGGTGGGGTAGGCGCGGAGCTGGTCGCGGCCGGCCTGGCGCAGCGCTGCGGGGTCCGTCCCGTCGCGGGACAGGAACCCGTGCATGGCGTGCACGCCGGCGTTGCGTGGCTGGCCGCTGTCGCACAGCAGCACGTTTCTGCGGGCGCGGCCCAGGATGAGGGCTGCGCTGAGCCCGGCCGCATGCTGGCCTCCTCAGGTGGCAGGGATCGTGCGGGCTGGGTGCTGTTCTTCCTCCATCGTCGCCGCAGTCGGGCCGACACCGCCACATGGCCATGGCGGCATCCCCGCCCGGCGAGGACCGAGGCCCGGACCCGTAGCGTCCAGCCAGACCCATAGGCCAGTCCCGCCCGCCGGGCCACCATGGTGCCGCCGTCGGCCCAGCCAGGACCCAGCATTAGTGAGGCCAGCCTCGGACCGCCGAGAACTCACGTGATCCCGTGTCGTAGGCTTCGCCGTTCCTGAAGGGAGTCCGAGGCGGTCCTCACGGCGAGGTGTCCACGTGGCGGTGGTGAACATCAACGATGTCCTCGACGGTCACGTGGCACTTGACCTGGACTGCCTGGACCGCATCTACCTCAACGCCTACGTCCCCAACTTGCAGGTCGGCGGCCAGGTGGTCACGTTCTTGACCCAGCACCTGGGCAACGAGGTCCCCTCCCCGGCCCTGTTCAAGCGCATCGGGGACCGCTTCCGCCAGGCGGTCGCGGCCTTCGCTGAGGCAAACGACATTCCCCTGCTGCGTCTCAAGCGGCCCGACCGTACCCGCTGGGACGATCGCAAGCTCGATCACGTCCGCCCGCACC
>WNFV01010236.1_pt1 | contig 23519 bp, 16 predicted proteins | sample 5400101 | NCBI WGS metagenome assembly WNFV01 (sample SAMN13153361, study PRJNA577476) | soil metagenome | isolation source: 115 cm soil or saprolite under grassland replicate 1 | place: USA:California | collected 2016-06-15 | reverse complement strand
GGGATCGACGTAATCGTTGGGCTTTATCCCGGCAGCAAGTCGCGCGCTCGTGCCAGGCGAAGCGGGCTTCGAGTGCTCGACACGTCCGAGGCTGTGCGACGCGGCGACATTATTTTTCTGGCGCTTTCAGATACGCAGATGCCGGCCATTTACCGGAAACAGATCGCTCCGAACTTGCGTCCAGATCAGACGCTGCTCTTTGCGCACGGCTTCGCGATTCATTACCGGACGATTGTTCCGCCCAAAGACATCGACGTGGTCATGGTCGCGCCCAAAGGACTGGGACCGATGGTGCGTCGAGAATTCGTGCACGGTCGCGGCGTGCCTGCGTTGATTGCAGTTCATCAGGATCGCAGCAGACGCGCGAAGCAAACAGCCCTGGCGTGGGCAAAAGGAATTGGCTGCACGCGTGCCGGTGTACTCGAAACGACTTTTCGCGAGGAGACTGAGACCGATCTGTTTGGCGAGCAGGCCGTGCTCTGCGGCGGCACGAGCGCGCTCATTCGTGCCGGCTTCGACACGCTGGTTCGCGCCGGCTATCCGCCCGAGCTCGCGTACTTCGAATGCCTGCACGAGCTCAAGTTTATTGTCGATCTTATCCACGAAGCAGGACTTGCCGGAATGCGCAAACTGATTTCGGACACCGCCAAATGGGGCGAGCTGACCGTCGGTCCAAAGATTATCGATCAAACAGTGCAAAACCACATGAGATCTGCGCTGCGCGACATTCGCTCCGGAAAATTTGCACGAGAATTTATTTGGGAAATGGGAACCGGCGGACGTCGTCGCATGCATCTGCTGGACAAAGCTGAAGCGCACCCGATTGAAAAAGTTGGCGCACGCCTGCGCGGGCTAATGAGTTGGAGACAGAAGAGCTAGAAAAACGAAACACAGGTGCCGCTGCCGTGTCGGGCAGCATTATCGCTCGCCGAACTCCGATTTTGGCGATATTATTGTTCGCGCCCGATAACTAGTAGCGGGTTGGCGGTGGTCGGAAAAACCCCTTCCAACTTTTCGCATCGCACTGGAATGCCAGAAGCGATGGTCTTCACGTAGCAGATTTTTACGACCGTCGGATAAGCAATCTGCTGTGTTGGTCGCGCAACTACGTTCTTGCTCGGGTCTTTAGCAAATGCCGACGCGCAAAATGCGAGCGCCAGCACGATGCCTACGTATGTTTTCATACCCTGATTGTGAGTCCGCTTCGAACTTTGCGCAAGCGAATTCGGAGTGCGAAGAAACGACAATTTCAGCCACCCGCATTGGCCAAAGCTCCCGCCTGCGCCGAGGCTACGGCGGGCGAGTCGGCGGGCAGCGCCAGCATCAATCCGCCCAAAGAAAGTGTTCCAGGCGCAGATGATTCAGCCGGGCCTTGGCTTCTTCGCTTCGGTTGCCACCCGCCGCGGCCAGGCGCTCATAAATCGCAGCTGCGGACTGCCATTTCGAATCTTCCTCCAGTAGCCGTGCGGCATTAAATCCGGCCTTGTAATACCAGAAGAGTTCACGTTGTCCGTATGGGCGCGTTTCTTCCTCCAGGATTTTGTAAAACGTCTCAAGCGCGCCGCCGCGGTCGTCTTTCTTTTCTAAACAGAGGGCCTTTTTGAATAGCGCCTGGTTGCGCCAATGGCTGGGCTGGTTTTTGTCCAACGCGAGTTGGTCATAAATTTCGATGGCCTGCTGGTAATTTGCGCTGCCTCCCATCTCAAAAAAAATGTCGCCCTTGGCGCAAAGCGCTTCCCGTTTTTCAGACTGCGGAGCGTCGCTTTTCAGCACTTCATCGTACAACACAAGAGCATCTTTGATCTTACCAAGCCTGCGTTCGATGAGGGCTTGTTCATTGCGCGCGGACCACCGCAGCGCGCCGTTTTTCTGCACGACCTGATCGAACAGAACAATCGCCCGGTCGAGTGAATGCTCGCCCATGCTCGACATCGCCGATTCCGCCGCGAAAAAAAGTGCTCTTTCCGCCAGAGAGTCATCCGGATTCTGTTGCGCGATAGTTTCAAACTGCGTCTGCGCGTTTGCGAAATCCTGACGCTGGTAATAAAGCTCCGCTAATTTCATTCGAACTTCCGGAGCGAACGGTGAGAGGCCGTGTTGCTCTAGAAATCGCTTTGCGAGCTCAATGACTTTCGTCTCGTTTCCACCCGCTGATCCTTCTACCCAGATGCTGAGATAATCGGCGCGCTCCGCGGCCGCGGCGGTCGGCGCCGACTCGGCTGCGTGAGCGAGATCTTTGCGCGCGTCATCCACGCGCGGCGGCGACGAGTGAAAGGCCAGCTCAGCCAGGACGACCCATGCTTCCGACACGTGCGGATTCTTGGGAAAATCGTGAATGAACTGCTGCAAAGATACCTCCGCTTTTTTGTCGCCTTTTGCCGCCTGCATCAGGCCTTCCTCCAACCGTAAGTTGGCGCGAGCCTCATCGTCACCGCCCTGCTTCTCCAGCTCGCTGTAATTAACCAGGAAACGAGCGTGATTACCAAGTTGCAACCAGCCGTTGGACGCATTAAAGAGCGCAGCTGTCGTCCAAGGCGAATTGGAATGCGCGATTTGTTCAAAATCCGCCGTCGCGGTGTCAAATCGCTTCGCCAGGTAGTGCGCTCGCGCAGATAAAAAATCGATTCGAGCCAGCAAAGCCGGTTCGGGACGCAGCAGACGCGCGTCATCCAAGATCGGAATCGCCTCATCGAAATGCTGGTCTTCCACTTCAAATTGTGCGAACTGTAGGAAAGCAGGTGCGATCGCCGGCGATTTGATGCCGGTGCGTCGCAGGTCGGAAAATAGCTGCCGGGCTCGGTCACTCCGGCCGGCGCGAATTTCCAGCCGAGCGAGATACCATCGGGCAAATGTTCGCCTCGGCTCTTCCGGCCTGCGCACCCATTTCTCCAGTTCGTTGCGCGACGGTTTGTGCTCTGTTCGATACAACTCATCTAGTTTTGCGAACAGAAGAGGCAGATCCGGGTCTGCCGGGTGAAGATCGACAAACTGCTCAATGATATCATCTCCGGCTTCCGGTGTTTTTAGTTGCAGGTGTGCTTCGGCGATGCCGAAGAGTGCCGCGATTAGCGTGGCATGAGCTGCTCCCTCCGGCCTTTTCAGAACCGCTTGAAACATGCCGATTGCTCTCTCCGGGCGCTGCAAAATCAGCTCCAGGCGTCCGCGTAACAGCCGCCGTTCTCTCCGCTCGGCAACCGATCTTGGCTTCATTTCTTCCAAGAGACGCTGCGCATTAGCGGCGTCGGCCATTTCAATGGATAGCTCTGCCGCTCGTAACTGCGCTCGGATAGCCCATTCTTTGTCATGGAGGAGAAGGTTAAGCTTTCTCAAAGCTTCTTCCCGCTTTCCTAAGGCGCGCAGCATCTCCGCGGCCCCAAAAGTGGCTGCTCCGCGAAACGGTGAACCTTCGTGCGTAGCCAATTCCTCATACAGCGGCAGCGCATCAGCCCATCGCTTCAGGCTGGCGAAGGCTTGGGCGCGCCAGAACTTTGCCCACGGGAGTTGGCGTACTCGAGCATCTGCCAACAAAACGAGTGTATCTTCCGGCTCCCTTGCAGCCACCTGGGCTTCGGCAAGTTTCTCGGCGACCGCGCGCCATTCGGCATCGGGCAGATTCCTGTTTAGCAACGCCTGCAACCGCACAACCGCGACTTCCGGCACGCCTTCTGGAAGCGGCGCGCTCGCTTCGGCAATCTCAGCGGAAATGTCCGCGCGCGCGAGTGGCGTGAGCATGCCTATGAGACAGATGAATGCAATGTGTCTTATCAGGCTCATCTTCTCTCCAGCATTGGCGGCAAATATCGCGCCGTATGGCTATTTGGAAGAGCTGCGATCTCCTCCGGGGTACCGGCTCCAACGAGATCGCCGCCAGCTTCGCCACCTTCAGGTCCCAAATCGATGATCCAGTCGGCGCACTTGATCATCTCCAGATTATGTTCAATCACAATCACCGTATTACCTGCATTGCGCAGCTTCATTAACACTTGCAGCAGTTTCTCGATATCGGCGAAATGCAATCCGGTCGTCGGCTCATCAAGAATGTAAAGGGTGCGCCCGGTTGCTTTTTTCGCAAGCTCGGTGGCGAGTTTTACCCGCTGCGCTTCTCCGCCGGAAAGAGTTGTCCCGGCCTGGCCAAGTCGCAGATAACCAAGACCGACATCCAGCAGTGAGTTTAGCTTTTCTGAAATGCTGGGAACATTACGGAAAAAGCGCGCCGCCTCATCAACGGTTAGATCGAGCACGTCGGCAATATTCTTGCCTTTGTAAGTGATCTCGAGCGTCTCACGGTTGTAACGCCTGCCATGGCACACTTCGCATTCGACATACACATCCGGTAAAAAGTGCATCTCGATTTTGATCAACCCATCGCCCTCGCAATTTTCGCAACGGCCGCCTTTGACGTTGAAACTGAAACGGCCCGCGTCATACCCACGCACGCGCGCGGCCGGCAATTGCGCGAACAGCTCGCGTATGGGCGTCAAAGCGCCGGTGTAAGTGACGGGATTTGATCGCGGCGTTCGGCCAATCGCGCTTTGGTCAATCACGATAGCCTTGTCGATCTGTTCCACTCCTTGAAGCGCCCGATGAGTGCCCGGTTTTTCTTTCGCGTTGTAGAAACGCCGGAACAGCGCGCGCCGCAGAATGTCATCCACCAGAGTGGATTTGCCGCTGCCGGAGACACCGGTCACACAGGTGAGACAACCAAGAGGGAAGGATACGTCGATTTTCTTGAGATTGTTTTCAGTGGCACCGATCACTGTAAGCCAGCCATCAGATCGCGGCTGAACGCGCTGCTTTGGAATGGGAATTCGCGCGCGGCCGGAAAGATAATCGCCAGTTAACGAATTCTTCGCGCACAGAATGTCGTTGAGTTTCCCTTGCGCCACGATTTCGCCTCCGCGCGGACCTGCGCCCGGGCCAAGATCGATAATGTGGTCGGCAGCCCGGATCGTTTCTTCATCATGTTCAACTACAATGACCGAATTGCCTAGATCACGGAGATGCCACAGTGTTCCTAGCAATCGCGCATTGTCGCGCTGATGCAACCCGATGCTTGGTTCATCCAAGATGTAAAGAACTCCGGCAAGGCCAGAGCCGATCTGTGTCGCCAATCGAATTCGCTGTGCCTCGCCGCCGGAAAGCGTCCCGCTTTGCCGATTAAGGGTGAGATAACCAACCCCGACTTCAACGAGAAATTCTAAGCGTGATTGAATTTCGCGTACCACATCGGTCACAATGGTTTGCTGCTGCGCAGTCAGCCCCAGCGCAGCCATAAACCGGGCGGCCGCTTCGATCGTCAGCTCACTGAACTGGTGAATGTTCAGTTCGCATGCGTGTCGATCTTTTATGGTAACGGCAAGGATTTCCGGTTTGAGCCTTGCTCCATTACACACCTTGCACGGTTCGCGTGTCATGAACGAGCGAATGCGATTACGGGTGAATTCGCTCTGGGTTTGCTCGTAAAGCCGCTGCATTTGCGGCACGAGTCCCTCGAATGGTTTCGCGACTTTTCGCTCGCCGTCGTCGTTGAAATTTATTTCAATCGCCGTCCTGTTCGTTCCGAAGTACAGCGCTTGTTTAAATTGCTCTGGCAAATCACTAAAAGGAACGTCTTCATCAACGTGAAAGTGTTTCACCAGCGCCTTTTGCAAATGCCGGTAGTATGCCTGCATCCGTTTTGTCCCGCGTCGCCACGGCGTGATTGCTCCTTCAGCTAGCGTTCTGCCAGGATCGGAAATCATTAGATCCGGATCGCAGACCAACTGCGTCCCAAGCCCGTGGCAAGCCGGACACGCTCCCAAATGGCTGTTGAAAGAAAAAATGTTGGATGTTGGACGTTCGGCGTTCGGCGTTTTCCGCGTCGATCGCAAGGTTGACAATTTGTTCCCGCCCCATTTGAGCGCAGTCTCAATGGAATCTGTCAGACGCACACGAATCCCATCGCGCATGACCAACCGATCGACTACCGACTCGATAGTATGCCGACTGTTCTTGTTGAGCCGGATCGGCTTGGGGCAATCCAGCTCGGTAATCTGACCGTCAATCCGCGCGCGGACGAATCCTTCGCGCTTGATCTTTTCGATCACATCCCGGAATTCGCCCGGTTGATTCTCGATCAATGGCGCTAGCACAATAATTTTGGAACCCGGCTCGTATCCCAGAATCTGATCGACAATTTGCTGAGGCGTTTTGCGACTCAGCGGCCGTCCAGTCAGCGGATCGTGCGGCTGGCCAACAGCGGAAAAGAGGACCCGGAGATAATCGTAAATTTCAGTGGTGGTCGCGATTGTGGATCTCGGATTGGCGCCCGCGCTGCGCTGTTCGATGGCGATCGCAGGAGAAAGCCCCTGGATAAAATCGACATTTGGCTTTTCCATCTGATCGAGGAATTGCCGCGCATACGCGGAGAGGCTTTCGACATATCGGCGTTGCCCCTCGGCATAAAGAGTATCGAAGGCCAGCGAGGATTTCCCCGAGCCACTCAAGCCGGTGATGACCACCAACTTCTCCCGTGGAATCTCCACATGAAGGTTCTTGAGATTGTGCTGGCGGGCACCACTAATCTTGATAACTTGCGCAGGCATTCTGACGAGGAATGTCGAACCTATTAGTCAAGCACAGCCGTTTCATTTCTCCAGCGAAATTGCGTTATCGAGAGTACGACCGAGTGGCTGCCTCGGTGAAATTCCGCCTGGGTTGTAAAGATGAAAGTCTCAATCGTAATCCCCTGTTACAATGAAAAGAACACGATCGAGAAGATCATTGAGGCAGTTCGCTACGCACCGTTGAAAAGCAAGGAGATCATTGTGGTGGATGATTGCTCAGAGGATGGGACGCAGACTTTGCTCCGGGAGAGGCTTTCGTCGACGGTTGATCGGATTATTTATCATCCGGTGAATCAGGGTAAGGGAGCGGCCCTGCGCAGCGGGTTCGCGGCTGCGACTGGAGATTTCATTCTAGTGCAGGATGCAGATCTCGAATATAATCCCGAAGATTATCCTCTGCTTCTTGAGCCTCTTATGTCAGGCAAGGCGGACGCGGTTTTTGGCTCCCGTTTCATGGGCGGGCGACCACATCGCGTCCTTTTCTTTTGGCACATGGTCGGCAACAAATTTCTGACGCTGCTCTCCAACATGTTGACCAATATCAATCTGACCGACGTGGAAACAGGGTACAAAGCCTTCAAAGCCCCACTTATCAAATCGATTCAAATAGAAGAAGATCGGTTTGGCGTTGAGCCGGAAATCATTGCCAAACTCGCCCGCACGGGCTGTAGAATTTACGAAGTGGGGATCTCATACAGCGGACGCACTTATGCAGAGGGCAAGAAGATCAATTGGAAGGACGGCTTTAGAGCGATTTACGCGATCTTCAAATACAATCTGGAGCGGCACAGAATATGAAGGAAGCTGCTGTGCGAAGCTCTGCCGCGCGTTCGGCGACAGTCAATTCCCCATTAAACGGTAGCGGCAGCATGGCCGCTCTTGCGGGCGAGTGCGAGGCGAACGCAGCGACGTGGGGACCAGCCGCCCTTGAGCAAAGACGCGAGCGCACGCGAGATCATCTGGCCAAGATTGCTGCTCGGCGCGAGAACTGGATCAACCGCAACAGATACTATTACGAACTGCTTAACAGGCTCCTTCGTTTTTTGGTGGAGCCACAGAAAAAAGTTCTCTCGGTGCGTTGCGGCACCGGCAATCTTTTGGCTGTTCTCCAGCCCAGTAAGGGCAAAGCCATTGACATCTGCCCTGAGATTATAGAAATCGCACAGCAACGAAGTCCATCTTTCGAATTTGCCGTGGCTTTCCCTGACAAGGACGAGTTCCAGCGCGCTTTCAAGCCAGACGAAAAATTCGATTACATCCTCTTTAACGACATCGGCGATACGGTGGATGTGCTTCAAGCGCTGCGCAATTTAACGTCGCTTTGCCAGAGGCATACTCGCGTGTTGGTAACAACCTATAACCATCTTTGGGAACCATTTGTTACCTTTGCCGAGTGGGTCGGGATGAAAGTGCCGCGCACCGAGCAAAACTGGCTTTCCACCGCGGATATCCGAAATCTGTTGAAGCTTGCCGGCTTCGAAGCTCTCGAGACGCATCGCGTGGTCCTCTTGCCGAAATATTTGCCGTTGCTGTCGAATTTTCTAAATCGTTTTTGCGCGCGACTGCCATTTCTGAGCAAACTTTGCATGACGCAGGTGGTCGTGGCACGAATGATGCCACCGCCCCTTTTGCCGGAGAGGCTTTCAGTATCAGTTGTCATTCCATGCAAGAATGAGAAAGGAAATGTGGAGGACGCCGTTCGCCGCATTCCGCCTTTAGCGGGCCGGACAGAGATAATTTTTTGTGACGATCAATCGACCGATGGCACGGCTGAAGAAGTGTTGCGGGTGCAGACGCTTTACCCGGAGAAAAATGTTCGTCTTGAGCACGGGCCGGGAGTTTGCAAGTCGCGAAACGTCTGGACAGGTTTCAACGCTGCCACAGGCGATATTTTGATGATCCTCGATGCCGATCTTACGACGATTCCCGAGGAGCTGCCTTATTTCATCGATATTATCGTTTCGGGGCAAGCGGAGTTTGTTAACGGATCGCGTTTGGTTTATCCCGTGCCAAAAGGAGCAATGAATGGAGCAAACATGCTGGGTAACAAATTTTTCAGCCTCGCCTTTACCTATCTGCTCGGGCAACGAGTAAAGGACACTTTATGCGGCACAAAGGTCCTCTGGAGAAGCGACTGGAAGCGGATTAACCCAATGCTCGGTACCTGGGGAACCGAAGACCGCTGGGGAGACTATGAACTGTTGTTCGGCGCCGCAAAATTGAACCTTAAAATTGTGGACTTGCCGGTCCATTACCAGGAGCGCATTTACGGTTCCACGAAGATGACCAAAGTCTTTCGGAACGGGCTTGTCATGCTGAAGATGTGCTGGCATGGCTTTCTGAAATTAAAACTCGGCTACTAATTCGGTATCTCAAATTTTCGGGCTGGCGACCAAGGATGGGAGTTTCAAATTCGCGGTCATCTGAAAATTTTCTCATGCAAGAGCGCATAGCCAAGGAAATTCAACATGGCCGCTTCCTGGCCGAACGTGGAGCGGGCGAGATTTGGAATTGGGAGAGTCAGGCTGGTAAACTGCGCTGGGCGCGCCGGGTGAAGATGCTCAGCAGCCATCTCGGGCCGGGAATGAGCGTGCTTGAGTTGGGGTGCGGTACTGGCTATTTCACTCGGGAACTGGCGCGCTCCGGAGCAGATATTGTTGCAATTGACGTCTCGCCTGAGCTTCTGGAAATCGCGAAGGCGAATTGTTCTACGCCAAATGTTCGTTATGAAATCCACAACGCCTATGAATTAAGCTATCCCGACGCTGGGTTTGATTCCGTTGTAGGCAGCTCGGTTTTACACCACCTCGAACTCGAAGAGGCACTAGGCGAGATTTACCGGGTATTGAAACCCGGCGGTACGATTTACTTTACAGAACCAAACATGCTGAACCCTCAGATCGCGATACAAAAGAATGTGCCTTGGATTAAACGAAAACTGGGTGACTCACCAGACGAGACCGCATTCTTCCGGTGGCCGCTCCGGCGCTTGCTCGAGCAAAAAGGCTATCGTGAAGTTCGAATCGAGCCCTTTGATTTCCTTCACCCCAAAACACCAGTGCCTCTAGTCGATCGATTGGACGCTTTGAGCCGGTTTCTCGAGAACATCCCAGTGATCTCGGAGTTTGCCGGCTCGCTGTATATCCGCGCAATTAAATGAGCAACTCAACAACGATTTTGAAGAGCGAACAGGCAAAAGATCGTGCCGCAACACTGCGTAACCGCGCACGGCTCGGCGCTAATAAGAATCTTCTGTTCTGGTATCGCGAACTCTACCGTGATCAATTCAAGGACTTTCCCAATCCGGCGGCGCTCGCGATCTTGGAGATAGGAAGCGGCACTTCGCCGCTGAAACAATTTCTCTCAAACGTTGTTACGAGCGACGTACTTGACTTGGAGTACCTCGACCTCGTGTTTGACTGCCATGAAATCGACAAGTTAGACGCAATCAAGGACAACAGTCTTGATGTTGTCACGGTTACCAATGTATTGCATCACCTGAAAAGCCCAATTGCCTTTCTGAACCGCGCGGCCAGCAAGTTGAAATCAGGTGGAAAGCTAATCGCGACGGAACCTTTTTTTTCAGTGCTTTCAACTCCCATCTTTAAGTACCTGCATCACGAGCCGGTCGATTTTCGAATCTTCGAACCGGAGCTTGGCGATCTGGAGGGACCATTGGTATCGGCTAACATCGCGTTGCCGTGGCTAATTTTCTTCCGTGACCGCGAATGGCTGCAACGCTTGAACGATAATTACGATGTCGGGAATCTCTCGATTCGATATTTCACCGCACTGTCGTACATGATCACTGGCGGAATATCGCATAGGCTGCCAGTTCCACGCTTGCTTTATCGAATGTTATTTCCCTTGGACCTCGGTCTTAGTCGCTGCTTTCCCAAGTTCTGTGCAGCTTTCTGTACCGTAACCCTGACGCGACGCTGATGTCGGCGATCTCGCTTCTTCGCCGACTCGGCAACAGGGCTTACGAACACGCCTTTCCGGTCTACCGCCTGTGTTATCGCGCTTTCAAAGCTTATGCTGATCGGGCGGAGCGGCGGCTGCTGAGAACTGTCTTATCCGCGGGATCTGTTGTTGTAGACGCGGGTGCCAACATCGGTATCTATTCGCAGTTTCTCTCCCGCTGTGTCGGTCCGACCGGTGTTGTTCACTCATTCGAGCCGTCGCCGGAGAACTTTAATCGCCTGCAATCTGCTGTGCGTGACCTTGCGAATGTTCGGCTGTCACAGGCCGCGCTGGGAGAATGCAGCCAGAGCGGCGAACTCTATCTTTCAGACAAGCTAAACGTCGATCATCGGACATATGCGACCGACGGAGATTCACGTCGCGCTGTCCAAATCGATATTGTAGCGCTTGACGACTTTTTTGAGCCTGGTCAACGCGTTGACTTAATCAAAATGGATATTCAAGGATACGAGCTTCACGCCTTGCGTGGCGCCAATCGTGTTCTAGCCGACAATCCCACCGCGAAGTTGCTCCTGGAATTTTGGCCTTACGGCCTCAAGCAGGCTGGGGCAAACTGGATGGACTTTCTCGCGACTTTGGAGAGTAAAAACATGGTCGTGCGTCAGGTAACGAAGCATGGGCTCGTACCCTTCCAATCCGAGCCAGTCAAGGAGAGTCCGGATTGGTATGTCAATCTGTTCGCATCATCGAGGTAACATCCCAGCGGTTACTGGCGCACAGTGTTGAATTCTGCCTTTGCCTCATTCCAGTCGTTGGTCAGCATCACTTGGCAACATCAGGACGAGCCCGCCCCCTTCCAAAACGCGATGCCAGCCGGGGTTTATTGACTTAAGAGTCGCCAAAACTCTTTGGCTTTCAGATTCGGGGACGGCAACGGCATTTGCGCGACCGGTTTCAATAACCTGACGAAATTTCGTTTCTAACGATTGAAGCCGTTTGGGATTTGCGGAGCGATCTTCCTCGACAAAAGCCTGCGCCTGGCGGCGCAGAACGCCTTCCTCTGGATTACCGGCATTGGCGAAGTAGTGACTGACGAGCCTTGGGGCTACTACTTTCATTTCGGGGAACAAAAGCGGCAACTCACAGCTCGCCGTCCAGTCTGGCGCGAGTAACTTTGCATGCGCGATATATCTGGCAGCGACTCGAGCAAAATCAGTGTTCGCGGGAAGCAGTTGGTATTCCCTCGGCGACTTCCAGCCGATGCCGAGCTTCGCATCTCTCGGCATGATCGACAGTCCACGGTAGCTAAAAACGAAACTCACAATGACTGCCAACAGCACTAGCGCCGTCGCTAATCGATCTTTTAGAAGGCTGCCTGGCTGCGCCAGGCGAGATCCCGCAGCTGCGAGCAAGGTGCACAGCAACGGCAGCTGCAGAAGATAGACAAGTCGAAAATAACAGTAAGCAAGGATATTTCTCATCCACCAGGGTGCCAAAAGCGGGTTTAGGCAAAGGAGCCACACCGCGCACAGGTAAAAGAAGAGGAAAAGTCCGCTCCTCCCTTTAACAATTAGCAGCGGCACAACAATCATAAGCATCACATCGCGCACATATTCAGCAGGCCTGCCGATGACATAATTTAAAGCTTCGCCCCACGGCATGTAACTCGGTCCGTACATTCGGGTGTCGATTGGTTTTGGAATTATGTTAAGGGCTAGCAAGAGCAATATTGCGATTGGATAGACAACGGGAATTGCCAAGCAAAAACCACGGCGGACTTGCTCACGTAAACCGTCGCGGCCCTTCTGCTCGAATAGCTCAAGCGCAAAAAAAGCTAGCCAGGAGCAGCCAATAGCCGCCGGGATCAAGTAAAGGGCCGGATTGCTCAAACCCACACCGGCGATGCCTAAAAGAGTGAGCCACACCAAATCGCTTCTGTTGCCTCGATTGAGGAATCGGTAACTGAGGGCCACAGCAATCGGCAAAAGCAAAATCCAAACGATCGGTTTACCCTGCCACATGTACCCGGAAACGGTCGCAAATCCGAGCATGCCGGCAGTGTTGATCGACGCTAGAGACTGGCCGGCCACAAGTGAAAATCCCGCTCCAAGCAAGGCTCCGAGTGACGACTCGTCAGCGAGGAGCAAAAATGCTATTCCAAGCAAGGACCCAATTGCTGCGGCCCAGCGATTCAACCCGAATATCCGGGCGCACCAATAAAAAACAAATGGGACCGAAAATGCGGCAAACGCGTGACCAATCACCTGATAAAAGTACAGGGGATCGACTCCCAGGTAATGGCCCAGGAAGGCCATAAGCATCTCATAACTGGTTGCCAAATGAACTGGAGAAAATGCTGCTGCATCCATATCGACGCTCGTCTGATGCAGGGTTATGGGCTGGTTAAGAGCTAATAGTTGAGTGAGAGCCCTGTGGACATAAACCACATCGTCTTGATTTGGCCGACGCACAAAGAGAGCCGTAGCTGAGTAGGCCAAACCCAAACCCACCAGCAGGATTTGGGACGGATGAAACCGATATCCTTTGCCCGGCACTTCACTGGTTTTCTTCCATAGGCGTCCCAAGGCAAGGAAACCGGCAAGAGCAATAGCTAAGAAACACCACGTAATCGTTTTCGCCGGCCATCGGAGGACAAGAACCAGCTGATAAGCCAGCGTCCAGAATGCGACTGCGGCTATCGGCAGTAGCAGAACATCGCCCTCGCTGGATTCGGCGGCCCTTTCAGAGTTCAACACGGACTTCATCCTGGAATTCTTTGGAATTGCGACTCCTTGCAGCGCCTCCCGGGTGGTTGGCGTGGTCGAGCGCTCTCTAATCAACCAGCGAGCAGTCTCACGTTCTGGCCCGAAAAAGCAAAATCGTCGGGAAAGGGTAGGTCATATCTTGAGGAAAGCGCGTCAGGTTAAACTCGTGTCCAAGAATCTTTATGGGAACTCTGTAGCTTCTTTCGTAAGTAAACTTTCCCTGGGCCTCAACCTGCCTGATAATCGCGCTCATTTGCGCTGGCTCAATTTGAGTGGGCAACCCTATCAGAAAGAAGTCAGCGTCCTGGTCTGGGTTCTGTAATTGGACAGCCACCTTCTGACTAGTCAGTGGCTTGGCTGCGGGCATCGCAGTGTAAAAATAAGGTCCGAACTGCAAGACGCCAATGGTGGCCCACGCATCACCAATTAACTCTTGGAGATCGCCCCGAAGAACCTCGCGAGCATCCTTTTCCCGCATTGCACGACCGTATGCCGCGTCAAAAGCGACTGACGGCCCAAGGACGAGAAGGAGCGCACAGGTTAAAAGGATGGCGACTGCCCGGTTATCTTTCATTTTCAGTCGTAGATCGGCACAGGCTATGCCGAGCAGAACACAAAATCCAGGAAACAAAACCATGGTTATGCGGGCAAAATATGGTCCAAGGTAACCTTTTCCCATGAAGTACAGATACAACAGGGAGAAAATCAGTATTGGAATGGACACACTGTAAAGGCTACGCCTGAAAACAAGATATAAGATTGCGCAGTAAGGGACGAGCCAAAGCAAGGGATACATTGCGAACGGAATCACGTATGTGATATACGTCCAGATAACGGCTAGATTTAGTAACTGAACTCCTCTGAACTCGTGTAACGACGCGTATTTTAACGTCTCGCCAGTGATTGCTTTTATAACGCTCGAGGGATCTAAAAGCAGCATTGGATGCCCTAGGAACAATCCAATGAGGAATCCCAGAGCAATCAGCCACAGTTGAGCGGTAACGAAAACTCTGGCGCGCTCCCAGATCCCAGTCCGGTAGTTTGGCAAGTTAGCGCGGCCATTCACAAGCAAGTAGGAACATGGAATTACTACGATGATCCCAAGAGGGTAACGAGTCGCGGCTGCCAAACCAGAAATAACGCCTACAGCGAGAAGCATCTGCCATGGCTGGGATTGCCGGAGCTTCAGAGAAAGCCAGATAACCAGGGCGCACAACAAATTGCTCAAGATATGAGTTCTCATAAAATGTGCGTAGATCACCTGCATTGGAAGAACAGAATAGCAAAGTGCGCCAACAAGAGACGCGTAGAAATTCCGACTCGCTTCTCTAATGGCAAGAAATACAATAACAATGGTACAGAGATCGAATACGACGGATATCCATCGACAAATATACAGGAGATCGGACTGCTCGTTTGCGGTCATCGAGTCGGTCGGAGCCGCACTTTTCTTACCCGATATCTTAAGTATCGCTTGTGGCACAGCCCACAGGTAATAATTGAAGGTGCCTTCAAAGTACGCGCCTGGTGCCTTAATACGGCCTGCTAATAAATCCAGCTGCAGGACGCCCCTAAGACTGACAAACTCATCCGGCTGCAAGTTCAGATCATGGCCATATCCACTGCTGAGACCCCAGGTCAATCCGGTTATCCGAAGGTAGGCTGCTAACAATAGCAGTCCTGAGAATAGGGCGGGTCGAAGAGCTTTCTGCACAACTCAACTTCCGGTCGCGACACTTCGCAAAAGGGCTGCGGCTGTGGGCTGCATTAGTCCGGTGGCAATGGTTCGTTCGACGCAACGGGAGCAAGCTTTAGAATTGCCGCCTTGCCGTGGAAGTGGTCGAAAAGATGCCAGTCGTATCCAGGAACAACCGGTAGGCGCGACTGTTTGGTGGTCGCTTCATCATTCGAAACGAATAGCGCGTAAACCGGCAGCGACTGCTCCAAGCCATGTTGGACGAAGGCCAAAGCCTGCGGCCGATCGTACCTCCAGGTATAGCTCCACTTATAATGGTGGTCTCCATCGATCGGAGCGGCGACGAAGGAGTGCGGCAAAAGAGCGTTCAAGAAAACAGGATCAATATCGGAGAGAACGATTCCAGGTTGCCGCTTCAACAATCTGGCGAAATGCCTTTGCGCGACAAACTGGACAGATTGGCGAGGTGGAGTGGTAAAATGAACAGCATCCCAGGCTTGCAAGCGGTCAATGCCGCTTGTGTTATAGCCGGTACGCGAAGGGTAACCGAGACACGTCGCGACAAATAAAACAAAAACACCCAGGGCGGCGATAATCCGTTTTCCGGCAAAAAGGTTCTTTGCGGCCCACGTGATGGGCAGGACGGCGACCGCGACTAGGAGGATTAGAAGCGGCAGGTAAAAGCGTCCGTCTCTGCCAAACAAATAGCATAACGATGCCGTAAAAGAGCTCAACCCGGCTAAGAAGGCGCAACCAACGAACCAACTGAGCCGGATCAAAAAGAAACCAGTGCACGTCAAAATGATGAAGGCTGGCACAAAGGAGGTACCAGTGCCGAAGATATTGGCAGCGTCATATCCGTGTGGCTGCACCGTGGCTTGATTAAAATAAGGCGCCCAGAAGTCGTAGCCTGTTTTAAGCGGTGAATGAAACTGGATGGTATTGAACGCGAGCGCGGGGCTGGCCGCGAGCACGAAAACAATCGGAAGTGCAGCGCAATGGAGCAGCCAGCGCAGTCGCATCCCTCGCTTTGGGAACACAGCCATCGCCAGCAATACCGGTGCAAAAAAGAGCGACTGAAGTCGGACGTTTAATGAAAGACCAAGAAGAATTGCGGACAGATAGATTTTCCAGCGGCGTTCTTCCTTAACTCCCAGATAGGCAAACATAAAGGCGAGGACAATTAACAACGAGGCAGTGACTTCGCTCAGTGACGAACGACAAAAAGTGAAGAAGCCCGGGAGTGTCGCGAGCAAGAGTGCCGCAAACCCACCCGTTAGCGGCATCGCCAGATATGCGTAAAAAGCAAACACGGCCAACAGCAGCAGCAGACCCAGCGTTTGATTCGTCCGAAACGGTGCCAAAACGGAATCTCGCCCCGAGAGAATTTTCAGCCAGGGAAGCATCATCGCTGGATAGCCAAAGGGGTACCTTGATGGCAGCTTATCGTATCCAATCTGGATGGAAGGCCATCCATCCCTGCGCAGCGCTTTTGCTTGTGCGAAGTATTCTGTTGCATCCGGGTATGGACCAAGATCAAGCAGCGTTGTCTTGCTGTAATCAATTCTAAGAACAGCAAAGTAATAAAACGTTAACGCGCAAAGGAGAAGCGATACGCCGGCCAGAAATTGCGCGTTTACAGATTTTGTCGGCTGCATCGTTCTTGTGACAAACGTCTGGTTCATTTTAAGGGGTCCAATTCCGATCGGAAGATCAGAATCCTGAACGAGCGCGATATTATCGGAGTTTCACAGACCGGAACGCGTCCGTTCAAAAGCTACGAACCAATCTCCACCAAGCCAATATCGCCGAGCTCACTCCAGATAGTTCCTCAGGAACAAGTCCATGATGTGGTGCACGCCCGCCCCTCTGACATGTCTCAGATCGCGCTCCCATGTGGCTGCACGATCAGAATTTTGTACGATCTCGTAGCTTGGAAAGTAATCCACGTTAGGATGTGCAGCAGCCCACTCGTGGGCGACTGCCCTTAAAAGCGATTTCGCCCATGTATTGGCAACAACAATGTCCATCGTCGAAAAGGTGTTCATCAAAGGGACGGGGGAAACTGTGACTACAATTTGAAAATCAGGATGTCCATAGCGAGATAGCAACGCGTGTATTGCTTCCAGATTGACCCAGTTGTCAGCGAAACTGGTCAAATGAAACTCATAGCGGTCGGGCTGCGTTTTGAGTAGCGAGGGGATAGGCGTGCAATTAACGAACACGTCTGCTTGAACATCGCGCCACGCCTCTGCGAGCCCGAGAGTCACGACTACCGCGCGACAGGTCCTTATACGTTTCGTAACGGTTTGTATCAGGGCACGCCGTTCTAGGGTCTCTTCCAGGCCGACGAAGTCTAACGTCGGGTTTGTGTGCGGGTCGTACCAGTTTGTTTTTGTCAGGGGAACGATTGATTCCACTGGAAAAGCGCCGTCCGGGTCAAGCGCCCAGCGCAATTCGTTCAACATCGAATACGTGTTGTACTTGTTTGTAAATCCGAGTGCTGATACCCCTCGCTTGGCCGGTTGAAGTTTGGCAAATTCCGGTGCGGCGCTTTCAACAGCAATGTTGTGCTGTGCCAGGGCGTGCTCAAGCCCACGCGCAAAACACGAGCCAATGGCATAGAATTTATCGTCTCGGCGAAGTTTGAACTTGGGATCAACTTTAGGCGTGAACCAGGTCTGGCGTAGTCGCTGAAACGCGTATTTCCCAGCCGGATCATCCGGATCAGCGCCATCTTTATACCAGGTTCTTGCCCTGTTTTCTGTATAATTCTTCATCGCTTCAGCCGCGGTGGCGACATAAGGCGATTTCCGCAAGGCCGGACGATCGCTCGCAGGATTGGCGACGGTTTCTTCGTTAAGGAATGCTCGAGACATGGCCTAAAAGATTCTCACTGATTTACTGCTGCGCGAGCAGATAAATTGCGACCAGCGTGAGCAGAAAGTACGGCACAAGCACCGCCGCTCCCGCATAATCTTTAGCCATTCGCTGTCCAAAGAATAGCGCAATAACCGCAACGGCGGAAATGACTGCGCCATAGAACGCGACACTCGCATCGCGCAAAAGAATTACTGCGACGCACCCAATCGCGCTCAGTGCTCCGGCTGCGACTTCTAGAATCGTAATTACGGTCAGCAGAGCAGGCACAACGCCCGCTAACGGACTTTTCGCGAAGTGTTCCTTTAGCCATTCGAGGTTTCCGCGGCGATCGACAATTTTATCAATTCCCGATTGAAGAAAAAGTATCGCGAGAAAAGCAGCGGTAAAAATCTGCATCAGATAAGTTGCTTCGGGCGATGTGTGCAAAGCTGGCATAACGAACGCATCTTAGCTGGAACGGTTCAGCCTTGTCGATGCTCCGCTGACAGGAACGTCACGACGTTCGAAGGGTCGCGCACCGCGCCGGTTACTGTCAGCTGCACGGGTACAAAAAACAGGGACGCAGTTTTATCCGCGTCCCTGGCTTTTGTTTTCTCGATCAGATTTTTACCGTCCGACTATCGCGTAGTATGCGAGATGCAAGTCGTGATCCGATCGTCGCCAGCGGTAAGAGTTCCGGCGTTGTAGGCAAGAGGAACCGTATTCCCAAACGTACTCGGCGTGAACTTCGTTACCGACACGTCAAACGTCTCGTCGGTGCCGGTGGGATTGGACAGAGTAATCGAAACCGAAGTCGGGTGACCAACTGTTACCCGGCCGAAGCTCGCCGAAACCGGGTCCATCCATGTCGTCGCATCCGCAGCCACCGAGAGGTTCTCGCGCCCACCGCCCTGCGCCGTCGGTCCGACGTCGTGCGTACCGGTCACGGCATCCTTGATCACCAAGTCGGCGCGATTGACGAGCCCCGACTTAACTTGCGCGGGCGACCAGTCCGAATGCAGGTTCAGGAGCACAGCCGCCGAGCCGGCAATGTGCGGCGTCGACATTGAGGTTCCCTGGAAGAAAGCCCAGCCTGAACCGTCGCCCGGGCAGCCGGCCGGTTTGTCCACGCACGTGATCGAGCTGAGCACGTTCACCCCAACCGAGGTCACGTCAGGCTTAACGGCAAAATCAACGGCCGTTGGGCCCTGACTGCTGAAGCCAGCGAGGATATCCTGGTTAGTAGTGACGAACTCCTGGAATGTCGCGCTGGCCGATGCGTCTGGCGGGTTCGCTGTTCTCAGCGCCGCCCCGTCATTCTTGCTGATCATGACAGCCGGCAAATCATCGCCGCCTCCGCCATCCTTCCCCATGGCGATTGGGTCGCCGGCAACATTGTTAATCACCACGACGCCAATAGCTCCAGCCGCGATCGCGTTGCGTACTTTTGTGCTAAACGTGCAACTGCCGCGGTTGACGACCACGACGTTGCCAGAAGCGCCCGGATCAACGCTGGTGCAGGCGTTCAACTGCGTGTTAAACCACAGGCCGAACGAGCCCGCAGGCAACGGCGGAAATTGACCCACAGCCGCGCCGATCGTCGTACCGCCGCTCGCCGGATAGGTGAACGGCTGCCCGACGAAATGTTTATTTGTACTCGCGCCGACTGTAATGATTTTGCGCGCGCGACCTGGAGACTCAACGGTGCCTTGTCCGGGGCCGCTATTGCCGGCCGCCACGGCCACGACCAGCCCGGCATCGACCGCGTTATCGAGCCCGATTGCCAGCAGATCGTTGTTACCATGGTAGCTGCCGCCCAGCGACAAATTGAGCACATCCATTCCGTCAGCGATTGCCGCATCAACCGCGTTCAAGATGTCCTCACTGCGAGCATTGTCTACGCTACCCGGAAAAACATTGTAGTTTCCAAGCCAGGCACCCGGCGCGATGCCGGACATGTCGTCAATGCTCACGCCGTTCACGACTGCATTCAGAGAGGGATCGTAAATTCCGGCTGCAATCCCGGCGGTGTGTGTCCCGTGATCTTGGATGGCCTGCGCGTCGAGGTTCTGATGGTTCGCTTTATTGTAGAAAACCTTCGCAACAATAACTTTTGGCGAGACGTACTCGCAATCCTGGTCCGGGGTGTGCGAAGTGCTGTCTGCTGCATCGCACTTTGGAAATCCATCGGGATAACTAAAGCCAGCCGGATTGAAGAAGGGATGCGTCTCGTCGATCCCGGTATCTATGTCACCGATCTTGATGCCGGCTCCGGCGGTCGCTCTGCCGCCGCCAGCGGTCCAAGCCCCGGATGCATTGATGATCTTGTAGCTCTCGCTCAGGTTAGGGTGGTACAGGGCATTGTAACCAACCCGCTCCACCATCGGAGCAGCTGCGATTGTCTGCAGCGTCGCTCCGTTGAGTTGCACAGCAACCGCGTTGACCGAGATATCGTACTCGCTTGTAATTTTTGCCCCGGGCGCATTTGCTCGGAGCCATCTTCTGAACTCGTTGCGTCCAGCAGCTAGCTGCGCGCGGTACGATCTCACGGTGTTACTATTGAAATCAATTTTCTTCCCTGCCGCTGGCTTGGTAGCGGAATTGATACTCAGCGGATCGCCCTTGAGTTGGACGATTACACTTGAGTTGTCGACGTCCGGGCCGCGGGTAAACGCGTCAGCGCTTGCATTCGGTCGAGGCGAACCGCCTACGCCAAATGCGATAACGCCCAAGCCGATTGAAGAGAATATCAGGAATGTTGCGAGTATTTTTTTCATAGGTTTTTGATGAGTGGAGTTTCCGACTCTCCGTCGCGTGCACTGCTTGTCAATCTACTTACTTCTAACGCGCCGTCTTCGTCTGGCGGTCGTATCCTCAGTTAATTGCATTCTCAGTCGCCTTGGGCGACCGCATCGGCGAACGCCACATCACCCGATTTCAAATCCAGTTCAGCTTCGGCTGGCGTGCCAAACACGCGCGCGCGTCTGTCATCGAATTCGCCTTCCCATCGCGCGACCACGATAGTCGCCAGGCAATTTCCGATCAGATTCACGCATGTCCGTCCCATGTCCATCAATTCATCCACACCAAAGATGACGGCTACTCCAATTGGACCGAGTCCTGCCGGCAGGAAGCTGTTCAGCGTCGCGAGTAAAATGACCAGCGACGCGCGTGGCACGGCAGCCACGCCTTTCGAAGTGATCATCAACGTAAGCATCATCATGATCTGCCGGTCCCATCCCATGTGCTGACCGGTGGTGGCCTCGGCCGCTTGCGCGACGAATACCGAAGCCATCGCCAAGTAAAGAGTCGCCCCGTCCATGTTGAACGAATACCCGGTCGGCATGACGAACCCAACAATGTGTCGTGGTACGCCCAGACGCTCCATAGACTCCATCGCCTTGGGCAGCGCAGATTCGCTGCTCGTTGTCGCAAACGCGAGCGCGGCTGGCTCGCGCACTGCTCGGACGAATTGCCGCAGCGGCACGCGTGCAATGAAAATAACGAGCCCAAAAATCACCACGATAAAAATGATTAGCGCCAGGTAAAGCGAGAAAACTAGATTCCCCAGGTTCACCAGCACCCCGAGGCCTTGCGTGCCGATCGTGTGCGCCATTGCCGCGCCTACGCCAAACGGCGCGAACAGCATCACGTAGTTCGTAAACTTGAACATGATTTGCGAGAGGCTCTCCATCGCCCGGATGATTGGCTTCCCTTTTTCGCCAACCGCTGACACGGCGAGCGCGAAGAGCACGCTGAACGCAACGATCTGCAAAACGTCGCCGCGGACCATCGCGTCAATCACACTCGATGGGAAAGCGTGCACGATCGTTTCGACGAATGTTTTCGGATGGCTTTGCCCGATCGTCTTAATGACCTCGGTGTTCGTGGCGACAAGAGTCACGCCAACGCCGGGCTTCGTGAAATTGACTACCGCCAACCCAATGAACAACGCAGCCGTGGTGGCGATCTCGAAATAGACGAGTGCTTTCACACCCATCCGCCCTATTTTTCGCAACGCGCCTGCGCCAGCGATTCCGACGACGATAGTCGAGAACACCAGCGGCGCGATGATGGATTTGATCAGGTTGATAAAGATGTCGCGCAAAAAATAGATTGCGTTCCCCCAATCGGGCCGGAGCCACCCGATCAGACCGCCAGCAACCAGCCCGATCATAATTTGCACCGTCAAAGAGGGGCGATACCAAGGCCGGCGCGCCTTTTGCGAAACCGTCGCAGTCATCGCGATCGTCATTAACACAAAGGGAGATTCAAAACAGCACGCGTTTCAGCCTTGCGGCAGGCCTGACCTGTAAAGGAGCGGACGTCTTGGCTGCTGTTTTCGGCTGACGGCAGGCGTTAGTCTATCATCCGTCGATCAAGGTCGGCGTAAGCGTCGACGCGCCGATCGCGCAGAAATGGCCAGTGCATTCGATGCGCGTTTACGCGATCCCATTCCACGTCGGCCATCACAATCTCTTCTCGATCGACGGATGCTTTTGCAATGATTTCGCCGTCTGGTCCGCAAACAAAACTTTGCCCCCAGAACTCGATTCCGTCGCCGCCGGCGGGTGCTTCATGGCCAACGCGATTTGCAACCGCGACATAGCAACCATTCGCGATCGCGTGACTGCGCTGGACCGTTTCCCAGGCGGAATGTTGCGCGGCGCCGAACTCCTTCTTTTCCGACGGATGCCAGCCGATTGCCGTCGGATAAAAAATAATCTCCGCACCGCGTAATGCAGTCAGCCGCGCTGCTTCGGGATACCACTGGTCCCAGCAAATGCAGACGCCAATTTTCCCCTGTGCCGTTTGCCACGCTTGAAATCCCAAGTCGCCTGGTGCGAAATAAAACTTCTCGTGATACAGCGGATCGTCCGGGATATGCATCTTGCGATATTTGCCGAGCAACTTTCCATTTCTGTCGATGATTGCCGCGGTGTTGTGGTAAACGCCGGCGCTGCGCTTTTCGAAAAGTGAGGCAATAATCACCGTGCCGGTTTCCCGCGCCAACTCTCCCAATGCCGCTGTCGATTTTCCCGGCACCTCCTCGGCCAAATCGAAATTTTTGTGATCTTCTGTCTGACAAAAATATTGCGATCGAAAAAGTTCCGGTAAGCAAACCATCTGCGCGCCTTTTCCTGCCGCCTCGCGGATAAATTCAATCGCGTGCGCGAAATTCTTTTCCGGCTCAGGGCCGCAGCGCATCTGAATCAGAGCGATCTTTGTTGTCTCTGCCATTCAGAAATAAACCACGAAGGACACGAAGATCACGAAAAGGAAAACCGTTTGAATGCTTCGTGCTCTTCGTGGTGAACTTACTTGACCGAACCTGCGGGCACGATCTCGATCCTCTCGATCACCACGCGTTTCGTCGGCTTACTCATTTCACCCATGCTGTTTTTCGTCACCGGCGTGTCCCCGATTTTTTCCAACACATCGTCGCCATTGATGAGCTTGCCGAAGGTCGTGTATCGATGGTCGAGCCGATGAATCGGGGCAAGACAGATGAAGAATTGCGAGCCGGCCGAATCCGGATCAGGTTCGCGCGCCATCGAGATCACGCCGCGCTCATGCGGATGATCGTTAAACTCGGCTTTGATCTTGTAACCCGGACCACCTGCTCCGTAGCTGTTTTCTTTTGCCGGATCTTTCGAATTCGGGTCG
>WNFV01002675.1_pt1 | contig 23534 bp, 15 predicted proteins | sample 5400101 | NCBI WGS metagenome assembly WNFV01 (sample SAMN13153361, study PRJNA577476) | soil metagenome | isolation source: 115 cm soil or saprolite under grassland replicate 1 | place: USA:California | collected 2016-06-15 | reverse complement strand
GGGCGAGCTGGTCGCGAGCAGGTCCAGCCCGCCGCCGAGCCGGTCGGCGATGGCGGACGGGGTCGCCGACCGCACCCAGCGGGCAGCCAGCTCGATGGCCAGCGGCACCCCGGCGAGCAGCCGGCAGAGGCGGGCGGCACCGCCGGCATCGGTGGCCAGGCGGAAGCCGGGCCGGACCAGGCTCGCCCGCGCCTCGAAGAGCCGCACCGCCTCGTAGCCGGTCGCCGCCTCTCCCGCCGCCGGGTAGGGCAGGCCGGGCACCTCGACCAGCCACTCCGCGCCGAGACCGAGGCGCCGCCTCGAGGTGGCCAGGACCTGCACGCCTGGCGCCCGCAGCAGCAGCTCGGCCACCACCTCCGCGGCGTCGCGGAGCTGCTCGAGGTTGTCGAGCACCAGCAGCAGCTCGCGGCCGGCGAGATGGTCGCCGAGCAGCTCGAGCGGGTCGCGCGGCACCGCGAGCGAGACCCCGAGCGCGGCGGCGACGGTCGCGACCACCAGGTCGCGTTGCCCCTCGGCCCGGCTCGGCTCGGTCCCGACGAACGAGACGAAGGTGACCCCGTCGCGATGGCTGCCCCGCCGAGCGGCGGCGACCTCCAGCGCCAGCCGCGTCTTGCCGATGCCGCCGGGACCGACCAGGGTCACCAGCCGGCAGGCTGGGTCGTCGAGCAGCTCGCGGAGCCGCGCCAGCTCCGCCTGCCGGCCGACCATCGCGGTGAGCGGCTGGGGCAGGTCCGTGCTCGCTCCGCCCGCCGGCCGGTCCGGGCCGTTCAGCGGCTCGCCCAGCGCGGCGAAGCCGCCGCTACGGGCGATCTCGTCGCGCAGGGCGAGCGTCGCCGGCGACGGCTCGGCCGCCAGCTCCTCGCGCAGGACGTAGCGGCAGGTCTCGAACTGGGCGAGGGCGGCGCCGCGCTGACCGCGCTTGGCCAGGAACCACATCAGCGCGCGCTGGGCCTCCTCGTGCAGCGGCTCCAGCCCGATCAGGCGGCGAGCGACCTCCACCCCGGCCGCCGCGTCGCCGCCGTCACGCGCCCGGCGCACCGCCTGGTCCATCAGGGCGAGCATCGCCGCCCTGCTGGTGGCGCGGCGCGCCACCAGCCAGTCGTCGAACAACGGGGCGCCGGGGAGCTCGAAGCCGTCGAGCAGGTCCCCGCGGCAAAGCTGCACCGCGGCCAGCAGCTCGCCGGCGTCGACGTCGGCCGCGGCTCCGGCGAGCCGCTCCACCTCGAGAGCGTCGACCCAGACCGGCCGGCCGGGCGCGAGCGCCACCGCCTGGCGGTCGGCGTCGACTTGACCGGGGAGCGCCCGGCGCAGCTTGGTGAGGACCAGGCGCAGGTTGGCCCGCGCGGTCGCCTCGGGCAGGTCGCTCCAGAGCAGCCCGGCGAGCGCCGAGCGCGTTTGCGCCGTGCCGGTCATCGCCAGGTAGACGAGCAACGCCGTCGCCTTGGCGGAGGCCAGCTCCACCAGTGGGCGTCCGTCCATGGCCAGCTCCACCCGGCCGAGTGCACGGACGCGAAGCTTCTGCCCCATCGTCGCCCCTGCAAGAACCTTAGCGCGGTTGCGCCCTGGTGCCGAGCCTGGCGCGATTGGGAGGGTCGGGAAACGCCGGGGAAACGGTGCGCACACGCTCGCTCCGTATGGTCGATCCGTCCAGCGTCGGACCCCTGAAGAGGAGACACCATGAACGACGCACGGCACTGGCGCAGCGACCTCCCCGACGTGGAGGTCGGCGGCGTCGGCGTCCCCGAGTTCCTGCTCGGCCGGGCGGACCTGCCCGGCGACAAGGCCGCCCTGGTCGACGGGCCGAGCGGCCGCACCCTGACCTACCGGCAGCTCGCCGCCGGGGTCGAGCGGGTCGCGGCGGGCCTGGCCGCGCGCGGGTTCGGCCGCGGCGACGTGCTCGGCCTCTACAGCCCGAACCTGCCCGAGTACCCGCTGGCCGCGTACGGCGCGATGGCGGCCGGCGGCGCTGTCACCACGGCCAGCCCGCTGCTCACCACCGAGGAGCTGGCCGGCCAGCTCGCCGACGTCGGCGCCAGCGTGCTGGTCACCGTCCCGCCGTTCCTCGACCGCGCCCGGGCCGCTGCCGAGAAGGCGAGCGTCGCCGAGGTGCTGGTGTTCGGCGAGGCCGACGGGGCCACCCCGTTCGGAGAGCTGGTCGCGCACGACCACAGGCCGGCCGGGACCGTGGTCGACCCCGAGCGGGACGTGGCCGCGCTGCTGTTCTCGAGCGGCACCAGCGGCCTGCCGAAGGGGGTGCAGCTGACCCACGCGAGCATCGTCACCAGCGTGCGCCAGGCCCAGGCCGTGATGGGCTTCCGGGCCGACGACGTGGTCCTGGCGGTGGCGCCGCTGTTCCACACCATGGGCCTGAACCTGGTCCTGGCCGGCGGGCTGCATGCCGGCGCGACCGTGGTGACCCTGCCGCGCTTCGACCTGGAGGGCTTCCTCGACACGATCCAGCGGCACCGGGTCACCACCATGATCGTGGCGCCGCCGATCATGCTCGCCCTTGCCAACCACCCACTGGTGGACCGCTACGACCTGTCGTCGCTGCGGGTGATCGGCTGCGGCGCCGCCCCCTTGAGCGGCGAGATCGAGCAGCGCTGCGCCGACCGGCTCGGCTGCGAGGTCGCCCAGGGCCTCGGCATGACGGAGGTGACCTGCTGCATCGCGATCAGCCCGCTTGGGGCGGCGCGGCGTGGGTCGGTCGGCCGGCTGCTGCCCGGCACCGAGGCCCGCATCGTCGACCCGGGAAGCGGCGCCGACCTCGGCCCCGGCCGTACGGGAGAGCTGTGGGTCCGAGGCCCGCAGCTCATGCGCGGCTACCACGACCAGCCGGAGGCCACCGCCAGGACGATCGACCCTGACGGCTGGCTGCACACCGGCGACCTGTGCGCCTTCGACGAGGACGGCTACCTGTACGTGGTCGACCGCCTCAAGGAGCTGATCAAGTACAAGGGCTCCCAGGTCGCCCCGGCCGAGCTGGAGCACCTGCTGCTGGCCCACCCGGCGGTCGCCGACGCCGCGGTGGTGCCCCGCCCCGACGCGGAGGCGGGCGAGGTCCCGGTCGCCCATGTGGTCCTTCGCGGCCAGGCCACGCCCGACGAGCTGCGGGCCTGGGTCGCCGAGCGGGTCGCGCCCTACAAGCGCCTGCGGGCGGTCGAGCTCACCGAGCAGATCCCCAGGTCGATGACTGGCAAGCTGCTGCGCCGCGTCCTGGTCGAGGCCGAGCGCGCCAGGTTCGGGCCGGCAACGGCCAGCGTCCAGCAGCTCTGATACCGCCGCAACGGTCCCCCGACGACGGACGCCCCCGAGGAGTCTCGGGGGCGTCCGGCCAGGTCGCGCGGAAGGCCCGCTCAGGGCGTGAGCGCGGCCTCCTCGGTCTCGAGCTCGCCGAGCTCGACGTCCTCCTTGTGGGCCAGGCTGCTCGGCCACCAGATGCGGCGGCCCACGTCGAGGTTGAGCGCGGTGACCAGCACGGAGCGGACGATGAAGGTATCCAGCAGGACGCCGAACGCCACCGCGAAGCCGATCTCGGTGATGAAGACCAGCGGCAGCGTCCCGAGGGCGGCGAACGTGCCCGCGAGCACGACGCCCGCGGAGGTGATCACCCCGCCGGTGGCGGCAAGGCCGATCAGCGCGCCCCGCCGGGTGCCGTAGCGCCCGCTCTCCTCACGCACCCTGGTCATCAGGAAGATGTTGTAGTCGGTGCCGAGGGCGACCAGGAACACGAACGTCCACAGCGGCAGCGACGGGTCGGCGCCGGCGAACTTGAAGAGATGGTCGAAGGCCTGGGCGCTGACGCCGAGCGCCGCCGCGAACGACAGCACCACGGTGGCGGCCAGCAGCAGCGGCGCGATCACCGCGCGCAGCACCAGGCCGAGGATCACCATCACCACCAGCAGCACGAGCGGCACCACCAGGTTCCGGTCGTGCCGGGTGGCCCGCTGGATGTCGAGGTTGACCGCGGTGCCGCCGCCGACCTTGGCGTCCGCCCCCGAGATCGCGTGCATGGTGGAGCGCAGCCGGTCGATCGTCCGGTAGGAGGCCTGGCTGTCGGCGGGGGTGGTCAGCGTCCCCTCGACGAAGGCGTAGCCCTCCTTCACCACCGGACGGGTGACGGCCGTCACCCCGGCGCTGCCCGACAGGGCGGACTGCAGCTGCCCCGCGGCCTCGGCCTTGCCGACGACCTGGACGGGGTCGCCGGTGCCCGCCGCGAAGTGGCGCCCGAGCACCACGTCGCCCGTCACCGACTCCGGCTTGGTGCGGAAGCCGTCCTTGTTCTGCAGGCCCTCGGCCTTCAGGCCGGTCAGGCCGAACGCCAGGGCTCCGAGCGCGACCGCCGTCACCACCCACACCAGGCGCGGCCGGCGCGCCATGCGGCGACCGATCCGCGCCCACAGGCCCTGCTCGGTCGGCTCGGCCGAGCCCAGCGTGGGCCGCAGCGGCCAGAACATCCAGCGGCCGAGGATGACCAGCAGCGCCGGGAGCAGCGTGAGCATGGCGCACAGGCCGACCGCCACGCCGATCGCCATCACTGGGCCGAGGCTCTTGGTGGAGGCGAGCTCGGCGACCAGCAGGCACAGCAGGCTCAGGATCACGGTGGACCCGCTGGCGATGATCGCCGGCGCGGCGCGGCGCATCGCCACCGCCATGGCCTCGTGCCGGTCGGCGTGGCGGCGCAGCTCCTCCCGGTAGCGGGCGGTCAGCAGCAGCGCGTAGTCGGTGCCGGCGCCGAACACCAGCACCGTCAAGATGAACGCGCTCTGGCCGTTGACGGTCAGGCCCGCGTGCTTCGCCAGCAGGTAGATCACCGCCTGCGCGGCGGTCAGGGCGGCGAACACGCAGGTCAGCGGCAGGATCCACAGCGTGGGGCTGCGGTAGGTGAGCAGCAGGATGACGATGACGATCGCCGCGGTGATGTACAGCAGCGTGGTGTCGAAGCCGGAGAACACGTTGGCGAAGTCGGCGAAGTACCCGCCCGGCCCGGTCACGTACGCGTGCAGGTCACCGGCGTTGTCGTGGGCGATCGAGCGCATCTGCTCGACCCTGGGGGTGAGCTGCTGCCAGCCGTTGCCCTCCGAGCTGACCTTGATGGGCACGACCACCTGCAACGCGCTGCCGTCCTTGGACGGGATCGGGCCGATGATCTTGCCGGAGACGTCCTGCACGCCAGCGAACCGCTGCACGTCGGCGGTGACCTTGGCGCGGTCGGCCGCGGTCACCGGGCCGCCCGAGCGCTCGTAGACCACCAGCGCCGGGAAGACGTCGCTCGGGGTGAACTTCTTGGCCAGGTCGACGACCTGGGTGGATTCGGCGTTCTTCGGCAGCCAGGACGACGCGTCGTTCTTCTGGGCGCTGTTGAGCTTGCCGGAGAGCGGGCCGGCGACCACAAACACCAAGATCCAGAACGCAAGGACGAACCACTTCGTCCAGCGTCCACATGGAAAGCTTGCGATCCTCTGCGCTCTACCCATGACACCCCCCGTGCCCCGTGCTCGTCACCCACCACAGATGACGGCGAACCGCCGCCCATGGTGACACCAAACCGTGACACTGCGCCGCGACGCCGAATCGGGTCAAGCGAAATCCGTGTAAACGAGCGGTTGCGCGGCGCATCAGCAGGTCACGGCGGGCCTGTACAGACGTGCTCATCGGTACATAAGATGACGAGCTTTCGAGATGGCCCATACAGGGCCTACCATGCCCGGCGCAACTCGGTTGGAGGGGGCCATCGTGCGCTTGCGGACTGGTTTCATCGCCCTCGTCACCTTCGTCCTTGCAGCGACGATCGGCTTCGGCTGCACCTCGGGCCCCAGCAACCGCGCGGCCTCGCGGGGCGCGACGGCGACGACGGCACACCGCGAAGCTGTCGCCCCGGTGACGAAGGGGACGCCGAGCCAGCTCCGGTCGCAGTTCGAGCAGTTCCTCGGGGAGCACACGATGCTCGCCGTCCGCTTCATGCGCAGCGTGCTGACCGGGCCGCCGGAGCTGCGGCAGGCGCTGCTCGCCTCGCTGAAGGACAACACCGAGGAGCTGAGCGAGACGGTCTCGGCGGCCTACGGCCAGAGCGAGGGCGGCCGCTTCGAGCAGCTCTGGCAGCAGCACATCGACGCCTTCGCCGCCTACGCCAACGGCGTGGCCACCCATGACGCCGCCGCGAAGCAGGCGGCGCGGACCAAGCTGGTGGCCTACTGCTCCGCCCACGGCTCCTGGTTCGCCCAGGCGAGCAAGGGCCGGGTCCAGGCGAGCGTCGCAGCCGGCGGCGTGCGGCAGCACGTCGACGAGCTGATGAGGCAGATCGACGTGTACGCCGCCCACGACTACGCGCAGGCGTACCAGATCCAGCGCATGGCCTACGAGCACATGTTCACCGCCGGCGCCACCATGGCGAAGGCGAGCGTGACGCCGGAGCTGGCGGTCGGCTTCGACGCGCCGCCCGAGAAGCTGCGCTCGGCCTTCGACATGCTGCTCGGGGAGCACATGGAGCTGATCATCGACGCGCAGCGGGCGACCTTCGCCGGTTCGCAGGAGTTCAAGGCGGCGGGAGCTCAGGTCAACGCGAACACCACCGCGCTCGCCCAGGCGATGGGAGCGATCCTCGGCCCCCAGAAGGGCACCGAGTTCCAGTCGGCCTGGGCCAACCACGTCGACGGGCTGATGGCCTACACCACCGCGGTCGCCGCCAACGACGAGGCCGGCAAGCAGGCTGCGCAGAAGAACCTCGACGCCTTCGCCAGCAGGCTGGCGCTGTACTTCAGCGACGTGGTCAGCAACCAGCTCCCGGTCGAGCCCGTCACCGCCGCCATCACCATGCACGACGGCCACCTGATCAACCAGGTGAACGCGTACGCCGCCAAGGACTACACCAAGGCGCAGGAGATGGAGGACCACGGCTACCACCAGATGCTCGGCGTGGCCAACACCCTGGTCGGCGCGATCCAGCGCACGGTGAAGCCGGGGATGCCGGTCGGCGGTTCGCAGACCGGCGGCGGCGGGACGGCGCAGCGACGGCGATGACCCGCCGGCTCGCGCTCTACGCCGCCGCTCTGGTGCTGCTCGCCAGCTGTTCCGGGGCGGACGCGACACCCGCGGGACCGGGGGGCAGGGCAGCCGCCGCCAAGGCGGGGAGCCAGGCGGCGGACGGAGCTGCCGCCGCTCGCGGCTTCCGCTCGGTGCGCGACTACCCGGCGACCTCCGCGCCGACCTTCCTGCGCATCCCGAGGATCCACGTGGCCAGCTCGCTCGACCGGCTCGGCCGGCTGCGGGACGGCACCGTCCAGCCGCCGAGCCGCTGGCAGGTGCCCGGCTGGTACCAGCTCGGGCCGAGACCGGGCGAGCCCGGGTCGGCGGTGATCCTCGGGCACGTCGACTCGACCAGCGGGCCCGCGGTGTTCTTCCGGCTGCGCGAGCTGCGCCGCGGCGACCAGATCCTGGTCAGCCGCGCCGACGGCTCGTCGGTGCGGTTCGTCGTCCAGCGCACCGGGGAGTACCCCAAGAAGTGGTTCCCGACCGACCAGGTGTACTACCCGACGCTGACCCCCGAGCTACGGCTGGTGACCTGCGGCGGCCAGTTCGACTTCAGCACCGGGCACTACCGGTCGAACATCATCGTCTTCGCCACCGTCGCGACCTGACCGGCGGCGGCGTGCGCTCCCCGGAGCGTCAGGGCTCGCGCGAGCGGCACTTGTCGACCACCTTCTTGTAGTCGGCGAGGGCGCTGTCGAACTTGGCCGACTGGATCGAGGCGACCACCTCCGACGGGGTGCCGAGCCTGACCGCCTCGGCACTGGTGATCGTGCCGTTCTCCAGCTGGTTCATGATGCGGGTGTAGTCCTGCAGGACGCTCTGCACCTTCACGGCGATGGCGAGGCTGGCGTTGGCGCGGTCGACGGCGGTCTTGCACTCCGGGGTCGAGACCGTGCCGCCCAGGGTGGCGGTGGTCGCGCCAGGCTCCTCGGTGGGCGCCTGCCGCACGTTGGCGCGCGCTTGACCGATCAGGATGCCGCCGACCAGCGCGATGGCAACCAGCAGCACGGTGAGCAGCAGCCACGGAACCGTGGCCGGCGGCCGCTGCGGCGGTGCCGGCTCCCCGCCGGTCTCGGGCGCCGACCGCTCCCGCGGGCGGCCCAGCTCCGCGACGTAGCGCCGTAGTGCCTCGATCTGCCGGTCGCGAGGATCGTCCTGCTCTGGAGGCATGCCGCCACCTCTCCCGGGATCCGCGATGCGAGGTTGGAGGACCGGACCACCGACCTTGCGTACCCGGCTCGTCGCCAGAAGAAAACGGATATCGAGCCTAACCGGGCGCCCTCGCCGATGGCGACCCCTCCTACCGCTGGGCAAGCCTGCCCGAGCCACGCGCCGCTCCACCGTGGACGCGGTGACCTGCGAAAACGGGTGCCGCCAGGGCGTACGGGGCGATCACAAAGGTAGGCTGGGAGCTCGCCGGGCCGGGCCTGCCTTCGGCGCGCTCGGGGCGGCCGTGCGAGCCGCGGCCGCAGGGCGCACCGGCGGTCAGGTGGTCGAGGGCGGCTGGTCGCGTGGGCCGGCAGGGGAGGTTCAGGTGCGGATTCTGATCGTCGGCGGCACCCGGTTCGTGGGGCGGCACATCGCCGCTGCGGCGCTCGACCGGGACCACCAGGTCACCCTGTTCCACCGGGGGCGGACGGGAGCCGAGCTGTTTCCCGAGGCGAGCCACCTGCTCGGCGACCGCGACGGCGACCTCGCCATCCTCAGCCAGGGGCGCTGGGACGCCACGATCGACGTCTGCGCCTACGTCCCCAGACAGGTCGACACCCTGGCGGCCGCACTGGACGGCCGCGGCGGCCACTACGTGCTCATCTCGTCGCTGTCGGTCTACGCCACGCCGCAGCCCGCCCGGTTCGGCGAGGACGCGCCCCTGATCGAGCTGCCCGACCCGACCGTCGAGGAGGTGACCGACGCCACCTACGGCGGGCTGAAGGTGCTCTGCGAACGGGCCGCCGTCGACCGCTTCGGCGCCGGCACGCTGCTCATCCGCCCCACCTACGTGATCGGTCCGTTCGACCACAGCGGCCGCTTCACCTGGTGGGTCCGCCGCATCGCGCGGGGCGGCGAGGTGCTCGCGCCCGAACCCCAGGACGCCCCGATCCAGCTGGTCGACGCCCGTGACCAGGCCACCTGGGTGGTCGGGCTGGTCGAGCAGGGCGCCGGCGGGGCCTTCAACGCCGTCTCCCCGCCAGCGCCGTTCAGCTTCGCGGACATGCTGCGGGAGATCGTCGCGGTGGCCGGCCCGCCGGGCACCACGCTCACCTGGGTGGAGCGCTCGTTCCTGCTCGAAGCCGGGGAGGACGACCTCTCCTTGCCGATGTGGCCGGGCGGCGACCCGGCCGGCATGTTCGAGGCCGCCGACCCGCGGCGGGCCTACGGATCCGGTCTCGCGCCGCGGCCGCTCGCGCAAACCATCCGCGAGACGCTCGAGCACGATCGCGCCGAGCCAACCACACTCCGCCCCGGCGTCGGCCTCCCGGCGGAGCGCGAAGCCGAGCTGCTCGCCCGCTGGCACGCGCGGGAGCGCGCCGCCAGGCCGTGAGGCGCCGGCGCCCTACGCCGGGCCGGTGACCGCGGCCGCGGTGTGCACGGGCACCCCCGAGCGCAGCAGCTCCTCGAGGTCGCCAGGCGGCAGCGGGCGGCTGAAGTAGAAGCCCTGGCCCTTCTGGCAGCCGAGCCGGCGCAGGTTGTCGACCTGCCGCGCCTCCTCGACCCCCTCGGCGACGGTCTCCAGCTCGAGGTCGCGTGCCAGCTTGATGATGGAGCGCACCAGCGTGGCGCTGTTGGCGTCGTCGTCGAGGCGGGCGACGAACGAGCGGTCGACCTTGAGCACCTGCACGGGCAGCCTGACCAGGTAGGCGAGCGAGGAGTAGCCGGTGCCGAAGTCGTCGATCGCCAGCCGCACGCCACGGCGCCGCAGCTCCTCGAGCACGCCGAGGACGGCGTCGATATTCTCCATCAGCAAGCTCTCGGTGATCTCGAGGACCAGCCGGTCGGGCTCGAGGCCCGTCTCCTCCAGGACCTCGGTGACCCACGCGGCGAACCCCGGCTCCCTGAGCTGGCGGACGGACACGTTGACGGCGAGGTCCAGCCCGCCGCCCAGGCCGTCCCGCTCCCAGCGGCGCATCTGCCGGCAGGCCGTCTCGAGCACCCAGCGTCCCAGGGGGACGATCAGCCCGCTCTGCTCCGCCAGCGGGATGAACGATCCCGGCGGGACCGGGCCGCGCTCGGGATGCGTCCAGCGAGCCAGGGCCTCGACGCCGGTGAGCCCGCCGTCGTCGAGCGCCACCACGGGCTGGTAGTGGAGGCCGAGCTGGTGGCGCTCGATCACCTGGGCCAGCTCGGCCTGCAGCGCCATGCGCTCCACGATCGCCTGGTGCATGGACTGGTCGAAGTGCCTGTAGCGGTTCTTGCCCTCGCTCTTGGCGACGTACATGGCGACGTCGGCGTGGCGCAGCAGCTCCTCGCCGGCGGTCCCTGGCGCGCCGGCGAGGCTGATGCCGATGCTGGCATGGGCGAACAGCTCACGGCCCTCGACCAGCAGCGGCTGGCGCAGGCCCTGGTGGATGCGGTCGGCCAGCTTGGTGGCCTCCTGCGGGTCGGGGAGGGCCTCGGCGAGGACGCCGAACTCGTCGCCGCCGAGTCGGGCGACGGTGTCACCCGCGCGGACCACCGAGCGCAGCCGATCCGCGACCGCCCGCAGCAGGGCGTCGCCGATCTCGTGGCCGTCGGTGTCGTTGACCGACTTGAAGTCGTCGAGGTCCACGAACAGCACCGCAACGCAGCCACCGCGGCGGGGCTGGCCGGCCAGCGCCAGCTCCAGGCGGTCACGGAACAGCGCCCGGTTGGGCAGGTTGGTCAGGGCGTCGTGCAGGGCCTGGTGGCGGAGCTGGTCCTCGAACTGGGCGCGTTCGGTGACGTCACGGCTGTTGAGCACGATGCCGTGGACGGCGGCGTCGCCGAGCTGGCTGGTCAGCATCGTCTCCATCGACCGCCAGGCTCCCTCGGCGTGGCGCAGCCGCCACTCGACGGACAGGGTGACCTCGGTACGGGCCTCCGCCGCCAGCAGCATCGGCGCGAGCCTCCGCTGGTCGTCGGGGTGCAGCAGGGTCTCGAGACCGGTGCCGGCCAGCGTCTCGGCCGGGCGGCCGAGCAGGCGCTCGACGCTGGGGCTGGCATAGGTGATGGTCGCGTCCCGGTCGACCACCAGGATCAGGTCCGAGCCGTTCTGCACCAGCGAGCGGAAGTGGCGCTCCCGGCGGGTCAGCTCGGCGGTGCGCTGCCTGACCTTCGACTCCAGCCCGCGGGCCAGCGCCAGGTTCTCGAACACGGCCATGAGCTGGCGGACCGCGACCAGGGCGATCAGCACCACGAACAGCAGGCCGAGGAAGGCGTCGATGCGCCTGCCGCGGGCCAGCTCGTAGCCGGTCAGGCCGCCGGCCACCAGGACCGGCAGGTAGGGGAGCACCACTGTCCAGCCCGCCTGCGTGCGCGACCCGACCGCCGGGCGGCGGCGTTCCGGGAGCAGCGCGGCGAGCACGACCAGCAGGTAGCCGACGAACCAGCCGGTATCGATCAGGCTGCCGCTGCCGTAGGCGTCGCTCTGGGTCAGGTAGGCGAACAGGCTGTCGGAGACCGCGATCGCGACCAGCCCACCGCCGATCAGCAGCATCGGCGCCCTCGTTGCCGAGCGCGACCCGGCGAGCAGGAAGATGACCAGGGAGATGGTGACGGCGTCGCTGACCGGATAGGCCAGTGCCAGGACCTCCTCGAACAGGGTGCCGGTCTCGGCCCGGAACAGCGGCCCGAGCAGGAGCTGCCAGCTCACCGCGAGCACCGCCGTCGCGATCACCAGGCCGTCGAGCACCCGGCGGGCCTGCGCGAGGCCGTGCTCGGCGGCGGCGACATGGGTCAGCAGGCCCGCGGCGGCCAAGGGGATGGCGGCGAGGAAGCCGACGTCGGCCAGGGAGGGGAAGGGAGCCTCCCGGGCGGCGACCAGCTCGTACCAGGACCACACCGCCTGGCCGAGCGCCCAGCTCGTCGCCGAGGCGCCGAGCAGATGCCACGACCAGCCGAGGCGCCCCCGGTCGCGCCGGGCGGCCATGGCGCAGGCGAGTGCCGCCGCGACCGGCGCCATGAGCTGGGCCAGGTTGTCCATCAGCGTGAACGTCACCCACTGGCCGCCGAGGCGCAGCGCCAGCCAGGCAACGAAGCCGACCGTGGCGGCCGCCACGGCGACCACCGCCAGGGTGAAGCGGCGCCAGTCGACGGCCACCGCCGCTTCGACGTCCTGCTCCACGCGCGCCTCGCAGCTCCTCAGGGGACCGGTCCACCTCTCACCTGTAGCTTCGGCTGCTCACCGCCGTGGTTTGAGGCGTTGCCGCCGGCCTCGCCGGCCGTCGGGCGCAGCCTGGTGTCGGTCGGGGCTAGCCTCTGGCGGCCTCTTGGGTGTCGAATCTCGGGCCCGGGCTCGTCGTGGAGCCGCCGCCGAGCCGGGCTGGCGAGGCACGAGGCCGTGACGGAGAAAGGAGCGGGCAATGGGGAACGCGGTGGTGTACTTCGAGGTCGGCGGGCCCGAGGACGAGCCGCTGATCGACTTCTACCGAGAGCTGTTCGGCTGGGGGCTCCAGCGGGTCGGCGAGGGGATCAACTACACGCTGATCGACACGAACGGCGGCGACGGCCTCAACGGCGGGCTCGGCAAGAGCGGCACGGGCGAGCCCTGGTCGACCTTCTACGTCGAGGTCGAGGACCTCCAGGCGACCCTCGACAAGGTCGCGTCGCTCGGGGGGAAGACCGTGGTGCCGGTCACCGAGATCCCGGGCTTCGGGACGTTCGCGATGTTCGACGACCCGGATGGCCTGCTGATCGGGCTGGTCAAGGCCAGGGACCCGCAGGAGGGCGCACCGGGCCCGTCGTCGGGCGAGGGCGCCCCGGTCGACTGGTTCGAGGTGATCGGCTCCGACGCCGAGCGGACGCAGGCCTTCTACAAGGAGCTGTTCGGCTGGACCGTCAACCCTGGTGCCCAGAGCTACGGGATGGTGGACACCGGCGCCGGGCGCGGCGTCCAGGGGGGCCTCGGCTCGGGCACACGGGAGACCTGGGCGACGATCTACGCGAACGTGCCCGACGTCGAGCAGACGCTGGCCCGGGCCGGGCAGCTCGGGGCGACGCGGGTCTACGGGCCGATGGCGGTCGACGACCACATGCAGACCGGGGCCCTCCGCGATCCCGCCGGGAACGTGTTCGGCGTCTACCACCACGAGGACCACTGAGGCAGGCCGGCCTAGCTGCTCACCAGGAGCCGGTCCGCGGCCATCTGCTGGTCGAGCCGGTGGCCTGCTCGCACGCGGCCACCCTGGTGCCTCCCTGCCCGCTGGTGCCGCAGCCGGCAAGCGCGAGCAGTAGGACCAGGGCGAGCCGCGACTCCCTACGCATGCGGCCGATATCGGTGCGACGCCGCCGGGGCTTGAGAGCGCACCAGGGCGGCCAGCCGCGCGGCCAGCTCCGAGCGCCAGCGTGGCCAGCGGTCCGGCAGCAGGAGCAGCAGCGCGCCGCCGATCCCGATCACGACCGCGACCAGGTGCTCGACGCTGGCCAGATCGGGGGTCGTAGCGAGGTCGACGGCCAGGCCGGCGGCGAGCGCCGCGCCGAGCGGCGGCGACCGGGTCAGCACGGCGAGCGCGGCCGCGGCGGTGACCACCACCGCCGAGGTGCCCACGTCGATGCCCTCGAGCCCCCCACCGACCCGGCTCCCGGCCAGCCAGTACAGGTCGACCAGCACGGTGGGGACCGCGTGGCCGAACGCGGCGAGCAGCAGCAGCCGGCGGCTGCCGATGGCCGCCTCCAGCGGGCCGAGCACCAGCCAGGTCGCCGCCACCGTCCAGACCGCCTCGACCGTGCGGCGCACCAGGAACGCGCTGCCGAACAGCGGGCCGAGGTTGCCGGCGCCGTGGGTCAGGGTGGTAGCCCGCCAGGCGCAGCAGGCCGCCACCGCCCGGTGCCCGGCCGCCGGCTCGCGCCAGATGGCACTCACCACCAGCGTGACCAGCACGAAGACCAGAGAGGCCGGAGCGACGGCGACCAGGCCGTCCCTGGCCACCTGGGCGCGGAACGCCCGCTGGTAGGCCATCGCCCACGCCAGGCCGCCGTTCATCAGCGGCCGTGGCGACGACGACGGTTGGGGCCGGCCCGCCCGGCGGTTGGGGCCGGGCCGGGCGGGCCGGCGGCTCCGGTCGAGGCGGCGGCGCCGGGCAGGCCCGGGAGGTCGACCACCGGCTCGCCGGCGAGGCTGGCGCTCATGTACTGCCGGAAGATCAGGGCCGGGAAGGTGCCGCCGTAGACCGGGCCGCCGTCGAAAAGGTCGTTCATCGAGACCTGTCTGCTCGGGTCGCCAACCCAGACCGAGGTGGCGAGCTGGGGGGTGAACCCGGTGAACCAGGCGTCCCTGAACCCTGTGGTGGTCCCGGTCTTGCCGGCAAGCGGCCGGCCGAACGCCGCCCGGAAGCCCGTTCCGCCGGGCGCCACCACCCCGCGCAGGACGGCGGTGGCGGCGGCCGCCACGCCCGGGTCGAGGACACGCTGGCAGGACGGTCGGCCGCCGTCGAGGACCCGGCCGCTCGGGCCGGTGATCCGGGTGATGGCCAGCGGCTGGCAGTGGACGCCACCGTCGGCGAGGGTGGCGTAGGCGGAGGCGAGCTCGAGCGGGCTCACGTTCTCGCTGCCGAGCACCAGCGAGCAGTAGTCGCGCAACTGGGAGGTGATGCCCATGCGCCTGGCCACCTGGATCGCCGCCGGGGTCCCGACCTTGACCATCAGCTGGGCGAAGTAGGTGTTGGCGGACTCGGCCGTCGCCCTGGCCAAGTCGATGCGGCCGAGCCCGCCAGTCTCAGCGTTGTGGACGGTGTAGCCCCGCGGGCACTCGGGCGCCCGCACCGTGACCACCGCCGGGGCGTCGAAGCCTGTGGCGGTCGTCAAGCCCTGCTCCAGCGCTGCGACCAGGTAGAAGACCTTGAAGGAGGAGCCGGGCGGAAAGCCGCCAGCACCACCCTGGCCGGTGGCCAGGTCGACCTTGGAGCGGGCGTGGTCGCTGCCCCCGACCATGGCCACGATCGCGCCGCTTGCCGGGTCGAGGCTGACCAGGGAGCCGGCCGGCGGCCGGCCGGCGAGCTGGTCGCGCACGGCCGCCTCGGCGAGCGCCTGGTCGTGCGGGCGGAGGCTGGTGACGATCTCGAGGCCGCCCTCGTACACGGCCCGCCTCCTGGCCGCCGACCCGGCGCGGCCGAGGGTCGCGTCGAGCGCGTGGGAGCCGAGCAGCTGGCTCGTCACGTAGTCGACGAAGTAGGGGAAGCGGACCGTCTCCGCACGGACCCGGGCCCGCATGGGCTGCCGCTCGGCCGCCGCCACCCTGGCCGGGGTGGCGAAGCCGACCGCGGCCATCCGCTGCAGCACCTGGTTGCGCCGCAGCAGCGCGCGACGGCCCGCCGTCGGCCGGTACAGCCCGGGACCGGCGATCGTGCCGGCCAGGGCGGCGGCCTCGGCCAGGTCGAGCTGCCCGACCGGCTTGGAGAAGTAGTGCTCGGCGGCGGTGGCGATGCCGTAGACCCCGTCGCCGAAGTAGACCTCGTTCAGGTAGTCGGCCAGGATCTGGTCCTTGGTGGCGCGCCGCGCCAGCTGGGCGGCGTCGACCGCCTCGACCAGCTTGCGGTGCAGGCTCACCTGGTCGCCGGTGACCACCGTCTTGACGTACTGCTGGGGGATCGTGCTGCCGCCCTGCAGCACCGCCCCGCCGCGCAGGTCGCTGACCAGAGCCCTGCCGATGCCGCGCAGGTCGAGCGCGCCGTGCTGGTAGAAGCGGGCGTCCTCGATCGCGAGCACGGCCTGCCTGACCTGGACGGGAACGGCTGCGAGCGGCACCACCACGCGGTCCTGGTCGCCGTGGAGCACGGCCAGCAGCGAGCCGTCGGCGGCGTAGATGGACGAGTCGGTCGGCGGCCGGCCGAGCAGGCGGGCGAGCGGGGGCAGGCCGGCAACCTGGCGGCCGGCCGCCCCGCCGAGGGCCGCCACCGAGGCGGCCAGCGGGACCAGCGCGACGCTGGTGACCACGGTGAGGGCGAGCACCAGCGCGCCCAGCCGCAGCGTCGAGCGCGGGCCGCTCACGTCATCCCCCGCATCGTGCGCCAGCCGGCGAGGTGGCCACTGGCGAAGGCGAGCACGTACGGCGCCTCGACCCGTGCTCCCCGCCAGGTGTGGCCGGCGCCCTGCACCTCGTTGAAGACGGCGTACTGTCCCCGGGCATGCAGCATGCGGGCGAGCCGCGCCGCCTCCTTCACCTCCGGGTCGTGGTCGCCGGCCATCAGCTCGACCGTCATCGGGTGGCGGAAGGTCATCGTCGGGATGTAGGCGGCGGGGGAGTTGGCCAGCCACAGAGCGCGGCTGCCGCCGAGCAGCGTCCGGGTCACCGCGCCAGGGGTGCCGTAGGGCATCAGCGAGAGGATCACGGAGAACACGTCCTGGTGGCGCAGCCCGAGGTTGAGCGCGCCGTAGCCGCCGCTGGACACCCCGCCGATGGCCCGGCCGGCGCGTTCGGCGACGGTCCGGAAGCGCCGGTCGACGGCATGGACGACGGTGCCGACCAGGTAGCTCTCCACCTGCGGGCCGCCGACCTGGTTGAGCATCTCCGAGTCGTGCAGCCAGCCGCCGCTGGCGTCGGGGGCGACCAGGATCATCGGCTGCACCAGGCCGTCGGCCAGCATCGCGTCCATGGTCTCCTGGACCTGGGCGCCCCTGAACCAGTCGATCGGCCCGCCCGGGTAGCCGTGGAGCAGGTAGACCACCGGGTAGCGGCGGCTCCTCTGCGCCCGGGAGCCGTAGCCGGGTGGCAGGTACACGTAGCAGCGGCTCGGCGGCACGCGCAGGCTCGGCGCGCCGATCTCCAAGCTGACGACCTGCGACCCAGCGCCCCTGGCATCGTGGCCGATGCCGATGGGAAGGTCGCCGAACAGGGAGGGGAGCGTCGGGACGTAGCCGACGTAGGCGTTCAGCCCCGCCAGGCCGGCGAGGGCGGCCAAGAGGACCAGCCAGGCGCCGAGGCCGCCGCGGCGCAGCCAGCGGTGGCGCGGTGGTCCCGGGTGCCGGCCGCGCCAGTGGTGGCTCAGCGCGATCAGCGCCACGGTGGCGGGCACCAGGGCGCCGAGTCCGACAGCCAGCCACGGGCTCTCCAGCGGCCCGGCGCGGTCGACCTGGCGGAGCAGGCCGGCCGGGACGTGCGCCAGGCCGCTGGCCACTCGGTGGAGCGGGTGGTGGACGACGGCGAGCAGATGGTGGCGCCGGTGGATCGTCCGACGGCCGCTGGTCGCCGCTGAGGTCGAGGGTGGCTGCCTCATCGCGCCCCGCTCGCCACCCTCCCAGCCGGCTTGGACGGACGCAGCCGCCACGGCGGGCACAGCAGCCCCTCCGCCCGCAGCGTCGCCAGCGCCACCTGTGGCAGCTCCTCTGGTGCCCCGACGGCCAGGTAGCGCGGCTGCCAGTCGGGGCAGAACTTGCGGTTGAAGCGGTACAGCGACTCGATCTGGAACGGACCGGACAGGCGCCGCAGCAGCCAGCGGGCGGCTCGCAGCCGCCCGGCGACGCCTGGTTCGGCCCCGGCCGCCAGCACCGTCCGGAGGAACGAGAAGTTCAGCGAGAGCCGGCGCACGCCGAGCTCGGGCAGGCGGCGGGCCGCCTCCACCACCAGGAAGTCGTTGAGCCACGACGGCGCCAGCCGGTCCCGGCGCATCACGTCCAGGCTGGCGCCGTCCGGCCCCCACGGCACGAAGTGGAGGAACCCGCGCAGGCGCCCTCCGGCGTCCTTGGCGGCGACCACCAGCGCACCCGGGTCGCGCGGGTCGAAGAGGCGGCCGAGTGCCATCGAGAAGCCCCGCTCGGCCACCTCGCCGCGCCAGCTCCCGGACAGCTCCGCGAGCGTGGCCGCCTCGTCCTGGTCGAGCTCGCCGGAGCGCCGCAGCAGCGTCGAGTAGCCGGCCCGCCGAGCGCGGTTCCAGCTCTGCCGGGCGATCCGGATGCCCCGCCCCTCCAGGCTGAACCGGCGCAGGTCGATCACGGCCTCGTCGCCCAGGTAGATGGTTGTAAGGCCGGCGTCCCGCCAGGCGCCCGCCGCCAGCGCCCCGCAGCCGAGCACGGCGGCGATGCGGCCCTGGGCGACCGCCTCGTCGCAGAAGGCCGCGACCGCCGCCGGCCACTGCGCGGGCGGCCCCAGCGGGTCGCCGGCGGCGAGCGCCACCGAGCCGACCGTGCCGTAGGCGACCAGGGCGTCGCCGGCCCGCACGGTGGCCCGGTCGTCACGCAGGGCGAAGTAGGCCAGCGAGTCGTCCGAGGCGGCCACGGCGGCGGCCAGGGCGGGGTCACCGGCGCGGCGTGCGAGCACCGGGGTGAGCGCCCGGGCGGCGACCAGCAGCGCGCCGAGCCAGAAGACCGCGGCGAGGGAGCCGGGGAACAGGCGGCCGAAGCGGCCTGTCAACGGCACCCCGGCTCCCAGCCCGAGCGCCATCCGGCCGGCCTGGCTCACCATCCCGGCGAGGCCGAGGTCGGCGCGGATGTCGTGGTCGTTGGCGACCAGGCCGAGCATGCCGTAGGCAAGGGTCGCCGCGGTGACGGTCAGCGCCGGCCCCAGCACCCCCTGCCGCTCCCCCCGGCCAGGCCGCGCCGGGAAGCAGGCGGCCTTGGCGCTCAGCAGCCCTGCCAGGAACGCCTCGACCAGCGCCTCCTCGACGTCGAGCCCCTTGACCACGTGCAGGACCGCGCTGCCGGCGAGCAGCCCGACCGTGGCCAGCCAGGCGGTGCGGTGGCGGCGGCGCAGCCCGCCGGCGAGCAGCAGCAGCCCGACGCCGGCGGCGGCAACGGCGACGGTCGCGCCGCGCGACACCGCGCCGGGGGCGAGGTCGTCGAGCAGCCGCATCCGGTCCCGTTCCGCCGGCAGCAACGCCGACACCAGGTTGAGGACCCCGGCGAGCACCGCCAGCGCGGCAGCCAGCCGGGGTGTGCGGTAGCGGTGCCGGGGGACGGGCCCGCGAGCGGCCGCGGGCCCGTCCCCGTCTGGGGCGTCGATCGCCGGGAAGGTCGTCGTCGTGCTCGTCATCGCTCCGTCCGGCGGCTCGGTCCCCATTGACCCCCCAGTCCTCCGGGGGGCTACCGCTCCGCTCCTCGAGCCCCCCGGACCGCAGGTCGGCCCGCCCGGTCGACGCCTCCCCGAACCCCGAGCCGGCGTGGGCCGACCGGGCGGGCCTGTCGGGGTCGGCAACGGCGACCCTAGCCCGCCGGGAACGGGGCGTCGTCCACCCGGGTCCGGATCTTGCAGGTGGGAGCCAGGGTGGACGGGGAGGCTGCGGCCTCTACCCGTGGGTGGAGCCGCTCACTCCGAGGGGGCCAGCCCGTGCCGGTAGGCATAGGCGACCGCCTGGCCGCGGTCGCGCACGCCTGCCTTGGCGAAGATCCGGTTGACGTGGGTCTTGACCGTGCCCTCGCTGACCACCAGGTCGGCCGCGATCTCCTGGTTGGTGCGACCGGCCGCCATCAGCCGCAGCACCTCGGCCTCGCGCGGGGTGAGCCCGTCAGGCAGCTCCTCGTCCGCCGCCGGGATGCCGCCGGGGTTGCTCGCCAGCGCGTCGAGCAGGCGCCGCTGGACCGACGGGTCCAGCAGCGCCTCGCCACGCCGCACTGCCGCGATCGCCCGGCGGATCTCGGCGGCGCTGGCGTTCTTGGTCAGGTAGCCGCGCGCGCCCGCCTGCAGCGCGGCGAACACCGAGGCGTCGTCCGCGTAGGTCGTCAGCACGATCACTTGCGTGTCGGGCGCAAGCTCGCGGATCCGCCTGGTCGCCTCGACGCCGTCACAGCGCGGCATGCGCAGGTCGATCAGGACCACGTCGGGCCGCTGCTCTGCGACCAGCCGCACCGCCTCCTCGCCGTCGGTCGCCGCCCCCACCACCTCCACGTCCGGCAGCAGGTCGAGCAGCGTCGACAACCCCTCGCGGACGATCGTTTGGTCGTCGGCGATCAGCACCCGAGTAGGCGGCTCGCTCATGCCGGCAACCATAGCCGCACCTCGAACCCCTTCGCCGTCCCGCCAGCCACCAGCTCCCCGCCGAGCAGCTCGGCCCGCTCCCGCATGCCGGCGAGCCCGTAGCCTCCGCCTGTGGTGGAGCCGTCAGGACCTGGGCCGGCCGGACCCGCGCCGACCGTGGCTAGGCCGCCCTCCGACCCGGTCGCGCCGGCGTCGGCCGTGGTGGGGCCGTCCGGACCGGAGCCGTCCGTGGGAGTGCCTTTCCCCGACCCGGTCGCGCCGGCTGGACCCGCGCCGTCTGCCGCACCCTGGCCGTCAGGTTGACGGTCCTCCACCGTGAGGCTGAGCCCGTCCGGCCGCCAGCGCAGCGCCACCGTCACGTCGTCGGCAGTCTTGGCGTGCTTGCGGATGTTGGTCAGCGCTTCCTGGGTGGTGCGGTAGACGGCCAGGCCTGCCTCTCGGGCGAGCGGCCGCGGCTCGCCGTCGACGGCGAGCCGCGCCGCCACGCCGGTCGCCTGGGTGAAGCCATCGACCAAGTCGGCGAGCAACTCTGGGCCGGGCAGGCGGTCGCCCCGGAGGGCGCCGATCGCCTGCTGCGCCTCGTCGAGCCCGTCGTGGGCGAGCCGCTGGGCGCGATGGACCTGCTGCAACGCCCGCTGGGACGCGCCCTCCTCCTCGAGCAGCAAGGCGGTCGCCTCGAGCTGCAGACTGAGGGCGGACAGCACGTGGGCGAGGATGTCGTGCATCTCCCTGGCCAGCCGCGCCCGCTCGGCCAGGGCGGCGGCCTTGGCCTCGGCCCGCCTGGTGGCGCGCAGCTCGACCACGATCCGTTCGGACCTGCGATGGGCCTCCCGCAGCGCCCGCACGTAGGCAGCAACCCCGAACAGGGCGGCCGCCGCCACCGTGTAGCTGACCCCCGCCGGGATCGTGTGGGTCGCCCCGGCGCCCTCGGAGACGGTGATCGCCACCGCGATCACGGTAAGCACGCCGACCGCCGAGCCGACCGGAAGCCGCCCCGCAGCCCCGGCCATGGCCAGCAGGGCCACAAGGAACGCGGGGCTCTCGGGGCGGAGGTGGTTGAGGGTGGCCGCGCAGATCCCGACCACCACAAGGGCGGTGAGCTGCAGCCGCCGGTCGAGGCGCCGCGGCAGCAGGAACACCAGCCAAGCCATGCTCAGGACGGTCAGGGCCGCGACCAGCGCCGCGGCATCCGCGTCGCGACCGGCAGCCGCCTCGCTGCGAGCCACCCAGGCCACGATGAAGACCAGCGCAGCCACGCCGAGCCCCCGCACCGCCCAGCCCACCACCACCGGGTCTGTAGCCCGGCGAAGTGCTGCTGGCCGCGGAATGGTCATGTTCGGTGCCCCAAAACTCATCATCCTCCTCAGCAGCCGGTTCGGTGCCGCCAGGAGGTGCAAGCCGCCACGTCCTCCTGCGGGCGGCCTCCAGACGCGAAGATGACCAGCGTTGCCGCTGGTCATGGGTGGTGTGGTGGGCCTGCCAGGACTTGAACCTGGGACCTCGTCCTTATCAGCAATCGCGGGCCCAGCGCCATGCGCACCGGCGTTTCCGCGGGTCGCCCGCGACCGTCAAGGGCGAAGTAATGCGTTCTTGGGCGACCTCGTCCAAGCACGCCGCCCAGCCCTCGCCCTCACTGTAGCTGGACCGGGGCCCGCTCATGGCGTCACTGCGAAGAGCCGCCAGCGCCCAGGGACGCCCTTGAGGGCATGCTCGCCTCGGTCCTGGAAGGCGATCCTCGCGCCGGCAACCAGGTCCTTGACCGTGCTGGACACCAGGATCTCGCCGGCGCCGGCCTGGGCGGCGACCCGCGCCCCGATATGCACGGCGATGCCACCGATGTCGTCGCCCATCCGTTCACACTCGCCGGTGTGCAGCCCGGCCCGGACCTGGAGGCCGAGGCCGCGGACCCCAGCGCCGATAGCCTGGGCGCAGCGGATGGCACGGGCCGGGCCGTCAAAGACCGCCAGGAACCCATCCCCTGCGGTGTTGACCTCGCGGCCGTGAAAGCGGCCGAGCTCCCGGCGGATCACAAAGTTGTGGGTCTCTAGCAGGTCGCGCCAGCGCCGGTCACCCGCGGCCGCCACCTGCTCGGTGGATCCCACGATGTCGGTGAACAACACGGTGGCAAGGATCCGGTCAGGCTCGGGCAGCGGACGGACCCCGGTCAGGAACTCCTCCACCTCGCCCAGAATCGCCTCCTCATGCTCCCAGAACGGCAGGTGGTCCGCGCCGGGCAGGTCGACGTAGCGGGCGCCGGGGATCCGGCTGGCCATGAAGCGGCTGCCGCCTGGATCGACGAACCCGTCGCCGGCCCGGTGCAGCACCAGGGTCGGCACGTGGATCGTCGGCAGGACGGGGCGGATGTCGATGTCGGCGTTCATCCGACCGAGCGCGACGGCGGCCGCGGGGCTGGCCGACATGCGCAGGAACCGGCTCCACCACTGCCGGACGGCCGGGTCGGCCGCAACGCTCGGCGCCCAGAAGATGAGCGTGTCGGCCGCGTCAGCCCACATCAGCTCAAGCGTCTGCAGCCCTTGCTCCAAGGTCTCGCGGGACCAGCCCCACGGGTAATCGTCGCCGCCGAGTAGCGTCGCGAATCCGCCGTACATCACCAGCGCGGTCGTCCGCTCAGGATGGGCCGCGGCAAACAGCGCGCACAACGGCCCCCCCTCCGAGACGCCGAACAAGGCCGCCCGCTCCGAGCCGACACAGTCCATGACCGCTCGGACGTCGTCCATGCGCTGCTCAAGGGTGGGCAGCTCACTGACAGGGACCCGGTCCGACAGCCCAGTTCCTCGCTTGTCCAACAAGATCACCCGCGAGAATGAGGCCAATCGGCGAAGGAAACCGGCATAGGACGGCTCCTCCCAAAACATCTCCAAATTGGTCGTCCAGCCTGGCACCCACACCAGGTCAAGCGGGCCATCACCCACCACCTGATAAGCGATGCTGACCCCAGCGTTCCTGGCAAAGCGGGTCACCGACTCCATGGCTGCCACGGCTCCTCAGGTCCGCCCTCGAGCGGTACGGCAGAGGCATCGTAGGCGAGCGCCTTGACCGCCGACCAGAGGTAGTGAACTTCGAGTAACCGCTGCATTCCGCAGCACCAGCCAGGAGGTGACAAGTAGGGTCAGCGCCGAACGCACCTCGATCGCTGAGGCTCGCCTTGTTGAACTCGCCAGAGCGCTGACGAACGTCCGTTGGGCTACCTGATCCCAATCGGGGATCCGTCCGAACGGCTGGTAGCCGAAAAAGGAGCAACCAGCGTTTCCGCTGGTCATCGCTGCTGTGGTGGGCCTGCCAGGACTTGAACCTGGGACCTCGTCCTTATCAGGGACGCGCTCTAACCGCCTGAGCTACAGGCCCGCGTGGGTGTTCTCGCTGGTCATGAGGCTGTGGGTGAGCCTTTTCCCGGTCAAGGGATGTT
>WNFV01005878.1_pt1 | contig 23540 bp, 21 predicted proteins | sample 5400101 | NCBI WGS metagenome assembly WNFV01 (sample SAMN13153361, study PRJNA577476) | soil metagenome | isolation source: 115 cm soil or saprolite under grassland replicate 1 | place: USA:California | collected 2016-06-15 | reverse complement strand
TGCCTCGTCCAGCTATCCGCCCTTAATTGGTCGAGTTTTTTGCGTCATCTAGCTTCAGATTTGCCGCCTTGCTTTCCGAAGGCAACGGCGTTGCCATGCGCTGCTGTGGTCGCAGTCTTGCTCTCTACTGGCGCGCCTCTCTTGGAGATGAGGCCGTGGAGATAGTCAGCCAGCGCATCCACCTCCCGCTGCGTCCCGACCAGGGGCGGCATAAAGGCGCGGTACGGCGAATCTTCCTTGTTCTCGCGCATAGTCTTCAGCAGGTTCATGATCGAATTGCGATCCCGCCCCTGCAGCAAGCGCTTCATCGAACGATAACCATCCGTCGTGTGGCAGGCGGCGCATTGGCCTCTGAACATCATTTCGCCTGTCGCCAACGCCTTCGCTTCCAGATTGCCTTGACTGGCCTTTACGACCTGCGCGCCGGACGGTTCAGCTTGCAATGCGGCGCGTTCCTCCTCGCGCAGCCAGACGGATTTCGTCAAATAACCTTGCTGGTTGAAGCCCTCAACCTCGATCTTGCGAAGGCCATTCGAGTACATGTGCTGGCCGATGACAAAAGGTTTACGAATCATTTCGCGCGCCTGCTCGGTCGCCGCCGTCGCGGACAAGGCCAGCAGCAGGATCGCCAGCGCCCAACCCAGGTTGAAATTGCGCCCGTTGCGATACGCCACGAAGTAGACGACCGCGATGATCGTGGCCGAGATCATCACCGTAATCAGCGCCGTCCGCGTCACCTGCGTGAACGTGCCTTGTCCGATGGTCGAGACGCCGAGCTGGAGCAATTGCCGCTGCGATGTGGGCACACTCCACAAGTACCAGATGAAACACAGCGGCATCAGCACGAACGAAGGGATCAGCCACCGCGCCGACCAGCGGATGATCTCAGTTTTCAACCGCGGTTGTTTGTACCCATCAATCCGCGCGGCGGTGATGAGCGCGAAGATGCCCGCGAGCGAGATCGTCACGAGCGTGCGCAAAACTAGGCTCGGCCAATAGGTCGGATTGAAGAACGCCTGCCAGAACGCCGTAGACTCGGCGCCAGTGCCGGCCACGCCGAGCCAGGTCTGGCCGGGCGTCAGCATGAAGGTCAGAATGCCGTTGATGATGACCAGGCTCATCCACGCTGAAAAGGCGTAGACCCAGCCAACACGCAAATGCGTCTTGTGCGGAATCCGGCCCCACGTGTAGTAATAGACCGCGGCGGCCGTCAGCTCGACGATGAAGAAGACCCATTCGATCGCCCACCCGAAAACGAAGTTGTGAATCAGCGCGCTCGTCACCTCCGGATTGGCCAGGCCGATCGAGAACCAGATGCCTACGCCCGACACCGCGCCGAACACGCCGGTCAGAATCAGAAAGAACTTCGAGTGGCCGCGAAGAACTTCCATCCAGTCTTCACGGCCTTCGCGCAAGGCCTTCGCTTCCGCCATCGGCAGATAGAAGCCTCCGCCGACAGCGAAATGAGAAATCAGAACGTGGAAGATGGCGATGGCGCCGATGACCCAGCCGCTGCCGATGATCGGCACATCCCAGAACGGATAATTCATACGCGTTAAACCTCCCAATAGCCCCAGATGGTCGTGATAATCAAACCGGCGAGCGCCAGAACTCCCAGCCAGGTCGCGTTCCGCGCGCGCCTGCCCAACTTCGTGTTCGTGTCGTAAAGCGGGATGAGCGCCCACAGGAGCAAGCCGGCCGTGAACAACACGATGCCCAAGGCTTCGCCCATCGCCCCCGGGAACCATCGCCCGAAGAGTTTGAGAATCTGGAACTGGCTCATGAAGTACCACTCAGGGTGAATACCAGCCGGAGCAGGCGCGAGCGGATCGGCTTGCGGCCCGAGCTGCCAGGGGAAAAGAGAAGCCAGCGCCGCCAGCGCGTTGAGCGCGATCAGCCACATTCCCAGGTCGCGCGAGAAGAAATCCGGGAAGAACGGGATCGAACGCCGTTCGCCCGCGGGTTTGGCCTCTTCGCTCGGCGGGAGCGCGTTGCCATGTTTTTGCACCAGCCACAGATGGAATCCCAGCAACGGAACGAACAGCAGCGGCAGAACCACTACGTGCAGCGCGAAGAACCGCTGGATCGTAAAGGATGAGACTTCCGGCCCGCCTCGCACAATGTCATTGATGATCTTGCCAACGACGGGGACGGAAGCCGGAATCTCCAACCCGACTTTGGTGGCGAAATAGGCCAGGTCGTCCATCGGCAGCAGGTAGCCGCTGAAGCCGAAGATCATCGTCAATCCCAGCAACCCCAGCCCGCTCCACCAGCCGAATTCGCGCGGCTTGCGATAGGCCTTCATAAAGAAGACCGAGAACATATGAATGAAGATCGCCAGTATCATCAGGTTCGACGCCCAAGAATGCGCAGAGCGGATCAGCCAGCCGAACCGGATGTCATAGGTGATCTGCCGCACCGAATCGTAGCCCTCGGCGCCGGGGCGGTAATAGACGAGCAGCAGCACGCCGCTGAAGACCTGCGCAAGAAAGAAGAAGAGCGAGACGCCGCCCCAGTAATACCAGAAGGAATGTTTGTGTTCGGGAACGGTCTTGTGACGCGCGAAGGCCAGAATCTCCGCTACCCCCAACCGCTCATCGAGCCAGTTGAAAAGGCTTGTTTTCTCGCTATGCTTTGGCGACAACGATGCGTCCATCTTGAGCCTCCACTTTGTATGCGGTCAACGGTTTGGGCGGCGGCCCGGAAACGTTCGCGCCCGTATTCGCGTCGTAGACGCCGCCGTGACAGGCGCAGAAGATGCGTTCCTTATCCGATTCGAACTGCACCGTGCAGCCCAGGTGAGTGCAGACCGCGTCGAGCGCGACCCAGCTTCCATCTTTGTGGTGAATCAGCAATGCGGGCTTGGCGCCGAACCTGAACATCATCGCGGAGCCGGCCGGCAATTTGTCCGCGCCGTCGAGCGTGGTTTGCGTTACCGCGCTCGCTTCGGCTGCGCGCTGTGCGGGCGTGGAAAGATAGGCGTAGATCGGATAGCCGATGGCCGCCGCATATCCTGCGCCGATTGCGCCTATACCGAGTTTGACAAAAGCGCGGCGAGCCGTCCCCTCGTCGTTCAATTCATCGCCGGGATAAAATTCAGCGTCAGTTTCAGGCATGGCTTTGCTTCTCTCCTTTCGTTTGCAATGCGACCTTCATCATCCAGCCGATGGCGGCCAGCCCGGCGGCGAAGAGAACCAGGAAGAGGATCACCACCGGCCAGTTGGAGACCACTGTCTGTTCCCACACGTTGAATCCTTTGGCCATCAAAGTTACGTCGCGGATGCCGTCGCGAACCGTGACGGCGGCGGCCGTGGCCAGCACGGTCATCAGGCTTGCCAACGTCGGCAGCAAAGTCGACCGCGACCGCGCCCCGGCCGCCACGAGCGCCGCGCCGGTGGCGATTAGCGCGGAGATCGAAAGCCAGGCAAAGATGCTGTAGCGATAAAGCGGCGACGCGAAGACGCCGTCTTTCACAACGGCTGGCTGTACGCGCCACACCCAGACTCCGACCGCCGCCTGCGCCGCGATAAAGACCGCCGCAACGCCGCCTCCCCACCGGCGCATAAAGGTTTTGACTTCGTCGGATAATTTCGATGTCGTTCCCATCAACGCAATCACTACACCCGCGACTCCGACCGAACCGATCATCATAAAGAGCCAGCGCGGCAGCGCCGTCGGGTCTCCCGTTGGCATCACCGCGCCGTGTGAGTCGCTGCGATAAAGGTCGAGCCACACTTCCGGTCGAATCATCAACGTCATATTGGCGGTGTAGATGCGAGCGATATACGAAATCAAGACGAATGAAAGAATCGCTAGGGGCCACCACGACCGCCCTTCTTCGGCGCGTTGGGAGACTTTGTATAGAAGGTAATATCCAGCCATCAGCAGAAAGATTACGCTGATCCAGTAAGCGCCGATCAGCACGCTGCTGGTGTATAGCGCGCGCCCATAGAGGACCTGCGCGAAGAGCAGCGGCGGAACGCCGAGATTGATCAGATAGGTCATGACGATCGGCAACCGTTTGGCGATGGCGCCTGAGGCTTCGGCGTGAACCGATGACGGTTTATTGCGGCCCAGAAAGTTCCAGATCGTCGCCAGAATCAACCCGCCGACGAGTAGATGAACGGCGACGAAATGCAGCGAGAGAGTGGCAATATGCAAAGTCTTGAAGAACCAGACGGGCGCTGGTAAGGGTATTGGATCAAGCCAGGGGAAAGGCATTTGATATTCCTCCTTCTATTTCACCCACGACGCGGCGGGTTTGCCGATGGCGAGTTGAAGACGGCGAACGATTTCCGCCTTCGGCTGCGCGCCCACGATACGGTCAACCTCCCGGCCATTTCTCAATAACAGAAGCGTCGGGATGCTTTGAACATTGAAGCGCGCAGCCGTCATCGGGTTGTCATCTATGTTCAGCTTCGCGACGCGCAGACGCCCGGACAGTTCCTCCGCAAGTTGATCAACCACAGGCGCGATCATCCGGCAAGGCCCACACCATGCGGTCCACATATCCAACAAGACCGGCGCCGGCGAACGCTCAACCGTACTGGCGAAGTTAGCGTCCGTCGCAATGACCGGTTCACAGGAAATTGGCAGCGGCGTTTTGCAGTGGCCGCAAACAGCCTCGACCCCTCGTTTGATCCTCTCGTGAGGGACGCGATTGGTAACGCCGCACGAAGGGCAGGGAATCAGTAATGCTTCCATCTCTTCAACCTCCCAAACTCGAATTATGGTGTTCCGCTGGGCAACGGGTGTTCCTTGTGCATTGATGACGGCCCTTCTTTGACGAATTCAGAAACGCCCGCCGCGTGTGACTGAATGAGTTTGACTACCCAGGCATCCTCCGAAGTCTCAATTATCTTGACGCCTTTCGCTGTGTTGATGATTTGCATATTGATTTTGTCCGCGTGTTTGAACAATTCGACGAATAGCGGGTCCCAGTGGCGAATCGGCTGTTTATTCTCCAGTCGTCTTTTCATCGCCCAGGCGTGTTCGGCGATCATCGCCCGCACTTTCGGATCATCGGATTCTGTGATCGTCTCGACGCCTTTCTCGATGTTCTTCACGGCGCGGTCGATCTTCTTGTGATTGTCGAACAAAGCATGGATGGTCTTCATATCCTGCGGTTGATTGCCGCCCATTCCCATTCTTCCCATCCGGCCTTGCCCTTGTCCCTGATGTTGGCCGTGGTCCTGAGCCGGCGCGGTCGAGGCGAGCGCGCCGACCAGTAATATCGAAAGCGAGATGCTCAGCAGTTTGGCTCTGAATCGAGTCATTGTTTTTATGCTCCTCGAATTTAAGTTGCGAAATTGGGGAGCGTTTTCCACGCTCGCCTGTTTGTTTATCAATTGGCCACTTCAACCTCGGCGCTTGCGTGATTTTCCGCAGTCGAATCCCCAGATTCCGAAAAATTCCCCACCGCCTCAGCCGGAGCATGCTTTCTGCGTCCGCTCAGGTAATAGAGAACCGGCACGGTCATTCGTGACAGCAGGAGCGAAGCTATCTCCCCGGCCATCAGCGAAATCGCCAGACCCTGAAAGATCGGATCGAACAGGATGATGAACGCTCCGACCACCACCGCCGCCGCCGTCAACATCATTGGGCGAAAGCGCACCGCCCCCGCGTCAATGACCGCTTCTGCAAGCGGCATTCCTTGTTTCAAGCGCAGCTCGACAAAGTCCACCAGGATGATCGAATTGCGCACGACGATCCCCGCGCCCGCGATAAATCCGATCATCGAGGTCGCCGTGAAGAAGGCTCCCATCAATCCGTGCGCCGGGAGAATGCCGACCAGCGAGAACGGGATCGCCGCCATGATCGTCAGCGGAGTTTTGAATGATTGGAACCAGCCGACCACCAGGACGTAGATCAGCGCCAACACCGCCGCGAAGGCGACGCCGAGGTCGCGGAAGACTTCATAGGTGATGTGCCATTCGCCGTCCCATTTCATCGCATACTTGTCGGCGATAAACGGCTGCGAGGCGACGTAACGTTCAAGCGAGTAACCTTCCGGCAGCTTCAGTTGTTCAATCGCTTCATTCAATTTCAGAATCGCGTAGACCGGACTCTCTTCGCTGCCCGCGACATCGCCCGTCACATAGGTCACCGGCATCAGGTTCTTGTGGTAGATGCTCTTCTCGGCGACTTGCTCTTCAACGCGTACCAGTTCGCCGAGCGGGAAGAGATTGCCACTCCGCCCCATCACCGCAGACCGGCATTGATCCCCCCGACCGCGATGCCCAGCGTGGCCGCGACCTGTTCAGTTGACACTCCGTTGAGCGCGGCTTTCTCTTTATCCACGACGAACCGGTATTTCGGCTGATCGTCCTCGACGTAGGAATCCACATCCACTACGCCCGGCGTTTTGTCGAAGATGTCCCGAATCTGTCTGGCGATCTCGATCTGCCGCCGGTAGTCTGGCCCGTAAATTTCCGCGACGAGCGTTTGCAGCACGGGTGGCCCCGGAGGGACCTCGGCCACTTTCACCCGCGCGTTGTAACGCTTCGCAATCGCCTGAATCCGTGGGCGCACGCGTTTGGCGATGTCGTGACTCTGCGCATCGCGTTCGTCTTTAGAAACCAGGTTGACCTGAATATCGGCAACGTTCGGGCCGCGCCGCAGGAAGTAATGCCGCACTAGGCCGTTGAAGTTATAGGGCGAGGCCGTGCCCACGTACATCTGGTAATCGGTCACTTCGGGAACTGTGCTGATGTAATCGCCGATTTCGCGCGTGACGGCGGCGGTCTGTTCAAGCGGCGCGCCTTCGGGCATGTCTACGATGACCTGAAACTCGCTCTTGTTATCGAACGGCAGCATCTTCACGCGCACCGCCTTCAGGAAGAGCAATGAAACCGAGGCGAGCAACAACAGCGTGACGATCGTCAGGAACCCGTATCGCCACGACGGGACGCGGATGAGTCTGCCCATCACTGCGCGGTAAAGCTTTGTTATGTGGCTCTCTTCATTGTCTTCATGACCGTCTTGGCGCTTGAGCAGGCGCAAACTCGCCCACGGCGTGACGATGAAGGCCACCAGCAACGAAAAGAGCATGGCCGCAGTCGCGCCAACCGGGATCGGCTTCATGTACGGCCCCATCAAACCGCCGACGAAAGCCATCGGCAGAATCGCCGCGATGACGGCGAAAGTGGCGAGGATGGTCGGATTGCCGACTTCGTCAACCGCTTCGACGGCCGATGGAAAAGATGAGCGCGAAGAGTGTGATCCGGTTGAGCGTGTAGCCGTAGAAGTAAAAGACCGCGAGCGTGAGCGCCAGCGTCACGGGAATCGCAATCGCGACGATTCCCGATTCGCGCAATCCGAGCGCCAGCCATATCAATACGGCTACGGAAAAGATGGCGATCATCATGTGCAGCAGCAGATCATTCGACTTTTCACTCGACGTCTCGCCGTAATTACGCGTCGTGGCGACAGTAACATCGGATGGGATCAGACTGCCTTTGAGATGTTCAACCTTTTCAAGCACTTTGTCGGCGATCTCAATCGCGTTCGTGCCTTTGCGTTTGGCGACCGAGATGGTGACGGCTGGCTGTGCTGATTGCGGATTATGGATTGCGGATTGCGGATTGCCCGGCTCGTGTTTACTCGCCCCGTCGCCCAAGCCAAACATCACATAATCGGCAGGCTCTTCGGGGCCGTCCTCGATCTTCGCCACATCGCGGAGGTAGACCGGGCGATTGTTGAAGACGCCGATGACTAAGCCGCCGATCTCTTCGGCGGAACTCAGAAAACCGCCGGTCTCGACCAGGAATTCGCGATTGCCGGATGAAAAGCTGCCCGATTGCGATTGGCGGTTCGATTGTTCCAGCGCAGGGACAATGGCCGCAGGCGCGACGTTGTGCGCGGACATGCGAGCTTCGTCAAGCAAGACGCGAATCTGTCTCCGTTGTCCGCCGATGATTTTGACTTCTGAGACATCGTTGATCTCTTTGATCTGATCGTGAACCTGCGCGGCGACGCGTCGCAACGTGAAATGGTCGTAGCGATCGCTCGAAAGCGTCAACGCCAAGATCGGCACGTCGTCAATCGAGCGCGGCTTGACCAGCGGCTGCGACGCGCCCGGCGGAATCAGATCGAAATTCGCCAGCATCTTCTGATTCAACCGGACAATCGCGCCTTCCTCATCCTGACCGACATAAAAGCGAACCACCGCCATCGCCATGCCGGGCGATGACGTCGAGTAGATGTACTCAACACCTGGGACTTCCCAGAGCAATTTTTCCATCGGCTTCGTGACGCGCTCTTCGACCTCTTTCGCCGAAGCGCCGGGCATCTGCACGAAAACATCGATCATCGGCACGACGATCTGCGGCTCTTCCTCGCGCGGCAGCATCGCCACCGCTCCCAGGCCGAGCAGGATCGAGGCCACGACAATAAGCGATGTCAGCTTCGAGCCGATGAAGGTGCGCGCGACTTTTCCGGCCAGTCCGATTCCGGTCTTCATTGAACTTTCACTCCATCCTTCACATTCGCCACGCCGTCAACCACGATGCGCTCGCCGTCGCTCAACCCCGTAAGGACTTCGACATTTTCGCCGTAGCTTTTTCCGGTCTTGACCAGTCGCAATCGAGCGACGCTCGCGTCATCAACCACAAAGACGCCCACCAACTGGCCGCGCTCGACGACAGCTTTCCGCGGAACCACCATCGCCTGTTTCCGACCGCTCGTGAACCGGGCCACGCCGTACAAACCGGAGCGCAAGCCCTGGCGCGCGGGCAGATCGATCTTCACCGTATAACTGCGGCTCATCGGATCGGCGGCGGGCGCGATCTCAGAGACGCCGCCTTCCAGATCGTCCGCGCCGAGCGCGTCAATCCGCACGCGCGCCTGCTGGCCCATTCCGATTTTGCCGAGACGTGATTCTTCGACCGCGACCTCGAGCCGGTAGCGCGAGCCGTCTTCAATCGTCAGCAACGGCGCGCCCGGCATCGCCGTCGAACCAGTCTCCGTCTGCTTCGCCACCACCACTCCGCTGATCGGAGAAGCGATGCGCGCATAACTGAGATAAACCCGCGCGTTGGCGACCTCGGCTCTGGCCTGATCTATCTGCGCCAGCGCCTGTTGTCTCCTCGCCGCCAGCATCTTTAGAGTATCGGCAGCTCGCCGGGTTTCGGCTTCGGCCATCTCCTCTTTGGCTTTCGCCTCGTCGAATTCCTGCGGGCTGACGGATTTTCGTTCGAGCAGAGCCCGGTAGCGGGCGTAGGTCGAATCGGCCAACCGCTTACTGGCGTCAGCGGCGGACTGCGCCGATTTCGCGGCGTTGATCGCCTGCTCGACTTCGGCCAAGCCTTCCTGCGACTGCCGCAAACCGGCCTCGGCCTTTTGCAGTTGCGCGCTCGCGTCGCGGTTATCAATCTCGATGAGAACCTGGCCTGCGCGCACGCGGTCGCCTTCGCGGGCGCGTAAACTCGTGACCACACCCATGACCTTCGACGACAAGACGGTCGTCGTCTTTGACCGCACCGTGCCCGTCGCCTCGTAGTAATCCTCGATTGGCGACATTGAAACGCGCTCCACACGCGCGCCCTTGACGGTGGGAAGTTTCTCCGCCGCGACCTCCGGCTTTTTTCCGCACGCCGCGACCGTCATCGCCATCAACCCGATCGTCGCAAGAATGCCAAATTTCGTCTTCATCTCTTCCTCAGAAAACCCACGTAGTAACGAATAAATTCGTTACTACGTGGTGTGAAACCTCAGATAAACGGCTCAACGTCTGTCAATCCGCCGATCGCCAGCAGAATGCTGGCGTAGCCGACGTAGTGGTCATAGCAAGCCGCGAGCAGGTTCAACTGCGCCCGCGCCAGAGCCGTCTCAGCGCGCAGGACTTCGGTGATCGTCGTCAGCCCTTCGTGGTAGCGGTCCTGTACGATGCGCAAGGCTTCAGCGGCGTAACTGATGACTCGCTCGGCGACGATGAGCCGTTCGCGCGCGGAGACGTATTCCTGATAGGCGCGCACGACTTCAAGGCGAATCTGATTCGCCAGTTGTCCTTGTTCACTCGCGGCAAGCTCGGCGGCCGCTCGCGCCTGCGCTATTCGCGCCTTGCGCCCGGCGTCGAACAGGTTGAACGTTACGCTGGCGCCGATCAGATAATCGCCGCTTCCATCGGCCCAGTTGTTTCGGCTCGCGCCGGCGTTGGCAAAGACATCCACGCGCGGAAGGAATTCACTGCGCGCTCCTTTCAATTGTTCCCGCCGCGACTCCCCGGCCAGCGCGGCGCGTGAATAATCCGGGCGACGCTCGAGCGCCGTCCGCATCAACTCATCCTGGCTGGCCACGATGAAAGTTTTAGCGACGAGCCGACTGCTCACATTCTGCGGCGCGTCCACCGGCAAGCCGAGCGCAGTGTTCAGCGCCGCCCGCGCAATGACGATCTCGCCCGCGGCCTGAATCTGCTGTTGGCGAAATTCGGCCAGTTGCGCTTCCGCCGAGAGCAAATCCGAGCTGACAGTCGCGCCGGTCTCGACGCGGTCGCGACTGCGCTCGACATCAGCCTCGGCCAGCTTGACGGCTTCGTCGGCGACCTCTTTCTTCATCTGCGCCAGCAAAACTCCGTAATACGCCTTGAGCGCCTCGAATCGAATCCGTTGCGCCATCTGATCGGTCTGCGCGTCAGCCTGTTTCTGATTGAATCTGGCGACGGCGACCCGGGTTGAAGTCTGGCGCCCGTCGAAGAGCGGCGCCTTGATCGTTACGCCGAAGCGAAAATTGTTGAGAGGGTCGGGATTGTTGAGTGATCGCAGATCGAAGTTTCGCTGCGCGAAGCGCCCCTGCTCAAGCAGCGAGCCGAAGACGAAGACCGGATTATTGCCATTGATCCAGGTTTCGCTGAGTTGAACCAGCGGAAAGCGCCCGGCTTTCGCTTCTTGAGCTTGGGCGTCCGCGATCTGGCGGCCTGCGGCCGTCGCGCGCATCAGCGGATTTGTCCGCAGGGCGATCTCGACGGCCAACGGCAGCGTCAACTCTTCAGGCGCGCCCGCTTGCCGCGCCGCCCGCGGCGGCCCGCCACTCGCGTCCTGCCCGTAAACGATCAGGCTCCGGTTCGGCGCTATTACGGCGGCGGCGACGAATGCGATAACGATTCTGCGCCGGATGCGTGAGATGCTCTTCGTTGTGTCGTTCATAGTTCGTGTTTCTCTGATTGCGCTGGTCATCGGTCATCGGTCGGCCTTTGCCGGAAGCGTGATCTTCACGCTCACCGCGCCGCGCAGATCGCCTTCGCGGTAGCCTGTCGCCCGATCATTCGGATACTTCTCTTTCAACACGGCCATCACCTGCGGCGAAATCTGGTCGGGCTGGCCATGACAATTGAGACACATCTTGCTCGCGACAATCGGCTTGAGATATCGCAGATAATCACGACCCTGCTCACGGACAACTTCGTAGTATTCGCCCGCGAGCTTTTTCTCTCGGTTCTGCCGATCAAGCTTCTCTAGCATCTGACTCTCGTAGGAGTCGGGGATATCCTTTGCGTTGCGATAGCCCATGCTGACGCGGCGGGCTGAATGTCCAGTCTCCCTGTTGAATTCCTGAGTGACGTTTTGCGCGACTTCCGAACAGACACGAACCGCGCTGTCGTACCCGCCCTTCTCCAGTTCCGTCAGCAGCAAGCTCCGCACCTTGTCGGTCAATTCACCAGCGACCTGTCGAGCCTGCTTCAAAGCCGGCTCGACGCGCGCATTTTGTTTTCCTTGCGGCGAGCCAGAAGCTGCCGGCGCCAAAAACCAGCCGACCCCGGTAATAAATGCGACCAGAGCAACTTTCTTGATCGTTAAACGGGATGATGCGAAGCGCATAAAATCCCCCCCTCGCTCAATGTTCGGTGTTTCAGCTTATACGCGGCGCGAATCGGGTTCCATCTGACACTCTCTCGCTCCCAGCCAGCGCAAAAAAGTCATCATCGGACACCAGTTCGTAAACGCGGATTGAATCAGATTGAGCGCGACGAATCCGGTGAATAGGAACCAATAAGGGCTGTGATAAACGCCCAATAAAACTGTCGCCATCACGAAGCTTCCTGCGATCAGCCGCAAATATCTTTCGACGGTCATGGCAGTACACTCCTCCTTGAAATGTGGTGATCGAAATTCTCGATCCGGCCGTATAAATGCAGTTTGACGGGAAAGGATACAAACAAAATTTCCCGCCTGATCCTTCCTCCCGAACCCTCCCGAACTCTTCCGATCGATATCGAGAGAGTGGTCTGCAACCCTGATGCCGGACTGTAATCATCGGAATGAAGCCGGATATGGCCTGGTGGCGTCGAGAATTGCGGAAAGTTACCCACTACGTAGTGTGAAAACACGCAGCGCGCCGACTGATAGGGCGCTTCGTCCCGCTGTGCTATGCTCGGCTTCTCAATAAATGCAGATTGCGGACAATGGCTACTAACAAATATGGAAACAGATCTCATCGCATCCCTGAACGAGGTGAAGGCTGGCAAGTCGGGGGCTTTTGAGCGCTTTTTCGCCATGGTCGAGAAGAGGGTTTTTGCCTTCGGGCTGAAGGTGTGCGGGCACGTCGAGGATGCGAAAGACACCGTGCAGGAGACATTGCTGAGCGCCTTTAAGGCTCTTCCCAATCTGGATTTCAAAGATTCCAAGGCGCTCAATGTCTGGCTCTACAAAGTGGCGAAGAACTCCTGCCTGATGATGCGGCGCAAAAGCGCGTATCAGCCGGAGCAGGAACTGTCGCTTGATCAATTCATGCCCCGCGGAGGCAAAGAAGGAGAGCCGATAGAGATTCCCGACTGGTCCAATCTCCCGGATGATGCGTTATTAAAAGAAGAGCTTCGGGAGATCGTTCGCCGGGCGACGCTGGCTCTGCCGACACAATATCGGATGGCGCTTGTGCTGCGAGATATGGAGCAGCTCTCAACGAGAGAAGTGGCGGAGGTTCTGGGCATCTCCGAACAGAACGTGAAGATTCGCCTTCACCGCGCTCGACTCTTTCTGCGGCAGGAACTGGAGCGGTACTTCATCGCCCCGCAGCGGCGCGACTCACACTTGAGCGGAGAAGGAAATGAAAACTGACCGGTCGAATTGCAGAGAGATGTTCGAGCGCCTGTCCGAATATATTGACGGCGAACTCGACGAGAAATTGTGCGAATGCTTCGACGAGCATTTACAAGACTGCGAGCCATGCCAGAGGTTCATCGCCACCTTGAGGAAGACGGTAGAACTTTGCCGCGAGAGCGGCGCTGATTCGCCGCCCAAATCGTTATTTTCGCTGGAGGAGATCGCCGCTTTCAAAGTGGCTTATCAGCAAGCTGCGCTCGATTTGGCGCGACAACGCGGAGAATGAGAAACACCCCACCCGGATGGTCGATCTAGCGAATAGCTTGCCCGACGGCCTCACGCTGCTCAGCAATCCACTCACTTCTGAATCACCCCTGTCAGAATCAAGATCAAAACGACTTTCGCGCCGCTCATTCGCCTCCCTATTTTTCTTGAATTCGGACGGCGAGCTGCGGAATGTTACGCAATCGAAAGGAGATTGCTGCGCGAAATCGCGCACAGGCGCTGACAAGATCCTCAATGCCGCAGCCGTTTCTGGATGAACACGATCTGGCCTGTGGATTGCAGATCATCAATGCCGATGGTTTGTGATTGGAGACGCGAGATATGGCTGACGTGACTGAAGGAAACATAGGGAGTGTGACTACAATGGCGTCAATCAATCCGGACGAAAAGACCGACCTGTCAACGTGGCTGAAGATGGTCGAGCAGGTGCGCAATGCGCCGGAATGGCCCGAAGGCGAGCTGCCGATTGAAATGAAGCAGACGCACATCTCCGTCCTGCTGCTTAGCCGCAGTTATGTCATCAAGCTGAAAAAGCCAGTCGATTTCGGCTTCCTCGATTACACCACGCTCGAAAAGCGATTGAAGGCATGCGAGGACGAAGTGCGATTGAACCGCCGCCTCTGCCCGAATACCTATATCGGCGTTGGCGGCATTATCGAGATTGACGGGCAAATTCGATTTTCGGGCGAAACGGGGAAAATCGTCGATTACTGCGTCTGGATGAGACGGCTGCCCGAAGATCGGATGCTCGACCGGATGGTCGCGAACAACACGGTCACCGAAGCAGTCATTGACTGCGTCGCCGCGCGTCTTTACGAATTTCACCACACGGCCCCGCGCGGGCCTGAGATTGCGATATGGGGCAGCCTCGACGAGGTCCGCCACAACTGGGAAGAGAACCTCATCCAGACCGAGCCGTTCATCGGCCGCACGATCAGCGCTCCAGCTTACAAGGCGATTCGCTCGTGGGTGAATGAAGAGATTGAAACGAAAGCCCGCCTCTTCGACCGGCGCGCGCGCGAAGGGCGGATCGTGGACGGGCATGGCGACGTGCGTTGCGAGAGCGTCTGCGTGACGGACGGCGCGATCTGCATTTACGACTGCATCGAATTCAACGACCGTTTCCGCTGCGGCGACGTGGCGAGCGAGGCGGCGTTTCTGGCGATGGACCTGGACGCGCGCGGCAGGCCAGACCTCGGCTATTTCTTCACCGAAGCCTATCAGCGCCGAACCGACGACGAAGACTTTTTCACGCTGCTGCCTTTTTACCGCAGCTACCGCGCCTACGTGCGCGGCAAGGTTCTGAGCTTCAGGCTGAATGAAGCGGAGTTCAGCGAAGAAGAGCGCGAAGAGGCCGCGACTCGGGCAGAAAGCTTCTTCGACCTGGCGCGGCGCTACGCTTCGCGTTTGAAGAAGCCTACAGTCATCGCCGTGGGAGGGCTTTCCGGAACCGGCAAGACCTCTATTACGCGCGCCATCGCCGGCGAACTCGGATTGCGAGTGATCTCCGCCGATGCGGTGCGACACTCGCTTTTCGGCGAAGCAAAACGGCCGGGCCCTTATGGCGAAGGCGCTTACACCGCCGAAGCCAGCCGCCTCACGTACCAGACGATGATCGAACGCGGGCGCGAGATGCTCGGCGCCGATCGCGGTGTGATTCTCGACGCGACATTTCTACGCAACGATGACCGCTCAATGGCGGAGCGGATGGCGACGGACGCAGGAGCCGAATGGCGGCTGATCGAATGCCGTTTGGCGCCGGAGTTGGTCCGTAAACGTATCGAAGAGCGCGCGGCGCGGGAAGAAGGACTGTCCGACGCCACCTGGGAAATCTACCTCCGACAACGTGAAGAGGGTGGGGTTCTTTGTGGCGAATCGGACGGCAGGAGCCTCGCGCTCGACACTGGCGGAAATCTCGCGGCCACAGCAAGGGCGGCGAGCGACTGGTTGCGGTTATTCAATTCCGAAACAATATCAGCAAGCACAACTGGAGGAGGCGAAAAATGAAAAAACATTTTTACCAATGCGTAAACAGAGCCGTTGCTATAACTCTATTGCTCGGCTTGGCGTTGGCGTTGAATCCCGCCGTAACGGCGCAGAAGCAGTCTCGTGACGGCATTCAACTCCGCATATCTTACGAGCACGGTTACAGAGCCGGGTACGCCGATGGCTACGACGCGGGGGAGAACGATTTCGCCGATCGGATGGGGCGCGAATACCAGCGACACACTCTCTATCAGGAAGCCGATCGCGGTTACGAATCCCGCTTCGGCCCGCGGGTGGACTATAAAGAGGGGTACAGCCTGGGTTTTGAAGTCGGATATTTCGATGGGTATGTCGGGCGCGCTTTCGATTTGAGAATCCCGCCGAATGTCGCGCATCCTGACGCCAGTATCGTCCCTCTGAAGGATCAAAGGGACAGAGAGCGAAGGAAGACTCAACCGCTCGTCCCCGAAGGCGTTTTACTGAGAATACGGCTTGAAACAAGGCTGATGACCGAAACCAATTGCGAAGGCGATAGGTTCATCGCGAGAGTAATCGAGCCGAGCGAATATGAAGGGGCCGTCATCCAGGGCCACGTCGCGAAGATCGAACGCTCCGGACGAATGACGGGCCACACGGAAATGGCGCTCGATTTCGACGCCATCACTTTACGCAATGGCCGCAGCGGGACTTTTCACGCGCAGATCGAAAAGGTCTTCGCCACCGAGTCCGTGAAGTCGGTCGATGAGGAGGGCAATGTCGAATCGGCCAGCAAGACTAAAGAGACGGAGATTCGCTCCATTGGCGGAGCCGTGTTGGGCGCGATCATCGGCGGCATAGCCGGCGGCGGCAAGGGCGCGGCGATCGGCGCGATCATCGGCGCGGGGGCGGGCGCAGGCTCGGTTTATGTTCAGGGAGACAAAGACCTGATTCTCGAACCAGGAGCGCAGATGATAGTGCGCGTAGATTATCCTCTGCGATGAAGACTCAAGCTCAATCAAATCGGGAATCGAAGTGGCGCGGGAATGGCTCGGCGTCCTCTATCGGCATCTTCGCCGAACAGGCGTTCTGGCGAGCCGCCGGCGCCAGGCTGATCCCGGGCAACAGCGCGCGCGTCCTAAAAGACGCCGCTGAAAATTATCCGGCCTGGCTCGAGGCGATCGAATCGGCCCGACACACGATCCATTTCGAAAGTTATGTCATTCACGAGGACGAGCAGGGCCGGATCTTCGCCGACGCGCTTATCGAGAAGGCTCGTGACGGCGTGAAGGTCAGATTGATTTACGATTGGATGGGCGCTTTCAACTCGACGTCCAACAGGTTCTGGCGGCGGTTGCGCCGGGCCGGTATCGAGGCGCGGTGTTTCAATCCGCCGCGTCTCGACAGCCCCTTCGGATGGCTCGGCCGCGATCATCGCAAGATGCTCAGCGTTGACGGACGAGTCGGATTCGTCTCCGGCTTGTGCGTGGGGCGGATGTGGGTCGGCGATCCTCGCGCCGGCATAGAGCCGTGGCGGGATACCGGGATCGAGATAAGAGGCCCCGCCGTGGCCGAACTCGAGCGCGCCTTCGCTCAGATGTGGGCAGCCTGCGGCCGGCCGATACCGCCCGGAGAATTTCCCGATTCCATCCTACACATACATCCCATCCCGCCCATCCTGGAGGATGGCGATGTGGCGCTACGTATTGTGGCCAGCATGCCGTACTCGGCGGGGCTTTACCGTCTGGATCAGGTCATCGCGGCCGCGGCGCGCGAAACGCTCTGGCTGACCGACGCCTACTTCGCCGGGACTACTCCGTACGTACAGGCGCTCAGCGCCGCGTCACGAGACGGAGTGGACGTGCGGCTTTTGGTTCCGCAGGCCACTGACATTCCGGTGGTGCGCGCGTTGTCGAGAATCGGCTACAGGCCGCTGCTCGAATCCGGCGTCAGAGTTTATGAATGGAACGGCCCGATGATTCACGCGAAGACGGCGGTCGCCGACGGGCGCTGGGCCAGAATCGGCTCGACCAATCTGAATCCGGCGAGTTGGGTAAGCAATTGGGAGCTTGATGTGGTCATCGAGGACAAGCGAATCGGCGAAGAGATGGAGCAGATGTTCCTCGACGACCTGGAGAACGCGACCGAGATGGTTCTGACGGCGATGCGGAGGCTCACCCAGGCGTCGAAGCCGAAGCGCCGTCCCGGCGGGCGCCGGTTGCGAAAGCGGATAGGTGGCGGAAGTTCAAGCCGCGCGGCTGCAGGGGCGATCCAGATCGGACGGACTGTCGGCGCCGCCATCGCCAATCGGCGCGCGCTCGGGCCTGCCGAAGCGCGAATTATGGGTAGCGCGGGGTTGTTGGTGGTGGCCGCGTCGGTCGTCGCGGTCATGTGGCCGCGGGTCGTCTCATGGCCACTGGCCGTGATCGGCGTCTGGGTGGCCGTCTCGGCCTTTGTCAGGGCTTTTCATTTGCGCCGCGAAGGCAAGAAGGAAGAGAGAAGTTTGAACTCCATCCGGAATGAACCAGGTCAGTAAATTTCGAATCGTCACTTATAACGTGCACAAATGCGTCGGGGTTGATCGACGACTCGACCCGGCGCGGATCGTAAGTGTGCTGAAAGAGATTAACGCCGACATCGTGGCGTTGCAGGAAGTCCTCTGCATTCACGGGGGCGCCAGTGAAGACGATCAGGCTCATTTCATTGCGAGCGGACTGGGCTTCAATTATTGCATGGGGCATAACCGCGAACTGAAGGGAGGCGTTTACGGCAACCTCGTGCTCAGCCGCTTTCCGCTGCTCGGGTCGGAGAACCACGACATCAGCGTGGCCGGGCGCGAAGAGCGCGGATGCCTGCGCGTTGACGTCGCTCTGGGAAAAGAGAGCAGGCTGCATGTCTACAACGTGCATCTCGGCACTTCGTTCATCGAGCGGCGGCGCCAGGCGCGCAAACTGATCAGCGAATCCATCCTCAGCGACGGCAAGATTCCGGGGCCGCGGATTATGCTCGGCGATTTCAACGAATGGACTCGCGGGCTGGTCACGCGAGTGCTTAACGAGCATTTCCGGAGTGGAGATATTAGATTGCATCTGAAGAGTTCGCGCACTTATCCCGGCCTTTTGCCCATCGTGCATCTCGATCATATCTACTTCGACGAAACGCTAGAATTGGAACACGCCGAATTGCATCGCAGCCGCGCGGCGCTGCTCGCTTCCGATCATTTGCCCATCTTCGCCGATTTCCGCACTAGATGATACGCTTCAAGCCGGGTTTTTCTGTCGGCTCTCCGATCAATGAGTTTCTGGGGATCGCTCGCCTAACGTTGCGAGACTCTCTCCGCCGAGACCTCGTGCATCGCGCCTTGCCCCTGCTCGAAAGCGGTTATGTTGGCGAGCGTCGTCTCCGCGATGCTCGTCAATGCTTCTTCGGTGAAGAAACCCTGATGGCCGGTGATGACGACGTTGGGAAAGGTGAGCAGGCGCGCGAAGACGTCGTCACGGATGACCTTATCCGACAGGTCTTCAAAGAAGAGATCGGCCTCCTCCTCATAAACGTCCAGGCCGAGATAGCCTATCCGGCCCGACTTCAAAGCTTCGATCACCGCCTGCGTGTCAATCAATGCGCCACGGCCCGTGTTGATCAGCATCACTCCGGACTTCATCTGGCCGAGCGCCTGATCGTCAATCAAGTGATGTGTCTCAGGCGTCAGCGGGCAGTGCAGAGTGACGACGTCAGAGGCGGCGAAGAGATGAGGTCGTGAGACATACGCTACGCCCAGACGCTCGCAGTCAGGGTTAGGGAAAAGGTCATGCGCCAACATATGGCAACCGAAGCCTTTCATGATCCGCGCCACGACAGCGCCGATCTTGCCTGTGCCGATGACGCCCACGGTCCGGCCATGCAGGTCGAACCCCAACAACCCATCGAGTGCGAAATTGCCTTCACGCACTCGGGCGTAGGCGCGGTGTATCTTGCGGTTGAGCGTCAGGATCAAACCCACCGTATGCTCGGCCACCGCATAGGGCGAGTAAGCCGGCACGCGGACCACAGTCAGCCTTAATTCACGAGCGGCGATCAGGTTCACATTGTTGAATCCAGCGGAACGCAGCGCGATCAGACGAGTTCCCTGCCCGGCCAATCTACTGAGCACAGGCGCGCTCAACTGATCATTAACGAAGACACAAACCGCCGGGAACTGCGCCGCGAGCGCGGTCGTCTCCTCGGTCAGGCGCGGCTCGAAAAAGACCAGTTCGTGCCCGTAGGTCGCGTTGGCAGCTTCCAGAAACACCCGGTCATAATGTTTGGTACTGAAGATCGCTACTCTCATAGAGAGTTGTGAAGCAAGATCGGCGCCGGACACTGCGAAATATTACCCACAATGCCCGCAATGATGGATAAAAATCCCCACTTTTGACCGCCCCGAGGACGCGTCAATCATGGCACAAGGATCATTTGCCTTGAGATGAATGACCGCTATCAGGTGGCACAATGGTTGCCCATTTCTTGCAACGCCCCGTGATGCAGGCGTCAAGAAACTATGGAAAAGAAGTTACTCCTCGATTATCTGCTGCGACCCCATTGGCCCACGCTCGCCATAGCCTTTGTGGCGATCATCTTTGAAGGCTTCGCCGACCTGCTCGAACCGTGGCCGATCAAGATCGTCCTCGATTACGTCATCGGCTCGAAGCAGCCGCCACAGTGGCTAGCCGGTTTCATCGCTTCCAGCCTCGGGGCCGATAAGTTCGCGATGTTGGATCTCGCCGTCGCGGCCGTGGTCGTCGTCGCAGTCGTAGGAGCCGTCTCCACTTACACGGAAAAGTACCTCACCACCAAGGTCGGGCAAGAGGTGATGTGCGATCTGCGGCGAGCCGTCTATCACCACATTCAGCGGCTGTCTTTATCTTTTTATGATCGCAGCAGGATCGGCGACTTGATCAGCCGTGTGACGGCGGACATTGACGCCATTCAGGATTTCGTATCGTCAGCGCTGCTGGGGATGGTGGTGGACGCGCTTAAACTGGCGGGCATGGTCGCGCTGATGTTTTATCTCAACTGGCGCTTCACATTGATCGCGCTTCTGGTGGCGCCGGTCCTCTTCGTGGAAGTCTACAGCTTGACGCGCCGCATCAAGAGCGCCGCGCGGGATCTGAGGAAGAAGGAGAGCGAGATCGTCTCGGTCGTAGAAGAGTCGCTCTCATCCATCCGCGTAGTCAAAGCCTTCGCGCGGGAGGATTACGAGGAAAAACGCCTCGACCGCGAGAGCCGCGCGAGTATGGAGATAGCGCTGCGGGCGCGCAGCATAAAAGCCAGGCTGGCGCCCGTCGTCGAAGTCATCGTCGCCGTCGGCACGGCTATCGTGCTGTGGTACGGCGCGCGTTTGACGCTCGCGGGCGAACTTACGGCAGGGGCGCTGGTCGTCTTTCTGCTCTACCTCGGCAAGTTGTATAAGCCGATGCGTGACCTCTCGAAGATAGCCGACGTGGTCTCGAAGGCGATGGTCGGCGCCGAGCGCATCAAGGAAGTGATTCAGACGGAGCGCGAGGCGCGCGACCTGCCTGGCGCGCGACCTGCGCCCACATTCAAAGGCGAGGTCACGTTTGATCGGGTCACATTCGGCTATGAGGATGAACGTCCCGTTTTGAAAGACGTGAGCCTAACCATCAAACCCGGCCAGTTCGTTGCGCTCGTCGGGCCGACCGGCGGGGGCAAGTCGACGCTCGCCGGCCTCATCCCGCGTTTTTACGACCCGCAGTCAGGCCGGGTGAAGATCGACGGAACGGACGTACGCAATTTCACGGTCAAATCACTGCGACAGCAGATCAGCTTCGTCTTGCAGGAGACGCTGCTCTTCCACGCGCCGGTCTGGCAGAACATCGCTTACGGAAAGCCTGAAGCCACGCGCGATGAGATCATTAGGGCAGCCAAACTGGCGAACGCCGACGAATTCATCGAGAGAATGCCGCAAGGTTACGAAACGGTGATCGGCGAGCGCGGCGCCACGCTCTCGGGCGGTCAGCGCCAGCGCATAGCGATCGCGCGGGCCATCATTCGCGACTCCCCGATCCTGATCCTCGACGAGCCGAGTTCGGGGCTCGACGCGGCGTCAGAAGAATCGATCTTTGAGGCGCTTGGCCGATTGACGCGTGATAAAACCGCCATCGTAATCGCGCACCGGCTGACGACGGTCAGAAAGGCGGACGCCATCTTCGTCCTGCAAGACGGAGTCGTCGTGGAATCTGGCGCGCACGACGAACTGCTGGCGCGCGGCGGCCTCTACGCCCATCTACACGAGATTCAATTCAGCAATAAATCGGCGGCAGGCGCCGGATGCAGTTAGCTGTTGAAGCCGCGCTACTCTTCGGCCTGCCAGACAGGCCTGAGCGCATGCAGTCGCGTCCAATACCTCGTGTGCTCCCTCTTCGCCCAGCCCCAGACGTGATCGTAGCTGGCTTCCGGCTCACGGCCCTCGATCTCTGCGGCGAGGTTGGCCGCGGCGACCTCGCCTTGCAACACAGCCATGTGGCCCATCTTCGGCCCCGGAAAGTTCACCGAGTCGCCGGCGGCGTACATCCGGTCGGCGAGATGAACGCGCATCCGGCTATCCACGCGGATGTAGTCGTTCGGATCAGTGATGCCAATGTGCCTGGCTTCGGTCGGGCCTTGAAACGGCGGTATCAGCATCAGCAGGTCATAGCCCATACGTTGGCCGTCACCGGCCCACACTTCTTTTTCCGTCACACGATTCACGGGGAAGTCTGGCGCAAACTCGATGCCGCGCTCGCCGAGCGCCTCTCGTAACGCGGGCGCTATCGCGTCCCCGCCCAATAATCCGCCAAGCTTCTCCGGGCTGACGATCGTGATCCGCGCGCGATCACGTTCGCCACGCGCGCGCAACAACCGATCCAGCGCGAACGCCGTTTCATAAACCGGCACGGCGAGCCTCGCGTCCTGACAGTAGCCGATGACGGCATGGCCCCCGTGAAAGCCTTTGATCGCCTCCCCGAACCTCAAGGCCGCGTCTACCGTCAGAAGATGGCGCCCATACTTGAAAAAGCCCGGAACGCGTTCGGCGGCGAGTCTGCGGCCCAGCGCGAAGACGAGATAGTCATGCTCGATACGCCACTCGAGCTGGCCTCGCCTGACGACCACGAAACGCTTATCCGGGTCGTAGTCGGCGACCTCCGCCTGCGTCAATGCGACTCGCTGCGACTGCATCGCATGGACCAGGTCGAAGAAGACGTCCTCCAATTTGAGGCGACCGAAGGCCAGCCGTACCAGCGACGGGAAGAAGGTGAATTCACGATGGCGCGAGACGAGCGTGATCCGGTGTTCTGGCCCCAATCGCCGCGCTAAACTTTCCGCTGCGACGACGCCGGCAAAGCCGCCGCCCAACACAAGAATATTTGCCATACTCGACCCCTTAAAACTTCGGTCATCAGAAAATCGGCGCCGGTCATCACTCTCCGCTATGCAACTTCCCCACCACCACGCTCGTTCATGCCAATAATCCTATCGAGCAAGGCATATCGTTTGCACAGATTAAAGGGCCTTGATTGAAGGACGAAAAAATCCGTGATCGCGTGGTGGAATTTCCGCTCCGCTGTGGAGAATTTCGTAATCGCCCGGCGAGGAGTTCAGTAACCGTGATGATCGTTAATATACAAAAGAATATGAATCGCCTACCAAAAATCCTGTTCGCATTAGTGGTTCTGTCAATATCGCTTGTGTCGCCGGCTGCGCCGATCCGCCTCGACGAACAGTCCGATGAAAAGAGCGCGGCGACCGCGCGAATCGGGATTGAGAATTTCGGTAAAGTCAATGATCACTTCTATCGCGGCTCGCTGCCGAAGCAGTCCGACTATGCGGCGCTTGTGGCGTTGGGCGTGAAGACGGTGATCAGCCTGCGCCAGCGCCCGGATGAGCGCGTCAGGCAAATGGCCGAACGCGCCGGCATGCGCTACATCAATCTGCCCATGAACGTCCGCGGATACCCGCCGGAAGATCTGGCGCCGCGTTTCCTCGATCTGGTCAACAACCCGGAGAACTGGCCGGTCTACGTCTACTGCCACGGCGGTCGCCACCGGACCGGCGTGATGACGGCCATTTACCGCATGGCTATCGAGGGCTGGGACGTTCAGCGCGCCTACGCTGAGATGCGGCGTTACGGCTTTTACAAGCGCTGGGGGCACGGGCCGCTGAAAGCTTACGTCCTCGACTACTATTGTCGGTTACTGGAGGGGGCGTCTCAATCAAATTATC
>WNFV01003066.1_pt1 | contig 23541 bp, 20 predicted proteins | sample 5400101 | NCBI WGS metagenome assembly WNFV01 (sample SAMN13153361, study PRJNA577476) | soil metagenome | isolation source: 115 cm soil or saprolite under grassland replicate 1 | place: USA:California | collected 2016-06-15 | reverse complement strand
TCCACCGAGCCCTCGGAGTGCGGCACGGTCGGATCGCGGAACGCGCGCACGACATGGAGGAGCGCGTCGGAGGTCCGCAGGTCGCCGAGCTTCTTCGTGCCGATCCCCTCTCCCTTGCCGGCGCCCTTCGCGAGGCCGAGATCGCGGTACGTGATCTCGGCGTGCGTGACCTTCTTCGGCTTGAAGAGCGGGACGAGCCGGTCGAGGCGCTCGTCCGGGACCTTGGCGACGCCGACGTTCGTCTCGGCCTCTGCGCCGGCGAATGTCCCGGTGGCGACGTGCTGGCCGGTCAGGAGGTCGAACAGCGTCGTCTTCCCGACGAACGGCAGGCCGGTGATGGTGGTGACCGTCACGCGAGCATCGCCTCCTCGACCGCCACGTCCTCCTTGAACATCGTGCGGGCGATCTCGCGGAACCGCCGTGCCTCACCCGTCGCGAAGACACGGTGGTCCGCGCCGGGCTTCGTGGCACGCAGGCCGTGCGAATCGAGGACCTCGCGCACCGCGAGCGCGGTCGTCGTCGCCGAGTCCACGACGCGCACGCCCGGTCCGGCGACCTCCTCGATGGCCCACCGCACGAGTGGGTAGTGCGTGCAGCCGAGAAGCAGTGTGTCGACCCCCGGCGCGACGACCGCGCCCTCGCTCAGCATCGGCATGACGTACTCGCGGACGGCCTCGCGCGCCTCCTCCGAGCGCCCTCCGCCCGCTTCGATGAGCGGCACGAGCTTCGGCGCCGCGACCTGCAATACGTCCACCCACGGGTCCAGATCCCGAATGGATCTTACGTAGGCGCCCGAGCGGACGGTGAGCCGCGTCGCGAGCACGCCCACCGCGCGCCGCGACGTCGCGCTGATCGCCGCGGCCGCGCCGGGGCGGATGACGCCGATGACCGGCATGCGTCCTTCGTCGCGCACCGTCTCGAGCGCCGCCGCCGTCGCGGTGTTACAGGCGATGACCACGAGCTTGCATTGCCGCTCGCCGAACCAGCGCATCGCCTCCTGCGTGAAGCGGAGCACCTCGCCCGCCTCGCGCTCGCCGTACGGCATGCGCGCCTCGTCACCGAGGTAGATCGTCGATTCGTTCGGCAGCTGTCGCCGGAGCTCCTTGAGGACGGTCAAGCCCCCCACCCCGGAGTCGAAGACCCCGATCGGTCGGTGGGCCCCGACCGTCACTTCCGCTGCTGTGCGACGAGCGTGGTGGCGAGCGCGCCGAGCGCTTGCGAGATCGGTGCCGTCGGCGCCGACATGGCGAAGGGCTCCTGCCGCGCGAGCGACTCCATGACGAGCTTGCGGTCCGTCGGGATCTCCGCCGCGATCGGCAGGCCGAGCGCGTGCTCGAGCGCGCCGCGCGAGAGGCCGCCGGTCTCGTCCGACTGCGAGATGATCGCGAGGATCGGCTTCTGCTTCCGGTAGCCGAGCATGTCGAACGTCTCGATCGCGGCGCGGGCCGTCGCGATCGCGGGTCCGCTGTACGTCACGACGAGCAGGATCGTGCGCGCACCGTCGAGGATCGCGAGCGCGTCCTCACCGAGGCGGCTCGGCATGTCGACGATGACGTGGTCGTGCGTCTCGGACAGGATCGCGATCGCGTTCTGGAGCTCGGACGCGGCGACGAGATCGGCCTGTTCGGGCCGTGGCGGCGCGAGGAGGTACTGCACGCCCGCGGGCCCCTCCCACAGCGCTCCCGGCATGGCAGCCTTCATCCCGCCGCCCGCCGGGAGATCGACGATGGACTTCGCATCGGGCGGGACCTGCACGAGATGCCGGACGGACCCGAACTGCATGACACCGTCCATGCACACGACCGACGCGCCCTGCCGCCGGAGGATCGTCGCGAGATTCACCGCGATGAGCGTCTTCCCCGACCCGCCTTTCGGCGAGTACACGGCCGTTGCGCCACCCTTCGCGCCGGCCTTCTTCTCGCTCCCGAGCGCGGTGACGATCTCGTTCGCGCCGCCGGGGAGCATGAAGACGGCATCGATGCCCTCGTCCGGACGCGGCGGCACGGGCTTCTGCGGGACGGTGATCATGACGATCCGCGTGCCGGGCGACGCGGCGCGGATCCGCCTCGCGACCTGGGCGCCGATCGTCTCTTTGCCGCCGAGGAAGTAGTCGACGAGCGCGATCTCCGGCTTCTCCGTGGTCGCCTGCGCGACGGCGGCGTCGGCCTGCGTCTGCACGCCTGTGACCTGCAGGTCCTCGATACGCCCGAGCAGGCCCTTGAGGTGCTCGGCCACCTGCGGAAGGTCTTCGACCAGGAGGACGCGTCTCATCGCCGGGTGACGATACCGGGAGCGGTCAGCGGGCGCCGCGCGACCGCAGGACGACCGAGGCCGTGGCGACGATCAGCGCCATCGCACCGATGAACGTCAGGCCGACCCGAAGTGTGACGCCGTACCAGTACGGCTCGGGATATAGCCGCAGGAGATTCGACGTCGCGGGGTCGAACAGGAAGTTGCCCTGCGGGAAGAAGAGGTAGTGGAACGCGAGGAACGCCGGCTCGAACGCGACCGCGGCGACGAGGCCGAGCACCAGGACAGCGGCCCCGGCCCAGAACGCGCCGTCGCGCACGAGCCGGAGCAGGTAGCCGCGGGCGCGAGTTCGGACCAGCAGCGCGATCAGCGCCAGCGCCGCGGCGATCCACGCGATCCGGACCGCGCGGAAGACGGCGCGCACGTCGGCGAGGTGACCGCGCTCGCTCGCATCGAAGACGGGGCGGCCGTCGCAGCACTTCGCCGGCTCGGGCGCGCTGTCGAGAACGTACGCGAGCGTCTGCCGGTGCATCTCGAGCAGGCCACCCTCGTCGGTGTGGAGCGTCACGTCAGGCAGCACGAAGACCACCTGGCCCCGACCGCGCGCGAGATCGCGATACGTGTCCTCGCCGGCCTGCAGGTAGACCGCCTGGACCGTGCCGAACACCGCGAGCGCGATCGCGCAGAGCGCGACGGCCCAGCGCGGCGGGGTCACCCTCGAGGCATCGCGCCGAGGCCGGGACGGTCGCTGAACACGAAGCGACCGCGCTCGACGGGCACGGCGATGAACGGGTCGTCGACGATGAGCAGGTTACCGTCGAGGTCCGCCCATTCGACCGACGGGGCGAGGTGCGCTGCCGCGGCGATCCCGACGCTCGTCTCGGCGGCGCGACACCCGAGCATCACCTTCAGCCCGAGCTCGTGCGCGCGAGCGATCATGTCGCTCGCCTCGGCGACGCCGCCGCACTTCTGCAGCTTCACATTGATGCCGTCGCACGCGCCGGCGAGGCGGTCGACGTCCGGGAGGCGGACCGCGGCCTCGTCCGCGACGATCGGGAGCGGCGAGCGCTCGCGGACGTAGCGCAGCCCGTCGATGTCGTCGGGCGGCACCGGCTGCTCCACGAATTCGATGCCGAACGGAACGATGCGCTCGATCCGGGACGGCGCCTCTTGCGGCGTCCACGCCGCGTTCGGGTCGACACGGATCGTCCCCTCGAACCGCGGACGGATCGCCGAGAGGATCGCGACGTCGTCGCCCTTCCCCAGCTTCACCTTCAGGACGCGGAAGCCCTTCGCCGCCGCGGCGGCGGCACGCTCGCCCATGACGTCGGGCTCGGCGATGCCGATCGTGAACGAGGTCGGCGGCGCGTCACCCGTCGCGAGCCCGAGGAACGCGCGCAGCGGCACGCCCGCCGCCTGCGCGGCGCGGTCGTGTCCGAGGATGTCGATCGCCGCGGCGGCCGCGCCACCGTGCGGGAACTCGGCGTCGAGCCTCGCGCGGAGCGTCGCGAGGTCGCGCGGGTCCTCGGGCAGCAGCGCGAGCGCGTCGCGCACCTGGCGTTCGAGCGCCTCCGGCGATTCCCCGAAGAACGCGTCGGGGCACGCCTCGCCGCGCGAGACCCGGCCGCCCTCGTCGAGCTCGACGAGGATCACGCGCTTCTCCGTGCGGACCGCCCGCGAGATCGCGAACGGGACCTCGAGGTGGAGATCGACGGCGCGGATCGTCGCGTTCATCGCGGGACGCGTATCGCGATGCGCGCTTCGATGAGCGCCCGCGCGAGCCGGTCGCCGCCCGCGGCGCCTTCGCGGATCGGATCGGCGGTGACCAGCCCTGTCAGGGCCGCGGCGTCCTGGATGCATGCGCGCGCGGCCTCGGTCGCGACATCGGCGCGCGAAGCGCCGAGGCCGACGCCCGCCGTGTTCAGCGCGACGGCGACGACGGGCGCGCGCGGCTCCTGCGGCTTGCGACCCCACGAAGCCGCGTCCTCGTAGATCGCGACACACTCCCCCAGCGGTCGCACACGCAGTCCCTCCGCGTCGTAGCCCTTCACCACCTGACGTGACGCGTCGTGGCAGAGGACCATGAGATCCGGCGCGCTGCCGTGCAGCAGCCCGAGCGTCACGCCGGAGAAGCCCGGGTGCGTGAGCGCGCCCTGGCCCTCGACGATCACCCAGTCAGCCGTCTCCGCCGCCTCGCAGACCATCCGCTCCGCGGCGCCGGCGATGAAGTCGGCGACGACAGCGTCCACCGCGATGCCCTCGCCCGCGATCGCGATCCCTGTCTGGCCGGTCGCCACGAACGCCGCGCGCACGCCGGCGCGTCGGAGCGCCGCCACGATCTCCAGCGCCACGGTCATCTTGCCGGCCGCCGCGTCGGTGCCGACGGTCAGCACGACCGTCGCGCCCTCGCGCGGCTGGCGATGTCCGCCGATCGGCAGGTCCTTCGGGGGCTCGCGCAGCTCGCGGACGCGCGCGCCGCCCGCGGCCGCGGCCTCGCGGAGCGCGGGATCGTCGAGGACGCGCTCGTGCAGGCCGTTCCACACCTCGAGCCCGCGCCGGAGCGCGTCCGCGAGGAATGGTCGGTATGCGTCCGCGATGCGCCCGCCCGCGGCCGCGGTGCCGATGAGGATCGTGTCCGCGCCCCGTGCGACCGCCTCCGCGACGCTGGCGACGACCGGCACGCCAGCGCCGACGCCGACGTGCGCCGCGGCGTCCGTGCCGGCGCGGTCCGGGTCGATGACCGCGACGACCGAGTAGGGCGCGTACCGCAGGACGCCGATCGCGGTCTTCGCGGTCGCGCGCGTGAACAGCCCCGCGGCGAGGATCGCGACCTTCCGCGTCATCCGGCGTCCGTCCCGAGGCGCAGGAAGCGGCCCGCGCGCGCCGCGGCCGTCTCGCCGCCGTCGAGGGCGACCTCCCCGTTCACGATGACGAACGGGATGCCCACCGGGTACTGGTGCGGGTCGTCATACGTCGCGCGGTCGATCACGCGACGCGGGTCGAACACGACGATGTCCGCGGCGGCGCCCTCGCGCAGCACGCCGCGATCGCGTAGGCGGAGGCGCGAGGCGGGCAGCGACGTCATCTTGCGGACCGCGTCCTCGAGCGTCACGACGCGCTCGTCGCGCGCGTACTTCCCGAGCACCCGTGGGAACGTCCCGTACGAGCGCGGGTGCGGCTTGCCGAAGGAGAGCGGCCCGGTCGGCGCGTTCGCGCGCGAATCGCTCCCGATCGCGATCCACTCCTTCGCCATGACGTAGCGCACGTCGTCCTCGTTCATGCTGTGGTGGACGATCCCGATGTCGCCGTCGTGCTCGACGAGCGCGTCGCACGTCCACTCGAGCGGATCCTTTCCCGCGGCGGCCGCGAGGTCGGCCACGCTCTTCCCGCTCCACTCGGGATGGCGCTGCGCGCGGGCGATGACGATGGCCGGCCAGTTGCGGCCGGTCTCCACCTGCTCGTCACGGATGCGCAGCCGTACCGCCGGATCGCGCAGGCGCTCGACCATCGCGAGCGGTCCGCCCTCGTGCGCCCAGTTCGGGATCGTCACCGCGAGGCCTGTCGACGACGCCGTGTACGGGTACTGATCCGCGGTCACGTCGACGCCCTCGGCGCGAGCGCGTTCGACGAGCGCCGTGGAATCCTTCACGCGCCCCCAGTTCCGCTTGCCCGACGCCTTGTGATGCGACAGCTGCACGCGCACGCCGGAGCGACGCCCGATCTCGATCCCTTCGCCGACCGCGTCGAGGAGGCGGTCGCCTTCGTTGCGGATGTGGCTCGCGTAGAGCCCGCCATGCTCCCGCACGACGGACGCGAGCGCGACGATCTCGTCGGTGGTGCCGTACGCACTCGGTGGATAGATGAGGCCGGTCGACATCCCGATCGCGCCTTCCTTCAGCGATGACGCGAGCAGCGCCTTCATCGCGGCGAGCTCGCCCGCCTTCGGCTCGCGCGCCTCGCCGCCCATGACGCACATCCGCAGCGTGCCGTGGCCGACGAACGAGCAGACGTTGATCGACGCGCCGTTCCGCTCCACGGCGCTCGCGTACTCGCCGAACGACGTCCAGGTCCGCTCGAGATCGAGCTTCGCGAGGTCGCGGTCGAGCTCCGATGCGGCGAGCCCGAGCACGGGCGCGGACGCGCCGCCGCAGTTCCCGCAGACGACCGTCGTCACGCCCTGGTGCAGCGCGCTCTCGAGCGCGCTGCTCGCGAACATCGCCTCGTCGGAATGCGAGTGGATGTCGATGGATCCGGGGACGACCGCCATGTCCCGCGCGTCGATGACGCGATCGGCGCCGGTCGCCGCGAGCCCGTCGCCGATGGCCGCGATCCGCCCATCGCGGACGGCGACGTCGGCCGTGCGGCCGGGCGCGCCCGTGCCGTCGATGACGGTGCCGCCGCGGATGAGGAGCGTGCTGATCGGCTGACGCTAGCGCGAGGGCGTCGCGCCCGCCGAGAGCACGTACTCGGCGATCGCGAACGAGAGGACGACGAACAGCACCGTCAGCGGTGTCAGCCCGCCGAGCACCTGCAGCGCCGCGATGAGGCCGAGGACCGCCCCGATCTCCGTGCCGCGGCGGAGCGCGCGCATGCGCGACGAGCGCGCCCGCGCGCTCCGGCCCACGTCCGCCCACCGCAGGAGCACGAGGCTCGCGATGGCGGCGGCCGCCACCGCGACGGCCGCGATCGCCCCGATGACGATCGGACCCTGCGGCTCCTGCGTCAGGACGATGCCGGCGATCGTCGCGAGCGCGAGCAGGAGAAGGACGACGAGCGGCCGCGCCAGCGTCTAGACCTTTGAGCCGTTCGCGATCTCGAGCGGCAGCGTCGCCTGCGCTGGCGCCGCGAGCTGCGTCTGTCCGAGCGTCTCGACCGCGTCCGTCGCGCGGTCGAGCGCGCGGAGCGACTCGGTCCACTTCTTCGAGGCGTTCTCGACGTGACGGCCGAGCTGGTCGTAGAGCTCGCGGAACCGTTCGAGCTCGAGCGCGGCGCGGCGGATCTGCTCGTGCATCTCGCGCGAGCGCTGCTCGATGGCGAGCCCGCGCAGGCCGAGCGCGACGAGGTGCAGGTATGCGACGAGCGTGTTCGGCGAGACGGGCACGACGCGGTGGTGCGCGCAGTACGCGCGCATGTCCTCGCCCTCTTCGTTGATGACGAACGCTTCGTAGTGCACCTGCTCGGCGGGGACGTACAAGAAGGCTATGTCCGTGGTCTGTTCCTCTGGCCGCACGTAGCGGCCGACCGCCGCGACATGACGCTTCACCTGTTGCAGGAACAGACGCCGCTTCGCCTTGCGCTCGTCGTCGGTCGCGGCAGCGAGCAGCGCCTGGAACGCCTCGAGCGGGAACTTCGCGTCGATCGGGACGATGCGTCCGCCCGAGCGGACGATGGCGTCGACGCGCAGGCCGTCGCGGAACGTGTGCTGCAGCGCGAACGCCTCCGCGGGGAGGTTGTCCGCGAGGAGCCGCTCGAGCATGAGCTCACCGAACCCACCGCGGGGCTGCGGCACCTTCAACAGGTCGTGCAGCGACCCCACCTCGCGGGCGAGCTCGCTGATGCGCTCGCTGCGGGCTGACAGTTCGCCGAGCTGCTTCGCGAGGTCCGTCAGCGCGCGCTGCGTCGCGCCGGACTGCGTGCTCATGCGCTCCTCGGCCGTGCCGAGGGTGCGCTGCAGCTCGCCGCGCAGCTCGCCCACGCTCGACGTCGTCGCGCGCGACAGCTCGGCGACCTGTGCCTGGAGCATCTCGAGCGCGCCGGCCGACGCGGTCGCGCCTGCGTCGTCGTGCGCCCGCCCGCTGCGCACGAAGACGGCGACCGCGACGAGCGCGAGACCCGCGAACAACAACGCGGACGCAGCGATCAGTTCCATGACGCACGACCTCCGGTCGCTCGTCGCGCCGCCCCGCGCGCGGTCATTGTGCCTCCACGCATCATAGAACGATAGTTCTATACGTGCTTCCGCTACCTATTTTGTTGGCTCGGGATGTCGTCCACGGAACGTGAGCGCCGCCGCATTCACATCGCGTGGATCCTGCTAGGAACGCGCGATGACCCCGCACGTCGCGCCCCTCACGAAGTCCCGGACGCTCCTCTATTCGGCCGGGTCCGTCGGCGCGGGGGCGTTCTACGCGTTCAACAACTTCGTGCTGCCGAACCTGCTGAAGGCGTTCGGCGCGAGCGATCTGCTGATCGGGCTCCTGTCGAGCACACGGAGCATCGAAGGCGCCGTCATCCAGCCGACCGTCGGCGCCCTGTCGGACCGGATGTGGACGCGGCTCGGACGCCGGCGCCCGTTCATGCTGATCGGGATCCCGCTCTCGGCGGTCTTCTTCGTCCTCGCGGCGGGCGCCTCGGACCTGCTCACCCTCGCAGTGGGGATCGTCCTGTTCTCCATCTTCTTCAACGCGGCCGTCGACCCGTATGCCGCGCTCCTCGCCGACATCGCCGCCCCCAACGAGCGCGGGATCCTCTCGGGCGTGTCGACGGGGATCCAGCTGCTCAGCCAGGTCGTGTTCCTGATCGTCGTGTCGCAGGCCGCCGCCGGCGGCACCATCCCGAGCTGGACCTACCTGCTCGTGGCCGCGCTCCTCGTCGGCAGCTTCGCCGTGACGATCCGCGGCGTCAGCGAGCCGCGCGCGCTGGCCGAGGTGCGCGAGCGTCACACGTTCCGCGATTACGTTGCCGCCCTGCTCGAGCACCGCGACGCGATGCGCTACCTCGCCTGCGTCTTCGTCTACCAGTTCGCCTTCAGCGCGGTCCTCCCCTACCTGACGCTCTTCATCGTCGAGGACATCCATGAGACCGAGGGCACCGCGCTGATCCTCTCCGCGACCGTGCTGCTCGTGACGGCCGCCGCCGCGGTCGCGTGGGGGAAGGTCGCGGACCGCGTCGGGACGAAGCCCGTGCTCGCCGCGGGTTGGGCGCTCCTCGGCGTCGCGGCCATCGGCGGCGTGCTCGTCACCACGCTCGGGCAGACCCTGGTCGTCGTCGTGATCGCCGGCATCGGGAATGGCGCGGCGACGGCGATCGCCTGGCCGCTGCTGGCGTCGCTCGTACCGCCCCAGCAGGTGGGCGTCTTCGCCGGCCTCAAGGCCGCGGCCGACTCGATCGCGATCCCGCTCTCGGTCGTCGTGGCCGCGGAGGTCTTCCTGCCGCGCTTCGGATACCGCGGGATCTTCGCGATGCTCGCGGTGTTCACGTTCATCGCGCTCGCGATGCTGATCTCGCTCGTACGCGTCCCGAAGCCGGAGGAGCTGGAGGCGATGACCGCACCCGCATGACGTCCGTGCGCAAAGGCGGAGCGCACGACGAGTTCCTCAAGCTGTGGACGGGCTACACGATCGCGAAGGTGGGCAGCCAGATCACCGTGCTCGCGCTGCCGCTGACGGCGGTGCTGCTCCTCGGCGCGGGCGCGACCGAGGACCGGCTCCTCGTGGCCGATGCTCCTGCCGTTCGCCGCCGGTCCGCCGATCATCGCGGCCGGCGTGCTGATGCTGACGCAGGCGCTCATCGGGCTCACCGTCCCGCTCTGGACCGTGAGCGCGCGCACGCTGACGCAGGCGGTCACGCCGGACCGGCTCCTCGGGCGCGTCGTCGCCGCGACGAACTTCATCGGCTTCGTCGTCGCGCCTCCGGCCGCGCTCGGCGCCGGCCTCCTCGGCGATGCGATCGGGCTTCGACCGACGCTCTTCATCGCCGGCGTCATCGGCGTGCTCGCCTTCCTCTACCTGCTCGCGTCACCGGTGCGGTCGTTCCGCTCGGCGCCGGAGAGCGCAGCGATCGACTGACGCACGCGTCGTCCGTGCGCAAAGGCGGCCACGCTACGTCGTGCCCGCGATCCCCCGCGTGAACCACGACTCGGGGCAGACCCGCTCGAAGGGACACGCGCGACACGTCCTCGCCTCCGGCTTCAGCGGGTCCGCCGGGAAATGCCGCTCGCGGATCCGCTGCGCGGTCGACGTGATCTGCGCGCGCACCGCGTTCACCGCCTCGGGCCGCGGCGTGACCTCGCCCCGCTCCCCCGTCTCGAGGAAGTGCAGGGCGACCTTCGCGGGCGGCTCGCGGTACATGCGCTCGTACGCGAGCGCGTACACGAGGAGCTGCAGGTTCGTCGTCGCCTTCTTCTGCGCGGCCTCGCCGTCCGCGTCCTCGGCGGCCGTCGACTTGTAGTCGATCACGACGGCGCCCTCCGGGGTGCGGTCCACGCGATCCCATCGCCCGACGACCCGGTCCTTCCCGAGCAGGAACGAGAAGCGCTGCTCGACGAGCTCGGGCGGCGGCGCGCCCTTCTCTCCCTCGTAGAAGCGGCGCAGCGCAGCGAGCCCGGCCTCGAACCGCTCGGCCTCGTGCTCGGGGGAGATGAAGCCCTCACTGAGCCACGTCGAGCGGAACGTGCGCTCGAGGTCCTCGAGCGTCGGGTCCGAGCCCTCGCGCTTCCGCGAGAGGAAGTCGCTCACCGCGCGGTGCAGCGCGTTGCCATAGATGAGCGGCGGCGTCGGCAGCACGGGGATCTGCAGGACGTGCGCGAACCGGTACCGGAGCGGGCAGCGCCGGTAGTCCTCGATCTGGCTGTACGAGATCGTGAGCACGTCGTCCGCGCCCATCGCGGGGATGCGCGCGTCGGCCTCCGACGCCGTCGGGCGCGCGCGCTCGAGCTCGCTTTCTGCCGAAAGTCGGCCGCGGACCGGCTCGACCTTCCGCCCGAGCGCCTCGGCGATGAACCGGCTCGGCCGATGCGCGCGGAGCCCGCCGTAGTCGGTCGCGCTCGTGAAGGTGAAGCGATCCTTCGCGCGGGTCATCGCCACGTACGTGAGGCGGCGCTCCTCCGCGATGTGGCGATCGCGGTCCATCGCGGGCGTGCGCGCGAGACCGTCCGGCAGCGGCAGGTCGGGACGCCGCAGCGGACCCGGAAGGCGCTCGTCCGTCGCGACGACGAGGTACACGACGCCGAACTCGAGCCCCTTCGCTTTGTGGACGGTGAGGACGTTCACGGCCTCGAGGCTCGCCTCGAAGTCCGCGGCCGTCGGGTCGTCGCCCGCGTCGCGCAGCAGCTCGAGGTGCGGCACGAAGTACGCCGCGCGGTCGATCGGCAGCGCGCGGCCGGCGCTCGTCACGAGGCGGAAGAGCTTCGCGACGTTGCGGCCCTGCTCCTCCGCGAGCGCCGAGTCCGGGTCGAGGTACCGCTTCAGCAGCTGCGAGCGCTCGAGGAACTCGAAGAGGAGCTCGGCCGTCGTGAGCTCCGTCGCCCGCGCCTCGTAGTGGCGGAGATCCTCGACGAGTCGTGTCGCCGCCGCCACGGCGTCCTCCGTGTATCCCGCGGCGCCGCCCGAGGCGATGTCGTCGAAGAGCTGGCGCAGCGGCTTGTGCGAGCGCCGCTCGGTCTCCGACGCCCGCGCGAGCTCGCCCGGCGGGAACGCATAGAGCGACGACGTGGCGAGGCTGTACACGTGCGTCGAGTCCGTCGGCTGCGCCACCGCCGAGAGGAATGAGATGAGGAGACGGATCTCGGGGCGCTCGTAAAGCTGCCCACCACCGGAGAAGTGCGTCGGGATGCCGCGCGCGGCGAGCGCGTTCAGGATGCGGTCCGCGTCGCGGTTGTTGCGGATGAGGACGGCGAAGTCGCCGTACTTCCGGCCCTCGCGCGTGGCGGTCGTCGCGATGCTGAGGGCGACCGCCTCGGCCTCCTCGGCCGCCGTGAGGAACGTGAGGTGGTCGACCTCCTCGCCGCCGGGCGACGCGCGCCCCTGGAGATGCTTCGACACACTGAGCTTCGTCTCGAGCCGGTCGCCGTTGTTCTGGATCAGGCGGTAGGCCGCGTCGAGCAGGCCCTGCGGCGACCGCCGGTTCTCGATGAGCGTCACGACGCGGCGCTCGGGGTACGCCGCGACGAACGCGTCGAAGTTGCCGAGGGTCGCCCCGCGCCAGCCGAAGATCGACTGATCGTCGTCGCCGACCACCGTGATGTTCCGGTGCGGCTCGACGAGGCGGCGGACGAGGTCGAACTGCGCCTCGTTCGTGTCCTGGAACTCGTCGACGAGCACGTACCGGTAGCGCGCCTGTAGCCGCCGCGCGGCCGCGGGCTGGTCGCGCAGGAGCTGGAGCGTCAGCGCGATCTGGTCGCCGAAGTCGATGACGCCCTTCTTCCGCTTCAGCGCGTCGTACGCGTCGTACACCGCGGCGAGCTCGTCCTGCGCGTCGGCCTCGTCGGCGGCGGCCACGGGGTCGTCCGCGCTCGCGACGATCGAGCGCAGCCCGCGCGCGAATGTGAGGTACTGCTCGGGAGAGACGTCATCGTCGCGCGCGCGAGCGAACAGGTCGAGGAGCGCGCGCACGTGGCGCAGCGGATCGGCCGCCGGCCTGTACCTGCGCAAAGGCAGCTCGTACAGGTTCTCGCGCACGAAGATCACCTGCTCGGCCGGCGAGAGCACGCGCAGCTCCCCCGCCCTGCCGAGCTCGAGCGCGAACTCGCGGAAGGCGTCGTCGCCGAACGCGTGGAAGGTGCGGATCGCGGCGTCGTTCTGCCCGATGGGCGTACTGAGGTCGACGCGCTCCTGCATCGTCGCCGCGGCCTTCTCGGTGAACGTCAGCGCGAGGATCTCATGCGGTCGTGCGGCTCCGCTGCGGATGAGATGGACGATGCGCGCGGTGATGACGTGGGTCTTGCCGGTGCCGGCGCCGGCGATCACGAGCAGCGGCCCGGCGCCATGCTCGACCGCCTGCCGCTGCTCGTCGGCGAGCGTGCGCAGGATGTCGGGCGCGGGCTCGGCTACACGGAGCGGGAGCTCCTCCTGGACGCCCTGCCGGGGATCGTTAGTCGTTCGCCGCACGCGCCGCGAGCTCGATGAGCGTGCGGACGGCGGGACCCTGCGGCCCCTTCGGCGACTGTGGCCGGTCCTTGTCCGACCAGTAGGTGCTCGCGATGTCGAGGTGCGCCCAGTCGGTGCCCTCCTCGACGACGGCGTCGATGAACGCGGCGCCCTTGATCGCGCCGCCCTCGCGGCCCGCGCTGTTCACGATGTCGGCGATCTCGCTGCGGATCTCCTCGCGGTACTCGTCGGTGAGCGGCATCGGCCAGACGCGGTCCCCCGCCGCGGTCGCCGCGCTACGGACCTCCTCGACGAACCGGTCGGGCCGCCCGAACAGCCCCGTGAAGTACAGGCCGAGCGCGATCTGGATCGCGCCGGTGAGCGTGGCGACGTCCACGACGCGCTTCGCGCCCTCGCGCTGCGCGAACGTGACCGCGTCGATGAGCACGAGGCGGCCCTCGGCGTCGGTGTTGATGACCTCGACGGTCCGCCCGCTCATGGACGTGAACACGTCGCCTGGCTTCGTCGCGCCACCGCCCGGGAGGTTCTCGGTGCAGGGCGCGACGGCGAGGACGTTCGCCTTCGTCCCGAGCCGCGCCACCGCGGCGATCGCCGCGATGACGCTCGCGGCGCCGGTCATGTCGGCCTTCATGTGGTGCATGCCCTCGGCCGGCTTGATCGAGATCCCGCCCGAGTCGAACGTGATCCCCTTCCCCACGAACGCGACGTCGTAGCCGCGCCCGCCGCGTCCGCGGTAGCGCATGACGATGAAGCGCGGCGGCTCGTGGCTGCCCTGCGCGACCGAGAGGTAGCTGTTCATCCCGAGCTTCCGGCACTTCTCGCGGTCGAGGACGTCGATCTCGATGCCGTGCTCCTTCGCGAGGGCGCGCGCCTCGTCGGCGATCATCGTCGGCGTCATCTTGTTCGCCGGCTCGTTCGCGAGGCGGCGCGCGACGTTCACGGCGTCGCCGATGGCCTCGCCGCGCCGGATCGCGTCCTTCAGGTCGACCTTGTCGTTCGTCACGAGCGTCACGGTCCCGAGCGGCGGCAGCTTGCGATCGGCGGCGATGCTGCGATGGACCTCCGGGCGCCACATCGAGTACACGACCCCCTCGACGCTCGCCCGCGCCGCCCGCTCCGCACCGATCCCGTCCGCGGCCACGATGACCGCGGCCTTCTTCGCGGTCGACCGCCAGAGCGCCTTCACGCCCGCCGCGGCGACGTTGCGCGCGCGCTCGACGCTCCACTCGCGGGCGCGGCCGGCGTCGACGATGACGAGGCGCGTCGGCAGGCCGCGGTCGCCGCCGATGTGCGTCGTCGCGGTGTACAGCTTGTGCCGGCCCGTCTCGCGGCGGACGCGGTCGACGGCGTTCCGCACGCCGCGCGACAGCGCCTCGGGTGCTTCCCCGCCCTCGAAGATGGGCACGATGATCGCGTCGACGTCGCCGATCTCGGACGGGCGCGCGGCACGGAACCTCATGCGGGCTGTCCCCTTCCTCTGCTGAGCGCCTGCGCGAGCCGCGACCTCGCCTCATCGGGAGGATGCACGAGGACACGGTCGTCGCCGATGCGTCTCGTGACGCCGTGGTCGTCGAGGAACTGTAGCAACGGCAGCACGTGCTTGCGGCTCGATCCCGTGAGGTCGCGCGCACGCGAGACCGTGATCCTCCCCGCGGCCGCGATCTCGTCGATCACCGTCTCGCCTGCGCTGCGCACCGCCTCCGGGAGGAACGCCGCGTCGCCCGCGCGCACGACGTCGCCGCGCTCCGCGACGGCGGCGAGCAGCTCCCGGTCGATACCGAATTCGGTCTCTAACTCGGCGAGGCCGGGCGGCTGCAGCGGCGTGCGCGCGAGCGCGGCGCCCGCGCGGAGCCAGGCCGCTTCCTGATCCGGTCCGAGCGTCGGACGGTGGCCGGGAAGCGCATATGCCGTCCCACGCTCCGCGATCCGGCCCTCCGTGACGAGGCGCGTGGCGACCGCCGCGGCGCGCTTCGTCGTGAGGCCGAGAGCGCCGCGCACCTCCTCGCGCGGCACGCCCGCGCGGAGCGGTGACGCGCGGTGTCCCATCGCGAGCAGCCGCTCGACGCGCGTGGCGAGCGCCTCGTACGCGTCGCGCGAGAGGAGCGCGTCGCCGATCTCGATCGCGCTTCCGTCCGCGACGAGCTCGCGGACCGCGGCGTCCCGCTCGGCCGGCTCGAGGCCGGCGCGCGCCGCCGCCTCCGCCGCGGTGCGGGGGACGTCGAGGACCGCGACGAGCCGGGCGGTCGGGCTCGGCGCGGCCCGCCGCGCGAGCACCTCGAGGGCATCGGCGCGCCGCTTGAAGCGCTCGCCCGACGTATCGGCGACGACGCCGCCTCCGAGCGTCTCGGGCGGCGATGGCCGGCGCACCACGAGGCGGTCCGCCGGGGCCGCGACGACGGGCGCGGCGAGGCGCAGCTGCGCCCACCGCTCCTCGCCCGGCGCGATGGCGTCGCCCTCGAGCACGGACACCCGCGCGATGCGCTCGGCCGTGCCGATGTGGACCTTCACCGTCTCGTCGTGGACGACCGGTCCGCTCGCCGACCCCACCACCGCGAGCCGCAGCCCGAGCACCGAGAGCGGCGCGATCGAGCCGGGGCGGATCACGGTCATCCCGCGCTCGAGGTCGGCCTTCTCGACGCCCGTGAGGTTCATCGCGACGCGCCGTCCCGGCGGGGCCTCAAGGGTCGCGCGGCGGTGCGTCTGCAGCCCGCGGATGCGCGCGCGCAGTCCGGCCGGCGCGATCTCGACCTCCTCCCCCACCGCGAATGACCCGTCGATGAGCGTCCCCGTCACGACCGTCCCGAACCCGGCCATCGTGAACGCGCGGTCGATCGGCAGGCGCGGCCGGCCGAGGTCGCGGCGCGGCGGCGCCTCGCCGAGGACGCGCTCGACCTCGGCGACGAGCATGTCGAGGCCGGTGCGCGCCGTGGCCGAGACCGGGACGATCGGCGCGTCTTCGAGCGGCGTGCCGCGCACCGCGGCGCGCACGTCCTCCGTGACGAGGGCGGCCCACTCATCGTCGATGAGGTCGCGCTTGCTGAGCGCGATCACGCCGCGGTCGATGCCGAGCAGCGAGAGGATCGCGAGGTGCTCGCGCGTCTGGGGCATGACGCCCTCGTCGGCCGCGATGACGAGGACGACCGCGTCGATGCTGCCGACCCCAGCGAGCATGTTGCGCACGAAGTCCTGATGCCCGGGCACGTCGACGATCCCGACCTCCGTCCCGCCGGGCAGCCGCAGGTGCGCGAATCCGAGGTCGATGGTCATGCCGCGCTCCTGCTCCTCGCGCAGCCGGTCGGGGTCGATGCCCGTCAGTGCCTTGATGAGGGTCGACTTGCCGTGGTCGACGTGGCCGGCCGTGCCGATCACGCGCACGCCCTCGCTCGTCACGTCACGCCCTGACACGAGGAGAACGCCGTCGGAACGACGACGAACGCGAGGAAGAGCATGAGCGCGATCCAGAGCCCGAGCGAGATCCCCGTCGCGAGCGGGGGCAGCGACGGGCGGTCGTCGTCCTTCCGGGTCACTTCCTCACGGCGACGCATTCGATCTCGATCTTCGCCCCGCGCGGGAGCTTCCCGACCTCGAACGTCGACCGCGCGGGGCGATGCGCGCCGAGCTTCAGCGCGTACGCCTCGTTCATCGCGGTGAAGTCGTTCATGTCCGCGAGGAACACGGTCGTCTTCACGATCTGCGCGAGCCCGCTCCCCGAGGCGCTGAGGACCGCGGCGAGGTTGTCGAGCACCCGCGCGGTCTGGACCGCGATGTCGCCCTCGACGAGCTTCCCCGTCGTGGGGTCGAGCGGGATCTGCCCCGAGCAGAAGACGAGGTCGCCGGCCACGATGGCCTGGCTGTACGGGCCGACGGCCTTCGGGGCGTCCTCGCTGTGCGCGCTGCGGATCTCCATCTGTCCCTCCTTGAGAGTCGCGATGACGGTTCGCGTGAGCAGGTCGTCGTCCTCGGGGAGCACGCTGCGCAGGTCGAGCGCGAAGCGCTCCTCGACGACGACGCCGATGACGGGCGGGTCGGCGCTCCGCAGCCGCGCCGCGAGGCGCGTCGCGTGTCCCTCGAGGGCGACGGCGCGAGAAGGCTGCGTCTCCTCGGGGAGCGACCCGCCGCCCACGGTCGATCGCGTCTCGACGACGCTCGCGGGGACGCCGGCGGCGGCCAGCGCCGCGGCGATCGCCTTCGCGCGCCGCGCGAGCGCGGTCGGCGACGCGCCGATCATCCGCCACACGGGCAGCTCGCGCTCGGCGGTCCCATCGCGGTAGGCCGCGAGCGTGGCGACGAGCGCCGCGATGGTCATCTTGTCGGGCCGGATCGCGCGCATGAGCGGATGCGATCGCAGCTTCGCGATCATCGCCGCGCGGCCGACCGCGAGACCCGCCTGCGGCCCGCCGAGGAGCTTGTCGCCGCTGAACGTGACGACATCGGCCCCCGCGCGGACCGCCTCCTGGACGGTCTCCTCGGCGCCGAGCCCGTGACGCGCCGTCTCGAGCAGCGTGCCGCTCCCCAGGTCGTGCACGAACGCGACGCCGCGCTCGTGCGCGAGGGCGGCGAGCTCCTTCGAGCTCGCGCTCGCCGTGAAGCCGATGACGCGGAAGTTGCTCGCGTGCACGCGGAGGATGGCCGCGGTGCGATCGGTGATCGCCGCGGCGTAGTCGCGCGCGTACGTCCGGTTCGTCGTGCCGACCTCGACGAGCTTCGCGCCCGATCGCGCGAGCACGTCGGGAATGCGGAATCCGCCACCGATCTCGACGAGCTCGCCGCGCGCGACGATGACCTCGCGCCGCGCGGCGAGCGCGGCGAGCGCGAGGAGCACCGCCGCGGCGTTGTTGTTCACGACGACGCCATCCTCGGCGCCCGTCACCTCGGCGAGGATCCGCGCGGCGTGGCCGTGGCGCTCGCCGCGCCGGCCCGCGGCGAGGTCGTACTCCACGCTCACCGCCGCGGCCGCCTCGCGCATCGCGTCGAGCGCGCGGGACGAGAGCGGCGCCCGCCCCAGGTTCGTGTGGAGGATGACGCCGGTCGCGTTGAGGACGCGGCGGAGGGTCGGGCGATCGCGCGCGGCGAGGCGCTCCCGCGCGAGCCGCGCGGCGCCTTCCGCGTCGAGGGGCTCGCCGCTCGCGCGCCGCTCCGCGAGCAGGTCGCGCACCGCCGCGGTGAAGCGGTCGCGCGTGCGCGCATCGAGGGTTCCCGCCTCGCGCAGCACCGAGTCGACGGACGGCAGCCGCCGACGCGCGTCGGTGCTCACGGGGCCGCGAGCACGTCGAGCGCCTGGTGGCGCACCGTGATGTGCAGGTGCTCCACGCGTGCGACCTCGCCGTCGAGCTCCATCGGCACGACGCGCGGCAGGTCGATGTCGATCTCGCGCGCGGGGCGGGTCACGATCGTCGTCCCGTTCTCGTGCTTCCCGAAATACAGCTTCACGAGCGCGGCGAGCGACGCGAGCTTGGAGAGGTCGCCCGCGACCGTGACGTCGAGCAGGCCGTCGTCGAGACGCGCTCGCGGGGCGGGCTGCATGCCGCTCCCGAAGAAGCGGCCGTTCGAGGCGACGATCGTCAGGAATTTGCCGAATTGCGTCTCACCGTCGACGCGTACCTCCATCGTCTGCGGACGATACGTCGCGATCGCGATCATGGAGCCCACGAGGTACGCCCAGGGTTGCCCCATGACCCGCTCGGTCGCGATCACGCGCTCGGCGACGTGGCCGTCGATCCCGACGCCGGCCGCATTCAGGAAGAGACGGCCGTTCGCCTCCCCCACGTCGATCGTCCGGCGGATCGCCTCGGTCGCGAGCCAGCTCGCGAGCTTCCTCCGCGCGCGCCCGCGCGGGTATCCGAGGCTGCGCGCGAAGTCGTTGCTCGACCCGACGGGATAGACCGCGAGCGCCGCGGCGCTGCCGATCATGCCGTTCGCGACCTCGTTCGCGGTGCCGTCACCGCCGACCGCGAGCACGATGGTGTGGCCCTCGTCGACCGCGTTCGCGGCGAGGCGCGCCGCCTCACCGGGTCCGGGCGTGACGGCGATCTCGAGCGTCATGCCGGCGGCCTCGAACTCCGCGCCGATCGTTCGCGTGAGGCGCGCACCGCGGCCATGCCCGGCGGCGGGGTTCACGATCGCGTACGCCCGGCGCCGCTCGGACCTCATCCCATGCCGCGGTCGCCGGGGGCGAGGGCGCGGCGGATCGCGTCCTGCTCCTCGTCGCTCAGCGGGTAGCGCGAGCGTCCGCCCTGCACCGGCTTGGCGAAGATCCGCGTATCCGTGCGCGCGTGCAGGCTCGAGATGACGAGGCCGGTCCCCTCCGCGTCGAGCAGCGCGATCGCGAACGACTGGTCGCCGCCGGCGTCGGGGAAGGGATTGAACCGCACGACGCCGACCTTCCGCAGCGTGCCGTGCCGCAGGAGCTCGTCGAGGTCCTGGTGGAGCTTGTTCAGGGCGTCGAGCCGCTCGTCGGTCCGCGCGAGGCGCTTCAGGATCCCGTCGAGCAGCTCGTCGAGGCCCTGATCACCGCTGCTGTCGAAGACCGAGCGGAGGCGCCGGCGCAGCCGCATGGAGGACCGCTGGAGGACGGCGACCCACAGCGCGAGGACGACGACCGCCGCGGCGAGCGCCACGACGATCGTCGACTGGGTCTGCGGGTCGAGCGGCACGTTCGGCAACATACCCGAGATCCGCCGTATGCTGGTCCCCCCGTGCCGAAGCGTCACCGGGTCCGCGCACGCGCGCGGCGACCGGTCGAAGCAGCACCCGAGCGGGTCGAGCGCGTAGAGCGCGCGCGACCTGAGCGCGCGCGCCCCCGCTATCGCGGGGCGCCGCTGCCACCCGGCGGCGCCCACGCCCTCGGCGCGGCCTCGCCCACGCTCGAGCGCGCGGCGGCGCTCGAGCGCGCGTACGTCGTCAAGGACTTCGGCCGCCTCGCGAAGGTCATCGTCCTCGTGCTCGGGCTCCTGGTCGCCAGCGGCTTCGCGGTCAACGCTCTCGTCCGCTGATCCGCACCCCGTCTAGGGGCCCGGCCGCTCCTTCGTCGCCGGCCGCGCCGGCGGGTACGGGATCGGGATGAACTCGACGCCCGGCCGCCGCTGGCTCGTCTGCGGGTACAGATCCATCAGGTCGTAGACCTCGCGCGGCATCTCGGTGCTCACGTCGAAGCCGAGGCCGCGCGCCTCGTCGACGGAGATCGGATAGTCGTGCGTCCACTCGCCGCAGGCGAGCTTCTCCGCCAGCCGGCGCGCGTCCGCCTCCGAGTGGTGCTCAAGGAGCAGGCGCTCGACGGTACGGACGACCTGGTCCTGCGCCTTGCGCGCGATGTCTCCGAGGATGAGCGTCTGGTCCTCGCGGTTACGGTCCGGCCCTTCGAGCGCTTTCAGGATCGAGGCCGCGGGCCAGCCGCCCTGCGGCGTCCCGAGCTGTGGATCGACGGGACCGAGGACGGCGTTCGGGTCCATCACGATCGCGTCCGCGGCGAGCGCGACGAGCGTTCCCCCGCTCATGGCGTAGTGCGGGACGAACACGGTGACGTTCCCGGTCCGCCGTTTCAGCGCGAACGCGATCTGCTCGGCGGCGAGCACGAGGCCGCCGGGCGTGTGGAGGACGAGGTCGATCGGCATCTCCGTGGGCGTGAGGCGGACCGCCCGGAGCACCGCCTCCGAGTCCTCGATGTCGATGTACCGCGCGACCGGGAACCCGAGGAAGCTCATCGTCTCCTGCCGGTGGATCATCGTGATGACGCGCGTCCCGCGGAGGCGCTCGAGGGCCTGGATCGCGCGCTGGCGCCGCGACGCGAGCAGCTGCTTCTGGATGAGCGGGACGAAGAACTGGACGAGCAGCAGGAGCCAGAAGACGGTGGTCAGATCCATCGGCGCATTGTCGGACCGAACGGTGGGCTGTGCTGGGCTCGAACCAGCGACCTTGCGGATGTGAACCGCACGCTCTGACCAGCTGAGCTAACAGCCCCCGCGTGCATACAAGGATACCGGCACGCCCATCACGCCCGCCACCCGACGGCGCAGCCAAACTGACCGCGTGAAAGGGCTCAGGCTCCTCTGGTCGGTCGCCGTCGCGGAGGGCCTGCTCCTCGGCCTGTACGCGCTCGCCTTCGAGCCGGGCCGGCTCGCGCTCACCCTCGTGCGCCGCATCGACCCGGGGCTCGATCGCCCGCGCCGCTTCCTCGTTCTCTCGGACACGCACCTGCATCCGTGGTCACGCCGCACGTTCCACCGGATCGCGCACGCCGCCGCATGGGCGCGCGCCGCCGGCGCGACGCACGCGCTCATCGCCGGCGACCTCCTCGAGACGGACGAGGAGGTCGACCTCATCGCGGCACGGCTGCGGCGCGCGCTCGGGGACCTGCCGGCGGTCTACGTGACCGGGAACCACGAGCTGCGCGGCGACCTCTGGTGGCAGCGGCATGTGAACGACCCGGTCCTGATCGGCGTGGCCATGGGCCGTCAGCTGGCGCGGCTGGCGCGCCGGCGCGGGCCGCGACGCGGCGGAGCGTCTCGCCGCGGCCTCGCGGTCGGCGATCGTGCTCGCGCACTCGCCCGACCACGTGCGCGGCCTGCCGTCCGAGAGCGTCCTTCTCGCCCTGTGCGGTCACACACATGGCGGCCAGGTGCGCGTGCCGGTCATCGGCGCGCCATGGGTCCCCGTCCGCGCGCCGCTCCCGCGCGTCGCGGGCGCGATGACGATCGGAGGCGCTCCGGCGTACGTCAGCCGTGGCATCGGCGCGACCATCCCCATCCGGCTCGGCGCGGTCCCCGAGGCGATCCTCCTCGAGGTCAGCGGCGGCGATCCGGTGTCGATCGACGCCACGAAGATCGTCGAGATCGCCCCGTGAACCTCGTCCTCTGGTCGCGCGTCGGCCTCAGGAGCGCCTCACCAGCTCCCTCCCCCGCCGCCTCCACCGCCGCCGCCTGACGACCCGCCGCTGAACCCGCTCGAGCCGCTCGATCCGCCGGTCGAGGCCGGTGCGGTCGAGATGACGCTCGAGACGCTCGACGAAAAGTCGGCGAGGCCGCTCGAGAACGCGCCGATGTTCGTGAACGACGAGCCGGTGTACCAGCTCGCGACCGCCTTCTCGGTGTCGAGCCCTTCGAAGGCGCGAGCCCACTTCGACACGAGCCCGAACACGATGGCGTACGGCAGGTACTCGGCGAAGATGTTCTCGCGCTCCGCGAACCGCTGGCGCTGCGTCTCGGCCGTGTCCATGTACATCCGGAAGCCGCGGATGCGCCGCAGGAGCTCCTCGCCGTCGGCGGTCTTGCGCGGCATCGCGCCGCTCAACAGGACCGTCATGCCGCCGACGAGGGCGGCCGCCACGCCGACGATCCCGGCGCCGAGCATGGTCCCGAGCCCGCCCGTCGCGAGGCCGCCGACGACCATCGTGCCGAGGCCGATCGCGCGCCATCTGTTCCGCACGCCGCTCGGGTCGGACGCGAACCATCGCCGCTCGACCGAGCCGCGGTACAGGTCCTCCTGCGCCAGCGAGAGCGTCGATGAGAACGTGCCCTTGAGCGACGAGAGCGCGACCTCGTCGCGGACGCCGAGCAGGCCGTCGAAGAGCCGGCGCTCGTATCCGCCGAGGTCATCCGGCGCACGCGTGCCGCGGCGGAGCGTCCAATCGCGGCGGCCGAGGCCGAACACACCGGTCGGCGGGATCTCCTCGATCCTGACGTAGCCGCGCACCGCGAGGTCGACGATCGTCGCAGTGAGATCCTTCGGGTCGGCGACCTCATCGACGAGCAGCCCGACCTCGGCCGGCCGCAACCGATCCGGCGGCGCGTACTCGGGCACCACCGTGACGCGTCCCTCGGGGTCGCGGCCGCTCGTGAGCCAGCGGCGCCCGACGAGGCCGATCCCGCCGACCAGCGCGAGCGCAGCGCCGCCGAGGGTGAGCGGCGTGAGGTCCCACCAGTCCTCGATGTCGCGCGGGGTCTGTTCGAGCTTCAGCTGCGGCTCGGCCACGGCGCCCTTCGGGAAGCCGACGACGACCGTGATCTGCTCGTCCGGGAAGAGCTGGCGCGTCGCGCTCATGTCCGCGGCGTTCGCGCGCATCGTCGCGCGACACTCCTCCGTCGCGCCGAACCCGCCCTGGAAGCAGGCGACGCGTGCGACCTCGCCGCGTTCGAGCACCACGTGCACGGTCGCCGCCTTCATCCGCGCCGGCCACTCGCCGCTCGCGTTCCAGTACAGCTCGTCGTGGTCCGCAAAGGGGTTCAGCGCGCCGGCGACGTCGTACGAGATTCGATACGTCTGCTTCCCGCTCACCGTCCGGTCGGGGTCGCCGATGCGGATCCGCGCGAAGCGTCCCTCGTCCTCGCGCTCGTAGCGCCAGGCGCGGCCGGTCGCGTCGGTCACGGAGCGGAACCGCAGGTCGTACACGCGGTCGGTGTGCTTCGCGTACTCGTAGCGGACGGGGACCTCGCGAAGGATCCCGTGCTTCTGCTGCGGCCCGAAGTCGACC